>Ga0209013_10001825_pt1 | contig 19578 bp, 17 predicted proteins | sample Cruoilmetagenom2_FD_187291 | JGI IMG/M metagenome (GOLD analysis project Ga0209013, IMG submission 187291) | Oil polluted marine microbial communities from Coal Oil Point, Santa Barbara, California, USA - Sample 2 (SPAdes) (version 2) | ecosystem: Environmental > Aquatic > Marine > Oil seeps ...
CTGCTCTTTTTTTTTCTATCCTGGCCACTCTTTATGTAATAGTCCAGCCTCTTGTAAAGTTTCTTTAACACATCTTTATTTTCAGATATTATCAATTCAACCTGAATTCCCTGCTTCTCAGTTAAAAGCAGACCTTCTTTAAGATGGAATAGTTCCTTTTTCTTTGCTCTCGCCTTCTTGTACGATTCGAAACTTACCTTCTGGTGATCCTCAAGAATATCATTAATTCTGCTGTCATTTATCTCTCTTCGCCTCTCTGCAGCACGGATCATTGCAGTACAGCTGGACCTGAAAAGATCAATATCGATCTTTTTCTGGGAGTTAGATGCAGAAAATATTTTCCATAGATCTTCAACCTGCTTTTCATCCAGGGCCAATGTGACCTGAAGCTCATTTATTGTTTTCTTGTACCCATTCAATCCCTTTTTCATTTGCTCTGAATCTTCAATTTCAGACCCGAACTGGAAAATTGACAATAGAACTAATAATAAACTGATTTTTCTCATATCACCTCTTTTAGTTAAATGTATTATACTCTAAATAATCCCGGATCATCAATTACTCATACCTTAATGCTTCTATCGGATCCATTGCTGCAGCTTTTCTGGCCGGATAAAATCCAAAGAACACACCCACAGCACCCGAAAAGGAAAAGGCCATAAATGAAATGAAAGGATTCAGAACAACTCCCATGTTCATAAAATGGGAAGCACCATTGGCCAGCAGTATACCGAAAATGATCCCGATAACACCCCCGACAAGGCTTAGCAATACCGCCTCAATAAGAAATTGGATTAGTACATCCCTCCCCCTCGCTCCGATAGCCAAACGGATCCCGATCTCCTTTGTCCTCTCAGTAACAGAAACAAGCATGATATTCATGATACCGATCCCACCAACCAGCAGAGAGACCGCTGCGATGGCGCCCAGAAGAAGTGTCAATGCCCCGGTAACCGATGATACCCTATCAATGATCTCGGTCTGCGACCTGATCCTGAAATCATCACTGTCCTCATCTTTAAGTTTGTGAGATTTCCGGAGGATCGATGTGATCTCCGCCTGTGCCTCTTCGATCACCTCATTATTGACGGCACTGACCATTATCATACTCACATTTTTCCCCTCGGTCATCCTGTACAATGCGGTGGTGCTGGGGACAAGGATCACATCATCCTGATCTCCCATCATGCTGCTCCCTTTAGACTCCAGAATTCCAATCACCTTGAAAGGGATATTTCTCACTCTGATCTTCTGCCCTATCGGATCGCTCTCTTCAAACAATTCATCGGCAACCGTTTTACCAAGAACCGCCACTTTGGCCCTTGACCGGACATCTCTCTTGGTAAAGAAAGTTCCGTTCTCCATTTCCCAATCTTTGATGATCAGATAATTGGGGTCGACACCATTGGTCTGGGAAGACCAGTTTTTCCCTAATGCTATCACCTGGCCCGATGCCCTGACCAGCGGGGATACTTCGGCAATATATTCCGATTCAGATTTCAGTTTTTCCACATCCTTCAGAGTCAGGGAATTAATGCTGCCCGCTCCCCGGCTGACACCACCCATATGGGAGGAACCCGGCATCACCATTACCAGATTGGATCCCAGTGCGGATACCTGACTCTCAACTTCGGCAGATGTCCCCTGACCGATGGCTACGAGGGCTATCACCGCCCCCACACCAATGATGATCCCCAGCATGGTGAGGAAACTTCTCATTCTATTCTTGATAATACTTTTGTATGCAACTTTTAATAAATTTACAGTTCTCATTATCTACTCCTCAACATACCCTTGGCCGTTCAATCCATTATTGATATCCTTCATTTCCATCAGGTCCTTCTCTGCAGACCTGACATGAGATACAGGTTTATCCTCAATTTTTATTCCGTCCCTCAACCGGACGATCCTTTTGGAATATGCAGCAATATCCTCTTCATGGGTAACCAGAAGAATAGTGATCCCCTGTTCATTCAGTTCCTGAAGGACCTTCATCACTTCGATGGATGTTCTTGAATCGAGGTTCCCTGTGGGTTCATCCGCCAGAATAATAGCCGGTTCATTCACAAGTGCACGGGCCAGCGCTACCCTCTGCTGCTGACCTCCGGATAGTTGTGAAGGTTCATGGTCGAGGCGGTCCAGGAGACCCACACGGTCAAGAGCTTCCCTGGCTTTACCTGAAGGGTCTTTGATACGCCCTCTTCTATCGTATAGAAGAGGAAGTTCAACATTTTCAATTGCCGATGTTCTGGCCAGGAGGTTAAACCCCTGAAAGACAAACCCGATCTTCTGATTCCGGATATCTGACAATTGAGATTTTTTGAGTTTATCGATCTGCTTGCCATCCAGAGCATAGGTCCCCGATGTGGGTGTATCAAGGCAGCCGATAAGGTTCATCAATGTCGATTTCCCGGATCCAGAAGAACCCATTACCGAAACGAATTCGCCTCCATTAACTGTCAGGTCGACTTTGCGTAGTGCATGGACCTTCACATCCCCGACTATATATGTTTTTCTTAGTCCTTCTACTTTTATTATTTCCATTTTCCCTGACCTTATCTTCTGCCTCGTCCCGGCATCGGCAACAATGTGTTCTTTGCTGTATTCTCCTCTTTGTTCTTCTTTATCTTTTCAATTCCTGTTATTACCCTTGCCCCATCAGCAAGTTCGCCTCTGATCACTTTTTCGATCTCAGTTTTAAGCCCGTCGGTAACTCCTTTTTTAAACAATGCCATACTGAGATTATTCTCATTGTCTATATAAAAGACCCTTCCAATATCTTCCGGCAATTTGAATCCGGCCTGGTTACCCCTTCCCGGTCCACGCCTGGAGCCTCTCATTTTTTCGAACAGTTTTTTCAGATCTTCCTCCGGAGGTGACCAACTGAATGCTTTATTAGATATCAGAAGAACATCGTTAACTTCTTCTATCACAAAATCAACAGTGGCAGTCATACCGGGCAACAGCAGGCCTTCATCATTGGGAGCATCCACAATGACCGTATAGTTCACCACATTCTGAATGGTCTGAGGCTGAAGCCGGATCTGTCTGACTTTCCCTTCAAAGTTTTTTTCAGAATATGCCTGAACAGTGAACCGGACAGTCTGTCCCTGCCTGATCTGACCGATATCACTCTCATCCACCTGAGCTTCGATCTGCATCCGGGTAAGATCCTCGGCAACAACGAACAATTTCGGTGCCTGAAAACTGGCGGCAATGGTCTGCCCTTCATCTATTGTCCTTTCGATCACTGTTCCGTCAATTGGAGACTTCACTTCACAATAATCAAGATTTGTCCATGCTTTTTTCAATGCTGCCAATGCAATCTGTACATTGGCTTCCGCTTTCTCCGCATCTGTTTTTATTACAAGAAATTCCGATTCAGATAAATGCCCTTTTTTGAACAAAGGTTGATTCCTGTTCACCTCAGCATTTGCTCTGTTCAGAGTTGCTTTCGCGCTGTTCAGAGAAGCTTCTTTATCATTTACTGAAACCTTAAACAACGTTTTATCCAAAACTGCAAGCACCTGCCCTTTTTTAACAGGAGAGTTAAAATCGACATACAGTTTTTTTAAAATTCCCGATACCTGTGAACCTACTTCAATCGTTTCCAAGGCAGACAATGTCCCGGTACTGGAAACAAGGTTCTCAATTTTCCCTTTTTTTACTTCTTCAATTCTGTATCCCTCTTTGCCCACAGATCCACTTCTACCAAGGAACATGAACAATAATAATGCCACTACTGATGCTGAAATAATAATTATTTTCTTTTTCATTTTATTCTCCTTAATACTTTCACTTAACCAGGGATAACATCTTATCCATATCCCCGATCTGATAAAACACGGTGACTCTCTGTTTATATAAATTCAATTTCGCATCCACCTGATCGTATTGAGACTGCAGATAATTTGCCCTCGACTGTGATAGTTCAGTTATTGTAGCCGCATTCACATGGTACCTTTCCGTTATGCTTTCCAGAGCTGCTTTTGAATATTCAAGTTTGGCTTTCGCCACTTCCACCTGCCTCAATGCTGTCTGGTAATTTGATTCCACCTGAATGAGTTCGCCCCAGATCTGATTGTTGATCCTGACCAGATTGATCCTGCTGTTTTCCAGATCAAGTTTGGCCTGAGTAACCTGGTTCTTAGTTGATCCTTTGTCAAAAACAGGAATTAAAACCGACACACCAATCGAAGCGGACGGATTATTGTTCCATACTTGATCTGAGAATGTATATGAATTACTCAAGCTTGAGTAACCGGAAGAAATATTTCCACTGAGTGAAACTTTAGGATAGTATCCTGACTTTGCCGATCTCAGCCCGTGCTTTGCCGCATCAATACTAAGCTCAGCTGACCGGATATCAGATCTGTTTTTTTTAGCCAGCTCAAGTATCTCATCCTTCCCAAGATCACCTATATTCACCGGATCCATGGTTCCTGGAATGGTAACATCAAAATCGAGGCTGGAAGAAAGCCCCATTCCATTCATGAGCTCTACTTTTGCAAGTTTCAATCCCTTCTCCGAATTCAATAATTGATATTGAGAATTTGCGATCTCCGCATTCTGATAATGAACATCTACTGCTGCTTTTTTCCCGGCATTAAAAAAATCTTTGATACGCACAAGAAGAAGCTTCTGAGTATTAAGATTTTCATTCCCGACCCTTATCAGCTCCTTCGAAAGAACAACATCAAGATAATTAAGGATCGTTTTGTATATAACCTGCTGTTCAGTTCGTGAATAAGTATACCGTGAACTTTCATACTTTGACAGAGCCTGATCTTTCACAGATACATTAAAAAACCCATTGAACAATATCAGGCTTGTGGAGAGGCTTAGATTAAAAATTCCGGAGTTATCATTCAGAAACTCCCCTGAATCATCTGAAGTTTTAAAATAATTCTTATTATAATTCCCCGCCAGGCTGATATCCGGCAGGAAATTCATCTTTTTCTGATTTAAACTGCTTTTCATTGATAAAACTGTATTTGCATATTTTAAAAGGTCCTGATTATTATTTAATGTAAGTTCAACTGCTTCCTTCAATGTAAGAATTTTTGCCTGCACCGCAAAAATGTTCACACTGAATATCACAATAAACACTGACATAATAAAGAATGACCATATTGATCTGATTTTTGACATTCTTAATTCTGTTTCCATATTTTCTCCTGTAAAATTTTTCCCATATCTATTAAACGGTTTAATTGTTAATGAAAAATTGTAGAAATGTTACAATGTGTAACAACAATTTTTTCGGTGGCTATTTTTCAGTAGGAAAGATAAGTGTGACGCAGGTTCCCTTCCCGGGAGTGCTGGATATTTCAATTTTCCCTTCATGGGCTTCCATAATATTTTTACTGAGGCTCATGCCAAGTCCGTACCCTCCGGTTTCCCGTGACCTGGATTTATCTACCCTGTAAAAGGGTTCGAATATATTGTTTAATTCATCTTCTGGAATTCCGATCCCGGAGTCATTTATTGTAATGATCACATTTTCAGGATCTATAACTCTGCTTATCCGGACAGGTTTTCCATCAGCATCGGAATACCTGAGAGCATTACTTAAAATGTTCCTGAACAAGATCATCACTCTGTCCCTGTCTATATTGAGTTCAAGGTCACCAGGGATCTCATCAATGAAAATTTCCGGTCTTTTCCCGCTATATTCATCTTTAATACTTTTTAATAATTCTAATATATTTGTTTTCTCAATTTTAAGTTTCCCGAACCTGCTGTTAAGCCTGTCTGTCTCCAGGAGTTCCGAGATCATGGTTTCCACTTCAGCGATATCATCCATGATCCCTTTTTTTGAGGGATTGTCCTCCATCAGCTCCATCCCCACCTTGATCCGAGTTAACGGTGACCTCAACTCGTGACTTACATCTCTCAGGAGCTGATCTCTGGATTGGAGCATTTCATCGATCCGACCCGTCATTGAATTAAAAGATTCCGTCAATTGGCCCAGTTCATCCCTATTCTTCACAGGCATTTTCAGATTAAGGTTCCCCCTGCTGACCTGATCAACGCCCTCTTTAAGTACTCTGACAGGCTTAAGAAGCCATCTAATGAAAAAGAAGAGGACAATAATGACAAGGACAGCAAAACTTAAAAGTGTCATAAGCAGAGAGTTAATTATCCTCCTGAACCCTTCTCTTTTCCTGTGCATAACAATTAGTGCTTTATAATCTTTATTTTTATAACTGACACAAAAGCCAAGGTCATTGAATCCTGCAGCAAACCCTTTTAACCCTTCAAATGGATAGAGACTGGACCAACCAGAATCTGTGATCCCGTCCTCGCTAACCCAGATGGAATTTTCATACTCTATTCTTATCGGGACCTTCATCTTCTCCGCAATAAATTCTGCTTTATTAAGATCGGGGGGAGATCCGATCTCATTTATCATATAATATGCATGATTGACCATCTGTCTCATAAATCCGGGAAATTTTTTCGGCATAAAAAAAAGTCGGTGTATAGTAATGCTGGAGATCAATATCGCTACGAGAGAAAGTACAAAAACAAGTGATATCTTAAAAAAAAGATTTAATCTCACTTTATTAATGATATTCTTTACCACTTAATCTTCTCCAACGAACATGTACCCTGTGCCCCACACTGTCCTTATAAAATGGGGGTCTTTGGGATCATCTCCCAGCTTCTGTCTCAGGCGGCTGATAAGTACATCAACGGAGCGGTTGTAAACGTCCCACTCGATTTCCCATAGATGTTCCAGTATCTGATTCCTTGTGAAAACCACACCAGGCCTGTTTATAAACATTTTTAATATTTCGAATTCAGCAGAAGTAAGATCGACAACATCCCCTTTAAGATCCACTTTATGGTTTTTCAAGTTGAGTGTCAGATTGCCCGAAGTTCTTATATCCGATGATGTATCAAGCCTTCCTCTTCTCAAAATAGATTGGATCCTGGCTGCGAGTTCCCTTGGTTCAAACGGCTTCGGTAGGTAATCATCCGCTCCCATCTCCAAACCGACAACTCTGTCTGAAACCTCCCCCCTTGCAGTCAGCATTATTATCGGGACTGAGCTCTCAGACCTGATTTTCCTGCAAACTTCAAAACCGTCCATTTCCGGCATCATAACGTCAAGGATCACCAGGTCCGGATTTTCTTTTTTTAATGTTTTTAATCCTTTTAAGGGTTCCGTTTCAGATATCACTTTGAGATCAAATTTACCCAAATATTCCTTCAAAAGGGAATTTAATTTTTTATCGTCATCTATAACCAGTATTTTTTTCATTTTCTCATTCTATATATATATTCAGATTTTAAATAAACAATGTCAATTTTGTAACAAAGTGTTGCGGGGAATCAATCTTCAGTCTCTTCAGACGTTTTTAAAAGCCTGTCGATATCCCTTCTCTCTTTTTTTGAGGGCCTTCCAGCACCTTTCTCCCTATGCCCGAAGATCACACTCACGGGATCTTTTCTGAACTGTATAAGTTTCCTGATCTCTGCTTCAGGAGTTATATCCTCAACAAGATCTACTGCAAGTTTTGCAGAGACCCTTTTTACTGCGAGTTCCTTAACAAGATATCTTCTTTTGATAGGAGGCTGCCTGATCTCAATAATATCTCCGCTATTAACTATTTTTGAAGGTTTTGCACCTGTACCATTTACACTCACTTTACCGCTTCTGCAGGAATCTGAAGCAATTCCGCGAGTCTTATAAATTCTGGCTGCCCACAACCATTTATCTAATCGAGTATCCATTTTACTATTATAGAATAATATTCACCTGTTTTTCAGTATTCTTACAACACCGATAACAATTAGAATAATAGCTATCATTTGCAGCATATCTGTTCTTCCGGAAAAAACAATAAGAGAACCCGCAAACGGATATAAAATTGTTGTTGAATACTGGATCTGGCCTGTCACCAGCACCGGACCTGTTTTTAATGACATCTGCAATGAAACAAAAGAGAGCAATGCAAAAAACAGATAAAGATATAAATAGAGAGATCCCGGATATTCCATTATCCTGTATCCGTGATATCCGATCAATCCTTTCAGAGATATCACCATAAGGCCTGCGGTACAGCCTGACACAACAGCACTTAAGGCATTTATAGTTTTATTAGTGAATTTTGTCATTAAAAGCAGAATAAACAGGACTACAGGGAGGAGGAAATATAATAGTGTTATTACATCTATTGAGATCTCAGGACCAGTAACTGAGTTTCCGGACAGGTTAAGCATCACAATTCCAGCTATAATGACCATTGAAAAGAAATAGTCTGATCTGAATATAACATCCTTTAAAAATATTTTTGACAGGAAGATCAGGACAATTACCCCCCACCCCGCAAAGGCAGACACATGGTGAGGGGAAAGTGATTTCAGAGCAATAGCAGAGGGAATGCCGTAAAGGTTCATAAATAGTAAACCGGAGATCCAGATAACAAGATGTTTGTAATATGATACGTCTTTAATCCCTTTCCAGCCGATCCATAAGATACCTTTTTTCTGCAGTACTATTCCAATGGATATAAAAGAATATGCTGTTGCCGCCATAAGCAAAGAGAGGAGAAAGTTATCCATGAGATTCATTATATAGAATCACCATAATTTATGATATTCCATTGAAAAATAAAAAAATAAATTTATAATTAAAGTAGAGCTATATTTTTCAACTAAAAACAATGGAGGGATAAATGATTGTAGATACTGAAAAATGTTGTACGGCTTGTGGTAGCAGGAGACTTGTATTCGGTTATAACGGGAATGCTTCCAATGTATTTGTCCCTATAAATGTTTTTGTGGTTTACGGTTTCCGGATACGCTCTTTTGTATGTCTGGACTGCGGACATATCGGGCAATTCATTTCCCGGGAAAAATTGGATAAGCTAAGGAAAAGGGTGGGTGAAAGGGAAGCCCTGGAAGAATAATAAAATCTACTCAATTCTATAAATCCGATCAAATTTTCATTGACTTAAATCACAATTTATGATAAATTACAGAACATTGTGTGGGCCGTTAGCTCAGCAGGCAGAGCACCGCCCTTTTAAGGCGGGTGTCACTGGTTCGAACCCAGTACGGCTCAAATTTCCCAACCGGCCCGTTCGTCTATCGGTTAGGACACAGGGTTTTCAACCCTGCAAGAGGGGTTCGATTCCCCTACGGGCTAGTTTTTCACTCAATCCAACTTTAATTGCACTTGGAAAACTGCTATAATTTTTTTTACTTATTCAAAGGAGAAACTTATGAAAAAATTCCTAAAGGTTTTATCAATATCCTCAATGATCTTTATCTTTATGTTTATTTCAGTAAACGGCCAGAATAAAGTTGTTTATAAAAAGAAAACAAAATTTCCTGTCCTTGATTCAATAAAAAAAGCGAGAAAAAAAAATAGTGATACTGGTAAAAAGGTAACGGATGCAATAATTGAAAAAAACAAAAATCTTAAAGAGTCCGAAGATAAGAATGAGAGAACGCTCTCAACAGATATGAAAGGAGTTTTCCCTCCGGTTTCTATAAATGATTTCAAATCTGTTTTCCATTTTAAACCGGTGGCCCAATTCTATACTTCCACATGCTGGAGTTTTTCTGCAACATCGTTTTATGAATCCGAAATTTACAGGTTACACGGGAAAAAAGTGAAATTGTCAGAAATGTGGACTGTTTATCACGAATTGATCGCAAAAGCAAAACGATATATTGAAGAGAGAGGGCACTCATTCGTATCGGGTGGGGGAGAAACTAACGGGGTGAACAGGATCTGGAAAATGTATGGAGTTGTACCCGCTGAAGCCTACTCAGGACTGATCGTGAAAGAAGGGAAACATGATCATGTTCCGTTAATGGATGAACTGGAAACTTATCTGGAATATGTGAAACAGAATAATTTGTGGAATACAAAAGAAAATATTTCTCACATTAAATTGATCCTCGACAAATTTATCGGAACACCTCCGGATTCATTCACATATGAGGGGCAAAATTATGATCCGAAAACTTTTCTGAAAGATGTGGCTAAGCTTAACATGGATGATTATTGTTCCGTAATGTCCACAAAATATTTTCCATTCTATACAAAACAGGAATTTAAAGTTCCGGACAATTGGTGGCACAGTAAAGATTACATCAATCTTCCCCTTAATATCTGGTACGATATTGTCAGGAAATCAATAAATAGTGGCTATTCCATCGTTATTGGTGGAGATGTTTCAGAACCCGGGAAAGTGGGGCCTGCCGACATCTCCTTTATCCCCAGTTTTGATATTCCGGGAAGGTATATCAATCAGGATTCAAGAGAGTACAGAATATACAATAAAACAACCGATGATGACCATGGTATACATCTTATCGGGTACAAAAGGAAAGCCGGGAAGGACTGGTATCTGATCAAAGATTCGGGAAGATCTGCAAGACTTGGAAAATTTAAGGGTTATTATTTCTTCAGGGGAGATTTTGTAAAACTGAAAATGCTAACATTTACCGTCCATAAAGATATGCTTAAGAATATCCTCCCCAAAATAAAATAATCTGATATCATCGTGGCCGTGACAAAAAAGAGTCTTAAGGAGATACTCTATTTTCTCTCTCTTATAATTTTACTGGCCTTTTTTTTAACATGTCTATTATTCCCGTACAAAATGATCCTTGCCAACAGATATCTGAAGTTCGGATATTTTCACACAATTCTTTATGAATTTTTCAAGCTGCTGTTCCCTCTGATCCAATCATCTGCCCCCCTGGTATTTTCGGGGTTTGCAGGATCGAAATTATTGTCAATACTTAATACAGATAAAACACAAGAGATCAGGAAACTCAGATCGATTATGATCGGAGTGAATATCCTGATCATTGCTTCAGGTATTTTTATAAGTTCGGTAATCTCGATCAGCAGAAATGTCCCGATCGGTTCTTCATATCCGATTCTACTTTTCTCAGGAGCAATGCTTTCGGGATTGATCCTGTTGATCTATAAAATGAAAAGTCCTGCAGTGAAGAAGATATTAACTTTAGCATCAATAATAATTTTTATTCTGGTGTCAATTTCATTCGTCTCTTTCAATGAGAAGAAGAAATCTTCCGGACCGAATGTGGTTTTTATTGTTGTTGATACTTTAAGATCAGATCACACTTCAATTCAAGACCCGGTAAAAAGAACCACAGGATATCTGAAAAACACATTACTTCCTGATTCTATCTACTTCAGGAGAGGATATTCGAATTCTCCCTGGACACTACCTTCTGTTTCATCAATGTTGACATCAAAATATCCCTCTCAATTAGGGATCAGAAATCTGATCTCAAAGATCGGAGAGAGAGAATTTACAATTACAGAGTTAATGAGAGAAGAGGGGTACAGAACAGGGGGAGTAATAAGCCATATCCTCCTAAACAATAACTATGGTTTTGCACAGGGATTTGATTATTTCAGTGATAAAAATATTTCGGGTGAATACGGCAATCATATTGCCATAAGTTCACCGGGTGTAACTAAAGATGCAATAAAGTTCATCCGATCACAAAAGGACATGAAATTCTTCCTCTTCCTCCACTATTTTGATCCCCACTATATCTATCTTGATCATGAAAAAAGGGAAGGATATAGCGGAAAATTCACTTCCAAAGATATCAGCTTTTTAAGGGATCAGATAAGGAAAAAGGAATTTTCCTCTGATGATACCGATTATCTGAAATATTGTTATGATACTGAGATACGGTATACAGACTTTTATGTCGGCAAAGTAATAGAAGAGCTTAAAAAAAATGGAGTATATGATAATACGATCATAATTTTCACTTCAGATCATGGAGAAGAATTTGTCGAGAGGGGATGGCTCGGCCACAGCACAACTCTCTACAATGAGCAGACGGCAGTACCTATTATGATAAAGCCGGCTGACAAGGAGCATTTACATCTGCGTAAACTTGAGGAGACACCTGTATCAAACATCGACCTTCTTCCTACTCTGATAACAATGGCGAATTTAAAAAGAATGCCAAGGTTAACAGGAAAAGATCTTTTTAGAACAGACCCCTATGATCACACTTTTTTCGGAGAAGTTTCACAAAAAGAGTTCGGCTCCGATATCGAGTTGGTATCTGTTGTATGGAACAATTGGAAAATGATAAAGGATCTGAAAAATAATCTGTTCGAACTATACAATATCAGTGGGGACAGAGAAGAAAAATTGAATTTATCAGGAAGTGATCCCGTTATAAGTGCCAAATTGAAGCTGAAACTTCAGAGATGGCTGAAGAAGGTCAGAGAACCCGGACCTGCCGGTAAAAAAAGGAGCTCTTTAACAGACAGTGAGAAGGAAAAACTGAAAACACTCGGATACATAAACTAGGATATCCAATAGTAATGAGAAAATTAACCGGTCCACTCATTCCCGGAGTAATGCTGATATCTGTCCTGTTTATCACCTTTATATCCCTTTCTATTATTCACCACAAATCTGAAGTTGCAAAACCACAAATATCAGAATTGAATAAATTCAAGTCGGATCTTGTAGATCATAGTAAAGATACATTAATTTACAATAAAGATCTCTCCAAAGAAGAGTTGTTTATTGCATATTCAGGATATTCACTCCTCAGTTATGGTGAATATGAAGTAGTCTTCACATTCACCGGCCCTGCAGGCGAATCATGTGAATGCCTGCCTGAAATAGTTTCGGAGAAGGGGAAAAAAACCGAGATCAGAAATGATCAAATATTTGTAAGCGAAAATTCTATACTCAGATTCAACCTGAAAATTGAAGATGAAAAGGAAGTGGAACCCAGGGTTAAATATATCTCCGGATCAAAGAATATAACCCTTCTAAAAGTCCAATTCGAGAAAATAAGAAACATTTTCCCGTTTAAAAAAATATTTTTTAGAACTCTTTACCTGTCCCCAATCTTCTTTTTTGCTTTTCTGGCAATTTTCTATGCATTTAATAATGACGAAAACTGGAAATATACCCTCGCAGCTTTCCTTACATACACCGGCATTTTCCTTATCATTAAATTTGCCTGGATGTCGGAAGATGCTCTTATCACTCTCAGACATGTCGACAATTTTCTTTCTGGCCATGGTGCGGTCTTTAATCCAGGAGAGAGGGTTGAAGGCTATACTCATACTTTGTGGTTCTGGCTGCTCACATTGTTAAGATTCATTGGGATTCCGGCAAAAGGGGCACTGGTGCTTCCCGGAGTTATATTCTCATCTGCTGCACTTTATCTTTTGTTTTTTGTCCTTTGGAGAAAAGATGAAGGGAAACCAGTCATAAATCCCGGAGGAGCGGTCCTGATAGGAATAAGCTCGTTCATAGATTTCGGCACAAGCGGCCTCGAATCCTCTTTATCATATTTGCTACTGATAATTTTCTCGATATTTTTAACGGGGGAAAAGTGGAAGAATTATCCTCTTCTTTTCGGAATTCTGCTTGCTTCCATGACATTTACAAGACCCGATTTCGGAATATTTCTTTTATTTGGAATATTTTTCTACCTGTTCAAATACTTCAATAAAAAGACTGAATTAAAAAACTTTCTAAGATTCATCTCTCCGCCAATAATACTGCTCGGTATTTACGAAATTTTCAGGATGGGATATTACGGTGCAATGTTTCCCAATCCGTTCTTCGCAAAATCGGGAAGTTCCTCATATTATTCCCAGGGATTTCTGTACCTCGGAGATCTGATAAAAGGGAGTGCTTTCCCGCTTATACTAGTCCTCATGATCCTGATGCTGTTTTTCCGGAGAGATGAAAATGATTATAAGAACAGGCTCTGGATACTTTCAGCCGGGATGCTCTATGCTTTTTTTGTGATCAGAGGAGGGGGCGATTTTATGCACGGCAGATTTCTTCTCCCTGCTGTTATTCTGATCACTGTGTCCTCCTCCGGTGCATTTAATGATTGTTTTGACAGATCCGTAGTGAAACGGATATCAGCAGTGATCATATCAATTTCACTTCTTTTAATTTCCCTGTCAGTGATCCCTGTTCAGAAAAGGGGCGGCAAAAATTATAATCACGGGATTGCAGATGAACGGTTTGCTTTTTACGGGAACAAGATCTTTCCTCTGGAGCAAATAGCAAGAGATGATCATATTTTCATGTGGAAGACCATAGGAAACAATTACAGGTTCCTCACAGAAAAGGCAAAAAAAAAGATAAGGATAGCCTACCACACAGTTGGATTCATAGGTTTTTATTCAGGGCCACGAGTTAATATTGTGGACCGTCTGGGTCTTACAGATCCGGTCGTTGCGAGGAGAAAAATTGGAAAAAGAGGAAGGCCGGGACATGAGAAATCAGCCCCTTTCGGATATCTCATCTATAGAGAACTCACATTCGGGGAAACACCGTTCAAACTCTGGAATACTCTTGCCACAACCGGTTTCGGAACGTTATGGGACATTTCCAGAGGAACACTAAACAGATTTTCATTCTTCCTGCCTGAAGATTTTAAAGTGAGACTCGATACAGGTATCAGAGGCTATTTAAAAGAATTAAACACCAACGATATGGGAGATAACTCAGATCTATTATTCTTTTTGAAACGGTTCTGGTATCCATATGCAAGTAATACGGACAAAGAACTTTTCATTTCTAATTACAATGAAAAATTAATAGCTGAAAGATCTGAATCTTTTAAATGGATCGAGGAGAATAAAGGTAAAATTGAGAAGTGGGACGAAGTAATTAAAGGTAAATTAACTTTGAAAAAATTCTTTAGAAATATTAAATTCGCAGTAACATCATTATTATCAGGAGGATAAATGACCATCCTGGAGACCCGGTTCAGGCCGCCTGTTTTTTCCTTCTTAACCTCTTTATTTCTAACAGTGATATTATTATTCTTTTTAATAAAAATAATATCAATAAAAGTAATTCAAATTGAGCTGCTTTCACTTTTGCTAATTTTCTTATTAATAACAATTAATATTTTTATAAGATCAGGAAGATCATTGTTTTTTTACCGGAATACCGGACTAATAATCACTGACAATGAAATAATTTATAGCGAGCCCGGATACCTGTCTGTTATAACTATTAAAATAAAACGTGAAGATATAGTCAAAGTTGAGAAATCGGGGGAAAGCATATTGATCAAACATAATAGAGGTGATTTGATCCTTCGAGCCAGGAATTTTATAATAAGTTCTGATCAGATAATTATTGCTTTAAGATCAGATAAAATATAAATAAAAAACAGGAGTTTTTATGAACAACTATAAAATATTTATTTTGTTGCTATTATTAGTACCATTTTCACTATTTTCAGATTCCTTTATTCTGAATGAAGTGAATGAACCTAAAACTTTGAATATATCAGGAGACAAACTCATCATAAGTGAAAGTGAATCAATTCTGATCTATTCTCTTTCGAATAAAAAACTGATAAAAAAATTCGGAAAGAATGGAGAGGGCCCCGGAGAATTCAAGCTCGGGCATGGAGCAGGAAGCCTCAAAATTGACATGATCGAAAATCAATTGGTAGTTAACAGCGGAGGAAAACTTTCATGGTTCACTGACAATGGGGAGTTTATAAAGGAAGAGAAGATCCCTCCCATGTCCTATATTATCCCTTTTAGAGAGAACTTTGTCGGAAATTGTACTTCTCCCGTAGAGGGGAATTTTCCATCCCTCTCGGTTTGTATATTCGACAAGAATTTAAAAAATAAAGAAGTGATTTTCAACAGCAACGTTCCTGTAGGAATGGGAGCAAAGATCATGGTCCCCACATATAAATTCATTTACAGGGTCTATAAAGATCGTATTTATCTGGCAACAGGAAAAAATGATATTGAGGTAGGGATCTTCACCGGTAAAAGTGAAAGATCAGGTGGGTTTAAATTGGAGAATTCAAGCCTTAAGATCAATAATAAATTTAAAGAGAGAGTTTATGATTTTTATAAAAATGATCCGGTCTATAAGAACTATTGGAACTATATGAAACAGAATATGTTCTTCCCCGAATACTTCCCGGGGCTTAAAGATATGAGGATCAACAATGATAGGATATATATTCAAACCTATAAGTTGACAGATAGTAAATTCGAATGGATCATAACTGATCTGAAAGGCAATATACAAAAAAAGATACTTCTTCCGCAGAACATCGAATCGGCCATAGCATATTCTCCCATCGCTGTATCAAACGGGAAATATTTTTACCTGACTGAGGATCTTGATGAAGAGACCTGGGAACTACATTCACTCGATCTTGAAAAATTGAAATAAGGAGACTTAATTGAACAAAAAACTAATCCCTATATTAATTATTACAATTCTCTTCTTTACATCCTGCAGCAGCAGGAAAAATGAAGAATCATTCTCATTTGTTTTTATGACCGATGTCCATTTAATGCCTGAAGAAAATGCTCCTGAAGGATTTAGAAAGGCAATAGAAAAGATAAACTCATTAAAACCCGATTTTGTGATCTCCGGAGGAGACCAGATAGATGATGCCCTTGCTCAACCCTATGAAAGGGCCGATCTCCTTTATGACCTGTACTCAGATATTGCAAAAAAACTTGAAATGCCCCTCTATAATGTGATGGGTAATCATGACATATTCGGAACATACAAAAAAAGCGGCGTAAGCTCTGATCATCCCGAGTTCGGGAAAAAAATGTTCGAAAAAAGGCTGAATAAGAAATACTATACATTTGATCATAAAGGATGGCATTTTATGATTCTCGATTCCATCAAGCCAACTGACGATGACTCATATCTCGGAGAGATCGATCCGGAACAGATCGAATGGATAAAAGGTGATTTACTTGCCCTAGACAAAAATATCCCGGTAGTTATTGCATCTCATGCAGCATTTTATACGATAATGCCCCAGATCGATAAGAGATTTAAATATGAAAAATTCACCATCAGCAATTCTCAGGAATTACTGAAACTTTTTAAAGATCACAACTTGAAATTTGTCCTTCAGGGACATGTCCACAATTATGAGGCAATACTTTCCCATGGTATCTGGTTCATATCTGGTGGCGCAGTATGCGGCAGCTGGTGGGAGGGCCCTCTCCACGGAATGGAAGAGGGTTTTGTAGAATTTAAAATCTCAGGTGAACAATTCATCTGGAAATACGTCAACTATGGCTGGGAAGTACCAAAAAGAACAGAATTAAAAATCTGAAATTAGAAAGGAAAGATAACAATAAAATAAATTTTTATTTTGTTTCGGGACTAACCTGGCGGGCGAGCCAGACATAGCTGTATTCCTGCCACACCTTCTTCCCTTTTCTGTTCTTTCCTTTCCTCTGGAACTCTGCAATATGAACTGTACCGGGACCTTTTCTTATTACTCCAGGGCCATTAATGAAAGGGGACCAGCAGGGGAATTTCGCATCTGTTTTAACCCTGTTAACTTCATATTCTGCAATAAGAATATTGTCAGGTTTACCTCCCATTAATGTAAAATCCTTTACCTCTTCGATCTCAATATAAAAAGATTCAGGGAACTTTCCAAATCTGTCTCTAACTTTTCCTCTATTGATCTTTCCTTTAAACTTGAAATGTCTTAATTCAGGCCCATTCTTCAGATGAGGAGCATCATACTGGATCTTCGTGACCCCTTTAACATCACGGGTAGCTTCACCCATTTTATCCCCTATAGCGCTACCGGTACTACCGGGCACTTTTGCCATCCCCATTAGAGAGTGAACACCGGCAACTATGTCATCGAGTCCGGATGTGTTATTGGTAAGATCGTATGTAATAGTCCCTTCACCTTCTACTTCCCCTTTATCTTTTATCACAAAAACAAATTCGGTTTTATGTTTAACAGTTAATGTCAGAAGTCCCAGTTTATGTCTGAACCTGACCTCTTCCCCAGCACCGTAACCGGTCCAGGTCCCGATAAGATCTTTCACTCCGAATTCGGACTCTTCATCGGGGCTTAAAATCTGACCTGAAAACAACAATAGAAAAAGAACTAAAATAATTAAAATTTTTCTGACCATTCTTCCCCCTACTGAAAATAGTGTAATAAAAAAATAAAAAAAGTGAAAATCAGGATCTTTTTCTTGAGAATCTGGCTATAACCGGTTTGGCAAGCCGGTTATAGTCCTCAAAGCTCATCTGAAGCAATTCCTTATGGTTACCGGCATTAAATGCTATCTCTTTACTTGATGCAAGGGTCTCTGAAACATAAACAGGCATGCCGAAAATATTGCCAAATGGTGGCATAGCACCAGTTTCACAGCAGGGGAATAGATTGGAGAACTCAGATTCGGTTGCAATGGTCAGCTCTCTACCGAAGAAATCAGAAATATCCATGAGATCGACCTGATAATTAGCCGGGACTACAGTCATTACAAATTCTCCGTCTGAATCTTTAAGCACAACTGATTTCGCAAGCATATTTCCGGAAATATGAGCACGATGAGCAATAACCTGAGCAGTATAAGCTTTTGAATGGATGATCCTTGTGAATTTCACATTATTTTCCTCAAGAAAATCTACTAATTTTTCCAAAGGCATATTTCATCCCTCCAAAACCGCAAAAATCTCTCTTTAGTTAATATAGTATTCAATGTAAAAAAATTCATATTATATTTTTATCCTGTTCGAACACTGGTATCATATATCAGTATGAATCAGATATATAAATTCTATCTTACCGAGTTCCTCAAGACACAAAGGTATTTTATTCCTGTCATGATATTGTTCCTTCAATTCAGCAAATTGAACTATACTGAAATATTTATACTTTATGCTGTTGAAAGCGCAATTATATTTCTTATGGAAATACCGTCCGGTATCCTTGCCGACAGGCTGGGTAAAAGATCTATTCTGATATTGGCAAGGTCATTCCTGATACCTGCATATCTGCTGTTCTGGCTGACAGGGAGCTTCCTGTCCTTCCTTATTGCCATGGTTTTTCTGGGGCTTAACAAGGCTTTCAAATCGGGTACCCATAAAGCTTTTATTTATGATTTCCTGAAACAGACAGGATCAGAGATATCTCCGAGTGAAGTGTTCGGGAAAGGGAAATTCTGGGGAAGAATCGGTGAGGCAATTTCATCATTGATCGGCGGATTTATTGCTGTTAAATTCGGATACCACTATGTATTTCTTCTGGCTCTTTTCCCAGCTTTATTAAATACGATTAATGCATTAACTTATTCCGGAATAAGGGAGGATCATATAGCAACAGATCATTCCGGCCGCGGGATTAAGGAACATCTCCGAAGAGCTCTGATTGAGTTCAGGGAAAATCCATTAGTGTGGAAACTTATTCTGAATTCATCTCTATTTATGATCTGTGCTGAGACAATTGAGATCTATTTCCAGCCTTATATGGTGAATGTGGATATTCCGGTTGCCTGGTTCGGCACCGTTTATACCATTATTTTTATACTGACCGCTTTTGGATCAAGATATGCTTATCTTCTGGAAAAAAAATTCAGCATGGCAAAACTGACCAACCTGACCGGATGGGCCGGATTTATACCTCTCCTGCTTCTGGGGCTGAATATAAATTCCCGTTTTATCACTATCTTATTCTTCTTTGTATTTTTTCTGAGGCACATCAGACGTCCGGCAATAACTACCGAGATCAATGACAATATTTCATCTG
>Ga0209013_10001826_pt1 | contig 19576 bp, 19 predicted proteins | sample Cruoilmetagenom2_FD_187291 | JGI IMG/M metagenome (GOLD analysis project Ga0209013, IMG submission 187291) | Oil polluted marine microbial communities from Coal Oil Point, Santa Barbara, California, USA - Sample 2 (SPAdes) (version 2) | ecosystem: Environmental > Aquatic > Marine > Oil seeps ...
AGCTTCTTCGTTAAAGACCTTCGCAATAGCTAGCTATTACGTGCGGTCTTTGCCTCGAATCTGAATATTTTGAATCTCAGTCTATTTCAGCCAGACTTGCTCAGAGGCTCCCTAACACGCCACTAATCAGCAGGTGACGGTCACTGGGTCTGGATACTTTGAGGTGCTGCAATCCATAGGCATCCAGTTGCCCGCGTACTTCGTCTACGGTGTAGGCAGCGAGCAGCGAATTGTAGAAATCTTCCTGCAGAATATCCGCCTCGTCGCTGGCATATTGCTGGACTATGCCGGCAGCTTTGCTCGTACTGTCAGGCCTCGTTAGATCCATCACCATGATTTTCGCGCCTTTGCGGCCAAGAAAATTTATCGCTTGCCAAAGCGTATCCGGAGTAGCAAGATGATGGAGCAGACTGTTACTGATTACTGCATCAGCACCACTTGATGGACAGATGTGTTTGACGGTTTCAGGCTCCAGATAGAGACATCTGAGCTCCACCTGCCCTGCCAGACCAGTCTTCGCGATTCGGTTATGACCGAATTCAAGCATCGACTGGGCGCCGTCGACACCGATCACCCTTGCATCGGGATGCTGCAGCGCAAATTCAATAGCGATATCTGCCGGACCACAGCCGAGATCGACAACAGTTTTTCCGTCAAAACTCGGGAAATGTTCCGTAAAAAGATCCAGAAACAGCTGATTGGGCTCTTGGAAGTCCGCTTCAGCATAGGCGCGAGCCTGGCTGGCCTCATTCATCAGTTCAGGTTCAGGAGTGCGTTTCACGCCGGGAGGCTCCGGTAGTCCAGGGAAGGATGTATGTTACAGCAGATTGTCACAATGGGGGACAAGATGAGAGCACAACCGATTGCTAAAGTTAACCAGTGGTACAGGGACAACGAAGATGGACAGCTTTTCGAGGTGGTCGCACTGGATGAAAGCGATCAGACAATCGAGATCCAGTATTTTGACGGTTCACTGGAAGAGCTCGATAACGAAATCTGGCAGGAAAAGCAGCTGACGACAGCTGCACCGCCAGAAGACTGGTCGGGTCCATTTGACGATCTGGAGGCCGATGATCTGGCTGATCCGGATATCCCGGCTCACACAACTGACGTCGGTGAATTTATCGACGAACTGGAATACTAGGGAACCTGGTCCAACTCGTCAGAAGGCATCCCTCCTGCCGTAGCGATATTCCACGTAGGTTGGATACTGTTCATAGGCCTTAGTAAGCACATACTTCATAACACCCTTGAGCCGATACAGTCGAGTCACTGAGTCCAGCCTTAGTATTTCATTGCCGTTCTCATCAAAAAAAATCAACGCAGGCGTGTAGAAGATATTCAGTTCCCTGGCCCAATCGTTTGCCGTCGTACGTTTCCCCTGCGGTGTGATAACCGGGTCGTCGGAACGCGCATCGAGCTGTACTGTGTCAAATTGCTGTAACATTTCAACCGTGTCCTTATCTCCAATCGGGCCCGTGTGCAGGATATCGCAGGCGTGACAGGATTTTTGTTCGAAGAACACAATCAGCGGCCGTTCAGCAGGAATTTTCGTGCGTCCCAGGGCGTACGGCGGCTTCAGGAAGAACGGCTGTTCGTTCATGTCCTCCAGATCGAACTTGCCCGGCGGATCGGCACGGTCCATGTATGCGCGCAGGCTTTCTTCCTTGTAGCGGCCCTCGGCGACATACCTGAGTGCAGCACGAAACGTGTAGGGGGGATAATAGCCGCGCAGGCGCAATACCTCATTGCCTTCGGTATCGAAGACGAGGAATGACGGCGTGAAGTTCATCTTCTCGCGTATGGCCAGCTTGCGTTCTGACAGAGTCTCGCCATTTAGATCGGTGACCAGCTTTCCGCCCCAGATGTCGATGGGGATAATGTCAAAGTTTTTACGGGTGAATCGGACGATATCCGGGGTTTTGAAGTTGATTTCCATCAGCGCCTTGCAGTAGGCACAGTTCTTCTGCCCGAAGTAGAGAGCGATGCCCTTCTTGTCAGCGTCTTTTGCTTCCTGCAGGTCATCACGCATGTCGAGAAAACTGAGCTTGAACCAGGACGGGTGTTCAATTTCTTCTTCAACCGGGCTGTCGTCGGCACCCATCTCTACCTGATCGTCCAGCTTATCGAATACTTCGAACTCATCGGCCAGTGCAGGGGTGTAGACAGCCCAGATTGCCCAGCTGAGTATAAGTAACAGTGTTTTGTGGTTTTTACCTATCTGGTTCATTAATTATGCTTAACCAGTCATATTGTCCGTTGCTGACGAGAAACCAGGGATTCAGCAGGTTTTCCTTGTTATAGCATAAATTTTCGCCATTTAAGGTGGTAACGCGGCCCCCGGCCGCCGTCACAATGGCATGTGCGGCCGCTGTGTCCCATTCCGATGTCAGTCCGAGCCTTGGATACAGGTCGGCGCGGCCTTCGGCAACCAGGCATAGCTTGAACGAACTACCCATGCTGAGTATGTCGATGTCATCGAAACGATCACACAGACGTTCAATCGCGGCGGTCAGGGCTTCGCCTGCATGTGAACGGCTGGCGACCAGACAGGGGTTGTCGCCTGAGAACGGTTTCACGCTAATCTCTTCAGACGGTCCATCTTCAACCTGCATTGTCGCAACACCATCACAGCCGGTGTAGAGAATATCCATGACTGGCGCATAGACGACGCCGAGGACAGGTTTGCCGTTTTCAATCAGGGCGATGTTTACGGTGAATTCGCCATTGCGGTTGACGAACTCTTTGGTTCCATCGAGCGGATCAACCAGCCAGTAGCGCTGCCAGCCTGAGCGTTCCTCATATGGGATATCACGTGATTCTTCTGACAGGATCGGCAGATCAGGGCTCATATCTGCCAGTTGCCTGCAGATTAGATGGTGTGCAGCCAGATCAGCTTCGGTCAGGGGAGAACCATCACCTTTGTGCTGCACGTCAAAATCACGTTCATAGATCTGCATGATCGCTGCACCTGCCTGACGGGCTGTTGTACTGATGCGGTCCAGGTAATGGCAGTGATTGATATTCATTGTGGTATGAGTCATTTGTTATAGAGGCAATGATTATAGTGCCGTAGAATGTAGAGAAACAGTAGACGTCACAGGAGGCAGACGATGCTCACAGTCGAACAGCGGGACGAATGCGTTACCGTCAGCGTGATGGGCGAGCTGATGCTCGATGATTTCCGGGAATTTGAATCGGTTGTGGTCAGTGAACTGGAGGAGCATGAGCGCGTAGATGTTTTGATGGATCTGAGCAACATGACGGGTTTCTCCATCGATGCCGCCTGGGAGGACCTGAAGTTCAGCCGCGAGCATGACAAGGACTTCCGGCGTATCGCGGTTATTACCTCGGATCAGTGGATCAGCTGGCTGGTATGGTTGAACGGTGCTTTCAGTGGTGCACAGGTACAGACATTCCCTGAGCGGGAAGACGCAGAACACTGGCTGGCAACAGCAAAATGAGCCACGCGGCACCCGACTGGGGCCGTATCGACACCGTCCTGCTGGACATGGATGGCACACTGCTGGATCTGCATTTCGATACCCATTTCTGGCTGCAGCATGTACCGCTCAGATACGCCGAAATGCACGGTATCAATGTGGAGGATTCCCGCAGCAAGTTAATGGCGCGTTACCGCCAGGCAGAAGGGACACTGGACTGGTATTCCGTCGACTACTGGACTGACCAGCTGGGTCTGGATATTCCCATGCTCAAGCAGGAAGTTGACCACCTGATCAGTGTGCGTCCCGATGTCATCCCGTTCCTGGAGGCCCTCAAGGAGGTCGGCAAGCGCCGAGTGCTGGTAACCAATGCGCATGGCAAGAGCCTGGCCCTGAAAATGCGCAAGACTCCGATTGGTGAGCATCTGGATTCCGTTGTGTGCGCGCATGACATCGGTCTGGCGAAGGAAGAGGCAGAGTTCTGGCATCGTCTCCATGATCGCATTGGGTACCATCGTGAAAACACCCTGCTCATCGACGACAGCATCAAGGTGCTGAAGTCAGCGGATGACTATGGCATCGAACACCTGCGAGCGATTCTTAAGCCTGATTCACAGTCACCACCAGTCGATGCGGATCCCTATATCCACATCGACCGGTTTTCAGATATACGTCCATGACTTGTTCAGAGGCTCCCTAAATACAGGGGTATTGATATCGTTGAATCTGATACCATCAATAGACAGGGGAACCAGTGCGAAGACACATAATCAAACAGAGCATGAACAGTAACGAACAGAATATCGTCGTCGACGTCGACACACTATATATTGAATCGGAATCCTCGCCGGAAGCCGATCAGTACGTATTCGCATACACCATCACTATCAAGAATGAAGGAGAGAAGGCTGCCCAGCTGCTGACTCGTCACTGGATCATCACCGATGCCAATGGCCAGATCGAGGAAGTCCGCGGCGACGGTGTTGTCGGTGAACAGCCAAACCTGAAGCCCGGCGAGGGCTTCCAGTACACCAGCGGTACGGTGTTGAAGACCCCGGTCGGAACCATGAGCGGCAGTTACCAGATGCTCTCGGAGGACGGCTCCAATTTTTACGCAACGATTCCGGAGTTCATGCTGTCCAGCCCGCGCACTCTACACTAGCGACCAAATAGATAGATACAGCAACCTGTGGGGGGATAAAATGCACTACATTAAAATCATGCCGATGATTACGGTATTAGGGGCATTGTCGTTATTTGGTACTACGGCGCAGGCGGAGCAGCCACTGACCTACAACCGTGTCGACTTTGAAGTCATGGTGCAGGAAGAAGTGGACAATGACGAGATCACTGTGACCCTGGCGGTGGAAAAAAACGGTGCCAAACCGTCGGAGCTCGCCGGTGAGATCAACGTTCTAATGCAGGCAGCCATCGCAGAATCCAATAAGGTCGGGGACGTGCGGGTGAAGACAGGCAATTACTCTATCCGGCCGGTTTACACACGCGATAAGCGTCTTGATCACTGGAGCGGGTCGCAGACGCTGGTCCTCAATAGCCGGAACAGCGCCATGATCGCCGAGTTGATGCAGACGCTGCAGCAGAGCATGCAGGTCAAATCAACGCGCTACAGTGTCTCCAGGGAGCAGCGCAATGAGGTTCAGGAAGGAATGATTTCCACTGCGCTGGCAAGATTTCACAAACGCGCTGCATTGATTGCCGATGGTTTGGGGTTTCAGAAGTACCGTCTGGTCAACGTCAATGTGAGAACTTCCGGTGGCAGCCCGTCTCCGATGTACGCCATGGCAATGGACAGCGCATCAAGCCGGGCAGCCGCACCGCCTGCGCTGGAAGGCGGATGGTCTGATATAAAAGTAATTGTTTCCGGTACGATAGAAATGGAAGTTACTATCTGAAACCGGGGAATATCAAATGACAGTGGAGCTTGAAGACCAGGAGCAGGCTTCACTCCGTCGTGTTCTGGGCCTGCCCCTCATCACCCTGTACGGCATCGGCACGATCCTTGGTGCCGGTATTTATGTTCTGATCGGCAAGGTAGTTGCGGCCAGCGGCCTCTACGCACCTGCCTCCTTTCTGCTCGCATCACTGATCGTTGCTTTCAGTGCCTTCTCCTATGCTGAACTGTCATCGCGCTATCCGCGCAGTGCAGGTGAAGCGGTGTACGTCAGGATGGCATTCGGCAGAGACTGGTTGTTTACCCTGGTGGGGCTTGCTGTAGTGCTGACGGGTGTTGTGTCGTCTGCGACGATTGCTACCGGCTTTGTTGGTTATATGAATTTGTTCATCGACCTTCCCGGCTGGCTGATTATTGTCCTGCTGGTCGTATCGCTTGGTGTGATTGCCTCAATTGGCGTCAGTGAATCTGTCATTCTGGCCAGCATCATCACACTGATAGAAGTGGCTGGCATACTGCTCGTTATAGGCGTGGCGATGAATGGCATCGAGTTTCGAGAAATTGAGCTGGCTGAATTTGTACCACCCTTAACCGCACATACCTGGCTGGGTATCACGACCGGTGCCTTTCTGGCGTTCTATGCATTCATTGGTTTTGAAGACATGGTCAACATGGCGGAAGAAGTCCGCGACCCTGTCAGGGTCATGCCAAGATCCATCATCATTGCACTGCTGGTGACGACGCTGTTGTATTTCGCGGTCGCATTTGCTGCAGTGAATGTATTGCCGCTGGATGTCCTGGCCAAATCGAAGGCCCCTTTCGCAGAGATTATACAGCGCAACTCGGATATTCCTGTTGCCGTGATGGGTCTGATTAGTCTGGTCGCTATCGTCAACGGCGCGCTGATCCAGATTATTATGGGTGCGCGTGTGCTCTATGGAATGGCCAGGCAGGGCAGGGCACCGGGACTGTTCGCACGCATTAACTCACGCACCCGGACACCCCTGGAGGCAACAGCAGTAATCACCCTGATTGTGCTGGTGCTGGCACTGTGGCTTCCGATAGTAACGCTGGCCAGTATAACCAGTTTTATTGTGCTGATGATTTTTACACTGGTAAACCTGTCCCTGCTACGACTCAAATATCTTGAGAGCAGGGGTCAGCCGGGTGTGGAGTGCGGAATCAATGTTCCGCTGGCAGTACCGCTGATCGGGGCCTTGCTGTGTGTGGGATTTGTCCTGATGCAGCTGCCGGCTCTTGCCGGAATATAGGGGGCTCCCTAGTTCCTCATGCGGCGGAACATCATACGCTGGCCGTCTTCAGTGCGGAACTGAAGGTAGTCATCCTGCAGGCTGTATTGCATGTATGTCGGTTTGTCTGATTCACGCAGCTGGGCTTTCATAATTCCATTGCTCAGTTCATAGCTGGCTTCGGTCAACTTGTCATTGTCAACCATGCGGAAGCGATCGCCCTCGAAAACAAGATACTCGCCATTAATGCCGAGCCATTCTCCCGCCAGTGATTGCTGCGGCGGGTGCTTATCGGGTCGATAGGGGTCTGGTATCCAGCCCTGGTCATTGCCCGAGCCTGCTCCATCTGGCCAGTATGATGGAGGTCTACCGGGCTGGTAGGTGCCATCAGGAGCGCCGTAAGCTGATGATGCCTGGTTATAATATTCAGTTGGAATCTCGATAGGAGAAGATGCACCCCGTTCAAACGGTTCCGGGTAACTACCGGCTGCCTGGTTGGGATGAGCAGACGGCTGCTGGACAATCACAGGCCGATCGTTCTGCGCGGGAGGCTGAATTATGACAGGTTGTACAACAATCTGTGCCGGCTTCTCGGTCTTTTTCTTTACCGCATAGCGAGGTCTTCGCAGCGGCGGGTAGCCCCGGTTTGCAGAATATCCGTAATAGGGATTGTTGTAATAGTTGTAGAGTCCTGGCTGATATTGCCTTCCATACAAGTTATTCCTATTGCCGTATGGCAAATTGCCCAGGCCCCCGGCACCCGGCAAGCCCAGATTGCCGTATGGCAGCCCTGTACCAGTCAGTGCACCAAGGCCCGCTATTGAATAGGGATTCAATCCATTCATGCTGCCCGGGAAGCTGCCCATGCCCGTTGGATAGCCGCCATAACCACCATATGGCATGTTGCCATAGTTGCGACTGCCGCCCATCATCCAGCTGAACATTTCCATCATCAGCAACATGAATCGCGCCATTTCGCCGCCGCCACTGACTATCGCGAAGCTCGGCGCAGGTGTGCCGAGCAGGCTTACAATCAGTATCAGCGGCAAGATTTTACGTTTCATATATCTATATCGCCCTGCGCATAAACTGCGGGACAGCCAGCGCTGCCTGGTGGATATCGTTATTATAATAGCCTGTCTCCAGCTCGGCGTGGCGGATATTTTTTTCGCCCGGGGATTTCCGTGCCAGGCTGGCGGACCACCACCCGGAAGGATAGCTGCATTGCGGAAAATGAAGCGTCTCAACGCTCGCATATCCAGCTTCCAGCATGCGTTGCTGCATGGACGCTATTAGTTCGGCATGAAAAAGAGGTGATTCACTCTGTGTAATCATGATGCCGTCTGAGGCCAGCGCTGCATGACAGGACTGGTAGAAGGACTCGCTGTACAGGCGGGCTGCCTGGCCGACCGGGTCTACCGAGTCAATGATGATAACGTCATAGCTTACGGCAGCCGCCTGCTCTGCAAAGGCTACGCCATCGGTAAAACTTAACAACGCGCGTGGATCGTGGTTGCTGCTGCACAGCTCAGGAAACCATTCTTCCGATGCACGCGTTACACGTTCGTCCAGGTCCACCTGATGTACATGCGTGATGTCAGGGTGCTTAAGGCATTCTTTCAGGCAGCCGCAGTCACCACCGCCGATGATGAGTATCCGTTTTGGAGCAGGGTGACTGCAGATTGCAGTGTGCGTCATCATTTCATGATAGATGAAGTTATCGCGGCTGGTCAGCATGACGCAGCCATCCAGTGTCATAAGTCTGCCAAAATGTTCGGTCTGGTAGATTGCGAGTGTCTGGTAGGGAGTAGTCTCTTCATGCAGCTTGTCATTGATACGCAGCGAAAAGGCACTGCCTTCCTCGGCATAAACTTCAGTAAACCAGCTGTTGTCGTCCAGTGTCATGATGCAGCCTCAATTCGGGGTGCGAGATTATAACTGCTACCGGATGCTATTATTAGCCTTTCCTTATTGAGCTTTATAACATGACTGACTGGAATATCCAGAACTCGATGCAAACCTATAACATTGCCCGCTGGGGTGATGGTTATTTCGGTATCAATGCTGCCGGTCACATGACTGTGTTACCCGACAGTGAAGCTGGTGCCGGCATAGACCTGTATGACGCTGCACGCCTGATACGTGATGAAGGCCTGAGCTGGCCGGTTCTTGTTCGTTTTCCACAAATACTTCAAAAGCGCGTAGAAGAGCTTTGTCAGGCTTTCGACGATGCCAGTCTCGGGCTCGGCTTTTCTGGTGCCTATACTCCTGTTTACCCCATCAAGGTCAATCAAAACAGGCATGTAGTATCCGAACTATTGAACGCAGCCGATGGACGGATCGGGCTTGAAGCAGGCAGTAAACCGGAGATGCTTGCGGTCATGGCACTGTCACGAAATGGCGGCACGATCATCTGCAACGGCTACAAGGACCGTGAGTATATTCGCCTTGCATTGTCTGCCCGGCGCATGGGGTTGCGCACTTTCATCGTCATCGAAAAGCCGTCCGAACTGGCGTTGATTATCGAGCAAAGCAGGCAGTCTGGTGTACAGCCGCTGCTTGGGATGCGACTGAAGCTTGCGTCTATCGCAAGTGGCAAATGGCAAAGTTCAGGTGGTGAAAAATCCAAATTCGGGCTGGCCACGAACCAGGCCCTGCAGACCATTGAACAATTGCGGAATGCTGGCATGCTCGACTCTTTGCAGTTGCTGCATGTCCATCTGGGATCACAGATGTCAAACATTCGTGATATTCAGAATGGCCTCGCGGAAGCCGCCCGTTACTATGCGGAGATGTGTCGGGTGGGCGTACCCTTGAGTACCGTAGATGTCGGCGGCGGCCTGGGTGTCGATTACGATGGCACGCGGACTCGCAGTGAATGCTCAGTGAATTATTCTATCCGCGAGTATGCGGGCAGTGTTGTGCATGCCTTTGATCAAGTCTGCCAGCTGCACGGTCTTCCGTATCCGGACATTATCAGTGAATCAGGCCGTGCACTGACCGCACATCACGCCATGTTGATAACGAATGTGACAGAGGTCGATGCACACGATGATCGGGCACCAGAATCCAGCTGTCAGGAGGCGGCATCTGCCGCCGAGCTGCGCAGTTTGTTCGAACGGCTGGATGCGAATGACCCGCTACAGGAAGTCTTCCACGATGCGCAGTTTATCTATCAGGACGCACAGCATATATTTACCCGGGGGGCATTGACGATTGAGCAGCGGGCCACTGTCGAACAACTCTACTATGCCATCTGTTTTCGCATCTTCAATCGGCTGAAACCCGGGGTGCAGGGTCATCACAAGATCTTCGAGCAGCTGGAAGACAGTCTGGCCGACAAGGTATTCTGTAATTTCTCTGTATTCCAGTCCATGCCGGATGTCTGGGCCATTGGCCAGATCTTTCCTGTTGTGCCCCTGCAGTGGCTCGATGAAAAGCCCGACAGGCGAGCTGTTATTCACGATCTCACCTGCGATTCAGACGGGCGCATTGATTACTACGTCGATCGCGACGGCGTTGAAAGTACTGTTGCCCTGCATGATTGCCGTCAGGGGCAGGATTATCTACTAGGCATGTTCCTGGTGGGCGCCTACCAGGAAACACTCGGTGATATTCACAATCTTTTCGGGGATACCGCTGCGGTAAACGTCATTCAGTCGGAGGATGGCTGTTTAAGCCTGCAGCATCCGTTTACCGGTGAAACGGTTCACGAACTGTTGTCGAAGGTGGAATACGACCCAAATGAGATCCGCCAGTCGATTCTGGGCCGGGCGCGAGACTGCGGTCTTCAGGGGGATGAGTTGCAACAGATGCTTGAGGAGCTTGAAGCTAGTCTAGAAAGTTATAGTTACTTGCAGGATGACCATGCGAAAAAATAAGTCTCTGAGCAAGTAAATTCTGTGATCGTATGGTGGAATCCACCGGCCAAGGGCGTACGGTTTTCAGGGGACGCCGTGAATACGTCCATGTAGGCTTAACCGTAGCCGTCCATGGCCGCGGATACCCCTGAAAGCCGCACCCCCTTACCCGGCGGATGTGACGAGTGGATCTCCGAACTCACAGTTTACAGGGGGTCTGGGGAAGGCCTTCTCAAGACCTTCATTTGCATGGATGCAAATGCAGAGCGCACAGGGATGTGTTCACAGCGTGTCTTGAGAAGGCCTCGCGCAGACCCCGACCGGAAGTAAAATAGAAGTTCAAAACTTGATTAGAGGTCCACTTAGCGAGCAGGGCAATTCAGACTGCTTTTAATTCAGGTTTGTGAGTTACCGGACGACCGTTCGACTGCATCATATCAACCTGGCCACGATGCATTTCCATGGTTGATACCTGACCGGACTCGAGCTTGTCACGCAGATGATTGAAGGCCGTTTCCGATGACACGCTGTCGCCACAGGTGAATAGATCAACGGCTGCGTAGCCGTACTCGGGCCAGGTGTGAATGGATAGATGGCTTTCAGCGATGATTACTGCGCCTGATACACCATGCGGTGAAAAATGATGGAAGGTTTCTGTGACGATGGTTGCGCCCGCCTGTTCTGAAGCTTCCACCATGATCTGGCGGATATAGTCTACGTCATTGAGGTGGCTGGAGTTGCAGTGATAAAACTCGGCAATGATCTGATGACCTAATGAATGCATGGCTGTGTCACAAGGGCTGTGGCGAAAAAGGGCGCGCAATATACGACGCATTTACAGCCGTTGCAATAGTGGACTATGACTGGCTATCCAGTACTCGCTCTCACCTTCAGATGCATGGGTTTGATACCCAGGGATTTCAGCCGTTTATCAACATCACGCATGGTGCCGGCATTTGAATAGGGTCCCAGGCGCACGCGATAAAAGTTGCCTTTGCCTGCCACGGTGACCTTTTCAATTTTCGAAGTCAGACCATTCAACGCCAGTTTGGCTTTCAGCTTGTCGGCGTCCTTGAATGAGGAATAAGACGCTGCCTGCAGGACATAGGCGGCAGAGCTGGATTTTGTTTCGGTCTGCGTCTTGCGCGTCTCACGCTGGTATTGTTTTTCATCGATCACCGTTTCATATTCCGGCAGCACGGTATAGAAATCGAAGACAGGTTTAGGGCCGCTGGATTGCCCCTGCTGTGCGGCGTTGGCCAGCTGCTCAGGTGAGCTGCGGCTTTCCAGCAGGTTTCTGATGCCATCACCCAGGTTAGTATCGAGATCGTTTTTATAGAGATAGAGTCCGCCAAAGGCACTGCACAGACCGGCGATAAAGCCGATTGCAAAAGTGCGCCAGGAGTGGGTTCCTTTGTTTGCCGGTGTTTTCTTGCGTGCCGCGCCCTTGCGGCTGCGGCGTTTTTTGCGTGGCGGCATTACATGGTCTCCGGTGCCGATACGCCGAGTAGATTCAGACCACCAGCCAGTACATGACGTGTAGCGATGATCAGTGCAAGGCGTGCATTACGCAGTGACTCATCATCGACCAGGAACTGATGTGAGTTGTAGTAAGTGTGAAAGGTGTTGGCCAGTTCTCGCAGGTAGTACGCCAGCTGGTGCGGTTCATGATGCTGAGCGGCATTCTCGATGACTTCCGGGTAGCGTGAAAGCTGGTTAAGGAGCTCTGTTTCATGCTCTTCCTTCAGAGAGTCCAGCGTTGCACTTGCCAGGTCTTCAGCATTGTGGCCGCGTTCGGCAAGCTGCCCCATGACACTGCAAATACGGGCATGGGCGTACTGGACGTAATAGACCGGGTTGTCACTGGATTCGGACTTGGCCAGGTCGAGGTCGAAGTCCATGTGCTGTTCGGTCTTGCGCATCACGTAGAAAAAGCGCGCTGCATCATTGCCGACTTCATTGCGCAGTTCGCGCAGTGTGACGAACTCGCCGGAGCGCGTCGACATCGCGAGTCGTTCACCGCCTTGATACAGAATGGCGAACTGTACGAGCAGGACTTCGAAGCGGTCCTTGTCAGCATCCAGAGCATGAAGAGCGGCCTTGACGCGTGCGACATAGCCGTGATGATCGGCGCCCCAGATGTCAATCAGGCGATCGAAACCGCGTTCCAGTTTGTCCAGGTGATAGGCGATATCGGAAGCGAAGTAGGTGGTCTGGCCGTTGTCACGCACCAGTACACGATCCTTCTCATCACCGAAGTCGGTGGAGCGGAACCATTGTGCGCCGTCCAGTTCGTAGATATAACCGCCCTTGTGCAGTGTGGTTATGGCCTTGTCGACTTCACCGATTTCATACAGCGAGCGTTCCGAGTACCAGCGGTCGTATTCGACGCCAAACTCGGCCAGGTCGCGGCGAATGTTGTCTGTTATTTCCTCGAGGCCCTGATTGAATACCAGCAGATAGTCATCATCGCCGAGCAGTTCCTGTGCACGATGAATCAGGCCGTCGATATGTGCTTCCTTGTCGCCGCCCAGAGGTTCGTCGGGTGGCACACCGACAAATACATCATCGATCTTACGATGCAGTTCCTCCTGTCTGGCACGATGAATGCTGGCCGCAATGTCCCAGACATAATCACCCTGGTAGCCGTTGGCCGGGAAATCAAATTCCTCACCGCACAGTTCCAGGTAGCGCAGCCAGACACTGACTGCGAGAATGTTCATCTGCCGACCGGCATCGTTGACGTAGTATTCGGTATGTACATCGTAGCCGGCGGCGCGCAGCACGCGTGCCAGCGCATCACCGTAAGCCGCACCGCGGCCATGACCGACATGCAGCGGACCGGTGGGATTGGCAGAGACAAATTCGATAATGACTTTCTGGTCTGCACCGATATCAGAATGACCATAGTCGTCACCCGCTGCCAGGATGTCGTGAACGACACCCTGCATGGCGGCTGGTGTCAGGAAGAAGTTGATGAAACCCGGGCCGGCCAATTCTACGCGTTCGATCAGTTCCGAGGCAGGCAGCGCGGCAACGATCATGGTGGCCAGGTCACGCGGTGGCCGCTTTGCGATGCGCGCCATGACCATGGCGATGTTGCAGGAGTAGTCGCCGTGCTCGCGTTGCTTCGTACGGTCGATCTGGATCTCGGGTAATGCAGAGTCCTGTAAATCGCCGTCATTAATTAGCTGATGTAACGACTGCTCGATGAGTGACTGTAGTTGGTGTTTCAACATCGGTGGGCTTTAGAAAGGGATCAATAATTGAAGCTGGCGGATTGTAGCATCAAAACAGATCGACAGGATCAACGTCCAGTGACCAGCGTACCTGACGGCTTTGTTTTTCAGCATCGATCCCGGTGATCCATTGCCTTAGAAACTGGTGCAGGGCAGCGCGGCCGGGTGCCTGTATGAGCAGCTGGGCACGGAATCTGCCTCCGCGCTTTTCCATCACAGACGGCAGCGGATCCATGATGGAAACTGACTTGAGTGAGCTGTTGGTTGACAGTATGCGCTGCGCAATCCCGTGCATGGCTTGCAGAAATTCCAACGCCGTTCGCTGACCGGTCGCTTCGGCGCGCAGCAGGGCAAGGTGCTGATAGGGCGGGTAGCGGGTCGCCTTCCGTTCATCAAGCGCCATGTCGGCGAAAGCGTTGTAGTCATGATTGATACAGGGCTGCAGCCACGGGCTGGTCGGATAGCGTGTCTGGATCAGGACTGTGCCCGGTTTTTCTGCCCTGCCAGCACGGCCGGCAACCTGGGTTACGAGTTGAAACAGGCGCTCACTGGCTCGGAAGTCCGACGAGAACAGCAACTGATCTGTATCAATCACGCCGACCAGTGTGACATTGGGAAAGTCGTGCCCCTTGGACAGCATCTGGGTGCCGACCAGGATGTCGGCTTCGCCACTATGGATGCGTTCCAGACGGTCTTCGAGTTCGCCCTTGCGGCGCGTAGTGTCACGGTCTATGCGCTCGATTCGCGCACCGGGCACCATGCTCTGAATGGCGTCTTCGATATTTTCTGTTCCCTGCCCGACAGTGACCAGTGACGTACTGCTGCAGTCCGGGCACTGGTCGGGCCAACGGGCTTCGTGGCCGCAGTGATGACAACGCAAACGGCGCTGACTGCGATGCCAGGTCAGTTTCGCATCACAGCGTTTGCAATGGGCCAGCCAGTTGCACTCCGTGCAGCACACGGCTGGTGCGTAGCCGCGGCGGTTGAGGAACAGCAGGCTCTGCTCACCACGTTCATGGGTGCGGCGTATGGCATCGCGCAATGGTCGGCTGATACCGTTGTCTACCGGCAACTGCTGCATGTCCAACACATGGATGACCGGCATGCTGGCACGGGTCGCACGCTCGCTAAGAGTGAGTAATGCGTAGCGACCCTTGTCGGTATTATGAAATGTCTCCAGTGATGGTGTCGCGCTGCCCAGCACGATAGGGATATTGCTGTCACTGGCACGTTTAATGGCAAGATCACGCGCATGATAACGCAGACCATCCTGCTGTTTGAAAGATGTGTCGTGTTCTTCATCGACAATGATCAGGCCAGGCCGGGCGAGTGGTACGAATACAGCCGAGCGCGTGCCGATAATGATCGATGCATCACCGCGCCGGGCTTTTTCCCAGGCATGCATGCGCTGGGTTTTCGTCATGCCGGAATGCATGACATCGATGTCCGTGTTGAAGCGTGTGCGAAAACGATCGACGAGCTGAGGTGTCAGACTGATCTCGGGTACCAGTACCAGTGCCTGTAGGTCCGCATTCAAGGCTGCTTCGATGCAGCGTAAATACACTTCTGTTTTGCCGCTGCCGGTAATGCCATGCAGCAGAAAACAGCGATAGCTGCTCAGGCGTTCGATGATGCTGTCGATGGCTTTTTGCTGATCGTTTGTCGGTGTCGGGCCGGCCGTGATGTTTTTTGGAATTACTGTAGGAGCACTTGCTTCGCAAATCATCTCGTCACGCAGTAGCGCCTTCACTGCAGTGCGCCAGCTGCTGGACAGAGGTTTCAGGTGATCGGCACTAAGTGGAACCGGTGAATCAGCGATTGATTTCAGAATTGTGTATTGCACGCGTGCACGCCCTGGTGCCTGAGACAGTCGTTCATATCCGAGTGGCGTGCATGTCCAACACGTTATGCTCGGGAGTTCTGGGGCATGACCCTGACGCAGAAGAACCGGCAAGGCGGCAAACAGGACTTCACCGGGGGAGTGCAGATAGTATTCGGCGACCCAGTTGAGAAACTTCATGTGCCAGGCATCAATCAGCGGTGTCTTGTCAAGGCAATCGAGTACAGGCTTGAGCTTGTTCTGGTCATAGTCTGTGTGATCGGCGAGGCTGACCACCAGACCTGTCATTTTACGCCTGCCAAAGGGAACACTGACCCGACAGCCCGGTTCGGGCGAGTTACCCGTGTCAGGCAGTCGATAGTCGAACAACCTGCGCACAGGAACAGGCAGTGCGACACGCACAATGCTGGTGTTGGATGTTGGGCTCACGGTTTGTGTTCTGACAGCCAGCGTACCGAGCGGAATGCTGGAATTTCGTACGTTTTGAGGAGAGCGGTCACTACCCGGTTTTGAGATGATATTGTTTGCTCAACAGACTGTGGATAACTCTGTTGATAAAACAGCCAAATTGGCCCTGAAGTCAGTAAATACAAGCTTCCCGTAAGAAATGCACAAAATGTGTGCATGTATATTATTCTCAATATAATCAATGTGTTAAAGTGTTTGCTAATATTCTTGGAGATTTTAGAGTCAGCCGTATGACAGAAATATGATGCAAAAACAAATTTGTGAATAAGTGTCAAGCCCCTGCTGCCAACAAACAATCAATTACTTAGCGTGAGAAGCTAAAATCAGACTACATTTCATGTCCGTATTCAGTGATATTGTCAGAATGAATACATAATGCTCAGGGCGCCTGAAATCCGAGTCCCCCGGAGATGCCGTCGAGTACAAATTGTACTGCCAGGGCCGCGAGTACGATTCCAAGTACGCGGCTGATCACGTTAGAGCCCGTTTCGCCCAGCAGACGGCTAACCACGGGTGTCGAGAGCAGCAGTATCAGTAGTATTAACAATACCACCAGCAGAACCAGAACCACCAGCCAGACAATATGCGGCACATGATCATAGCGGCTGGATAGCAGCAGCAGGCTGGTCAATGCGCCGGGACCTGCGATGAGCGGGATTGCCAGTGGGAAGACCGAGACATCCAGCTTGTCGCGTGCCTCGACATTTTCACTAGGGGTCGTCGACCGCAACCCTGACTGGCGCGCAAAAACCATTTCGATAGCCAGCAGGAACAATAAAATGCCGCCGGCAATGCTGAAAGAATGAACAGAGACATTCAGATAGTTGAGCAGTGTGTCGCCCGCAAAGATGAAGCCAACAAGGATAACGGCAGAAATCAGTGTTCCTTTAACCGCCGTTCGGCGTTGAGCAGCTGGATCGAGGTCACGGGTCAGGCTGCTGAATAGCGGTACGAGGCCCACCGGTTCAATCACCACGAACAGGACAATAAATATCCCGGCAATGATATCGAGCAATTCATTTAGAGGTATGTCGCCGAACACGATTCTGTCCCATTATTTTGTACCGCCATCGTATGGCGAGAGTTTAATCCGAACTCTTGTCAAAGTTCTGATGAAGCGTCAGGATTATAGGATGTGAATACTGAAGAAGTCGAAGCAGATCAAATAATGTTTACATATAGTGATGATTTTATGTTTCCAGTCGGACAGTTAAGGGTCCGTGCAATGCCTGAAGTAGATGATCGCCATGAATAACGAACTATTCTGGCAGCACGTTGCCAACCGTATTTCACAGGCAACCTCAAAGACCTTTCAGATCGAGAATGAGAAAAGCATTGGTGGTGGTTGCATCAATTCCACCAGCCTTATCGAAGGCTGTGGCGAAAAGTACTTTGTTAAGACCAATCGCGTCGAACTGATGCACATGTTCGAAGCCGAAGGTGAGGCACTCGCAGTAATGTCCCAGACCAGGACGGTTCGGGTGCCCGAACCCGTGTGCTGGGGAGAGTCTGATGGTGTAGCGTGGCTCGCGATGGAATACCTGAGCCTTGGCGGTAAAGGCAGCCAGGCGCTACTGGGTGAACAACTCGCTGCAATGCATCGCAGAAGCGCAGACCGATTTGGCTGGCACAGAGACAATACAATCGGTTCCACCCCACAGCGCAACCGCTGGCATCAAGACTGGGTCGACTTCTTTCGCGATCAGCGGCTTGGTTACCAATTATCACTCGCCGCAAGCAAGGGTCATAGAGGGCAGCTGCAGCGGCTGGGCGAAAGAATGATGGATGGAATCGATGGTTTCTTTTCCGGTTACAGCCCGATTCCTTCGATGCTGCACGGTGATCTGTGGGGCGGCAACTACGCCACAGACGATAGCGGCCAACCGGTGATCTACGACCCGGCGTTTTACTATGGCGACCGGGAAGCCGATATTGCCATGACCGAATTGTTCGGTGGTTTCAGCAGTGAATTCTATAGCGCCTACAATGAGGCATGGCCGTTAGACTCCGGTTATCGAACACGCAAGACCCTCTACAATCTCTACCACGTCATCAATCATCTCAATCTGTTTGGAGGAGGCTATGGCATGCAAGCAGAGAGCATGATGGAACAGCTGTTGAGCGTACGAACCTGACCCCATGAAGAACTGCAATACGTCACACGCCTCATTTAGACAGGCGGAGAAATCTGACAGCCGTGAGATCGCGCTCATGTACCGCATATCTTCCGATGGTGTTGCTGACTATATCTGGTCAACTCTCGCTCGTACTGGCGAGGACTTGCTTGATGTCGGTCAGCGTCGGTATGAAAGAGAGGACACGAATTTCAGTTATCAGAACTGTACGATGGCTGTCGTTGGTGATGAGGTGGTCGGGATGCTGGTTGCCTTTCCCATGCAGATAGATGACGAACATGACCCGTATATTGACCCCGTGTTGGCACCCTACAGCAAACTGGAAGAAGAAGAATCCTACTATGTATGTGGTGTTGCAGTCATATCTGACCAGCGAGGACAGGGCATAGGCTCACGCTTTATGGCGCTGGCAGAAAAGCACGCCCTGGAGAAAGGATTTAACAAGATCAGCCTGGTCGTGTTCGAGAAAAATGTTCGTGCGAAGCAGTTATACGAAAGGTTGGGTTATGTTGAAAAAAGGCGTGAGCTGGTTACGCCGCATGAATTGATTCGTTATGCGGGTGATGCTGTGCTTATGGTTAAGGATTTATCTCAATGAAATTCACTCAGGCAGATTAGCCCGTATCGCATCGCGATCTATCCACCATTTATCACCAATAATGACATCCAGCATCGTTGCCAGGCGCGGTAGAAATTTATCGGGCTGGTCTAGCTCAAGACGTTCTACCCAAAAGTCGATCTGGTCTTTTTCTTTCAGGTCGCTATGTCTGTTTGCAACACCGGCGAGCATGTTGCCAGTCAGAAAGCCGAGGCTGGTACGCTGAGCTTCATCTTTTGCGCGTAGCTCCACTAAATAGTGCGCCGTTGCAGCAGCGACTGCTGCACCGTCTGAATCTTTGGGCGTTTCATCAATGACATGATCAAGCAGGTTCGTGCTCAATTGCGGGTCGACCGGGAATGTCACCGCCAGCCAGATGCCGTTGCCGAGGGCGGCGATGGAGTCAGGCTGATCGGCGGCATACATGACATCGCAGGCTTCGACTGCGTCCTGCCATTGCTGTTCACTGACCATGTAATCGAATACCTGCCGTGCTAGCTGCCAGGCTTCTTCTTTCTTCTCCAGAGCAACCAGAGTTTCAGCAATGCTCAGCTGCAGGCGCTGTCTGCCGAGTTCATCCGACTCAGACAGTTCATCGAGTTGTCTGCGCTGGTCTTCCAGCTGTGCAACTAGTTGAGTTCCATTACCGCTTTCCTGGCTGATGAGCGTGTCGCTCAGCCCCATGCCTTGTAGTTCGTCAGTCATGGCGCGAAAATACATTATCTTGCATAGGATTAACAGTAAGCCCACAATCACCCGATGCCAAACATCGAATACATCCTGGTAACAGTCCTGGTACTGGCACTGCTGCTGCCCTACACACTGATGCGT
>Ga0209013_10001827_pt1 | contig 19572 bp, 13 predicted proteins | sample Cruoilmetagenom2_FD_187291 | JGI IMG/M metagenome (GOLD analysis project Ga0209013, IMG submission 187291) | Oil polluted marine microbial communities from Coal Oil Point, Santa Barbara, California, USA - Sample 2 (SPAdes) (version 2) | ecosystem: Environmental > Aquatic > Marine > Oil seeps ...
GGCGGCGGCCTAGAAGAAGCCAGAGAAGCCGCCGCAGCCCTAAGAGCAGAAGACACCCAAGAGCCCTGAACGTCCCTCAGTCTTCTTCCTCCCCCTCAGGGGGAGGTGCCGAGCGCTGCGAGGCGGAGGGGGTCAAAAGGCTCCAGTCAGCGCATGGCGATCCTCATATCTGTCCCCTCGCCCGCAGGGCGGGGGGACGCGAGGAGCGAAGCGACGATGCAGGGGGGTGTCCTAACCCTCCTCTCCGGGTGGAGACCGATGGGATCCCAGAAGAACCCTTGATCCTGATTCTTCGTTGGTAGGCGCCTAAAGCGCCAACAGACCCATCATCGTGGCCGTCGTTCCGGACGGCAGTCCGTCGATCACCCAGAGACCGACATACGTACCCAAGTCAACGCTGACTCCGGAGACGTCACCGGGCGCTGCAAGATCGAGGTCCATCGCAACGGTCCCAACGTTCGTCGCAGTCATAGTGAACGAACCAGACCCGAGCACGGTTGAGGAGACGACAACAACGTCGTCAGGGATCGACGATTCGCCAGCCGTCGCTGTCCCTGTGAGGGCAAAGGCAATTCCCAGTGCTGCAAGTCCCACGATTGTCGAGCGCCGAAGTGTGTGTGCGGTGGTCATCCCTCTCCGTTCCAAGCTTGATGCAAAGGTACGGCAACCACAAGGAGTGCACAAGGCACAACGAAGAGTGGTGGGAGTGACTAGTTAGTCGCTGAGTTCAGCGCCCATGTCGGCGACTTGTTGTGGGAAGCCCGAACCAACCGCGTTCCTGATCGCCGGGAAGAACATCGAGGACAGCATACCCTTGGATTTCAGTTCGATGGAAACGACGGCGCTTGTACCACCGGGGTTGCCGGAAGTGAGATCGACGGAGATCGTCCCCGACATCTCGGACGTATCGAGGAGAAGCTTGTAGTGCCCCGGACGGGTGTGATCGAGTGCTTTGCCGTCGCCCTTGTAGACCTTGCCGCCGATGTTGATCGACCACCTGAACGTCCGGAGCACGCCACTTTCAATCGTAGGATCCCAGACTTCCTGCACGGGTCCGACCGACTGCCAGATTTCCGGTGCTTGAAGCCGGTCCCAAACCTCTCCAGGGGTGGCATCGATATCAACAGTCTCAGTGAAAGTGGCGGATGGCATCGCCGGAAGAGTACACCGAATACGTTCGGACTATGGCCCCAAGACCGCGGATCGCGACGCTTTCACGAAATCAACGACGAAGACGTGCCGAGCAACATCGTCGTCACCGGTGACGCCACGATCGATCTTCGAGCCGAGCGTGATGACGAGTGTCCCGGTCGGATCTACACGGTGGCCGCGTTCGTGACGAACGAGTCTGGTCAGATGCAGTTCGTCGCGACTGAGGTGCTTGTGCCGCGTGACAAGGGCAACAAGAAGCAGAAGCCCAAGTGATACAGACCTGAGTAACGATTGAACAAGCTGCGGGGTCTCGCCTGGTGCGGGACCCCGCAGCTGTGTCAATCACTTCTATAGGCCATCGCGACGTAGACGTTCTCCCTCTGAGGCGTCGAGGACATCAGGCCGTGCCTGCGATCTCGCAAGATCTCGAAGCTGATTCGTTCTGCGGTCAGCTGAGCGTCGACGGCGGAGTGCCGAATACTGCAGACGGTCTCCAGGTCTCCAAGACCCGGGTCCATGGAGGATCGGCGGATGGTCCTCATCCTCCCCCTGTCTATCAACGCGGTGGCGTTGTCAAGGGGGTCTGCGCGTCGGGGAGCCAGATCGGCGGGATCAGACCCTATCGCGACAGATCAGCGGGCACCGCAGCGAGGCGCCGTGTCAGAGGCCGAACATTGACGGGAACGACCGTGGCGCCGTCCCGGTCACGGCCGGTGGCCCTGATGGGGAGGAAGGACCCCTGACGTCGCACTAGAGCTCACAACGGTCGATGCCCCCAGGCCGGAGCGAGACTGCTCGTCAGTGGGTCTTTGCAGAGACGCAGAAAGAGGATCCTCCCGCAGGGACGTTGCCCTGCGGGAGGATCCATCGACGGCGCCGGTGGGTAACCGGCCGGTGAGATCTACGGCGTCGGGAAAACCAGCCTTCCTTCGACGGCAGGTGCTATCGGTCCGACCTGCGCATCGACGTAGTTGATGACGGAGTCACGCACATACAGCTGTGTGTCGTGCGTGATCTGACTGAGCGGCCACAGTGTCGCTCCGGCATCGTTGAAGTTGCACGAACCGGCAGCGACGTAATTCACCGTCGAAACGTTGTAGTACGTCGCGGCATCAGCGAAGCTCACCGGCACTCCTTCGAGTGTCAAGCTCGCGACGTTGCTGCCGTTCGGCTCCGTGCTGAGATCACCCGTGTAGGTGATCACGTTTCCGGCGTCGGTGCCGAGCATGCACGTCGTGTAGTGCGAGTATCCGCCCCAGGGGTATCCCTGGTTGAAGTACCACCAGTTGCGGTAGCTGCGCTCGAGGACGTTCTTGATCTCGGGCCCATTCATCGAGAGCACGACGAGCGAATTCTCGTACTTCATGAGATCGAACATGTCACCCTTGGTGAGCTCCGAGGGATATGGCCCGTCAGTGGCTACCGACGCGTCGGTCATCGCTCCGGAGAGGTGGACATCTATTGCGACGCCTGCCTTGTCGTTCAACTCCCACACGGCGGCATCGGCCTGGAGATTGGCCGAATTCGACTCTTCGATATAGGTGGCGTCGCCACCTGTGATCGGAACCGATGTCTCTCCGATGACCGTCGCGTTGTAGGCATCGATCTCAGACACGTATGGTGCCAGATAGGCCTCCATCGCCGGGTCGACTTCGGCCTCGCCGGCTGGAATCAGGTAACCCTCACGCAGGACGATCTCGTCGCCGATGAACCCAACGTTCACCTTGCCGAGCCACAGCGCGTACTTCTGCGCATGGGCGACCAGGGTCCCTTCCGTGTTGATGCTCGACGTGATCATGTTCGCCGGGTTGAGTTCCGTATGGCTGTGGCCGCCGATGATGACATCGATGCCGGCGACGTTCTCTGCGACGAGTAGATCGCTGTCGATCTCTCCGCCGTACGGTGAGTAGCCGACGTGTGTCAGGCCAACGAGCAGGTCCGGGTCTTCGGCCGCGATGAGCGTCGGCACCAGCGTCTCCGCCGTGTCCACCGCCGGATAGAACGTCATGCCCGGGATATTCGTCGGCAGCTCATACCGGTCGATCCGCGGATTCGTCAACCCGAAGATCGTTACCTTGCGGCCGTTGACATCCAGGTTGACGTAGTCCTCGACGTTGTCGTTGATGAACCCGTAGGAGCCGTCATCGTCCATGTTGGCAGTGCCCAGGAGCGGGAACGCGGCCTGGCCGAGCATCGTGGCGAAGGTCGTCGGCCCGAAGTTGAATTCGTGATTGCCGATGACCATCGCGTCGTACTCCATCAGGTTCATCCCTCCCGCTATCGGGTTATCGAGACGGTCCTTGAAGAAGTAGGCGAACGAGTTGCCCTGGAACGTGTCTCCAGCATCGAGCAGGAGGGCATCAGGGTTGTGCGCCCGTTCCGCGTCGACCAGCGAAGCGAGATGCTCGAACCCTTGCGCATCGCCGTAGTACGTGTCCGCCGGCCAGCGACCGTGAGAGTCGTTGGTGTGGAGCATCGTCACCACATCATCCAACCGAACGATGCGATCCATCGGGATGTCCGCGGCGTCGATCACCTCGAGCATCCTGATGTACTCGACGAACCCTTCTTGCATGTCGTAGTACGTGTTCCAACGGTTCGTTCCCTCGGCGAACGTCGTCCAACCGTCCTGGCCGCCGGCCAGGAAGTCGTTGGTGACGACTCGATACACCTGATCACGTACCAGCGGTTCTCCGCCGACCTCGATGCCGTAGGCACCCCAGGCCGTTGCGGTGTCGTCACCGGTGTCGTTGTACCAGTAGTAGGAGGCGCCGGACGTCTGGAGGATTCCCTTGTACAGGGCGGCCGACTGATCGGCCAAGTCCTGGATCTGGGCCCCGGTCAGGTCCATCATGTACAGCGTGTTGCCAAACGGCAGTACGTCGAACGTGTCTCCCCAGGTCACCTCGTGGGGCAGCGATGCCCCCTCGGGAATGAGGATGTTATCTCTGAGTCCACCCGGATTGGTGAACGCGACGTCGACCGTTCCGTTCAGTTCGCCGTCGTCGTAGAGGTCTGCGCTCCACAACATCGAGTCGGTGACGATGTCACCCATATTCGACTCGTCGTTGTAGTTGCGAACGAGGTCGATGTTGGTTGCACCAACGGGCTGATCGACGATTGGAGCGACGATGTCGGCCCAATACGAGACCTGTGCCTGAACTGCCAGATCGGTATTCGCCACATACCACTCGACGTCCTCGAGAATCATCGCCGCCGCGTCAGCGTCGATCTTCTTCCCTGACTGGGCCGCTACTTCGTTAGCGAACGCCTTCAGCATGTTCTCAGCGGTCTTCGCATCGCCCTTGGCGAGAGCGTATTGCGCCCGTTCCAGCTTCCTCATCAAGCTGTTGTAGATGCCGTCGTTGGTGATGAGTCCGTCTGCGTACATCTGTTCGAGGTCGCCGATGAGCGACTCAACGTTGATGTCGCTGCCGGTCACGGTGATCAGCTGATAATCCATGATCGATATCCGCTGTGTGGCCTTGTCGATCGAGAGATCGAGCTGTCCCAGCCAGCGGCCGTAGTAGCCAGCAGCGACGATGGCCGTATCGCCGACCATGACGGGCTCGAAGAGTGCCTGATGCTGGTGCCCGCCGATCATCAGATCGACTGGTGAACCTGCATCGATCAGCTTCTGTGCCACCGTCGCCAGTCCGTCGTAGGGTCCGCTGTCTTCCGTGCCCATGTGTGCGACGACGACCAGAGCGTCCGCCTGGGCGAGGATCTCCTCCTGGTAGTGGAGGATCGTCTCGGTCAGGTCCTTGAATACCAATCCCGCGGTGGTGCCAATCAGCGTGACTTCCGGTGTCTCCTGTCCAGCCAGACCCAGTACGCCGACCTTGACTGCGGTTGACCCCTTGCCCATCTCGAGGATTTCATAGGGCTTTGCCCATTCGGGCAGATCCCACTCGGTCCCTTCGAGAACGACATTGGCGCCGAGCCATGGGAACTCCGACTGAGCCACGCGATCGGCGAGCTCTTCCTGCCCCTTGTCGAATTCGTGGTTCCCGAAGGCGGCGAGTTCGTAGCCCATCATGTTGTAGATATCGATCGTGCTCTCGCCCATCAACAGTTGGGAGATGGCCGGGGCTGCGAAATACACGTCGCCGGCATCGACGAGAGCGACGTTCTCTTCGCCGACCTCAGAGCGGATGTCGTTGATGATCGACGCCATGTAGGCAGAACCGCCCCGATACTTGTAGTCGGTCTCCAGCCGACCGTGGAAATCATTGGTATGCAGCACGGTTACTTCTGCGGTACTGCTTGACGGCTTCTCCTTCGGTCCCGCCAGCGCGGCGGTTGGAACGATCAAGGCCAACACCATGGCCAAGATCAGCAGCGCACTCCGTCTCTTCAACATCGCGAACACCTTCCCCTTCTTTTGCGATTCGTGCCGAGCACGACGTCTCCCGGCGCGGGAGCCCAATCCCGGACCAGTCCTCCAACACTGCACGACGGCAGGTCGCTGCGATAGAGACGAAGGTCACACGCTGGGGACATACCGCTCAAGAGGCACGGATGCCTTCCGATTGTCGGTTGAGCGCACGGCCGGGGGCGTAGATCGGTGTTCGACTCAAGGCCGGTGGCGGTCACCGACGCAGTACCGGACATCTAGGTCCCGGGCTCGATGCGGATGAGACGGCATACCCCGCCATATTCAGGCCATCCGGCCTGGGCACGGCCAAGATCGGTGTGGTACGTTCGGGGCCAACCGACCTTCAGGAGGGCATGGTGGCGTCACGACGCAGGAATCTCAATCGCTGGATGGTGATGGTGTTGACTCTCGGGCTGCTGCTGGGGGCGGCCCTCACAGCCGCGGCGGCGAAGCCGCTCAACCCGGGAAACTCGCCGGATCAGCGCCTTGTGGAGTACCGGGTTGACATTCCCGCGGGAGATCACGTCATCCCGGCGATCTTGGCTGTTCCGAACGCGGGCGGTCCGAACGCCGAGCACCCTGGAGTCTTGATGCTCCACGGCTTCGCGTCGCAGAAGGACGAAGTCGGTGACATGTACAAGCGGGAGGCTCGTTACCTCGCTGTCGCCGGTTACGCCTCATTGCGGATCGATTTCGCCGGTTCGGGCGACAGCACGCAGCCCGAGATCGACAACACGTTCGATGAAATGGTCTCAGACGCCCGCATCGCACTGGATTGGTTCATCGATCACCCGGCGACGGCCGACGACCGCGTCGGGATACTGGGATTCAGCCTCGGCTCTCGAATCGCATCGACGGTCGCAGGGACGGATGATCGAATCGCTGCGTTCGCGAACTGGTCGGGTGCCGTGGAGAACGGCACTGATGGGTGGGAGTACTTCTTCGAGACCTACTACGACGAAGCGGAAGCCAATGGTTCGGTCGTTGTCGATCTCGGGTGGAGGACCATCGAATTGAGCATCGAGTGGTTCGACACTATGGCAGCATCTCATGCGCTTGACGACGTCGCCGGCTACTACGGGCCGTTGCTCGCCATCGCTGGTGAGGATGATATGGATGTCGATCCGATCGTCTCGAGAGAGCTGATCCTCAATGCGGGGAGCTTGGACGCAACGCTGCGGATCCTCCCCGGGGCAGATCACATCTACCGCGTGCTGGGGCCTGATCAGACGCTCGCCGAGCAGGTGATGCTCCTGACCGCGGAGTGGTTCTCGGACAAGCTGTAGCACAAGTTGACTGAGCAGGGGAGTGGCCTCAGGGCCGCTCCCCTTATCTCTTGTCCGAGCCGGGGTCCATGGCCTGAAGCTTGTGAGAACAGTGGGACAATCGCGACCCGAAATCCGGCGTTGGGTCCCATGGACGTTCATCAAGGGACCGATTCGAGGACGGTGATGCACGCCGACAGAGAACGGTAAGACACGTTGGGTCCGACCCCCAGGGGTCGGACCCAACGGCCATCTGATACCTCCCTACGGGAGTTCGTTGACCCGGTCGGTGCTCGGGGGAGCGACCGGACCGAACGTGTCCAGGTAGTTGGTGAGCGCCTCGAGGTCATTCCCGCCGTCGATCCTCGTCGAGGGGTCGATCGTGCCGAACGTAGCGAAGTTGTCTCCGCCATCCGCGAGGAAGCTGTTGGCCGTCACCATGTACGTGGCTGCCGGGTTGAGATCGAATCCGCCGAACTTCGCGTTCGCGACAGTCACGCTCGTGCATTCACCCGCCACAACTGTCTTCGACAGGTCGTAGGTGAACCCTTCCGACACGCCGAGGTGCAGGAACGCTCGACTGGAGCCGGCCGGCTGGCACTGCTCCTCGAGGACCGACACGATCTGGGCACCGGTCATCGGGAACGTGAGGACGGTGTTGCCGAACGGCTGGAACGTGAACGCCTCGCCGTACGTGACGACGCCGTCCCCCTCACCACTCGAGTCGGCATACGTCAGATCGGAACGCACACCACCCGGGTTCATGAACGCAACGTGAGTACCGCTGGCCGATGTCGACCAGGCCTGGGCGTCGGCAACCAGGTTGCCCGCCGCCGATTCGACACCACGATCCGAACCCGTCGGATCTCCGCCGCGAGTGATGTCGGCCGTGATCGTACCGACCGGGATGTTGCCTGACTCGTCGAAGAGGGGCTGCCACTTCTCGATCACCGATGTGATCGCAGGATCAGGCGCAAGCTCGGCCTGGTCCACGGTGTGGTTGACCGCCACGCTCAGATCACGGCGAACATCGTTGGTACGCTTGTCGATGACAAGATCGAACTCCGAAACGACACGACCGTATGAGTATGCGCTCGTGACGATGCGATCGTCGCCGGCTGCGTCGGGAAGCAGGCAGTTGTATGGCAGGTGCGTGTGGCCGGTGATCAGCACGTCGATCGCGGGATCGAGTGCATCGTTGATTGCAACGATCGGTCCGGAGATGTCCTCACAACCGTTGACGACCCCTGGAGGAGGATTCTGGGATCCGCCTTCGTGCAACAGCACGACGATGGCATCAACGCCCTGATCCTTCAGGATCGGGACGAGGGCGTTCGCGGTCTCTGCTTCGTCGAGGAAATCCCAGCCGACGATGCCTTCCGCTGCAACCAGAGTTGATGTGGCTTCGAGCGTCATGCCGATGAAACCGATCTTCACGCTCTCGAACTTCTCGATCCAGAACGGCGGCAGCGGGGTCTCACCGGTCGCCTCGTTCACCGTGTTGGCGGCGAGCCACTGGAAGTCGGCGCCCGCGTACGGGTCGCCGGGGAAGTAGCAGCCGTCGACAGGGTGACAACCACCGTCCTGCATGCGCAGCAGTTCGGTGACACCCTCGTCGAACTCGTGGTTCCCGACACTGGAGATGTCGAGGCCCATAGCGTTGAGTGATTCGACCGACGGTTCATCATGGAAGAGCCCAGAGAACGCGGGTGAGCCACCGATGAGGTCGCCGGCGGCGACGGTCAGGCTGTACTTGTTGCCATCTCGCAGCTCGGCGAGCTTGGCCGATAGATACTCTCCGCCACCGGCCTCTACGCCGCCAACCGTGCCGTTGTCGTCCGCTTCGAGATGCCCGTGATAGTCGTTGAAGGCAAGCAGTTGGATCTGGACCAGTTGGCCGGGTGGATCATCCTTCTTCTTAGCGGACGCCGAGTCCGCTAGAAAAGTTAGTGATGTCATGGCGATGGCGAAGGCTGCTACGAGCACAAGAAGGCGATGGCGCCTCTCGGGTCGTGAGCCGCGCGACGCGCTGTACTCAACGTGTGTGGACATGGAACTCCCCTTCCATTTGATGCCCGGCTCTAAGCCCTCCGAGCAGTTGTCCCATTTGTAGCACAGTCCCGCAGGCCATGCGGCCGAAACTGGTGAAGGATCTTCAGGCTCAATGTCGGTTCCCTGCTCCGCCGAGGAACGTAACAGGCGAAATGGGAGTGAGCAGGCAACCTTGCCGTGCCGGCGGCGGTCTAGCTACGTCGGTTCTTGGCCGATCGACATGTGTTCATCAGCGCGCGTACTTGTCTTGGTCGCTGATGAGCACCGGGGTCCAACTCGCCACGTTTCACGGTTCGTTCGCCGAGGCATCCGGCAATGTCCGGGAAGGCGATCGATCCGAGTGAGCGTTCTCATCACCGGCGGAGCCGGGTATGTCGGTGGAACTGTCGTCGACCACATGATTGAACAGGGCGAGTCTGTGGTCGTCGTTGACAATCTGAGCCGGAGTCCCGACAGCGGCCTGTGCGGTGATATCCCCTTCTACCGGATAGATGTCGGAGACCGCGCTGCGATCGCAGGCATCGTGGAGGATCATGGGATCGACGCCTGCATGCACTTCGCAGGACTCATCGCCGTCGGTGAGACGGTCGAGCAACCGGACCTCTACTTCGAGCAGAACGTCTCCCAAACGATCGCCCTGCTCGATCTCCTCGCCTTCGACGGCGTCAGCAATGTCGTGTTCTCGTCTTCGACCGCCGTCTACGGAGAACCCGGCCAGATTCCGATTCTCAAGGATCATCCTCATCGACCGACGGGTCCGTACGGATCGACGCAGCGCTCGCGCTCAGAGATCCGCTCACCGTGTTCGGCGCCGACTACGACACACCCGATGGCACCGCTGTTCGCGACTACGTCCACGTGATCGACCTCGCCGATGCCCACATCCGTGCTCTCAACTACTTGCGGGGCGGCGGATCAACCGAGGCGCTCAACCTCGGAAATGGCTCGGGCTACTCGGTGATGCAGGTGATCGAGTCAGTCTCCAGAGTTGCCGAGCATGACGTGCCGTTCACCCTTGGCGCTCGTCGGCCGGGAGATCCACCGATACTCGTCGCCTCGGCCGATCGCGCACGCCAGCTATTGGGCTGGGTTCCACAGCATTCCGAAGTCGACGCAGTCGTCTCGAACGCGTGGGCTTCGGGGACTCCGGAGTAGACACTCGAACTCCCCTCCGCTCCTCACGCCACCGAGTCGGAGATCACTCCGATCGGCCTCATGCCTCGCCCATGTCGAGGGCATCTGTGCTCTTCTGCGTTGATCTCCGGGAAGCTCCATCCTTTCCGTCTCGAAACGAGAGCGCGGCTCATTGCTGGCATTGTGAGTGGCCGTTGATCCGATGGCTCTACCAGTGTGGCATCGCTGAACCGATCCTTGCGAGACCATCGACGAGGAACATCAGCTATGCAGCCCGCTTCGCGATCGGTTCCGCGACGCAGCAGAACACTGGCGGTCCCGGTTTCGACGGGATGGATTCAACCGGTCGTGGCCCCGAGGGCCTTCTCGAGACATCCAACAGGCTGGAGTCGGAGCCGACTGGTACCGTTGGGAAGTCCGATCGACTCGACCGGAGTGGTGTAACCGAGGCTCTGATCACCCGGGTCGGGTCAGATTGAGTGGTCGTGCCCAGTGAAGACGAGTGTGGGATTCCTTGAGTCCGTCAAGCGGATGTTCCACTGATTGAAGATCGGCGACAATGGGCTTTGGGGTTGTTGATGTGGCCAACTGGATTGTGAGATCCCTGGCGCTGACGGCCGTGCTCGTCGTCGGCGCATGCTCTCCGAGCGTAGACATAACCTCCGATCAGTCCTGGCAACAGGATTTCGATCTGTCAGAGTGTGATATGGCATCCACGGGACGGAACGAGTTCTTCGTTCTCGAACCCGGCTTCCGTCTCGTTCTCGAAGGCAACAATGAGAGGCTGGCGATCACCGTCCTAGACGAAACCAGGCTGATTGACGGAGTCACGACCCGGGTCGTGGAAGAACGTGAGTGGAAGAGTGACGAACTGATCGAGGTCTCCCGGAACTTCTTCGCCATTTGTGAGGGAACGAACGACGTCTTCTACTTCGGAGAGGAAGTCGACGACTACAAGGGCGGCGAGATCGTTGGACACGCAGGGGCGTGGTTCGCCGGTGGCGATGGTGCTGATGCAGGTTTGATTATGCCCGGCGACCCGCGGATTGGGATGAAGTACTATCAGGAGATCGCCCCGGATGTGGCATTGGATCGCGCCGAAGTCGTGAGCCTGGACGAGACATTGGAAACCCCCGCGGGTCTCTTCACGAACTGTCTCCGGACGCACGAGGGTACGGCAATGAATTCGAACGAGAGCGAGTTCAAGATGTACGCGTCGGGCATCGGTCTTATCCAGGAACAGTCTCTCCTTCTGACCGAGTTCGGGTTCGTTTCGGCGTCCTGAATTCCGTTGCTCCAGGAAAACTCATGCACGGCGATAGAGGCGTCGCGTAAGGTGGAGTAGAGATCTCGGCTATTGGGCAGTCGAGACCGGTAGACAGGGAATGGCCATGGAAGGTGTCCCGGCGGGTTTGCCTAATGGCAGTCGTTTCAGTTCGCTCATCGAGTCCACGACCGGCGGCCGGCCCGAGGATCTCCACCATGTGAGGGATATGCCGCGGAGCACGCGATTGTGACACCCCCTCCTTGCTCCTCCTCTCGAGCCGTCGACACCGGCAGCGCCGTTCAATCACAGATGAGGGATGTGGTGCCGTGGGGAACGTTTCGCTCAACGAGTGGACTTCGATAGCGGGAGGACGTCCGAATGATGCACTGGATCGTCAACTGGAGCGTGAAGTTCCGGCGTATTGTCATTCCCGTGGCGGCCGGGCTGATGATCTTCGGCTTCTTCCGGCTCGACGATGTCAGACAGGACATCCTTCCCGAGTTCAGCCCGACGATCGTCGAGGTACAAACCGAAGCACTCGGTCTGTCTGCGGCCGAGGTCGAGCGACTGATCACCACCCCGCTCGAGCAGGACCTGCTCAACGGTGTGGCGTTCCTCGAAAGCATCGAGTCGGCGTCTCTACCCGGACTGTCATCGGTGGTGATGACCTTCGAGTCTGGGACCGACCTGCTCGACGCCAGGCAGGTCGTTGCCGAGCGACTCACCCAGGCTGCCGGCCTGCCGCAGGTGGCGAAACCGCCGCAGATGATCCAGCCGCTGTCATCGACCAGTCGTGTCGCGATGGTGTCTCTGGAATCATCCGAGTTGTCACTTGTCGAGACGTCGGTGCTCGCACGATGGGTCATGGTCCCCCGGCTGTTGGGCGTCGAGGGCGTCGCCAACGTGTCGATCTGGGGCTTCCGGGATCAGCAACTCCAGGTTCTTGTCGATCCCGCAGATCTCGCGACCAACAACGTAACCCTCAGCCAGATCATTCGAACCACGGGTAACGCCCTCGAGGTATCGCCACTTAGCTTCCTCGAGGCTTCGAGTCCGGGGACCGGAGGGTTCATCGACACGGTCAACCAGCGGCTGCACGTCTTCCACGAGCAGACGATCTCGACGCCGGAGCATCTGGCTCAGGTGACGGTCGAAGGTCCCGAAGGCGGCGCTGTCTTCGTCGCCGGTGAAGCTCTTCCACTTGGAGACGTCGCCGAGATCGTGACCGATCACCAGCCGCTCATCGGTGATGCAATCTGTAGCGGTGGGCCGTGCGTCCTCCTCGTCATCGAGAAGTTCCCCGACGCGAATACGCCGATCGTGGCGAGTGGTGTGGATGAAGCGCTCGAGGCCCTGAGCCTCGGACTCGCGGGCATGGAGATTGATTCGTCGATCTACCAACCGGCCGCCTTCATCGAGGCATCGGTCAGCAATGTTCGCGGGACGCTCATCGTTGGGGCGATCCTGATGCTGGTCCTGCTCGCCCTGCTGACTTTGAGTTGGCGAATCGTACTGATCAGTTCCGTGTCTATCGTGTTGTCGCTCGTAGTCGCCGGGTTCATTCTGCTCCTGATGGACGTCACCGTGAACACGATGATCGTGGCCGGACTCGTCATGGCACTCGTGTTCATCATCAATGATGCGATTGTGGGTACGTGGAACACGCTCGACGGCGCAAGTGCACGGGTGACGCAACCGGCCGGGCTTGGTTCCACGGTGGTCGATTCGGTTCTCCGCATCCGGGGCGTCACCGCATATTCGGTCGTGATCGCCACCGTTGCGCTTCTGCCGATCGCCGCGATGAGCGGGGAGGCCGAGGCGTTCCTCGAACCGATTGCCCTGACGTACGTTCTGGCGATCGTTGCAGCACTCGTGGTGGGCTTCACCGTTGCGCCGGCGCTCAGCGTCTCCCTCCTGGCGAACACGTCGGCGACGCAGCGACCGTCACCCGCGAGCGTGCGCCTGCGTGAGTGGTACGAAGGGATCGCTCCACGGGTAGTGACGAAGACAGGCCTCGCGTTCGGTATCTTCGCCGTGTTCATGGTCGCCGGAATCGTTTCCTTGCCGTTCTTGAACCAGTCCTTACGACCCGCGCTCGAGGAGCGTGACATCGTCGTTCAACTCGAGGCAGCACCGGGCACCTCGCTCCCGCTCATGGACAAGATCACCGCGCAGATTGCAGAAGATCTGCGCGGTCTACCCGGCATCGCCAATGTCGGTGCACACGTCGGACGAGCGATCATGTCCGATCAGATCGTCAACGTCAACGTGGCGGAGATCTGGCTCAACATCGAGCCTGACGCAGACTACGGAGCCACAGTCGCCGCCATCGAGTTGGCGGTGGAAGGACAGAACGACCTAGCGACCCAGATTCAGACGTACTCGAACCGGCGCGTCACGGAGATCCTGGACCGATCCGACGACCTTCTCGTAGTGCGTGTGTACGGCGAAGATGCCGCAGCGCGCTTGGCAATGGCGGATGAGGTTCAGAGCTTGATGGCGGGTATCGACGGGATCGACAATCCGCGCATCGATCATCCAGTCGAAGAGCCCAATGTCGAGATCGAGGTCGATCTCCAGATGGCTGAAACCTTCGGAGTGAAGCCGGGTGACGTCCGACGACAGGCGGCAACACTCGTGTCCGGGATCGTGGTCGGCAACCTCTTCGAGGACCAGAAGGTTTTCGACGTGGTCGTGTGGGGGGCACCCGACATCCGTGCAACTGTAGACGACGTTCGCGTTCTGCCGATAGCAACACCGAGCGGCGACTACGTGCCGCTCGGAGACCTTGCCGACGTGCGGATCGTGCCAAGTCCGGCGGTCATCCGTCACGAGTCGGTTGCCACGTTCATCGATGTGAGTGCCCAGGTCGACGGCCGTCGGTTGAGCGACGCGGCGGCCGAGGTGGATGGAGGGCTCGCCAAGATCCAGTTCCCGCTCGAGCATCATGCTGAGGTTCTCGGCGGGTTCGCCGACCAGAGCGCCACACAGTCCGCTGTGATCGCTGCCGGTATCGCTGCGCTGATCGGCGTCTACCTCCTGCTTCAGGCGGCGTTCACGAGTTGGAGGCTGGCCACGCTCGCATTCCTGGTCGTACCGATGGGAGTGTCCGGGAGCCTGATCATCGTCGCACTGACCGGAGGTAGCGTCACCCTCGGGTCCGCGGCCGGTATGATCGCCGTGTTCGGTCTGGCCGCTTATGGCGCTGTTCTGTTGATTAGGAATTACCAGCAACGCGAACGGCTCGGTGAGGCCTTCGGCGGCGAACTTGTCATCAGCGATACGGGCCGCCTGGTGGTGCTACTGGCCATCTCGTTCCTCTCCATAGCCGCCGTATTCATCCCCATCGCAATCGCCGGTCCGAAGGCCGGTTTAGAAGTGATCCATCCCATGGCAGTGGCCGTCCTGGGCGGGTTGATCACGACGTTCGTGGTCAACGCTGCGGTGATCCCCTCCTTCTTCCTGAAATGGGGTCATGTCCCGGATCCAGACCTATCGGCGGAGGATCTCTTCACGTCCGAAGCGCCGGCGGCATCGAGCGTTGGGGAATGAAGTGACGCTGTCATCACACGTCATGGCCGTGATTGCCACTGGCCTGATTTCGGCATTCACCCTTGGAGCGTGCGTGACGACGGATACTCCAATGCCCGCCGAGGAACCGATCACCATCGAGGAGATCGCGGGAACCGAGATTTCGCACCTCACGCTCTCGGGATCCGCCGCCGATCGGCTCGACATTCAGACGGCCACGGTCGAGCCTGCGAGCGGCGGGATGGTCGTACCCAGCGCAGCTGTGATCATCGACCCTGCTGGTGTCTACTGGGTCTACACGAATCCCGAGCCGCTCGTGTACGTCCGCGAGGAGATCCGTCCGGTTCACGAGACCGGAGGAGAGGCGTTCTTCAACGTAGGACCACCGACGGGGATGGCAGTAGTGACGGTCGGAGTTCCTGAGCTCTACGGCGCCGAGTTCGGTATCGGGAAGTAGGTGGGCGATGCTCAAATGGATCATCGGTTCCAGCCTCAAGTACCGGTATCTCGTCGTGGCGCTTGCGGCCGGCCTCATGTTCTTCGGTTTCCAACAGCTCCGCCACACACAGGTCGATGTCTTCCCGGAGTTCGCTCCACCGCGTGTCGAGGTCCAGACACCGTCGCTGGGACTGTCCGCCACCGAGGTCGAATCGTTGGTGACGATTCCACTCGAGCAGAGTCTTGCCGGAATCCCCGGACTCGACGAGCTTCGCTCCAAGTCGGTCGAAGGTTTGTCGTCGATCCTCCTGATCTTCGACCGCGGCACCGATCTTCTCACGGCCCGCCAACTCGTGAGCGAGCGCATCGCGGTGATCGCCCCAACCCTGCCGACCTGGGCGAGCCCTCCGTTCATGATCCAGCCCCTGTCGTCGACGAGCCGGGTCATGAAGATCGGGCTCACGTCCGACGACCCCGATCTTGATCTCATAGACATGTCCATGATCGCGTACTGGAAGATCAGGGCACGACTGCTGCGTGTTCCCGGCGTGGCGAACGTTCCCATCTGGGGCGAGCGCCTCGAGATGCTCCAGGTGCAGGTCGACCCTGGTCGGCTGCGCAACCTGAACGTGACGCTCGAGAACGTTATGGGCGCCACCGCTGAGGCCCTCGAAACCGGGCTCCTCCAGTACTCCGAAGGTCACGTCATCGGTAAGGGCGGGTGGATCGAATCCAACGGCGAACGATTGAGTGTGCGACACGTCGCCCCCTTCGTTACCGCTGAGGACCTTGCGCTCGTCCCGGTCCAGACGAGGAACGGTGAGACGCTGCATCTCCAGGACGTGGCCGATCTCGTCAGGGACCACCAGCTGCTCCTCGGTGATGCCGTCATCAACGACGGTCCCGGGTTGATGCTCATCGTTGAGAAGCTTCCGTGGGCAAACACGCTCGACGTGACACGCGGCGTCGATGAGGCACTTGCAGAACTCGAACCGGGGCTCGACGGATTCGTCATCGATGCGGAAATCTTCCGTCCGGCAACGTTCATCGAGGAATCGATCCAGAACCTGTCGAAGGCCATGCTCATCGGTGCGGTGCTCATGGTCCTGATGCTGAGCCTCTTCCTGTACGAGTGGCGCACCGCCTTCATCAGCGTTGTTGCGATCCCTCTGTCTCTCATCGCTGCGGGGCTCGTTCTGCATCTGAGAGGGGCGACGATCAACACGATGATCCTGGCTGGAATGGTGATCGCACTAGGCGACATCGTTGACGACGCGATCATCGACATCGAGAACGTGGTGCGCCGTCTCAAGATCCATCGTAAGGAGGGAAGCCCCGGGTCGACGGCGCGGGTCATTCTCAATGCCTCGCTCGAGGTTCGGAGCGCCATCGTCTACGCGACGCTGATCGAGATCGTCGCCATCGTGCCCGTGTTCATGCTCACCGGACTATCGGGCGCGTTCTTCCGCCCACTGGTGACAGCGTATGCCCTGGCGCTGCTCGCGTCGATGGTTGTTGCGCTGACCGTGACTCCTGCCTTGAGCCTCATCTTCTTCAAGAGCCCCAAATCCCTTCAGCATCGCGAGTCTCCGGTCGTGCCACCGATGAAGCGGTACTACATGAAGATTCTCGAGCCGATCGTCAGTCGCCCCAGAGGGGCATACGCCGCCGTAGCGGCGACCACGCTCGTGGGAGTCATGCTTGTACCGCTCCTGGGTCAGTCGCTGCTTCCCGATTTCAAGGAACGAGACTTCTTGATGCATTGGTTGACAAGACCCGGAACGGGCCAGGTCGAGATGGTCAGGATCACCGAAGAAGTGAATCGGGAGTTGTTGACCATCCCCGGTGTTCGCAATGCCGGATCGCACATCGGGCAGGCGCTGCTCATGGACGAAGTGGTCGGTATCGACTTCGGTGAGAACTGGGTCAGCGTCGACCCATCCGTCGACTACGACGAGACCGTGGCGGCGATCCAGGCGACCGTCGATGGCTATCCGGGTCTCTACCGCGATGTGCAGACCTACTTGAAGGAGCGCATCAGAGAGGTGCTGACAGGTTCGAGCGAGCCGATCACCATTCGGGTCTTCGGATCCGATCTCGAGGTGCTGAGAGAGCAGGCAGAGATCGTCAACGAGGTGCTCGGCGGCATACCCGGAGTCTTCGAGAACCACGTCGAGCACCAGTTGGACATCCCGCAGGTCAGGGTCGAGGTCGATCTGGAAGCCGCCAAGGCCTACGGAATCAAGCCGGGGGACGTTCGACGAGCCAGTGCCAGGCTGATCGCAGGGGAGGAGGCCGGGGACTTGTTCCGCGACGGGAAGGCCTACGACGTGCAGGTGTGGAGCACACCCGAGACACGCCGGAGTCTCACGGATGTTGAGAACCTGCTCCTTGACACGCCAAGCGGCGATTATGTTCGCCTTCAGGACGTGGCTGATGTCAGCGTCGTCCCTGTACCGAACAAGATCGAACACCAGGACCTGTCGCGGAGTTTGGATGTCGGAGCGAACCTCGACGGAAGCCGCGATCTCGGTTCAGTCGTGTCGCAGTTGGAGGCACAACTCAAGGAGATCGAGTGGCCTGCCGGGTTCCGCGCCGAGCTACTGGGTGAATACACCGAGCGAGAGGCCGCGTCGCAACGGTTGTGGGCCTTCGCGATCGTCTCCGCCATCGGTATCTTCCTGCTCTTGCAGGCCTCGTTCTCCAGCGCACGTCTTGCCCTGCTGTCATTCCTCACTCTCCCGGTCGCCCTCGTCGGTGGGGTCATCGCTGCGGCGATCTCCGGTGGGGAGCTGTCGCTTGGCTCGCTGGTCGGGTTCTTCACGGTCCTGGGCATCGTGGCTCGCAACGGCATCATGTTGATCAGTCACTACGAACACCTCGAGGAGCAGGAAGGAATGCCATTCGGCAAGGAGTTGGTGCTGCGAGGGGCCAAGGAACGTCTCATCCCCATCTCGATGACCGTTCTCACTACCGGACTCGTCCTCATCCCGTTGATCGCCGGCGGTGCGGTCCCGGGCACGGAGATCGAGTATCCGATGGCCGTTGTGATTCTGGGTGGCTTGATCACCGCCACGCTGCTCAATCTGCTGGTGGTACCGAGCCTCTATCTCCGCTTTGCGAAGCCCAAGCGATGGGAGCCGGAACCGGTCAGGGCTGAGGCTCTGGCATGACGTGTGGACAGTTGACGGTCGGCGAATCGACCAGTTGCCGACCGAGAGAACAGAGGAGGGTGAGATGCGGCGTCCCGAGGTAGTCATCGTCTCGATCGCTCTGTTGGCGGTGCTATCGGCGTGTGACACCGACTCCGCACCGTCCGAGACGACGACCCTGCCGAGTCTCGTGACGACAACGGTAGAACCTGTACAGCCGACCGCCGTCGAGTCGTCGTTGTGTTCTCGGGTGGATGGTCCGGCTTGTGTGTTCGATTACGAGAATTTCGGTGATCCGACGGTGATCGATAACGAGTGGTTGCCGATGACGCCGGGGATGCAGTACGTGTTCGAGGGAACCACGAATGAGGAGAATGAGCTTCTCGAGCATCAGGTGATCATCACAGTTACGGATCTGACGAAGGTCATCGACGGGGTCGAGTCTGTGGTGTCGTGGGATCTGGATTTCAGTGAGGGTGTCCTCGTTGAGGCCGAGTTGGCTTTCTTTGCGCAGGACAACGACGGGAACGTGTGGAGGATGGGGGAGCATCCTGAAGAGTATGAGGACGGCGAGCTCGTTGAGGCTCCGACGTGGCTTGCCGGTGTCGACGGCGCTATGGCGGGGGTTTCGATGCTTGCGGATCCGGTGGTTGGGTCGTTGTCCTATGCACAGGGGTGGGGTCCGGCTGTTGAGTTCATCGATAGAGGTCGGGTGCACGCAACGGGTGAGGAGATCTGTGTCGAGTTCGATTGTTATTCGGATGTTCTTGTCGTCGGCGAGTTCAATGTTGAGGAGCCTGGTGCTCTGCAGTTGAAGTATTTCGCTTCGGGTGTCGGCAATGTTGCGGTGGGGTGGAGCGGTGTCGACGAGACGCAGGAGGAACTCGAGTTGGTGTCGATGGCGGAGCTCGACTCGGCGGCGCTGATCGATGTGCGGGTGGCGGCGCTCGAACTCGAAACTCACGCCTACGAAGTCAGCCCGAACGTATACGGCACCACCCAACCAGCGACAGTCGCCGCCGACTGATGTGACGTCTCCCGGATCCTGGCAATGGGATCGGGAAAGTCGATGCCCGATGGCTGGCATTTCTCGACGAGAGCCGTGACGAGGTCGGGGTCGAAGCCATCTGCAAGACGCTGCGAGTTCCCCTATCCACACAGAAGATGTGTGGACGAACCCTCTCCTCCCCCCAGGGTGTCAGG
>Ga0209013_10001828_pt1 | contig 19568 bp, 20 predicted proteins | sample Cruoilmetagenom2_FD_187291 | JGI IMG/M metagenome (GOLD analysis project Ga0209013, IMG submission 187291) | Oil polluted marine microbial communities from Coal Oil Point, Santa Barbara, California, USA - Sample 2 (SPAdes) (version 2) | ecosystem: Environmental > Aquatic > Marine > Oil seeps ...
CTTTACACAGAATGGATAACTGAAGTAGGTTTGGCGAAGGTGAAAATGTGGGCTGAAGAAGGTTTGATTGGTAAACAAATTGCTAACAACATAGGAATAAACCACACAACGCTTTACGATTGGATGCTGAGGTTTCCCGAATTAGCCGAAACCATTAGGAATGGTCGTAAAGTAATGGATGAACAGGTAGAGAATTCATTGTTGAAGCGGGCATTGGGATACCAATACGAAGAAGTAACATTGGGAAAGGACCATGAAGGGGAAATGATTGTGGTGAAAAAGGTGTTGAAGACGCAAGCGCCAGACGTAACTGCACAAATTTTTTGGTTGAAGAATCGTAATCCGAAAGAATGGCGAGACAAGGTTGATATTCATAACGAGCATAGTGGAACAATTATAGTTGAAATGGGTGAATTGGAACAATGGAGCAATTAAATGGAACTCGATTAGGACTTTTATTGGCTACAAATAAATGGCTAAATTTCGAGAAGCTTATTATTGCATTAAAGAACAAGTTCTTATACAAGAAATATGGATATGGTCATGTGTCTTTGGTAAGGGCAAGATTTAGAGCTACAATTGAAGCTACTTAAAGCTGAAGGTTGCTGAGTAACTTATTTCGACAAATCCACAGGCTTAAAAAGTGAAAGAACCGAATTCACTAAGCCTATAAAAGAGTTAAAGAAGGGGGATACAATGTGTTGAATTGAATGTGGGGGTTAGAAGGTCCTGCAACGGAACAATTTTTTCTACAGACATTATAAGCAGCTTAAAAACACCTTCCATACAGGACGGTGTTTTTTGTATTAATGTAGTATATAAAACAAAATTGAAAGTTATTTGAGAAATGCTTAATTCTTTACGAAAAGTATACTTCTTTTTAACTTTATTTTAACTTTACTTGGTATTATATAAAGATATGATAATAAATCATATTCGAATTTATTTAAAAGAAAGGGTTTTGCAATGTGATTACTGGAAATACAAAAAATAAAGTTGACCAGATATGGGAAGTTTTCTGGTCATCCGCAGGTATAACGAATCCGTTAACTGTAATTGAGCAGTTTACATATCTTTTATTTATTAAAGGTCTTGATGATAAACAGATGGTTGCTGAAAAAAAAGCAATGAGAATCAATAGTAAGATAGAAAATCCATTATACCGTACACATGAGCAACATTTACGTTGGTCCCAATTTAAAAATTTGGATGGACGTGAAATGTTAATTGTAGTTAACGAATCATTTGAACACATGAAGACCATAGGACATGACGAGAGTGAATTTACAAAGTATCTCTCAAATGCGGTTTTTACTATTAGTCAGCCTATGGCACTTGAAAGAATTGTAACTGGAATTGATAGTTTGCTACTTGAAATGCCAACACAAAATGAAGATACGATGGGTGATCTTTATGAATATCTGTTATCAAAATTATCCACTAGTGGAACGAACGGACAATTTCGTACTCCGCGCCACATCATTGAATTAATGGTAGCTCTTATGCAACCTTCACCACAAGACCAAATTATAGATCCAGCTACAGGAACGGCAGGATTTTTAGTTGCTGCTACGGAATACATTCGCAAGCATCACGGTCAAGAAGTGTTCATGGATTTAACAAAAGAGGATCTTCGTGTACATTTTAATAGAACAATGGTTTCAGGTTTTGATACCGACGCTACCATGCTGAGAATTGCGGCGATGAACTTAATACTTCATGGCATTGAAAATCCACGTGTTATTCATCTTGATTCGCTGTCGAAAAATAATACAGAAGAAGAAGCCTATACCCTAGTTCTTGCAAATCCTCCATTCACGGGTTCATTAGATCAAACATCAGTAGCACCTGACCTTTTAAAAACTGTTAAGACACCTAAGACAGAGATCCTTTTCTTGGCTCTGATTTTACGTCTTCTTAAAAAAGGTGGCCGTGGAGCAGTGATTGTGCCTGATGGCGTTTTGTTTGGTGCAACCAAAGCCCATAGGGATATTCGTATGGAATTGATAGAAAATCACAAGCTAGAAGCCGTGATATCAATGCCTTCAGGAGTTTTTAGACCATACGCAGGAGTTTCTACCGGTATTCTTATTTTCACAAAAACCGGTGCGGGAGGAACTGATAATGTTTGGTTCTACAATATGACAGGGGATGGATTCTCACTTGATGATAAACGAAAAGCTTTACCAGAGAATCATTTGAATAACAATATTCCTGAAATCATATCTCGTTATAAAGACTTGGAATCCGAAAAACAGAGAGCAAGAACTGAACAGTCTTTCTTTGTGTCTAAAGAGGAAATCATAGCTCAAGGCTATGATCTATCCATCAATCGTTATAAAGAATTCGAGTTGAATGAAATTAAGCATGATGATCCGAATGTTATTCTCACAGAAATTAGAAAACTAGACTCAGAAACTCAACAGGCACTTGAAAACTTAGAGGAGATGTTAAGGTGAAAAATTGGAATCAAAGTCTTTTAGGAGAGCTCTTTGATATACAAATAGGAAAAACACCTTTTCGTGATAATCCTATTTACTGGGGAGAAGGAAATTCATGGCTATCTATAGCTGACATGAAGACAGAACAGCTCTCTAAAACAAAAGAATCAATTACAGATTTAGCAATTAAAGAATGTAACATGAAACAAATACCCAAAAATACTGTAGTAATGAGCTTTAAATTGTCTATTGGAAAGATAGGAGTCACAACTAGTCCTATGTATACTAATGAAGCTATTGCTGGGTTCTTACCGAAAACGAATTTAATTGATAATAACTACCTAAAACATGCACTTAAAAAAATTAACTACTCTGGAAAAATCGATCGAGCTGCCATGGGTGCAACTCTTAACAAGAAAAAACTTCAAGAGTTAACAATAAATTATCCTGAGATCCAGGAACAAAAAAGAATTGCCGACATTTTGGACAGAATTCAAAAAAATATTATATTAGAAGAAAAAAAAATAGTCCTGTTTGATAAATTATTATTATCCACATTTAATACTTGGTTTACTAAATGTCAAAGTGAATTTTCTCATTCAAATGTTCAAGATTTAACGGTAACAATTCGAGGTGGTGGGACCCCTAGGAAATCTATACCAGAATACTATGATTCTGCTTCGATTCCTTGGATTACTCCAAAAGACATGAAGAAAGATTTTCTTAGTGATAGCGCCATTAGAATTAATGAATTAGGTCTTGAAAGTAGTTCAGCAAATCTTATGCCCAAGGGGTCACTATTGTTAGTACAACGAAGTGGAATATTGAAACATACCTTGCCGGTAGCAATTGCAACTAGTGAGGTAACTACAAATCAAGATTTAAAATCTTTCGTATTCGATACAGAAAAGGTAACACCGGAGTATATGATGTACTTTTTCAAGTCATCTCAAGATGCTTTACTTGGGAAGGTTCGAGCAGTAACAGCCGACAACTTAAACTTAAAGGATATTTTAAACTTGATTGTATACGTTCCTCCAATTGAAAAACAAAATAAATTTAGTGAGTTAGTTTATGAAGTTAAGGAAATTAAAGAACGTACTCAATTAAAGGTAGATAAACAAAATGAACTTTTTCAAGCTTGTCTTCAACGTGCATTCTTAGGTGAACTATAAACGGAAGGAGGGATAGCAATGTTACACAACGTCGATCTGATTCAAAGATTTCCATATATTCACCAAGTGTCAATGGAATCAGAAAAAAATGTTTTTTCTGCACCTAGGACATCATTATTTTATGCGAGGGTTGCACTTGAACGTGCCGTTAAATGGCTATATGCAAACGATGATTATTTAAAACGCCCAACTGGTGGAATAAAAGATGAACCATCCCTTTATGACTTAATGTATGAACAAACATTTCGTGACAACCTGGACTCCAAACTTTTTCAACCAATAGACCTTGTTCGACGTCTTGGGAATCAAGCAGTACACGATGATAAAGTAATTTCGGTAAAAGATGCTTTACTTGCTTTTCAAAATCTCCATCAATTTCTTTTCTGGCTTCAAAGATATTATTCGGAAAAGCCAGTAAAAGTGTATTTTTTTGATCCTGAACTTTTACCTAAAGCTGGTGCAAGTGATAAGTCTGCTTATGAATTGGAACAATTACGGCAACAAAATTCCAAACAAGAAGATCAAATGGAAAAAATCCAGCGGGAAAATGATGTGCTTCGTCAGCAGCTCTTAACATTAAAAGAGTCACGTGAGGAACGTCAAACTTCATTTGTACCCCAAACTGAGAAAGAAACGCGGATCAAATTAATCGATCTAATGCTAGAAGAAGCAGGTTGGAATATTGGGACAGATGATGTTGGGTTAGAGGTACAACTTTTTGGAATGCCAAACTCTTCAGGTATTGGTTTTGCAGATTACGTACTTTATGATGACAATAAAAAACCCTTAGCCGTCGTGGAAGCAAAAAAGACTTCTTTTGATCCACGTAAAGGCAAAGAACAAGCATATCAATACGCCCAAATTATCGAAAAGAATTTTGGACAATTCCCCATTATTTATTACACAAATGGGATTAATCTTTGGAGTTGGGATGAGGCCGACGGCTATCCTTCAAGAAAAGTAACCGGTTTCCTAACGAAGGATCAAATGCGTCTCCGTATCCAACGAAGACTAAATAGAAAATCCTTTGATGCTGTGCCGATTAATAATGAAATTGCAGGGAGATATTATCAAATAAGTGCGATCCAAGCAACTTGTGATTACTATTTACGTCGACGTCGACGTGCATTACTAACCATGGCTACCGGGGCTGGTAAGACGCGAACGGCAGTTGCTCTTGTGGATGTTCTTTTAAGAGCAGGCTGGATAAAAAACGTGTTATTTCTTGCCGACAGAACCGAGTTAGTTCATCAAGCTCAAAATGCTTTTAAAACACAGTTACCAGATGTTTCATCAGCAAATCTTTTAGAACAAAAAAGTGATCGTGAAAGTCGCATTATATTTTCAACTTATCAAACAATGTTGGGACTCCTCGGGGTGAAAAATGGTCATAAACCTGTTTTTACAACTGGACACTTTGATCTCATTATTATTGATGAATCACATCGATCAATTTATCGTAAATTTGGAATGATATTTGATTATTACGATTGCTTATTGGTGGGTTTAACAGCAACTCCTAAAACTGATGTTGATAAAAATACATATCAATTTTTTGAATTGGAGAATGATATTCCTACGTACAACTATGACCTGAAGCAAGCGGTCGAGGACAATTATCTTGTAGAGCCTATCCCTGTGAAAACTGGTACAAAATTTCTCAGTGAAGGAATCCGTTACTCTGAGTTAACTCCAAAAGAACAAGCCGAATATGAAATGAAGTTCACTGGAGAAGAAGGTGAGCTGCCTGAATCAATTGACTCTGAATCACTTAATAAATGGTTATTCAACAAGGATACAGTTGATCAATGTTTAGCTTCAGTTATGGACAAGGGTCTGAAATGGCAAGGTGGCGATATCATTGGCAAAACAATCATTTTTGCGAAAAATCATAACCATGCTGTTTTTATAAAGGATCGTTTTGATGCGATGTATCCACATTTAGGTGGAAGATTTGCCGAAGTAATTGATAACCAAGTAAATTACGTTCAAAGCTTGATAAATGATTTTAGAAATAAATCAAAACTTCCTATGATTGCAATATCTGTGGATATGCTTGACACAGGAATTGATGTACCAGAGATTTTAAATCTTGTAATGCTTAAAAAGGTTCGTTCCAAATCAAAGTTTTGGCAGATGATTGGACGAGGTACAAGACTTTCTCCAAATTTACTCGGTCCTGGAAAAGATAAAGAATACTTCCGTCTGTTTGATTTTCTCGGAAATCTTGATTACTTTGAAGCGTATCCGGAAGGAGAAGAAGTAAAAGCAGAAAGATCTCTAACTGAAGACTTGTTCACAGTTAGAGCCAAACTTGTATTTCACTTACAAGAGTTAACGGATGAAACTTTGCAAGAACTTAGAAGTAATCTTATTAAGGCACTTTCTACTGAGGTTTATGCTGTAGATCCAAATAACTTGCTAGTCCGACCACATTTATTACAGTGGGAAAGATTTAGCACTGCGGAAGGATGGAATCATCTTTCGCGCAATAGCTTAAATGAAGCTATTGACCATCTTTCAAGTATTGCCTACAATGAGGATCCTGAAGAAGTTAAGCGCTTTGACCTTTTGATGTATCGCCTAATGTTATCGTTGCATGAACCAGCTAAACAAATAGTACGGACACAGAATCGGGTGCGTCAGACTGCCGAAATATTATCTGAAAAAAATACAATTCCTCAGATTCAAAAACACATTGCTTTACTTGAGAAAATACAAAAAAAGGATTTCTGGGAATCTGTAGCTGAATTGGATTATGAACTTGTACGAGATACTCTTCGTGACCTTATACAATTCTTAGACAAGTCTAGCAAACCAATTATTTATACGGATTTCAAAGATGAACTTACCACTGAAGTAAGTTCCGAAATTGTTCTTCCAAGCAATCCAAAAGCTTATCGTGATGAAATATCTGCATACTTGAAAAAGCATGAAAGTCGAATTGTTTTGCAAAAACTTCGCACAGGTAGACAATTAACTGACTATGATTTACAGGAACTTGATCAACTTTTATTTGAAGAGGGCACTTTTAACAAAGTTGAAATAGAACAGTTATACGGGTCAGATAAACCGTTAATTAATTTCATACGTCAGATATTAGGAATGGATCGAAATGCGGCATTGGAAGCTTTTTCAGAGTTTTTAATACAAGGTGCTTTTAATCAATCACAAATACATTTTGTTCAAAAAGTAATTGACTACTTTGAAAAGAATGGACAGCTGGATCCAGGTTTATTGTACGAACCACCTTTTAAAAGTTATGCTCCTCGAGGGGATGTTGAAGAACTTTTTGGCTTAAAAACAGATCGTCTTTTTGAAATAATAAACAAGTTAAATTATTCTGATATTTCATGATGATAATATTTGAAAAATTACTGAGAGCTATGCTTCTTAGTAATTTTTTTTATGTATTAATTTATATCTCTTATGAAATATCTTTTGAGTAGAAGTCTAAAAGTGTTAAGAAATAGACCATCTTAAAAACATCCGAATTTTAATTCATGAAAGCCCGAATATCTGTCTATAAGTGTGTATATAATCTATAGTATAAAACATTATTAACTTATAGACTGGAGGCAAACAGTGAGTAAGAAAATTGGTTATGGTCGCGTATCAAGCGATGGTCAAGATTTAACTGCTCAAATAGAAGCGTTAAGAGAAGCAGGATGTGAGAAGTGGTTTGTGGAGAAAGTAACAGGAACAACCACAAAGAATCGAATTCAACTAATGGAATTGCTCGAATACGTCCGTGAAGGTGATACGGTAGTCGTCACAAAGATTGATCGCCTCGCTCGAAGCATCATTGACTTAAATAAGATCGTTTCTGAATTGAATAACAAAGGGGTAAGTGTTGTATTCCTTAGAGACAACATCACCTTTGGAGCGGGCAAGGGTAACACAAGTCTTAACAAGTTAATGTTCAATATTCTGGGGAGTTTTGCACAGTTTGAACGTGACATCATAGTAGAACGTACATCTGAAGGTCGTGAGAGAGCGAAGGCAGCAGGCAAACACATGGGGCGTAAAGGCCAGCCAGACAAGAAGGTACAACAGGCAATAGACCTTATGGCTAATCGAAGTGTGAACGGCATGAGCGTAAGCGACATTGTAAAGGTAACAGGTGTGCCAAAGCCAACAATCTATTTGAAGATAAAAGGGCAAAGGAATTAGGTTCCGTTACCTACCGAAATTATTCACAGTAACGAGTAGCAAACAATTTGCTGGTCGTTTTTTGATTCTTTAAAGAGTTTTTCACTTAGATCAGAACATTGTACAGATGGGTGAGGTTTTGGACTGAAGGAACGTCAAGCCTACCGATCTATTACGAAGATGTTGAGCATCGGTATGATGGTACGGACTGTAGTGCTTATATCCGGCGGGGCGGGCATGAAACCCATTACAACGTGAATCCACTATTCTTTTAATTAGTATTACAACCAGCGACCATCAATATGAACTGTTCCAACCGCAGTTAGATGAACACTTACCATTGTGGGGTGTGTGAAACCTACCGTAGAAGGATGGGACGCTCGCGTTTCACTTCTCGATCTATTATATATATCCCCTCACACAAAATTTTAAAATTTGGCATTTTCATTCACTCTATTAAATTACCATAATTCAGGTATTGTATATAGCATCTTTTCTCTTCAAGCGAAGTATCACTGTTATGAGTGTATGCGACATTGTTAAGCTAACTGGAGTGCCGAAGCCAACAATTTATGCAAAATAGAAGAACAAGTAAATAAAGAATAAAAAATGAATTGTTAATGTTAAAATAAATATAGTAGATGCGAAGAAATGTACTTATAGTTTTGCCTTACCTTTTGTAACAGAGTTTTTAAGGAGGAAAACATGTTAAATAAGCCTTTTAATGAAGTATGTTTTGAAGATATACAAGCTCTTAAAACTAATGGAATTGAGGAAGGAAAATCCATTGATTATAAGATGGAAATCCACCTTGATAGCTCAAGCCAAAGAAAAGAATTTGCTGCCGACATTACTAGCTTTGCTAATACATCTGGTGGGGACTTAATAATTGGTGTGAGTGAAGAGCAAGGGATAATAACTGAAATACAGGGAATTGAAGTTGCAGATAAAGACAAGCTCTTACAGAGAATTGAGAGTATTCTTCGAGACACAGTAGATCCTCAGATAACCGGGTTAGACATGAAGTTTTATCAAATTGAAAATGAAAATAAATATATCCTGCATATTAGGGTACCTCAATCCTATGTTGGCCCTCATATCACTAACGGCGAGAAATTCTTTGGAAGAAATAATGCTGGTAAATATCCACTTGATTTTGTTGAAATCAAACAAAGATTTACTTTATCTAACCAAGTCCAAGAAAAAATTAAGCATTACCATTTAGAAAGAATCATGAAAATTAAAGCGGATGAAGGTTATTGGGAGCTTCAGAATAACGCTTCATTACTTATTAACATTGTTCCTCTTCAGTCTTTCTCTGAATCCGTTTATGTAACTGCATTAACTCATAATAGATTTAAATTAAACACTCTATTTGGTGATGGTTCAAACAATTATAAGATTCAGTTTGAAGGGATTGCCGGGCTCGATTGGTACAGTTATCACCACATTAATAGACAAGGAATCATTGAAATTGCTGATAAGCAACTACTAAATTCTCAAGACATCATTTATGCAAAACCAATTATAGAGAGAATACTAAAAACCATACCGAGCGCTTTTTTTAACTTGAATGAATTAGGTCTCCATGGTCCTTATGTAATATTAACATCCGTTTTAGATGTAAAGGATAGGAAATTTTCATACAATGAACACGGCTTTTCATCTTCAACGTTAAGACAAAATGATATGATTTTTCCAGCAATACTCATTACCGATCCTTCGGATTTAAAAGAATATGATCGGGTTCTAAAGGAACTTTTCATGAACACCGCGGGTCATTTCCAGACTCAATATACTTTGTAAGAAGTTTCAATATCCATGAACATACAACGATAAGCAATATCTTAGAATAATTGGGTGCTTTCTCAAAGAGGATAGCATCTTTGAGATTTTTACGTTATGGCTTATTCAACTCCCATGAAAATTAAAATCAAAATTTTCATCCTCTGTGGTGTAGCGCTGGTTTTGCGCTACATGGATGGCTAACGGTTGCTTTACTTCAAGAAGGAAAAGTGCATAAACATTTCAAATAAAGGGCCGGGGGGGGGGAGTCCGCGTTTCACTTCGGGATTCTCTCTATATACACCTTCACACAAAATTTCATATTTTCAAAACGTTTAACCAATTTACATATTTTGGCATGTTGTGATGTCAGTCTTAAAAAACAAGATTAAACTGGGCTATTCCTAATAAAAGAACCTCTATCAAATAAGTTTTATTCAGTAGCAAAAGCACCCTGCTCATTTTCGAGTACTAGGGTGCTTTTTAGGTTTATCATGCGGAATGGTCACGTCTATTCAATTCCTAAAAACTCCTTTATCCTATTTGTTGAATCAGCGTGAATTTCAGTTTCCGTCAATCTTAAAAGTCTATGACCTGCACTAAGAATTGCTTTATTTTTCCGCATATCTCGCTCAATTGTTTTTGGGAGAGAATGCCAATAATCGCCATCGGCTTCAATAACTGCCCCTAAAGATCGAATAAAGAAATCTGTAATATACCCATTTATAGGGACCTGAATTTCGAACTCCACGTTAAGGTTTTGCAATATTTCTTCTACAATAATTTCAATTGAAGTTTTACGACCATGATAACTGCGTGCCATTTTATATATTCTTTTCTCTCTGATTTCCGGAACGGTCCATGTTCTTTTAGTGGTTTCTCGAATGTTCTCAATTTCTTTATTTGTAAACTTTCTACCCTTAACTCCATTAGAAACCCCTTGAGAATGTTTAACACCGTATACACGATTACGCATAATTTCGATGAATACATCATCATTAGCCCATTTATTTTTGAAAACAGCTGAAGCTACCGGTCTTTCGTGATGATTTGAATCTTGCCAATAACATTCATAACAACAGTATTGTTTGCCTTCAAAATCTGACCATGATTCCTTAGTTTTTCTAGGAAAAACATCTTCACACCAAGGACATATTTTAAAATCAGGTTTATCGCCTCTATTACGTGAATAAAAACACTTTTTAGTACAATAAATTTTGTCTTTCTTCATGTGGGCTGGCGATCTTGTTACTAAGATACCGCATACCTCACAAGATTTTGTTATGGTCATAATTAGTCAAACCCTTTCCCATTAGAGTGTAAGATTTTATTATTTATGCACAATATCAAAAATTACAGCGTGTTTCGTGTGACATGTAAATGCACATCAGACAAAGTGAAGCAGATAGATTCTTGCTACGTCATAAGGTAATAAATAAAGAAAGTCTAATTTTTCTTTATTTATTAAGCTTCCATCTCGTATTTAGCAGGTTTAAATTTCGGTTTATCTTTATCAGTAACGTACCCGTTCCATCCTCCATGATGTTCATCACTATATTTGAATTCAACGTATTCACCATCCGGCTTGAGTTTTAATTTTTCACATTTATGATTAACCCATTGCATTAAACGAGAATTGAACAGTTTATCTGTAGCATCCTCCACACGATCCAACCAGTACCCAGTCAATACTAAACATAACCCCACCGTGTCGGCCACTAAATAATGATTTTCGTGTAACTCTTCATGGAGTGGTTGATTAGAATCCCTCGTGGCATCCCTATATAAGCTTTTCATCCAAGATACTGCAAATGTTCCACACGCTACTACACCGATTGTATGAATAATAAAACTCATCTTGAACCCCACACCTGCCATAAAAATAATTTAACTTCATTCTTCTGTTGCTCATTCAGATGCTTCAATTCAGAGCGGATGAATTGTTCCATGAAGTCTCGATGGTAAAGAGTACGTTTGAGTAGTACGGTAGCTGTGGTGGTAGGAGGGAGGTCAAGTGAAAATGCTAATAAACTAAGTGCATCATACGCATCTTGTCTAAACTTTACGGAGACTTTTCCCGTTTCTCCTTTGAATATCAATTTCAATCGTGGGCGCTCGAGGAATCCACTCGTGATGTGATTCTTAAAACGATATTCACGCCGGAACCACTGACAAATATCCTCGATAATGTATTCAGACGTTGTGGCGATTTCGCATAATTGTTCTGCTATATCCTTCACTGGCAGTTCACAAAGATGGGCAAACATGTAAAGTTGATTCTTCAATGCAATCGACATCGTGGGTTTCACATCTATTTTTTTACCTGACCTCACCTTTCTTGTTATCTCCTTTCCTCTTTCCATACTCATCCTCCATTTACGAATGTTTCCCGTAGGAATGATTCCCAGGGTTATTTGAATTCCTAAGGATAAATCAATATACGCGGGAGGGGGGAGGGTAGAACAATTTAAAATAATGTAATACAACAGTCATACAAGCTTTTCCAAACTAATAATATGTCATACACAGGTCATACAAAAAAATTAGGGGGATGAAAGCGTGAATAGTTTAAGTCTTGGAATTGATGGTGGGAACAAGTTAGGCAAGACGGTAGGACCGTTTGGTGTAGATATGTTCAATACGGCTATATGTGATTGGTTCGATCGTGACGTGGAGGAAACCTTCGGCAGCGACGATATGGAATTCGAAATTGATGGGAGACAAGGATTTTCCGGAACAATCGCTCGTTATGAGGATGAATATGGTGGGAGCGGAATGTTCGGGACAACGAAGTATCACGAGGACAACAAGATTCGTATCTTGTTGGCTGTGTTTAGGTACATTCAGAAGTACGCTCCATCCACTACACATATAAAAATCGTGACTGGCCAACCAATCACTCAGCACAATGCAATTGAAAAGCAAGGCATTATAGATATGTTGATGGGAGAGCATACCATCAAAGTAAATGGCATTCGTGGCAACATATACGTGAAAGATGTGCGTGTGTCACCCGAAGGAAGTGGGGCATTTTGGAGCAATCCACAAGCAGGAACAATTCGGATTCTGGACATCGGTTCGGGAACAGTTAATGCAGCAACAATCATCGACAAACGTCACATCAATAGCGCGAGTAATACTTTCAATTTTGGAGTGGAAACCGTGAAGAACAAAAACGATATGCTGGGAATGGCTCGTGGAATTATCCGAAACACAACCATATTAAAATGGCAGAAACATGACATCGTATGGGTGTGTGGAGGTATCGCTGAACAAATCTTGCCTTACATCCAGCACCATTATCCAAATTCTATTTTGTTATCCCCTCAATTGAATGGTGTCATGCGTTTAAAGCCTGTTTACGCAAACGCCTGTGGATTTTACGACTTGGCAAAACGGACGTTTAAATGAAGCGTAGGGAGATTCTACAGGCGTCGTTCAATGTCGATGATGAGTATGAAAACCGATTACTCGCTCATGCCATGACAAAAGGAAACATCAGCAAGTATTTAAAACGGTTAATTCTATATGATCTGGAAGGTAGACGAGAATCCACGCTGGCTTTGCATGAGGTGGACGTAGCGGAAGAAGATGTAAGTTCATTTTTTTAAAAGAAGGAATCGAGCTAGACTTTCACGAACAGTAAAAGTAATTGTTCGTGAAGGGGGCTCGAAAATGAGTGGAAAGAATCGTACAATAAAATCAGTTGCCTTTGATTTGACCGATGAACTAGAAATGAGATTACTTCAACATGCAGAGAAAGTTGTAAATGGTAAGAAACGTAATTTTAATAGATACGTCAAACGATTAATCCAAGCAGACTTGCTCAGTGGTGGCACAATCGAGAACCCTCCAACTGTTAGTGGACATGTCGATGACGGAACTGAAATATACACAATGGAAGTGTGATTTGAGGAAAGTACTATGACAATGATCCAGCTGAAAGTTTACCGAAATTATGATCTATTTACCCATGGTGCTCATTGTTTTGGAACGGGATCGAGAGGTTTTTGAATAAGGAGCTTTCAAATTAGGAAGGCCATATTTAGCGGTTGTCGAAAAGGCAATCAAGGCAGTGCAAAATGATTTGAAGGAAACGAAAGAGTATTTGCCTGAAAACAACATGAAACTTTTGCGTGTAGGGCTTGATGATACGACCACCGAGTATACGTTTTTCTATGGTGGATATGAGCAAAATCGGCGATATTTAAACGTGCGTTTGCGTAATCGCACCGAAGAACTTCTTGAAGTTTATTTGATGAAGAATAAAAAGTGGGTGGGTAGGGGGAGCTAACTATGAAGAAAAAAATGAAGGATATGAGAGGCTTCACAAAACGGGAGAAGGAGCAAGCACAGAAAGAAGCCAATGAAGCTATTGCAAGATTAAAGAAATCGCAAGCGAAATACATAAGTAGACCTATTGATAAAAAAAAATTGGAAAAGACTAGTGGAAGTATATCAGAAAAAACAAAGAGAGGAAAACGTTGGTTAGGAATGGATAAGGGTGTTAGTGGTCCAGTAATAACTTACCGAATAAAAGATCTTAATAATAAAGAAAAAATATAAATTGATGCTTTTATTAGTCTCAATTATTGCACCTTTAAATCGGTGCTTTTTATTTACTTATATGTTGAAATTTGAAGAACGTATCCATACGCTTCCATTTTCCGGTATAGTCTAGTGTAAGAGGTGTTCTACATGATTTCAGATGAACTAATGATCAAACACAAAATAAAACGTGTAAGTTATGCAATTAAAAATGAACGCTATTACGATATCGGATGGATTCGTGCTTATCTTGCAGAATGTGAAGATTGCAAGTGGTTAGTGGTATTTACGGATAAATTTCGTGATGAAGTGGAAGTGTTAGAACTAAATACAAGAGCTACTGCAATAAAACGGATACGGGAACGTGGTTTTTGGACCCGAGTGAAAAACATTTATCCGTCAAAAAGTTAAAGCCAGCCTTATTGATGCTTACTTTGGAAATTTAGAAGGATATTCATATTAGAGGGGGGTATTAAGTTAGAAGAATTGCTCGTAGTCTATCTAGCCATGGCGTCAAGCCAAACAACTTAATTGTAGAAAGGCTTATGTTTAAAAGCACACTCTGTCAGATATCAATTCCTTTCAATCGCCCTTGGACTGATTTGTTTGCTATTCAACCTTTTCCATTCATAAATTGTTAACTGGCATTGAAGATTAATGATTTTGAGTGAATTGTCCGATTATTTATGTATCTATTATCTGAAAATATAACTATAATTAAATATGGCTATTCGGTAGCCATATTTAAAGAATGCGTATTAACTCCCGGTAGTCTAGTTAACGAATTGAGGTAATACTGGGATTGGATTTTTTTGTATGTTTAAGTATCGCAACTTATCTAATCCAGAGTGCTAGAAGCTTTTTAATAGCGTTATGTTTCAGAAAAATCTACAGAATTACTAATAATTTTATAGGAGAAAAAATTTAGATGACAAAACTACCAAATATGTTCATTGGGTCTTCAAGGGAAGTAATAGATTATGCACGTGGGGTAAACAACAACCTAAACAGGGATGCCAATATCATCCCATGGTATACTGCATTCAACGCAAATGAGTTTACTATGGAAGCATTGGAAAGAAATTTAGATCTTTGTGATTTTGGCGTATTTATATTTGCAGCAGATGATGTTGCACTACATCGTGGGAAATACGTTTTTATTACTAGGGATAATACTGTTTTTGAAATGGGGCTGTTTTGGGGAAAACTTAGAAGGAAACGTGTATTCGCCATTGTTCCAAGAGAGGTTAAAGAGCGTGAGGATTTAATTAAAGATAAGACTATAAAAGATTTTCACATACTCTCAGATTTACACGGTCTTACCATTTTAAAATACTCGGATGCTGTCCATGAGAATTATAACGCCGCGATGGATGTAGCTTGTGGGGAGATTTCAAAAGCTGTAAAGAGGGAAGGATTTTATCAAGATCCTATTGATTTAATTGCACACCTGGATCTAGAAATTGAAAGAAAACAGAGTATCCTTACTTTTTTTTATGAATATAATAAACGTACAGGAGATAAAGAAACGGGGAAGTACCATTTATTGAGTGAAGCAATTAGAAATTCGTTTTTACCACCCGATAGATTTCGTGTGACTGGTGCAGCCTTTTGGGAAAAAAAAGGAGATGAAGGAATTAGTCAGATTGGCGGAAATGTGGGGTTGGGTAAATTTTACAGATTTGACGAACACTCTTCACAAACAGATGAAAATAAAATCTTTGTTGTGGATGTCTGCTTAAGTAATAAGTGGACATTTTTTAGAAAAAATCATGTTGCTGGTTCAGCCACATATGTATTTTGTTATCCTTTAAATAAAGATTATGTTTTATCTGTGCATATATTAGGGAATAACATTTTAGAAAATGACGATTTTGATGATATTGTTAATTTTAATCAAGAGCTTCTTGATACTCTCGTTCAAATAATTGGAGGGGACTTAAAATGATTAGAGAAGATACAGACAAATTGATTTCTTCATTAAATAAATATCGATCAAGAACTGGCCAACGGATGTATAGTAAGAATACGAGGTCTTTACCTTATTATGCAAAACAGGATCCGGAGATGAAGGTTTTTATCGGTCCCTCAGTAGAAGGCGGGGATGCGGAGTATACTAAAGTTTTCATTGGTCGCGAAATAGAAAGCGATTCGGATTACGTTAAGGTAGCAAGCGGACCTGTGATAAATAAAAAACCTACATTTGCTAAGTTTTATTAATATTGAAAATAACGGGTATATGCAAAGGGTGCGGAAGTATCCTTGTTAATTAATTGAAAGAAAATGTTGAAAATTTTGCTTGAGACTGTAGACAAATCCAAGAATATATGGATTTGCTTACAGTCTTTTTTGTATAATTAAGGTAATGTCTCAAACGATTCGTGAAAAACTAGAAATAAGTACATAAGAAGAAGTTGGTTATATAACTTCACGTAGATAAAAAGTGAAAACTAGGAGATGGAACTATGAAAGTAGGTAGAAATGAGCTTTGTCCTTGTAAATCAGGGAAAAAGTATAAAAGGTGCCATGGTCCTATGCAAGAACAACCTGTGGTATTAAATCCTAATATTCCACTTGAATCAGCACTGAACCGGAGAATTAGCGATGCAAAAATAAAACAATGTATCCATCCTGACAATGAAAAGTGCTCAGGGAAAATCATTAAAGCCCATTGCATTCAAAACAACAGAATCTTAACCAGAATAGGGCGTAATGGAGAATTATATATGGTTAAGCCTGCACCAACAAGTACAAGATTTAAAATGAAATTTAAACCGATTGGACGTAATGTGGCCACGACTTTTACTGGTTTTTGTGGTTATCATGACAACTTGCTTTTTGAACCTATTGAAGATAAAGAATATCTAGGCGATGAACAGCAACAATTTTTATTTGCTTACCGAACATTTGCATTTGAGTATCATAAAAAACTTGAAGCCCAAAATGCTCATAAAAAGGTTGCAGACATCAAGCCGAGCTTTATAAAAAATGAACAATATCTCGGATTAGCTGAGAATTATGAATTAGGAGTTAGTGATTCTTTAAGGCATAAGGAAAAATTTGACGAGGCTCTAATCAATGGAGATTATAGTATTGTCGAAACAGTTCAATTAGTATTTGAAGGTGCAATAGATATTGCAGCAAGTTCGGGTTTTTTTCTGGAATATGATATTAACGGCAGGGTTCTTAATAACTTGTCTTTAAAAGATGAGGATATGCGACTCCTAATGCTTAATGTATTTCCAAAGGATGATTGTACAATAATTCTCTTCAGCTGGTTAATAGAAGATGCTGAATTTTATAAAGGTTTTCATGACCAGTTACTTGCTTTAAAGCCAAAAGAACAGATTCAAATGTTAAACAACCTAATTCCTGCCTATTGTGAAAATGTAGTTTATAATCCTGATTATATTGATGAATGGGATGACAAGGTAAAAAATACATATCTTGAAGTGTTTAATGCATCTTTAAGATGGTCTCCTGAACCCGCAAAGCGATTACTTTTACAGAAAACTCCCTATGATTTATTTAGTTCAGTACGCCTTTGATCAAAAGTTGATTTGTGGGTATAGCAGCTGGTGTTACAAGAGTTGTTCAAGCCATTATAGGATGGGGAATTTTTTCAGCGTCGAGCGTCGATACAAAATAATAGATCACCCACAAAGGCGAGATTAATATTAAATGGGGTAACACAGGGGTAACAAAATCCAGTTAAAAAGATGTAATATCTAGGGGTCCACAATTCTTCCCCTTAAGAGATAAAAATGTACAGCTTTAAAGCACGCTCATCTGAGTGTGCTTTTTGTTTTGAAAATTGCAACTCAGAATACAACACATTTTTTTGAATAGAAAAAGCAACATCTCCTAAGAGATAATGCTTACTTGGATGGAACCTACACATTCCTGTACAAACGCCGCAATTTATAGATAACGCCAATGTTAGCCCCAAAATCTCCCCAATAACCTGCTATGTCGTGCTATATCCTGCAATATTGATAAAAGAAAAAAAGCCCCAAAACCCTGTAATAACAAGGTTTTCAAGGATTTTAATACTACTATTTGCAGAGTATCTCGAATAACGAAATTAATATTTAACAGCCGTGTAATTGTGGAGGTTTCTTCTGATTATGAGGATTCTGTTATGGTAAAGATGAAGGAAATTGACGATCAAGAAAATCAAGAACGGACTGTTCATTTGCAGCCAGATGAAATTGAATTACTTATTTCGTCATTAAATTTGTACAAAGGCAGAATAGGAAATGATCATAATAAACAGCCCCTGACATGACAGGGGCTGTTTTTCATTCTTATAAAAGAAGGACTTTTTTCTTTTATTGTCGAAAGACATTCGAAGGGAGAGGGGATTAATGAAAGATTATCTAAAAGCTGTTACTGTACAGGAAGGCCAAGTGGATCGTTATTTAAATGATGGTTGGGAAATAATCGATACAACAAAAGAAGGTTATGGTGATGGTGGCTTTTATTTAAAGTATCATTTAGGATTGTCAGCTAGATCACAGATGAATAAGCTTAAAGAAATCATAGAAGCTTATGAAAAATTCGGTTTTAAAGAACAGTTATTTGAGAAGGTTGCTGTAAGTAATGGTGAAAAAATCGAAGATTATTCAGACAAGACAACAGGTTTAAGAAGCAAAGATGCAACTATTGACTTTATGGAGAGCTATGAAAAAAATGTCCACGACAAAGACATTAGGTATTACAAAAAAGATGATGAGTTCGCAGAGGTTAATTTTTGATATTAAATGAAGGTCACATTTACTTAAATGTGGCTTTTTATAATGTTAATGACAATCCTTTACAACCGCATTATGATTAGTGTGGAGGGATGTGTTGAAATGAAAGTTAACTTTATGATTCATGTAAGTGACCACGACATTAGAATGGAAAAAGAGATTGACTTTAATGATTTACTTTTTATGCCTAGAAAAGGAGACTTAATTGAAAGCGAAGTGTTTTCTTACTCAGGTCCAGTAAAAGTGGAAGATGTAATTATATATCTTGATCATGGTTTTTGTAATGTATTTCTAAGCAAACATAATCTAATGGACAATTCAGTTGAACATCTTGAAGAGGTAATAACCGACTACGAGAAAAAAGGCTGGATAAAAACCTAATAATTTAAAAAGTCACATCCTAATCGGGTGTGGCTTTTATTATTGCCGCAATTACACTTACACATTCCTGTACATACGCCGCCATTAACTTTATTGACTAGCCCCAATTTAGCCCCAATTAGCCCCAATAAAATGTTTTTTTGTGCATTAACCTGCATTATCAGATAAAAAGAAAAAAGCTTCGAAACCCTGTATTATCAGGTTTCGAAGGCTTTTAACACTACTATTTGCAGAGTATCACTATTAACGTGAGTAGTACTCAACGATTAATGATTCATTGATTTCAGCAGATAATTCGCTACGTTCTGGAAGGCGAACGAATGTACCAACTT
>Ga0209013_10001829_pt1 | contig 19567 bp, 21 predicted proteins | sample Cruoilmetagenom2_FD_187291 | JGI IMG/M metagenome (GOLD analysis project Ga0209013, IMG submission 187291) | Oil polluted marine microbial communities from Coal Oil Point, Santa Barbara, California, USA - Sample 2 (SPAdes) (version 2) | ecosystem: Environmental > Aquatic > Marine > Oil seeps ...
GGCACGACAACCTTCCTGACGAGCCGTCGCCCTGAGGCCAATGGCCATAATACCGTTCGGGTAACCGGGAAACTCCCGGTAGCGTTCAGCCCATTTCCGATACCACGAGACCGGCATTTCCGTGGGCGGGATTTCGTGAATGGGAACGCCCAGATGCTGGCCCACTGCACGGCTGTAACCCAGTTCGTTAGCATTCGGGTCATCCTGGAAATCCAGCGCATAGCCTTTAATTGCCGGCGCGGGAATATTTTGCTGGCGATGCAGGTGTTCAGCCATGGCAAAGAGCGCGGAGGAGTCAAGCCCGCCACTGACTTCATAGGCCACCGCCTGGTGCGAGCGCGACATGCGCCGCACGACGTCGGCAAGCAATTCACGGTAATGCTCGACATATTCTTCATCATTTTTGCAGGGCAGCGTGGCCCATAGATCAGGTTGCCAATAGCTTTCCATCCGGGGGCCACCGGCATCGACCACCAGCTGATGCGCAGCAACCAATCGCATCACACCGGTGCAGAATGTCTCATCGCGGCTGTACCACTCGTCGGCCAAATACTCTGCCAGCATGCACTTGTTGAATACCGCCTTGATACCGGGCAACTCCAGGATCGCGTGCAATTCCGAGGCAAACACGAACGTCTTTCCGTACCAATAGTAAATGAAGGGTTTGTGGCCTGTCCGGTCACGCGCGCAAAAAGCCGCTTGTCGCCGCGCATCCCAGATTAGCAGCGCAAAATCACCATCGATACGGGACAGGCTTTCTCGACCCCAGGTTTCGTATGCTCTCAGGACCAGTTCGGCATCCGAGCGTGTGCGCAACACAACACGACGCCCAAGTAACTCGCGTCGCAAGTCCTCCCAGTTATCCACCCGCCCGTCCATCACCAGCACGATGCTTTCGTCCTCGTTGGCGAGTGGCTGGGTTTCTTCGAGTGACTCCGGCGTCGTGCACAGCATGCACTGCCCGAGCGCCACCGGGCCCTTGGCCCAATGGTTGATACCATCAGGGCCGCGGTAAGGCATGGCGGCGGTCATTTTTTCCACCAGACCCGGCTCGACCGGCGCACCGTCAAACCGAAGTATGCCGGCAATGCCACTCATGGCGAGGAAAAGGCCTGAGGTGAGAGGGGCTCGTTGAAGACGGCAAAGCGTTGCGCCACATCCTGCACATCATTGATGGGTATGCCCTCATATTCCACCCAGGCATGGGCGTCGAGCTTGCCCTGCGCGAGTTGCACACCAATACGTAATTCGCTGACAATGCCGCGGCGACGCAACAACCAGCGCAGCAGCAAAGAACGGGTAAGACAGGTCACCGGACCGGGTACGCAATGGGCGGCCCTATTGACCAGGGTACCGATGTCCGACAATCCCGCGACCGGGAGCGACTGCTGCTCGCCAAGGGGTGCACGCTCAAGCCAGGCCTGAAAGCGCGTAAACCCAAAAATGTGCAAGCCGAGCCAGAACAGGGGCAATAGCGTGACCGCCGAGAGAAAACCCCATTTTTCGGCCCCGGAAAGAGCCAGGAACTTTGCCAGTTTGCCGGTCATACACTACTCAGCGCCATTATTTGCGGTATAGCTAATTATATTCCCATCAACAAGCTGCACTACCCGCTTCGCCAGGGCCAGGCTCGCTGGCCGATGGGTGATCAGCAGCACCGTCCGCTGCTCCAGGATCTCCCGGCATTCCTCCAGGAATTCCCGTTCCCCCTCCGGATCGAACATGGCGGTTGCCTCATCGAGGATGAGGATAGGTGGGTCCTTTAGCAGGGCACGGGCCAGCGCCAGTCGCTGCTGCTGACCACCGGACAGACGTAACCCACGATCACCGATGAAGGTGTCGTAGCCTTGCGGTAGCTTAACAATAAAGTCATGGGCGCGGGCCGCCCTGGCCGCCGCCTCGATGGCTTCCTGTGAGGGATCGGGGTGGCCATAGGCGATGTTGTCACGGGCGCTGCCGTTGAACAGCAGCACATGCTGGGGCACGACGCCGATCTGCCTGCGCAGGCTGTGCAGGGTCACGCCGGAGATATCAGTACCGTCGATGTAAATGTGGCCGGATACGGGTTCGTGTATTCGCATGAGCAAATGGGCCAGGGTGCTCTTGCCGGCGCCATTCGACCCGATGATCGCCACCGTCTCACCGGCGTGGATACGCAGGTTAATGTCTGCCAGTGTGGGTGGCCGACCGGGGTAGGCATAATTTACCGCACGGAATTCGATTTCTCCGCGCACGGCCTGGAGTTCATGGCCCAGCTGCGTCAGCGGTTCGGGCCGTTCGGTGAGTACCCGCATCAGCCTTTCCAGGGCGCCCCGCGCTGTTTGGGTCTGGCCGTAGACATCGGCCAGAGCGCCTACCGGGCGGGTCAGCAGTCCGGTGTAGAGCAGGAAAGTCACCAACTCCCCCGGGTCCATGCTGCCGCCACTGATACGGTCGCTCGCCAGCCATAGCACCAGAACAACGCCGGTGGCGGCTAGCAACTGCACGCTGGGACCCAGGGCGGCGTAAATCGCCTCCTGGCGTTTGCTCAGGCTCAGGATTTCCTGGACCTGGCCACGGTAGCGCGCCGATTCATGCGACTCGCGGGTGAAGCACTTAATGGCCGGCAGCATACCCAGGTTTTCCTCGGCGATGGATATCGCGCCAGCATGAGCATCCTGCAGCTGACTGGCAAGGGGGCGCAGGCGACGGCCGATCACCTTCATCAGCAGGTAGAACAGGGGCACCAGCACGGCGGCAATCAGTGACAACCGCGGGTCGATGCGGAACATGAACAGCAGCGCCCCCGCCACCGTAATAAGCAGAGGGATCACGCTGAGCAGGGTACCGGTGAGAAAGCCACTCAAGCGTTCGACGTCATAGGTGAGCAGGGCGAGAACATCGCCCTGACGACGCTGATGATAGAAGCTCAGGGGCAGCGCCTGCAGGTGATCATAGAGGCGGATGCGCAGGTCGGCCAGGATCTGCTGGGCGCTGCGATTCAGCAGGTAGCTATTGCCGAACTTGAGCAGGGCCTGCACGGCAAACAGGCCCAGCAGGGCCAAAAGCATGCTACCTGTGTCCAGAATCTGGTGGGTCAGCAAGCCGTCGGCGACGCGTCCACCCAACCAGGGTACAGCCAGGGCGGCGACGCTTTCGGCCAGCATCAACAGGACGCAAACAGCCAGCACAGCGCGATAGGGAAGCGCATAACCAAGCAGGACGCGCAGGTTTGTGGTGTTCACTCGTCGCTATCCTGCAGACGCTTGCTCATCCCATCCTTCATGCGACGTACATAGAGCCAGGGCAACCAGGCCGAACCGTCATCCCGGTACTTTTGATGCATGTAGCTCGCGGGCGGAAAAAGGTTTTCTGTCAGCAAGCCAAGCTTGCCCCGCCAACCCTCGATGGCACAGAAATCCAGCCATCGCCGTCGAACGGCGGAACTTGCCATGTACTGCTCAATGGGTTCCGGATGGCCGGGCCGAGCAAGGCCCTCGATCACTGCACTTGCGATTGTCGTGGTGAAACAGGTCTGAGCCAGACCCAGCCCTTCCAGACACACAGCACGTAACCCCTTCTGGGTCGCCAGGCCCATGAATTCATGCCACTCATCCTGAGTCAGTTTTCGCGCAAGCAGATGAATATCGTAGACCCAGATGAGCCGATCACCGCTGTAATGTGCAACGCTATCCACATAATAGGGCGAGCGCTTGTGTCCGGAGCGATGCATGCAGGCCAGTAACAGGGCATCCACCGGGCAGGCGGCGAACGCATGGGGACTGAGTTCCGGCAAGGCCTGCGCACGTGAGCGCAACTCTTCATAGGTGAAGAGCCTGGCAAGCAACTGGGAATTATTGATACGCCAATGGAGGTCCAGGCTATGGCTGGATCCGTTTGCCTCGGTCAGTGTAAAGGTCGCCTGATAACTAATGAAATTGCCACTCACACCGGCATCCCGCATGAAGCCCAGTCCTTCCAGTGCCTCCGTCACGCGCACCCGATCCACCAGAGACACGATTAGATCTGTGTCACCACGGCTGCGCAGCACAGGCCCGGGGTACAGGCTATATGCCAGGCCCGTGCCCTTGAATAACACGGGCTGAACGCCCATGCCTGCCAGCAACGCCAACACCTGTTTGAGGAGTGCCTGATGGCGCAACTCCCACATCGTCCAGGCAATGGCCTGCCAATGGCATTCCGACAGCACCGCCTGCGGCCAGCCCAGCGCAACAGCCGGTTCCGGCTTAACCAGATAATGGAGCAGCGGCTGCACACCATGATAGACGCAGCGCTCCAGGAAACCCGCTGTAAAATCAGCGTCTCCAGGGACTGACCAGGCGGGATTTTCGCCACGTAGCGCCGCGCAAAGTAAGACTTCAGTGTCTTGCATCGTAACCAGGAGGCCCGTCTTATTGGCAGCGCAGTAGATTGTTCCTAGGTCCGACAGGCTCCCGGCAATGAAGCGGGCTCGAACTTGATCAGGCCTTTATCAACAAGTGCAGCCAGCAGGTCGGTCAAATCCCGCTCGATCTCATCCCGCGAGACTTCATATTCGACCAGCATCGACGCGCACACCTCCGCCAGCGTCCTGCCCTCATCCAATAATTGCCAGATGCGCGCTCCCACCGGATCCAGGCCGAAATAGGTTCCGCTAACCAGATCAAGAATCACGGTTTCCTCGCCCACCTGCCGCGCCATCACCTGCTCCGGGATCGTCACTTTGTCAGTCAGGTTCATGCGACTTCGCTCTCCTCTGTTGCGTGCTCGATAATCGCCTGCTGCACAAGCGCGAGATCCTCATAACGCCGTGGGTAGTCCAGGCGGTAGAAAACGGGCTCGCTCACCAGCCTGGCCAGGCGGTCGAAGTGGCGTGCCAGCATGGCTGGCTCTTCGATATCCAGCAGAAACGAATGTCTCACCAGTTCTATCAGGGCCTCGCTGGGACCCATGGGTTGGAACTCGACCGCGCTGGCAGTGCCCTCACCCAGACAATAGAGTCGTTGCAGCGGCCGCGCCTCCCCGCAAAACGCCATGTCCTCTCCGGCCAGAAAACGGGCCTTGGAGGTATGCTGCACCGACGGAGCAATGGGCACGTCGTCAGCAACCAGTGCTTCCTGGCTGTCCTGCCACAGGCGGATGGAAGGATGACTCGGTTGCACCTGGTAGCGGCTGTTTTCCTCTTCCACGGTCAGCCCGTCATCGGTCAGAAAGCGAAAACCGTTGGTGGCAAAGCTGGCCGCCAGTGTGGATTTACCCCGACCGGATATCCCCATGAAGACCAGTGCAGCGGAACCAATTTCGATGGCGCTTGCATGAAACACGAGTTTCCCCTGCTTGCCAAGCACCAGGGGCAGCACCTGGTTCAGATAGAGATGTTGGACAGTGTATTCCGAGATGCCGGGTACAGGCCAGCAACGCACCGTGTGGCCATTGCTTGAAACCTCGAAATCTGCCAGATCCGGAAAGCGTAACAGGTAATCACTGCCGTTGCGGTAGAAACAAGTCCATACAGTGCCATCCGGGAAGGTCCATTCATGGAATGGCTCCTTCCCGGTTGGCATTTGCAGCCTGACAGTTTCTCTACTGAGCATACTAGTACTCCTTCAAGATGATATTGCCGGGTTCAGCGCTCCTGTGGTGTTTCGCAGCAAGGCGCCGTGCGCAGGCAATGGCCTGAGTCCTTGTCAAGCACGGCAACGCGGCTGCGGGACACCACAGGAGCGCCCGAAGGGTTGGCCTGTCAACGTCCATGGCTACGTTGCACCTCTTGGAAAGGACTATGGCCATTCCCTGCGAGGCGCGCCTTGCCCTGAACGCTGACAGGCCAACTGAACACGGCAATATCATCTTGAAGGAGTACTAGCCAACAATCACCGCCTTATTGCGGGGCGGGTAAAGATTCTTTCCAAGAATTACCCCAATAGATCAAACCCTGGCAGACTTGCTGCTTTCTTATCGGAAGTAACAGTCTGCTCACAGCCACTGTGAATATTTACCTGACCGATTAAAGCATCACAAAAATCAACATTGCTTGCATCAAATGCTCGCAACGCTTTCCATGTGACCTCAACGTTTTCTACATTAAACTGCTTGGTCGTAAGCAACCCCTCGATAATCTCTCGCAATTGCTGCCTGGTAACGCCATAGCAACGCTGCAGCACCCACACGATCTCGCACAAGGAAATATGGTTGATATAACCAGGGGCATCCGTAGTTAGCGCGTTCTCGATAAAGCAAGTCGCAGCAGCGGATTGTTTTTTATCATCCTGAACCAGGTAACGGATCACGACGTTGGTATCGAGCCCAATCAATCAGAAATCCCCATATCAGTAATCGCCTGATTCATCTCCTCTATCGTGACTGGTTTTTTGGGCCAGGACACAATGCCTTTAAGGACTTGAACATCCTGAGTTACAGCGACGATCTGAAAAACACCATCCTGGATTTCAATGAATTCCACCCGGTCGCCTGCATCGATACCAAGACGGGTTCTCACATCCTTCGGGATGGTGACCTGGCCCTTACTGGTGATGGTTGCGGTTGTCATGAAAGGCAATCCCCCATGCGACTGCTAATCAACATTCCTTACTGTATAGTAAGGAAATGCGGAATTCAAGAAAATCCTCAGATAGGCACCAACATTTAGAACTCTAGCCATAATCTCATACCTCTATTTTCCAACAATCTCATTTACATCCTTCCAGAAATCTTCCATAAGCTGCCCTGGACTCTCAAATTCGTAGGCCTTGTTCGGGCATCCGCAGCCTCTACCTGGCTCCTTTTGATATTGCCGTTTTGACTTCATCGTAATGGCGTTTAAATTTTGCGATCCATATATCATTTAATAGTGCATTAAAGAGTGCGAGTATGCCGTCCCTACTTACAAGATCGGGACTCGTAAGATCGATAGCCGACCGGTCTCTTACTGACAGGATCTTTACACAACCATCGCTCTTGATATCACGGTCCGCACCATCCGGCAGGCATGCGAAAACATCACCGTTACTGTGATCTTCAATTACATACAGGTTGCCGGAGTGCGGCTGGAACGCCAGGTTATCGATGGAATTAAAGTCACCATCACCTTCAACAAAGCTGACCTGGGCGCAGCGGCTGAAGCGGGTTTTCAGTATCGACGTTGAGACGTGCCGTGTCTGTGGAGGTGCAGCCAGGGTCATTGCCTGCATCGAGTATCCAGTGGTCAATAAGAAGATCCCGGCGCACCTGGAAGAAACATCGCCGCCGCGAGCCGCGCTGCTGTTGCCGGACAGTCGAGCACCGCCGCAGTCCAGCCTGTTCGGCTGATTAACAAGCGCCTTGAGCCCGTGTTGTTGCCACGAGAATGCAGCTAACAGGGTATCGATTGTGCCAGAGGCAGGAATTGGCAGGGGGAAGGGCAATTGAGCGAGGTCCGTTCATGTCGGTGCGGTCAAATTGGGCACGTTTTCGGTATGATCAGGCTGGAAAGCAGTGGTAGCGACGGCACAATGAGCATGAGTTTTTGGGAAAGGACGTTAATACCTCCTACTCAGGGCAGGCAGCCCGGAACCCGATTGAGACAAATATTTGAAACACATCAGCCGGGGTTTTTCAGTGCTATCTCCTGTCAGAAAAAGAAGCTGATACCACCCGTTGCTTCAAGGTTATGGGTGGTGTCGTCATTGCCATTGCCCTGCAAGTCGGAATCAAATATGTGATCGCGGAAATCCACGCGCAGCGCAATCCAGTCATTCAGCAGTAAACGATAGCCAGCCCCTACGTTCACAGTAAAATGGTTGTCATCTGCAAAGTCTGTATTACCTATACCAGCAATAACATACAGGGCACTGTTATAGGCACGGCCCTTGCCGATAAAAGCCTCACCGGGGAGGATGTTATATCCCAGTGATATATTGTAATAGCTAAGTTCTCGCTCACTGTCTGAAAGGTTCTTGGTATCACCGCTCGAATCTTCGAAGTCTCTTTTATCTGCCTTGGTACTGCCAATAGCCGCCTCGGTAAAAATATCTTCGGTAAGATGATAGGCAAGGCGGGCACCATATACAACGTTACTGCCAAAGTCCTCGATACTCATCACTCCCACAAAAACACCGGCCTCGAAGTCCTCACTGTCAATATCGGCTTCATTGATGGTACGGCGCTCTAGTTCCGGCTTAATGATAGGCTCCGAATCTTCATATGGGGCATCATCAGCCCGTAGCAGGGAACACCCCAACAAAACACCGAGAAGGGTCAATACAGAGATTGACTTCAGAAGAAAAATGCCAAACCTGCTTTCCATTCGTCTATCTCCTGATTGTCATTCTTGTCCTGAAAAATAACATGGCTATTCCCCAGCAGGAGTCAATGTCAGCTCCATGTCGGCATGCTTCACCCAGCCTTCCTTGCCTTTTTCCGTACGCACCATGAACCAGTCGGTCCGCCGCTTGATTACTTCTATCTCCATACCACGGTCAACAACATGAGATACCGGATAACCGCGTCCTGGCCCTGTATGCAGTTCTAAATATGCTTCATCGACCATTACCTTGTAGTGCTGCTCTGCAGCTATTGTACTTGTTGCAAGGCATTGCAACAGCATGAGAGTGACCAGAAACAGGTACATTTCAGATGCTTTCCTGTGAACAGCACGATATACACACATACGAATGGCAATCAGTTATCCGGGACTGCAGACGGGTCGTTGTAATACGGCGCATCAATATTATTCAGCCACTCGAAGACCAGACGCAGTTCTGTAGAATCATGGCGACCTGCACAACTCCAGTAGTCCTGGCAATTCAGTGAAACTGGTGCCGGTATTTGCTGATTGGCATGGGAAAGCACTAACGACGACGTATTCATCAGGCACCCACTCTCATTGGTCCACTGACTGCAACGAGTTCTGATGTCTTGCTGTAATGCGTCTGCCTTCCCTTTTCAGCACGCATATGGCATGCGGCACATTTGTCGGAATCTTTACTAACTGGACCGTCAGGAAGCACCGACACATAACCAACTACCTCACGCATGAGTTGTGGAAAACCTGACAGCTTTCGATGTAATTGTAAACGAGGCGATACTATGTACATCCTGGGTTTATGTCAATCTCGGAAGTATTGCCAAGGGCTATGTGGTCGGTCGTGGCATCAAGATACCGCTCCTTGCCGGAAACCGAGACCGTCATCATCGATAACAAGGGTAATATGCATTATTGATCAGGACTTGCCCTAGTTCTGTAGTCATCTGAAACAAGCAGTATCACAGGAAAACTGTGATATTCTTGCATAAATGAGGCGCAAAGCTCTACAAACTTGGATAAATCTCAACATTGTATGCATGTAACTAGTGTACCAACAGGAATTGTCAGGATGTGTGCGTATAAATCATTCTTTTTACTGGTCTGCAGCCTGCTTCTGTCTGGCAGTCTTGCTCTGTATTCTACTAACTCCAATGCGAATTCAGATGACAGCACAAACACGGCTGCCAGCCTTGATAAAGAAATCCAATCTCTGAAACAGCAAGTGCTGGCACTGAATCGGTCCCTGTTTATGCTGGAGGAGGAACTGCTGTTTCCTTCCAATACACAGATCGCTGTATTTGTATCCATGGATGTCGGAGACTTCTTTTCCCTTGATTCTGTGCAGCTGAAAATTGACAACAAGGTAATAAGTAATTACTTATATACACAACGTGAGGTAAAAGCTCTTCACAGAGGTGGAGTCCAGCGCCTGTACATGGGTAATATCAAATCTGGTGAACACGAACTGGTTGCCATCTTTACAGGGAAGGGTCCTAATGGCCGGGATTACCGGCGCGGCACAGAACTTGTCGTTAACAAGAATCTTGGGGCCATGTTTATTGAACTGAAGATTGTTGATAACGAAAATAGTAAACAGCCAGACTTCAGCATCAAGGAATGGGAATAGCGTGACATGCTACAGGGTAGTAGCTGCAAATATGTGTCGCTGATCCTGCTATTTTTCTGCTCGCAGCTAATCAGTGCACGGGATAATCCACCATCGTCTGTCAAGGATCTCCAGTATGGGGAAGTGCTGTTTTATTACTATCAGCAGGATTATTTCAACAGCATTGTACGACTCGAGATAGCACAGCAACAGGAGCATCTCTCTAATCACAAAGATGAAGCAGAACTCATGCTTGGCGGCCTGGTGCTTTCCTATGGAATGAGGGATAAGGCCAGGCTGATTTTCCAGCAATTGCTCGATGATCAGCATATTGATTTATCCATACACAACCGCGCATGGCTGTATCTAGCGAAGATCTCGTACCAGCGCGGCGACTTGTCCGGCGCACTGGATGCTACTGAGAAGATCAACGGCAAGATGACACCTGCAACATATACGGCAACAGCAAACCTGAAGAGCCTGTTACTCATGGAAGAAGGGCGTAATTCAGAAGCAATAGAAGTCCTGAAAAAGACACGCAGCAACAAACACTGGACTCCGTATTTGAAATACAACCTCGGTATCGCACAGATCCGCAATGGAAATAGTAATGAGGGGGAAAGAAATCTCGAAAGTGCCGGGAAATCATGTGGCTTCACTTCAGAGCAACATCTTCTGCGTGACAAGGCAAACCTGGCACTGGGTTACAGTTACCTGCAAAAGGGGGTAGTTGATAAATCCAGGCAGGCATTGGAGAAAGTACGTTTCGAAGGACCTTTATCCAACAAAGCCCTGTTGGGAACTGGCTGGGCCGATGCCGATGCCGGTCAATTTGCACAGGCACTGGTACCATGGACTGAATTAAGTACGCGTAATATAGCTGATCCTGCAGTTCAGGAAGCCTTGCTGGCTGTACCCTATGCGATGGTAAAGATGGAACTGTATGGCCAGGCAGTCCAGCACTACAAGGAAGGTATATCTGCACTCAATGACGAAAAGCGTCAACTTGATATATCAATTAACGCCATCCAGAATGGCGAACTGTTGCGATCCCTTGAACAAAGCGACCCGCGCACGGGTCATGGCTGGCGGCAACAGCTTACCATCGACACTGATTCCCCGATACTGCATTATCAGGTAAGACTCATGGCCTCGCATGATTTCCAGGAGGGCATTAAAAATTACCGTGATTTGCTTTTCCTGCGCAGGAACCTTGATGAATGGGCGACAAGTATAGCAGCCTATGAAGACGCGCTGGCCATACGAGAAAGCCGATCTCAATCCCATCTGCCTGGCGTCGATCATGTTCAGATTGCAAATACCCTTGAGACACTGCGGCAACGCCATGCAGCACTGACAAACACAGTTACAAGTGTTGAATCAACAGGAAATAGTATCGGACTTGCCAATGCTGTCGAGACGCAGCAGCTACAAACATTGTCCGGCATTGAAAAACAGCTTGCAAATTTGCCAGATACACCGGAAATTCGCAATTTGCGAGACAAGCAGAAGTTTCTCAATGGCATAATCTACTGGCAGGTAGACAATGAGTACAGGCAACGCCTGGGGAAGACAAGGTTGTTACTGTCAGAACTGGAAACACTGATACAGCAAACAGGGATGGTGATTGGCAATCTGGAACCGGAAGATATAAAAACACCTGCCGGGTTTCCCGGTTTTCAAAAACAATTATCAATCCAGAAAACGGCCCTGAAGCAACTCCAGACACGTACAGCTGATGCATCCATGGCCCAGGGTGCCTTGCTAGAACAACTTGCCGTTAATGAACTTGAGGGGCAGAAGAAACGCATTGATACCTATATTGTCCAGGCACGGTATGCACTCGCACAGACCTATGACAGCTTACTGAACAACCCGACTGATGCAGTTGTTCGATGAAGGCCGCTCTTCTCCTCATCATCTTTGCACTGCAATCCAGCGCATGTTCCCTGTTGAATGACGATAAAACCCCAACTATTTCCAGCCTTGATAAATCCCCGGTAATACTTAGCGATGTTCCCGTTGAAAACAGCCTTAAGCAGACCACATCTGCCTACAAAGAGTTTCTCAACACGAGGGTTAACTCAGAAGCGAGACCACAGGCAATGCGCCGACTGGCCGACATCAATCTTGAATCAGAGGCAGTGCCAGAAGACAGCCAGCTGCAAGATGACGTGACGCAGCTTTACAAGCAGCAGGCGAATAACTCCATAAAGTTATACCTGGATGTACTCGAACACTACCCTGATTACCCGGACAATGACTCCGTACTTTATCAGCTAGCACGCGCCTATGAATATGCTAATCAGCCCGAGCTATCCCTGTCACCGCTGGCAGAACTAATCCGGCAATATCCAGACAGTCAATATGTACTTGAATCACATTTCCGGCGCGGTGAGATCCTGTTTGTACTGAAGGACTACCCAGGGGCTGAAAAGGCATACCAGGCGGTCGTTACAAACGGAGACGGTAGTCCATTTTACCGTCAGTCTCTTTACAAGATGGGCTGGTGCTTCTTCAAACAGGGCATGTTCAATGCGGCCCTGGATGCTTTTATTGCACTGCTGGATCTGGAGCTGCAGGGTATTGAAAATCAGAAAACTGTTTCAGGAGAAGTCAGCCCTGTGCGTCTCACACCTGCCGATCAGGAGTTGATAAATGATACCCTGCGTGCCGTCAGCCTGAGTTTTTACTATGAAACCGGCGCCTCATCTGTGGCCGAGTATTTCTCACGCCAGGGCCCACGTAACTATGAAGAGATCATCTATAACCGACTCGGATCACTGTATCTGAAAAAAGAACGCTTTAATGATGCAGCACAGACCTTCCAGATGTTTGCTGACAATAATCCTTTTCATCAGCAGGCACCATCTTACCATATGCGAGTTATTGAAGCGTACCAAGAGGCGGATTTTCCGACCCTCGCCCTTGATGCAAAGAAATCATTTGTCGAGCACTATCAGCTGCAGGGTGAATACTGGAACCACCATTCACCCGGGGAGAATAAACGCACACTTGATTTTCTCAAGCTCACAATAACAGATCTGTCACGCCACTATCATGCACTGGCACAGAAAAGCAGGAAACCGGAAGATTACCAGCAGGCCATACACTGGTATCGCACCTACCTTGCATCGTTCGCAAATGACAAGGATGCACCAAGTATGAACTTTCTTCTTGCCGAACTGCTTGATGAATCCGGCGATTACCAGCAGGCAATACGTGAATTTTCTACCATTGCTTATCGCTATAGCGGCCATGATCAGGCTGGTGAGGCCGGGTATGCCGCTGTGCTTGCCTATTCGAAACATGAGCAGACACTTGACGGCGCAGACAAGCAGGCATGGCAGCAACAGGCGATTGAAAATGCCCTGAAATTCGCAGAGACCTTCCCCGGCCATCCCGAGGCACTCGCCGTGCTTACCAGGACCAGTGAGGACCTGCTGGCTGCAGGCGAGAATGAACGTGCCGCAAGTGTTGCACAACTCGTCATCGACAACGCTCGGGCCACACAGTCTCAACAACGTATTGCATGGACCGTACTGGCGCACGTACGCTTTGACCTTGGCGATTTCCCGCAGGCCGAGGCCGCCTACCAGGAAGCCCGGCGTCGCCTACCATCCGAAGGAAAAGACAATGATGCTATAACAGAAAGGCTTGCAGCATCTATATATAAGCAAGGTGAAATGGAGCAGGCAGCGGGCAACGTGACTGCAGCGGTTAGCCATTTCCAACGGGTAGCTGAAGTGACACCGACTGCCAGTATTGCGGCAACCGCGGAATATGACGCTGCGGCAGGCCTGATGAGCCTGCAACAATGGACACAGGCGGCCACAGTCCTGAACCGTTTCAGGACCAGCTACCCGGATGACCCACGGCAGTCAGAGGTGACCCGGCGTCTTGCGACTGTTTATCTTGCTGAGGAACGACCATTACAGGCTGCTGCAGAATTTGAGCGCATCGGCCATAATCATGCTGACCAGGAACTGCGCCGGCAGTCACTGTGGCAGTCAGCTGAACTGTACGCACAGGCACATAGACCCGAGCAATCCATGAATGTTTATTCTAAATACATCGAGGAATTCCCGCAACCTGTTGAGGACGCAATCGAAGCCCGCCAGCACATTGCTGCGTATTTCCTTGAGGCCGGCGATACTGGTGAACATCAGCGATGGCTGGCAGATATTATCAAGGCAGACCTGCAGGCAGGCGCGTCCCGGACCAGCCGCACACGCTACCTTGCCGCCATGGCACAATTAAGTCTTGCAGAAGCAGAGTACAGGAAATACCGTGCAGCCAGCCTTGACCTGCCACTCAAGAAAAGCCTTGCGACCAAGAAACGACTGATGGAAGGCGCCCTGCAGATCTACGAACAGGCCGCCAGCTATGACATCGCAGAAGTCACAACGGCAGCCACCTTCCGCACGGCAGACATATACATGCTGTTAAGCACAGCACTCATGGACTCCGAACGCCCGCCCGGACTTGCCGGGGAAGCCCTTGAGCAATACAACATACTGCTTGAAGAGCAGGCATATCCGTTTGAGGAACAGGCCATCACCCTGCATGAAACCAACATTGCACGCATAAACACAGGATATTATGACAGCTGGATAGAAAAGAGTATGCAACAACTGGCCCTGCTGGTCCCTGCACAATATGCAAAACAGGAAAGGAGTGCACCCTATGTTGAATCAATCCAGTAACAAGCCGAAGAAATCTTTATCTATACGCAACGGGGTCCTTTCACTGACAACAGTGGTGTTTTTCCTAATCTTGTTAACATGTAGCTGCACCACCATGCAGAGCACAAATGCACCCGCTCGAATAACTGAACCGTCAGTAGATGTAATAACCCGGCATCAACAAGCGGTGAAACTAATGCAGGAAGAACAATGGCAGGCAGCTGTTAACATACTTGAGGATATCACCACGGAGCAGCCTGCATTATCCGGTCCCTGGCTAAACCTTGGCATCGCCTATACAAAACGGGGAAACAGCAATGCCGCCGAAGCCGCCTTCAAACAAGCCATTGACGTGAATGCGGCCAACATTGAGGCCTATAACCAACTTGGCATCCTGTACCGTCGTACCGGACGTTATGAGGAAGCAAGACTCATTTATGAGACTGCCCTGGAAATTGATCCTGACAATACCAACCTTCACTGGAATCTGGCGATTCTCCATGACACCGACCTGCCCGATCCTCGCAAAGCCCTGTTACATTATCAGCGTTACCAACAAATCACGGGGTCGGATAACCCCTATTTACTGTCCTGGATTAATATCCTTGCGAAGAACTCACAGACAAGCAGCATAACAACGAGAGAAAACCCGTGAAACCAATACTGAGACATGGCCTGTTACTTGTATATCTCATGACTCCCTGTATCCAGGGGCATACAGAAGAGATCATGCACCTGGATGGAACCACCATTAAGGGTAACAATGAACTACCCAAGGCATTGCATATCGTTCCCTGGAAATCCGCCGCGGCGGGCGATCTTGCCGGTCGTCCCATGAGTAGTCTGATAGATGAGATACTGGCACCTGTGGACCGTGATGTATTCCTCAGAGAACTTGAATACTACGAAATGGTTCACGGTTCTGACCATCAGGATCGGTAATTCTTCAAAACAGGATCAACATCACAACAGAGCCAGCAAATACGGCCGTAAAAGGACTTGCAGGGTGACGAGACTGCATATTTTCCGCGCCGGGGATTGATTAATTATTTTACTGTAACGAGGGTAATAAACAGGAGTATTTTATGGATATCTATAACACTATTGTCGGTTTTTTCCAGTCCGGCGGATTTTTTATGTACCCGATCATGCTGGTACTGGCCCTGGGGCTGGCCATTGCCATTGAACGCTACATCTATCTGACCATAGCGAAGTCAAGCAACCATCGCATCTGGAAGAAACTGTTGCCGCTAATGCAAAAGGGTGATTACCTGCAGGTCGCGATGATCACGGAAAAATCACGCTCTGCGATCAGTCATATTTTCAGCTACGGGCTCAACCGCGCACGTTCATCCCGTCGCCGCGACGATGTCGAGATTGCCATGGAGGAGGGGTTGATGGAGACCGTGCCCAACCTTGAAAAACGCACCCAGTACCTGTCGACATTTGCCAACATCGCAACACTGCTGGGGCTGCTCGGCACTATTATAGGACTGATCCAGGCATTCACGGCAGTCGCAGCAGTGAACCCTTCGGAAAAGGCCGACATGCTCTCGGCCAGTATCTCGGTGGCCATGAATACCACAGCATTCGGCCTGATGGTCGCCATCCCCCTGCTGCTTATCTATGCGGTCCTCCAGACCAAGACCACGCAATTGGTCGACAGTCTTGAAATGGCCTCGGTCAAATTCCTGAACATGCTGACAGAAAACCCGGATGGCGAGGTTAATGCGGGATGAAACGCCGCCTGCGCCGACGCAGCCATCTTCATGGGCCGGAGGATATCAATATCACTGCCTTCATGAACCTTATGGTGATACTGGTACCATTCCTGCTGATTACGGCTGTTTTCTCACGTATCACCATACTGGAACTTAATCTGCCTGCGGCCGGCAGCGGTCAGGCACAGGAAGAGTACCAGTTTGAGCTGGAGATTATTGTACGTGAGAGCAGTATCGAAGTCGGTGATCGTGACGGCGGACTGATAAAACGTATATCTGCCTCTGAAACCGGCCATGATTTTTCTCAACTATCAGATCTGTTACAACAAGTGAAGGCGCGTTTTCCGGAAAAACTGGATGCCACCCTGTTACTGGAAGCGGATATTCCCTATGACACCATGGTTCAGGTTATGGACAGTGTGCGTGTAGCCCGTGTTGTACAGGCCGGTAGTGTGCAGCTGGTGGAGCTGTTCCCTGAAATTGCCATTGGCGATGCACCTCCCGACAATATCAGGGTCTCCAATATCAAAGGACAGTAACCATGGTCACTTCACGCCGCGCACAGCGCATGGAAAGACAACACAAACGTGCAGGACGTCCAACGAGTATCAATCTTGTCTCACTAATGGACATCTTTACCATCCTGGTGTTCTTCCTGCTGGTTAATTCATCCGATGGCGAGGCGCTGCCGGCACACAAATCCGTTGAGCTTCCGGAGTCCATTTCAGAAGAGCTCCCCAGACAAACGCTCGTCATCATGATTACAGCAAGCGATATTATGATACACGGCAAGGTCATCACCAGTATCGAATCTGTCCTTGCTGACAGCGACAATGCGACCAGCCTGCTGCAGGCTGCCTTACAGTCAACGGACACCCGCGGCAAGGATACTGGCGGTGAACCCTCACGTCGTGAAGCCACCATCATGGGCGACAAGGAAATTCCCTACCGGATCATCAAAAAAGTGATGGCAAGCTGTACAGAGGCAGGATTTTCACGTATTTCACTGGCAGTTCTGCAGAAACCGCCAGGAGAAGGCTAATGTACAAACAGGCAGTCCTGATGCCATGGGAACTCTCTGCTGAGACAGATGCACGTTTCCAGCGCATCGTACGCATTTTCCTGAGTGTCTTCCTGTTGATCGGCGTCGTCATGCCGTACTTGCCACTGTCTGAATTCGTGACCAAAACCGTTGAAGAGCCTGCGCCACGTCTCGCCACCCTGATCTTTGAAGTCAGGCAGACACCGCCAGCACCGGTACCGTTGAGCAAACCAAAAATACCGGAACCCAAAAAGCAGGTCAAAGCCACGCCCAAAAAAGTAAAACCTGCTCCGGTAAAGCCAAAAATATCAGCACGCAAACAAGCCGAGCAGGCCGGCTTGCTGGCCATGAAGGATGAGCTGGCCGATATGCGGCAGAATACGGTTAACAACAATATAAAGAAAGCCAGCAAGCTGTCTCAGGCTGGTGGCAGGGCACGCTCGACAGATCGTGCCCTTCTGACCTCCGGTACCACCCGGTCCAGTGGCGGCATTCAGACGGCCAACCTCAGTCGCAATACCGCCAGTAGTCAGCTGGCCGAGCGCGCCACCACACAGGTACACAGTCCGTCTGCTAACGTCGCCGGCGGCGGCACAACAGCTAGCAGCAGGGGTGAGCGTTCTGCCGGTCGCAGCATCGAGGAAATCCAGATTGTATTCGACCGTAACAAGAGTGCAATCTTTAGTGTTTACAATCGTGCCTTGCGGAAAAATCCGAGCCTGCAGGGCAAGGTAGTACTGGAACTCACCATTGCGCCATCCGGTAAAGTGACACGCTGTGTGCTGGTATACAGTGAACTGCAAGATGCCGTGCTGGGGAAGAAAATCAGTCAGCGTGTAAAACTGTTCAAATTTGAAGCCAAAGACGTCAGCGAAGTAACCATTACCTATCCCATTGAGTTCCTGCCAGCCTGACAGGACTTGCACTTTCTCTAATCATTATTTTCTTTCTGGTGACACATACCCCTGTGTTACTCCAGGACATATACGTACCTTGATAATCTCTTATGGCCCGACATGCAACGCTTCCTTAGTGCCATATTGGAGGAGCCAGGTCTGTCGCTAAAACACTTCGGGCTGGATGGGCTCGGGGTGCTTGAAGTAATTGGTACACTCAGACAGATATATGAACTTTCTGAGCAACCGAAATCGGACTTATAAAAACGGCGTACTCGGGTGAAATAAGTGGACACCTTCCTGATTTTAACCTCCAGGTGTACTCCTTCCTGTTCCTGAAGATAACTGATCACAGCAAACAGATTGGTCGGGATAATTCCTCACCCCTGAAGCCTCTATTATTTGTTCACCCACTGCCCTATCTTGCGTATCGGTTTCATCCATAGCGTCCAGGGATGGGGGGATAGATCGTTGACCGTCCAGGCCTTGCGGTCCATGCGGTTGGCCTTGAGCCGTCCTGCTAAAGACCGATTACTCATCCCGCCGCTGCGCATCTTGACCAGTATCTCCGGAATATAGGCCGCCCGGATGCCGTGTTTCAGCAGCATACGCAGCATCAGTTCATAGTCTGCCGCGGTACCCAGTTCCGGATTAAACAAGCCATATCGCTCATACACCCTACGGCGCACGAAAAATGTCGGGTGGGGCGGCATCCAGCCCTGATAAAATTTACATGACTGATATTCACCCGACCGCCATGCACGAATAACTTTCCCGGTATTGTTTCTGTCTACATAAACAAGGTCGCCATAGACGGCATCAACATCCTCATCAGAAAATGCCTCTACCACCTTTGACAAGGTATCATTGGAGAAATAGAAATCATCGGCATTGAGAATACCGATCACATCACCCGTTGCCAGCCCAATCCCCTTGTTTGCCGCGTCATACATTCCCTCATCCTTCTCGGAGATTACATGCGCGAGGTGATCCTGGTAAGCATCAAGGATATTCAGAGTGCCATCCGTCGATGCTCCATCGATCAGGATATGTTCAACATCAACGTCCTGCTCGCGCACGCTATCCAGGCAATCCCGAAGGTGATCGGATGCGTTATAGGTAACTGTAATGATTGATATACGACTCATAATAACCAAATACGTTAATAAAAATCAGACTGCTCTGTAAACCTCCCGTCATCAGTACCTCTCTAAACTGGAGACTTCGGGGTACCAGAATCCACTATCCACCCCTTCCACCAATAATACGCATAACCGACATATTCCTTGATCGCGTCCGTCGTGCACGACAACGCTTCAGCATCGGGGAGAAAATCAATCACCGTACGCAGATC
>Ga0209013_10001830_pt1 | contig 19561 bp, 16 predicted proteins | sample Cruoilmetagenom2_FD_187291 | JGI IMG/M metagenome (GOLD analysis project Ga0209013, IMG submission 187291) | Oil polluted marine microbial communities from Coal Oil Point, Santa Barbara, California, USA - Sample 2 (SPAdes) (version 2) | ecosystem: Environmental > Aquatic > Marine > Oil seeps ...
GGTTCGCACAGGGTGGCGACCGGTCATTATGGCGATGCGTGTCGGTGTGCAGGACGGCTCCGCGTAAGCCGACCAGAAACGCTGGCCTTCCATCGCCATTTTATCGAGTGCAGGTGTCGGTGCACCGCGATGCTTACCGCCGCCCTGCCAGCCCAATTCGCCCCAGCCGATGTCGTCGGTCAGAATGTAAATAATGTTGGGCTTCTTGCCGAATCTCTGCTCCAAGGCCGCGAGCTTGGCACTGATCGCCTTATCCTGATCAGCCCAGATCTTCGCATTGCGCTCCTTGAACGCAATGTGAGGACCATCGGCTTGCTGTGCTGCTGCGCCCCACGCAGATAAAAACAAAGGTACAGTCGCGGCAAGGGCCGCCATTACCCACTTCATAATAAAACACCTCGAAAAACACATACTGAAAAGGAATTGCCTCAAACGTCTCAATACGCGAGAACCTAGCATGCGAGTTTCAAAATTGGCAGGCTTGCTTGCCAATGACAAAAGGCAAGCGACGCCGTGCCCGGCAATCGCTCCGCGTGACGTCATGAAGTTACGGCTCTGTGATCCCCTGTTACCAGATCGTTCTTGGCGTGCTCATCCCCAATCAGATTAGACTCGCCGCAATTGGACAGCACAGAAGTGAGGCAGGTATGAAACGCGCGCTGGTGGTCACGTTGCTCGCCTTGACTGGAGCAATGGCGGCCTATTTCTCGGTCTCGGCCGTTGCCCCTCCCGCAAGTATTCAAAGGACGAACACGGCCGAGAGATTGGATCTGAGCGGCCTATCGGTGGCGACCTTCGCTGGTGGATGCTTTTGGTGCGTAGAAGCCGCTTTCCAGGACGTGCCCGGCGTTGGGGAAGCCATTTCCGGCTTCTCGGGAGGCGACATTGAGAACCCTTCCTACGAGCAGGTTGCGTACGGCTTGACGAAGCACACGGAGGCCGTTCAGGTCTACTACGACCCGACGCAGATCACGTATGACGGATTGCTGCAGGTGCTGTGGCGCACTGCCGATCCAACGGATACCGACGGCCAGTTTTCCGATCGCGGCAGCCAATACCGGCCGGCGATTTTCTACCACAATGAAGAGCAACGGCAAGCTGCTCTCAATTCGCGGGAAGAGTTGTCGAAATCAGGTCCTTACGACAAGCCGGTCAACATCGAGATCGTCGCCTACAAAAGCTTCTATCCGGCCGAGACCTATCATCAGGACTACTACAAGAAGAATCCGCTGCGGTATCGGTTCTACACCATCGGATCAGGACGCGCTGGCTTCCAGCTTGATACCTGGGGTGATGACCTGGAGATCGATTTCACAAAGTACCTGCCCAAAAAGAAGCCCGACCTGGCACCGCTTGCGAAGGCTATGTGATCGAGCCACTGCCACACGCCCTGCCAACCTTGATAGCGGACGCCTAGGCGTCCGCCTTTTCGTAGGTCTCCATCGGCGGGCATGAGCACACAAGGTGCCGGTCGCCATAGACGTTGTCGACTCGGTTGATCGGCGGCCAGTATTTGTCGACGCGGAAAGCACCGGCCGGATAGCAGGCGTTCTCGCGGGAGTATGGCCTGCCCCACTCGCCGACCAAGTCCTCTACCGTGTGAGGTGCGTTTTTCAGCGCGTTACTGTCGGGATCAGCGGTGCCATCAACGATCGCTTGGATCTCCCCTGCGATACCCAACATAGCATCGCAAAAACGGTCGAGTTCGGCTTTGGGCTCGGACTCCGTCGGCTCCACCATCAGCGTACCGGCGACGGGCCAGCTCATCGTCGGTGCATGGAAACCGCAATCGATCATGCGCTTGGCAATATCGTCGACGGTAACGCCGGCGGATTCCTTGAAGGGGCGGGTATCGACGATGCATTCGTGCGCAACGCATCCGTTAGCACCCGTGTAGAGGATTTCGTAGGCGATCGACAGGCGTTTGGCGATGTAGTTGGCGTTGAGGATGGCGATGCGCGAGGCCTGGGTCAGACCTTCGCCGCCCATCATCAAGCAATAGCTCCAGGAGATCGGCAGGATCGCGGGCGATCCATATGGCGCCGCCGACACCGTCATCGCGCTGCCGCCAGTTTCCGGGTGGCCGGGCAGGAACGGCTGCAGGTGCGCTTTGACGCCGATCGGGCCCATGCCAGGACCGCCGCCGCCGTGTGGAATGCAGAAGGTCTTGTGCAGGTTGAGGTGGCTGACGTCGGCGCCAATGTCTCCTGGACGGGCGAGCCCAACAAGCGCGTTCAAGTTGGCGCCGTCGAGATAGACCTGACCGCCATTGGCGTGGGTAATTGCGCAAACTTCGCGAACCGTTTCCTCGAACACGCCGTGCGTTGATGGATAGGTGATCATGACGGCCGCCAGTTCGCCGGCATTCGCTTCCGCCTTGGCGCGCAAATCGTCGAGATCTATGTTGCCGTGCGCATCGGTACCGATGACGACGACGTCCATACCGCACATCGAAGCCGAGGCCGGGTTGGTTCCGTGCGCCGATGATGGGATCAGACAAATATTCCGGTGCGCTTCGCCGCGCGCCTTGTGATAGGCGCGGATCGTGAGGAGGCCGGCATACTCTCCTTGCGCACCCGAGTTGGGTTGCATTGAGATGGCGTCGTAACCGGTGATGCGGCAGAGCTTGTCAGACAAATCGTTGATCAGTTCGGCGTAGCCCTGCACCTGATCGGCGGGTGCGAAGGGATGAATCTCGGCAAACTCCGGCCAGGTGATCGGCAACATCTCAGCGGTAGCGTTGAGTTTCATCGTGCACGAACCGAGGGGAATCATCGCCCGGTCGAGCGCGAGATCGCGGTCCGCGAGCCGCCTCATATAACGCGTCATCTCGCTTTCCGCGCGGTTCATATGGAAGACGGGGTGCTGCAGATAAGCTGAGGTCCGCACCAGATCGGCGGGCAGCCTGTATGTTGGCATGGCGTCGCGGAACTTCAGGTCGTATCCACCGAAGGCACGCCAGACGGCTGCCAGCGTCGCCGGCAACGTCCTCTCGTCGACAGTAATACCGATGCGATCTTGGCCGACCTTCCGCAGGTTCACGCCATTGTCGACGGCATTCTTCATGATGAGCCCCTGATAGGGCCCTACGTTCACGGTGATGGTGTCAAAAAAAGCGTCGGGGGCAATCTCAAATCCCAACGACGCCAACCCTTCGGCAAGACGCGCGGTATTGCGGTGAATGCGCTCGGCGATGGCGCGCAGACCGCGTGGCCCGTGGAACACCGCGTACATGCCGGCGATCACGGCCGGCAAGACCTGTGCGGTGCAGATGTTGGACGTTGCCTTCTCGCGGCGGATATGCTGCTCGCGTGTTTGCAGGGCGAGGCGGTAGGCACGGTTGCCACGGGTGTCGACGGATACACCGACAAGCCGGCCCGGCAGTGCGCGCTTATAGGCATCCTTGACGGCGATGTAGCCGGCGTGCGGCCCACCGTATCCGACCGGCATACCAAAGCGCTGCATGGAGCCAACGGCGATGTCGGCGCCCATTTCTCCGGGCGGTTTGAGAAGCGTCAGCGCCATTGGGTCGGCGGCCATGACCGCAAGTGCACCAGCACTGTGCAAGCGCGCGATCAAATCGGAATAATCGCGGAAGGCGCCACAGACTCCGGGGTACTGGACAATTGCCCCGAAGACATCGTGTTCGTTGAGATCGCTTTGCGGATCGCCGACGACTATGTGCCAGCCGAGCGGTTCCGCACGTGTTTCGAGCACCGCGATTGTCTGCGGCAGGCATTCCTCATCAACGAAAAAGGTGTCCTTCTTGGTCTTGGAGAGGCGGTGCGCCATGGCCATCGCTTCGGCCGCGGCGGTTGCCTCATCGAGCAGCGAAGCGTTGGAGATATCGAGTCCCGTCAGGTCCGTCACAAGGGTCTGAAAATTCAAAAGCGCTTCAAGCCGGCCCTGGCTGATTTCCGGTTGGTAGGGCGTGTAGGCAGTGTACCAGGCGGGGTTCTCGAGTATGTTGCGCTGAATGGCGGCCGGCAGAATGGTCCCATGGTAGCCCTGACCGATCAATGACGTCAGGGCCTGGTTCTTGCGGGCAACTTCACGCATGCGGTCGAGCGAACCGAGTTCCGTGACCGGACGATCGAGCACCAGTGGCTGTTGTTGCCTGATTCCCTCCGGCACCGTCGCGTTGATCAGGTCTTGCAGGCTGTCATAGCCTACGACCTTGAGCATTTCGGCGATTTCTTCCGGCGATGGACCAATGTGGCGTCGATTGGCAAAGTCGTAGGGCTTGTAGGTTTCTGGTTCGATCATGCCCGCCTATCCTATGGGACACTTGCCGCGTGCGGCCTAAGCGATGAGTTGCTTGTAGGCGTCTTCGTCGAGCAATTCGTCGGCATCGGCGGCGGCTTTCAACTTGAGTTTGAAAAACCAGCCAGATCCGGTCGGGTCGGAATTGACGATCGATGGGTCATCGACGACGGCTTGGTTGACTTCGATGATCTCGCCGGCGACCGGAGCATAGACATCGGAAGCCGCCTTTACGGATTCAACCACCGCCGCGTTATCGCCCTTGGCAAATTCGGCACCGACTTCGGGCAGTTCAACGAAGACCAGATCGCCAAGCTGCTCGGCAGCGTGAGCGGTTATCCCTATCGTCGCGGCTTCGCCTTCGATCTTCAGCCATTCATGGTCTTTGGTGAATTTCAGCACATCAATCTCCGCGCAATTCGGCACTCACGTGCGTTTGTAACCTGGTGTGTTGAAGGGAAGCTTCGAGACGTCGAGTGGCAACCGCTTGCCGCGTACGTCCGCGTAAAAACGTGCTTCTGGGCTGGCGAGAGCACTCGGCACATAACCCATGGCGATGGGGCGACCCAGCGAAGGACCAAAGCCACCCGAGGTGACGTGTCCAACTGGTGTGCCTCCGGTTTCATCTTGAAAGAGCTGAGCGCCAGCTCGGACCGGTGCACGGCCTTCGGGCAGCAAGCCGACACGGCGGCGGCCACTGCTTTCACGCAGTTGCCTTAAGATGACCTCATCACCTGGAAATCCCGCGGCGCGTTCACCGCCATCGCGACGGCTTTTCGGAATGGCCCAACTCAAGCCTGCCTCGACCGGCGTTGTGTTGATGTCGATGTCGTTACCGTAAAGACAAAGGCCGGCTTCAAGACGCAGGCTGTCACGTGCGCCAAGACCGATAGGTTCGACGTCATCGCGGTCGAGAAGCGCCTGGGCGATGGTCTCGGCGGCATCTTGGGGGAGGCTGATTTCAAACCCATCCTCGCCAGTATAGCCAGAGCGCGAAACCGTGCATAAGGCGCCGCATATCTCAAGTTGACGGACGTCCATAAAACGCATCTGTGTGCATTCAGGAGCGAGCGTGCCAAAGACTTCAGCGGCCTTCGGCCCCTGCAGCGCGACAAGCGCGCGATCTAGGCGGTCAATGCGAACGGTATCGGGAAGATTTGCCTTCAGGTGGTCCTCGTCGGCGGTCTTGGTCGCGGCGTTGACGACAAGAACAAACCGGCCGTCAAGCTTGGCGACCATCAGGTCGTCGAGGAGTCCGCCCGCCTCGTTCGTGAAGAAAGTGTAGCGCTGACGGCCTTCGCGCAGTGCTTTGAGGTCGGTTGGGAGCAGCGCCTCCAACGCCAGAGCGGCATCATCGACATCTCCGCTGTTGGCGGTGATGACGATCTGGCCCATGTGCGAAACATCGAACAATCCGGCGGCGGACCGCGTGTGTTGATGCTCCTTGAGGATGCCAAGCGGGAACTGCACGGGCATCTCATAGCCGGCAAATCCGACCATCCGCCCTCCGCGCGCGATGTGCAGATCATACAGCGCAGTTTTCTTTAGTGGTGCCGCGGCAGCGTCGTTGTCCGACATCAATCGGCATCTCCATTCGGTGGGACGATGGCACCGAATGCTTGGCGATGTCGATGGGCCGAGTCAATGGTCGTTGCGCATGATCTTTCGATTGAGACCGTCGATTCTAGGCGGATGCCATTTTGGCGGTCGGCTCGACAGAAAAATCGCCGCCGACGTGAGCAGGTTCCAACCTCATTATGGTCACCAGTGCTTGGGTTCTTGAGACCACATTCAGCTTACGGAACACTTCACGCATATGCGCCTTTACCGTCGTCTCCCCGACTCCCAATTCGTAGGCGATCTGTTTGTTCAACAGCCCATTGCACACGTGATGAAGGACGCGCGCTTGCTGAAACGTCAAGCGCTTCAGTGTGCTCCTGCGACCGTCGCGGGGGATCGCTGTCGCTTCATCCTCGTGCACCTTTAGCTGGCTTGGGAGAACACGCCCGCCGGCAATCACCTTGCGGATCGCGGTCTCCAGCTCCTTGCGACGCAGCGACTTCGAAAGGAAGCCACTGGCGCCCACCAAAAAGCAGTTCGCGATCGCTTCGGGATGTGCGTAGGCAGAAACCACCAAGAACTTCAGCTCGGGGAAATGCACTTTGAGGCTGAGCAATCCGCTGACGCCGTGCGTATCGGGCAGTCGCAGATCGAGCAGCACAAGGTCGAAGTCGCGCTCTCGTTTGAGGGTGTCTCGGGCAGCTGAAATGGAATGGACTTCGAAGACCTCGGTATCGGGGAAGGTCTTTCTGATCGCGGTGCCTAGCGCTTCGATCATGAGCGGATGGTCGTCGACCAATAGGAGTTTGTTGGGCATCGCCAATGCTTCCTTCCGTCCCGGTACTGCCGCGGCAGGTTTACCCCCACCACTTGAGTCTTCGTATTGCAGCCGGGCGCCATTCGTGACTCCGGTCGAACTTGCAGTAGCGTGACGAAGTTTGCTGCAGCGCACAACTGCTCTTTATTGCGGCGCGTCAAATGGTCTGGGTTCAAATCGCGGTTCGCAAAGCCCGTGCGGAACAGCAAAAAGCCGGCGAGGCTATGCCCGCCGGCGCACAAGACCGTTCGGTCCGCGGCGACCGGCAAGTCGGCGCCGATTAGATGCTAGAACGTCTCAAATTGGTGAAGTTTGCCGGAGGACAACCAGCGGTGCCATTCACTCTTCAAACTTGAAGGACACCCTGACCTTGGTGCGATAGGCAGTTATCTTGCCGTCCTCGATCACCAGGTCCTGTTCGGTGACTTCAGCAACGCGCAGATTGCGCACGGTTTCTGCGGCGCGTGTGACCGCGGCGGTCGCAGCCTTTTCCCAAGACTCGGTGCTCGTTCCGACTAATTCGATGATCTTGTAAACACTCTCAGCCATGCCGTCTTCCTCCTGCTCTTTTTTTACAGACGCGTGACAGACTGCGCCCGTTGGCGGAACAGTGCAACGGCCAAGATGCTGTTCTCGGTCAGGAAGTGGAAGTCGGACGGATCAAGGGACGATCCGTCCGCGCCGGTTACTTACCCGGTCATCCCCGTCGGCACGGTCGTGCAGATGTTTTGCAGACCCAGCTGCCTTTCGCCTTGCTGCAGCTGAGGCGTCTGCCGGTTGCGTTGGCATAACGCCCCCAGCGTTTACCGTATTCCCAGGATGTGAAGTTTTCCCACTTGCGGATGGCGGCGGCCTTGGCACCGCGCTTGGATGGCCATGGTGGGCTTTCACCATAGTGCTCATGGCTGCGGAAGCATACCTTGCCGCCGACCCTGGTCTTCGGCCAGTACTCGGCGTTCTCTTTTGCTTGCGCGGAGATCGCCGGAACTAGAAGAAAAAGACATGCGATTACAGCTGCCATTAAACCGTAGGACTTCAAACTAATCATTTGGGTCTCCAATAGATTCTTTTCGCCATGAACAGGCGCCGGTCATCTTTCCAAGCTCACCATGCGCACGGCAACCGCAATGATGTCGCAGGCCATTGGTTAATGGTGGACCTGGCCTCGCACAGCGGCCGCAGCGTCCAACCGGGCGCGGTGATGTGGCATCGCAGGGGCGACCTAGAGTCGCGAGGGTGGGGTGGCTGTTGGGGGTTTCTTGCTCAGGTAGACGAGCAGGCCGTGGCCGAAGAGGCCGATGCCCCAGCCGACCAGTGGCCAGACGAACCAGATCGTGCCTGGGCTCGTTAGCATATCGATGATGAAGAGCAGCAGATTCACGCCTGCATAGACAGCGAGGTGAATGAGGAACGGGATATCCTGTAGGACTTGCCGGATGCGCGACATCTCAAACCTCCGTTCGGCCTGCCGCAATTCGCGGTGGTGCTTGTGAGGGAGGTTAGCGCGAAACGCAAAGCAATGGCATCGAAAGGCAGCACGAGGCGGAATTACCCGCCCGCGTTACAGTTCAACGCGAAAAATGGATATTGGGCTCAGGAGCATTTGAATATGTTGGAAGACTACTTTGCCGAGATTGGAAGCGGACGGCTGAAGACGAGCAGGTTTATTGCTCTGTGGCTTCTACTAATCGGAATTCTGATCTCGTTCGCGTTGCTGCTCGGCGCCAGTCTCGGCATCGCCGAACGGCTGGTTGGCGGCGACATTGCCGAAGCGCAGGAAACGTTGAGGCGGGCGCTGCCGATCCCGGCGGTGATCGGCATCGTGTTATTCTTCGTGCTGTTTGCGTTCGCGAAACTGAACATCATCGCGAAACGCGCACGCGATATCGGCCTGCCCGGCTGGCTGACTGCGATCATCATCGCGACGTTGTCCGGGGCTGCCGCCCTGGCGACTAAAATCGGGGCGGCCGGCGGAACCGGTCTACTACTATTGTTGATCCTAGCCTTTGTCCCATCGGACGCTTTGCGGCGGGCGGCGTAGGCGCGGCGCTTGAAGCGCCTACAGGCTACCCAACAAACGTAGTGTCGCATCGTCGTTTTCACCCTCGAAAAACGTTTCCAGCGCGGCGACGAAGAGCGAGTCGTCGTCGGCTGTTCGCGCGAATAGCGTCATCGATGAGCGAAACTTCATCCAATCGGGGCAGCCGAAAATTTCCTCCGCCGTTCGACCCTCAATCTTGAGGATCAACCGCGTGCACTCGCGCAGACGTAGACCGAGGATGGGGTGCGCGAGGTAGGCGGCGGCTTCATCGATCGACACGATGGCGAAGCGTTGGGCGGTATTGCTGCGCCCCAGACCGGCGACCTGCGGGAAGATGAACCATATCCAATGGCTCTCTTTCTGGCCGCTCCGAAGTTCGTTGCAAACGGCGTCGTAAACACGCTCCTGCGCTTCGACGAAGCGCTGCAGGGAAAAAGGGCCTGATGCTGTTGGTGGCATGGTCGTGACACTGCGCTGGGGTTTGCGGCCATGAGTGGCTTAATTTGATTTGCGCGCTGATCACCGAGGGGACAGCGGCGCGCGGGGCTGCGGGCCGATTCGGGAACGGTGCCCGGCTGCCGCCCACACCCGCTTTGGGGATGTCTCCTTTTAATTGCGCGCCTCCTGCAAAGCGCGCGGGATGACTGGTGATGAGCAACGGCAGACGGCCGGCGGTCAGGGGGCCTGGATGGTGGCCAGGTAATCGACGATCGCCTTGATCCTGACGTCGGCGGTGTCGACGCCGCGCTGCCCTTCCGACTGCTTGAAGCGCTCCCAGTACTTGGGCATCTGGAACGACTGGTGGCCGACGATGTTCTCGCTCCCGGCGATCATGGCGAAGACCTTATCGGCCGGATACAGGCCGACGTTGTTCTTGGCAATCTGCGTCAGGTCGGCTGGCGTCTTGATCAGCACTTCGGCAAGCGGGCCATCGCCGCGGCCTTCAAAGCCATGGCACTCGGCGCAGTTCCACATGAACTCGTCCTCGCCGCTGACGATCGGGGTCTGGTCCTCGGCGAGCGCCGGAACGCTGAGCAAAGCGGCGCCGAGGCTAAGGATCGCGAATTTCTTTAAAGACATGCACGCCTCCATATGGATGTGCCTCAAGTCTCGCTGACCGGCCGCGGGCGGCAATGATTTCGGTCAATGAATGAAGGGGGGCTGCGACTCCGTTGAGCGGAGAGGGTGGTATGCGGGTGTCGCGGCCCAGGATCGATTCGGCGAGTTGGCATCGCTCGGAACCGTCTTCACGTCAGGCGATAGCCAGGCGTTGAATTCGACAGCGCCACCTCCTCCTCACTCATATCCTCGGAAACGTCCTCGAATAGCGGCGAGGAAAGATAACGCTCGCCCGTGTCAGGAAGCATGCACAAAATCACCGAACCGGGTGCGGCCCGCTCGGCAATCTGCAGGGCAACGGCGAACGTTGCGCCGCCCGATATGCCGGTAAGAATGCCCTCCTTCTGGGCCAGCTTCCTCGACCATGCGATGCCGTCGGTGCCGGCAATTGGAATAAGTTCGTCATAGAAAGCCTTGTCGACTGCCTCCTGCAAAACATAAGGAATGAAATCTGGTGTCCAGCCCTGGATAGTATGCGGTTCGAATGCCGAGTGGCCGACAGACGGCGAATGGTCGGCGTCACGCTGCTGGCCTTGGCCACTGCCAAGGAGCTGGGCGTTGGCAGGCTCGCTCAAGATGATCTTCGTTTCCGGTCTTTCCTTGCGCAGTACCCGCGCCACGCCGGCGAGTGTGCCACCAGTTCCGTAGCCCGTCACCCAATAGTCGAGTCGGTCGCCAGCGAAATCAGCCAGGATCTCGCTCGCCGTGGTGTGCTCGTGTATGTCAGCGTTGGCGGCGGTCTCGAACTGGTGGGCGAGGAACCAACCATTGGCACGCGCGAGCTCAACCGCCTTCTGGTACATGCCGAAGCCCTTGGCCGCACGCGGCGTGAGAACAACCTTGGCGCCGAGGAAGCGCATCAGCTTGCGCCGTTCGATCGAGAAGCTTTCCGCCATCGTCACAACCAGAGGATAGCCTTTAGCAGCGCATACCATGGCGAGGCCGATACCAGTGTTGCCGCTGGTGGCTTCGACCACAGTCTGGCCGGGCTTCAGCGTCCCGTCGCGCTCGGCGGCCTCAATGATGTTTAGGGCGAGGCGATCTTTGACCGAGCTTGCTGGGTTGAAGAACTCTGCCTTGACGTAAAGCCTTACGTGGTTCGGAGCGAGGTTGTTAATGCGGATGCACGGTGTGTCGCCCACCGTATCCAGTACGCTATCAAACAGCCGGCCACGACCCGACGTCGTGCGGGTCGACCTTCCAGGCTTGCGTTCAACCATGGGAATACCCTCCAAACCTTGTGCGTCAACGCGTGTCGAACTGATCCAGCCACATGACGGGCGCCGTCGCGGCGCAAGAAATCGACAAGCGCCGGAACGGTTTACCTCAGTATGTCTCAATTTCGCGGAAGTGGAAGTTGCTGTGAGGCGATAAGCGCTGACTCGCCATGGCAACTCCGGGTCACAGGCCGAAATCCATAGCGAGATCCGCTGCGTCCGCTTTGGGATCTAAAGCCCCCTTAAACGTCTAAATTCTCCACCGACAACGCATTCGCCTGGATGAACTCGCGGCGGGGTTCCACGACGTCGCCCATGAGCTTGGAGAAGATCTCGTCGGCTTCGTCTAGCTCGCCGATCTTGACCTGCAGCAGGGTGCGGGTGTCGCGGTCTAGGGTGGTCTCCGCGAGCTGGTCGGCGTTCATCTCGCCGAGGCCTTTGTAGCGCTGCATGGAGATGCCTTTGCGGCCGCCCTCGAACACCGCGTCGAGCAGATCGCGCGGGCCGTAGATATCAATCGTCTCCTGTTTGCGGCGCAGCTTGGCGGGGGCCTTGTAGGCTTCCGACAGTTCCGCCTGGCGCTCGTGCAGGCGGCGGGCGTCGATGGAGCCGAGCAGGCCCATATCGAGCGCGTGCGCTTCGGTGACGCCGCGGACCTCGCGCTTGAACAAGTAGCCGTCGGCGCCATAGGTGCCTTCCCAGCCCTTTTCGGTTTCCTCGGCCAGCGTATCGAGACGTTCGGCGACCAGGCCGGCAAGCTCAGTAGCGCGGGCGTCGTCGTCCAACAACTCACGGTCGAAGGCGCCGGCGATGGCGGCCTGCTCGACGATGAAGCGGGCGTAGCGGGTGTGCAGGTCGTCGATCAGCTTGACGGTGCGGCGGGCCTCCTTGACGATGTTGCGCAGATCGTCACCGCCGCGCTCCTGGCCGGAGCCATCGAGCAGGGTGGTGTCCTCCAAGCCGGTGTTGATCAGGTAATCCTCAAGCCCCCGGTCGTCCTTCAGGTAGGTCTCCGACTTGCCGCGGTTGATTTTGTAGAGCGGCGGCTGAGCGATGTAGAGGTGACCGTTTTCGATGAGCTGCGGCATCTGCCGGTAGAAGAACGTCAACAGCAGCGTGCGGATGTGGGCGCCGTCGACGTCGGCGTCGGTCATGATGATGATCTTGTGGTAGCGCAGCTTTTCCAAATTGAAATCGTCGCGGCCGATGCCGGTGCCGAGCGCGGTGATGAGCGTGCCGATCTCCTGGCTGGACAGCATCCTGTCGAAGCGGGCGCGCTCGACGTTGAGGATTTTACCTCGGATCGGAAGCACGGCTTGGAACTCGCGGTTGCGGGCCTGCTTGGCGGAGCCGCCAGCGGAGTCACCCTCGACGATGAACATCTCGGTGTTGGCGGCGTTGCGATCCTGGCACTCAGCGAGCTTGCCGGGGAGGTTGGCCATATCGAGGGCGCCCTTGCGGCGGGTGAGCTCACGCGCCTTGCGGGCCGCCTCGCGGGCGGCGGCGGCCTCGGCGATCTTGCCGACAATAATCTTGGCTTCCTTGGGGTGCTCCTCGAACCACGCCGAAAGGGTATCGGCGACGGCGCTCTCGACCACGGGACGGACTTCGGATGAAACGAGCTTGTCCTTGGTCTGGCTGGAGAATTTCGGATCGGGCACCTTGACGGAAAGGACGCAGGTGAGGCCTTCGCGGGCGTCGTCGCCGGTCAGCGAGACCTTCTCCCTCTTGGCGATGCCGCTTGCTTCGGCGTAGCGGTTGATGACGCGGGTGAGCGCGCCGCGGAAGCCGGCAAGGTGGGTGCCGCCATCGCGCTGGGGGATGTTATTTGTGAAGCAGAGAACGTTCTCGTGGTAGCTCTCGTTCCACCACAAGGCGACCTCGACGGTGATGCCGTCGCGGTCGGTCGAAATGGAAATCGGCTGATCGAGCAGTCCCTGCTTGTTGCGGTCAAGGTAGCCGACGAAGGCGGCGATGCCGCCCTCGTAGCAGAGCTCAACGGTTTTTTCGTCGGCGTGGCGCTTGTCTTCCAGCAGGATCTTGGCGCCGGAATTGAGGAAGGCGAGCTCGCGCAGACGGTGCTCCAGAGTGTTGAAGTCAAACTCGGTCTGCGTGAACGTCTGCGGCGAAGGCAGGAAGGTCACCTCGGTGCCGCGGCGGCCGTTGGCTGGGCCGATGACTTTCAGGGGCGCCACGGTGACGCCGTCCTCGAACTCGACCATGTGCTCCTTGTCGTGACGCCAGACGCGGCACTTGAGCCAGGTCGACAGCGCGTTGACGACGGAGACGCCAACGCCGTGCAGGCCGCCGGAGACCTTGTAGGAGTTCTGGTCGAACTTGCCGCCGGCGTGCAATTCGGTGAAGACGATTTCAGCCGCCGAGCGCTTGGGATCGTGTTCATCGTCGTCCTTGACGCCGACGGGAATGCCGCGGCCGTCGTCGGAAACGGTGCAGGAACCGTCAGGGTTGAGGGTGACCTGGCAGCGCGTGGCGTGACCGGCCAGCACTTCATCGACGGCGTTGTCGACAACCTCGTAGACCATGTGGTGCAGGCCGGAGCCATCGTCGGTGTCGCCGATGTACATGCCCGGACGCTTACGCACCGCCTCTAGGCCCTTGAGCATCTTAATAGAATCTTCGCCGTACTCGGCGGCAGCAGGCTCTTTTTCGGCGGGGCTTTCGCTCATAAAAGCGCGGTCCTTGTGATTGGTCAGTCTTAATTGCGTGAACGTAGCACATCTGTCCCCAAATCGGGGGAAAAAAGGCGCTTTGGCGCGCTACGAAACAACAGAAGAAACACCTTCTATTTCAGAATGTTACATGGAGATTGCAGCGGGTTTTTGATGGTCCGCGCGAGGGGGCGGCAATAGGGCTCAGGGGAGACGGTTCAAATGCGCTCCGGAGACCTCAAAAAAGGCCGCATGACCGCGCAGCGCCGAGAACGCGTCAAGGTCCGTTCCAGTCATCCAGGCTTGGCCTCCGAGGCGGAGTATCTCCTGAAAGAGCGCTGCGCGGCGGTGCTCGTCGAGATGGGCGGTGATCTCATCAAGAAGCATCAACGGACCGGCGCCCTCGTGACGTTCGGCGATCAGTTCAGCTTCGGCCAAAACGAGGCCGATCAACAGCGCTTTTTGCTCTCCCGTCGAACTTAAGCGCGCCGGCATCTGTTTCGGGCCGTGATGTACCATAAGATCCGAGCGGTGAGGGCCTTCGAGGGTACGACCCGCGGCGCGGTCGCGTTCGCGGGACTGTGCGAGCCGGCTGGCGTAGGCGTCCTCGACGTCGACGGCGGGTTTCTCGGCGAGCTCCTTTTCCAGCGTGCCTCCGATCCGAACCTGGCTCCACGGAAACGGCGACTGAGCCGAACGCGCGCGGCGGGTTTCGATGACGGCACAGAGCCGGGTGATCGTGAGAAAACGCGCGGCGGCGACGGCGGTCCCCGCTTCGGCCATGACAAGTTCGACGCTTGTCAGCTGTGCTGCATCACGGACACCGTCGGCGAGCAGGCGGTTGCGGGATTGGGTGGCGCGCTCGAAGCGGCTGGCGAGCGTGCGAAAGCCCGGGTCGAAACATAACACCAAGCGGTCAAGGAAGCGGCGACGCTCGGAGGCAGGGCCGGTGAAAAGACCGTCCATTGAGGGTGTCAGCCAGACGGCTTCAAGATAGTCGGCAAGGACGCCGCTGCCGCCTTGCGGTTCGCCGTCGATACGGACGATGCGGCCGGTTGATGGGCGAATCCCGGGCTGCGGTGCCTGCTGGCCGGTGCCGATGTCAGTAAGGCCATGCCGTGTATGAACGCGCGCGGCGACCGCCCAACTTCCGTTGCCGCCTATGCGGGCAACATCGACATAGGATGCTCGGCGCAGTCCTTGTCCCGGCACGAGTAAGGAGACGGCTTCCAAGAGATTGGTTTTGCCGGTTCCATTGGGGCCGGCGAGCACGATTGATGCAGCGCCAGGAGCGATCACGGATGCGGTGTAGTTACGAAATTGGTTGAGCGACAGGCGCTCGACAAAGAGCCGGTTATGACCATCGTCAACCGGGGAAGCGGTCGGGTCTGCGTTTGCCGTTCCTGTCAAATCCAATCAGCCGGTTAGACGCGCATGGGCATGACGACGTACAAAGCACCGTCGCCGCTGGTGTCGCGGACCATCGCGGGCGAACCGGGATCGGAAAGCAGGAAGCGCGCTTCCTCGCCTTCAAGCTGACCGGCGATGTCGAGCAGATAACGGGCGTTGAAACCGATCTCGAGTTGGTCGGCGCCGTAGCTGACACCCAGTTCTTCTGTAGCGCTGCCGCCTTCGGGATTATTGACCGACAGCACCAGCTTGTCGCTTGAGACCGCTAGTTTGACCGCCCGCCCGCGCTCTGAAGCAATCGTCGAGACGCGGTCAACGGCGCTCATGAACTCGGCGTTGGAGACCTTCATTTCCTTATCATTCGCTTGCGGGATGACACGGGCGTAGTCAGGGAAGGTACCGTCGATCAGTTTCGAAGTCAGTGTGACCGTACCTATCTCAAAGCGCACTTTGGCTTCTGAGACGCCAACCGTCACGGAACCGCCAGAAGCCTCAAGCAGGCGATGGACTTCGTGGACGGTCTTGCGTGGAATGATTACGCCGGGCATGCCATCGGCGCCGTCGGGCAAGGGCAAGTCAACCTGTGCCAGCCGGTGACCATCGGTAGCGACAGCGCGCAAGACCGGCTTGTCGGGATCGGCGGCAGAAGTGTGCAGGTAGATGCCATTCAGATAGTAACGCGTTTCCTCGGTCGATATGGCGAAGCGCGTTTTATCGATCAACCGCTTCAGATCGCCGGCGCTGATCTCGAAGGTATGCGGCAGATCTCCCACGGCGATGTCGGGATAGTCCTCGGCCGGGAGCGTCTGCAGCGCAAACCGCGATTGACCGGCGGACAGAGTCAGGCGGTCTTGATCGGCCTCCCGGTTCAATTCGACTTGAGCGCCATCGGGTAGCTTACGAACGATGTCATGCAGCAGGTGTGCTGGCACGGTCAGTGAACCAGATGATTCCACCGAGGCCGGCGCTTCTTCGATGACTTCGCGCTCAAGGTCGGTGGCCTTGAAGGCCAGCACGGTCCCCGATGCCTTCAGCAGAACATTCGACAGTATGGGTATCGTCGTGCGGCGTTCGACGACGCTGGTCACGTGGCCAAGGGCACGTAGCAGTTCCCCACGTTCAATGACTAGCCGCATCGTCGGTCCTCGCCCTGCCCGGTTGTTTGTTCATATCGAAGTCGACCAAGTTCCCGCGCAATGACATCTGGGCGATACGGCTTGCGGCGGGAAACGCTCGCTCGGTCCTGAACAGTGGGCCAAGGCGGTCGATTCGAGCGGAGCGTCAATTGAGCCGATCGGCCCGTGATTTTCAAGTGGTGTCGCAGATCAGGCCTGTAGGAGCCGAAAAGTCGGGGCAAAAGCCGGCTATTGGGCCACGGTGAATTGCAGGAATCCAAGACGAAACGCAAGCGGTGGCGTCTGTGAAAGACGCCACCCCTGCCCCCGCACGAGCCCAAGGTGCATGCGCCCTCAGTCACTTTGGGACCGAAACGGACCGACAAAGGAATGCCGGTCCGAATTCCGCACACGATCAAGTTGATTAGTGATTCAGCTGTTTCTTCAGCTCTTCCAACTCATCGCGGAGACGTGGATTTGCGTTGAGTTCGCCATCAATTTTGCGAATGGCGTGGAGAACCGTGGTGTGATCCCGGTTACCAAAGCGGCGGCCGATTTCCGGCAAAGAGCGCGCGGTCATCTGCTTAGCGAGGTACATGCCGATCTGACGCGGCCAGACCACCGAACGGTGGCGGCGTTGCGAGAGTAGATCGCTCTTGGACACTCCAAAGTGGCGCGAAATGATGCGCAGAATGTCCTCGATCTTGATGCGGCGAGGCTCGAGACCCTGCACGAGATCGCGGATTACCGTCTCAGCGACTTCAACGGTAATCGGCGCCCGCACGTACTGCCAGTTGGCAAACAGGCGGATAACGGCGCCTTCGAGTTCACGGCCGTTATCGGTAAGACGCTCAGCCAGGAGCTCGACGACGTCGCGTGACAATGTGAACGAAGCATCCATTACGCGCTTTTCAGCAATCCGCATCTCGATGACATTGACGCGCTGTTCGTAGTCGAACGACGCCAATTCAGTCACGAGACCACGGGTCAAACGAGAACGCATGCGTTCATTGAGGCGTTCGATTTGGGCTGGAGGCCGCGAAGACGCGACAACGAGCTGACGGCCACCGTCGAGCAGTGCATTGACGATGTGGTCGAACTCAGTCTCGGTCTGCGCGCCGTGCATGAACTCTAGGTCGTCGATCAAGAGGATGTCGACCTTGCGGAACTTCTCCTTGAAGGCCAGAGGATCGTCTCCGCGAAGGGCTTCGACGAAGCGGTAACGGAAACCGTCGGCGGTCATGTAAAGAACTTTTGCATCCGGGCGACGGCGGGTGACTTCCCAAGCGGTCGCATGAAGCAGATGCGACTTTCCTAGACCGACCGGTGCGTGGATGAAGAGCGGATTGAAACCGGGGCTATCGAAGCCCACGGATTCGGCAACTCGGGTGGCGGCTGCATGGGCCACACGGTTCGAGGAGCCGACAACGAAGGTATCGAAGGTGTAGCGTGGATCGAGTGGCGAGCCTTCGAAATCCCCAATGCGAGTTGTCCGGGTTGGCTGAGGCAGGTTCGGAACCGCCATGGACGGTCGTTGCATGCCGCCGGGCGCATCTTTGGATGGCTGCGCGTTTCCAGGCCTTGCGGTGCTGACGCCCGCGGAACTACCGTCGTTGGCTGACGGACGGACTACCGCCGGGCGTGGTTGGCGAAGCTTCACTTCGACTTTTTCGGCGCCGACGAATTCAGCCTGACAACACTCGAGAAGGTCGGAGATGTAGTGTGTCTGGATCCAATTTCGCAGAAACTTCACGGGCACGGAAACTTCAACAACACCGGCTTCAAAACGCTCGAATTCAAGGGCATTAAACCAGCTTGTATAGATGTCCTCGCCGAGGCGCTTGCGAAGCATCGTGCGAACCTTTTGGCCCTCGAGCTTGGCAGGTGGCCTGGCGGTCACCGCAGTCTCATTGGTGGCTAGCGGCCTTTCAACGACAGTTGCTTTGTCGGCCACAACGACACGATTGCTCCGGGACACGCCGGATTCAGCTTGCGAAATCGATTGCATAGTGAGTCCCCGCACTAGATTAACCCCGTTTTACATAGACTTGGCCGCGCGACACCGTTCGCCCCACGTGGGGAGCGTTGACGGCTGCACTGCCAGTCTGTTCTTTATTCGGAACGCGCGCTTTTGCGCTTACAAGTGACGTCCGGCTGCCCTACGGCCGGACTAGTGGCGAGCGATCAAGAATAACCGCCCCGGGACTTCGCCATCGCGCACGCGACGGCGACGCGGCCCCGGAATACGATGCTCTCTTTGGATCAATGCAGCGCGCGCGCATGGTTCTCTTCAGGCCACGTCTCGATAAGGCGCGCACAGAGGAGCAGCTGGTCAACCAGCTCGCTGATCCAAAACGCTTCGTATTTCGAACAAGTATCTGGCAATTGCCTAAACGCGGCAAATCAGATAGCCAAATCTCGCCGATTCGAAATAAACGTAGTGTTTGTTTGTTATTGTTTTGCCATTTCGTTGAACCGCAGTGGCCATCACCAGCCTTTTCATCTGCGGCCGTAACATTGGCCGTTATAGACCCCACTTGAACCCTCCAACGTCTAACACTTGCGCATTGTGCCCTATCTTTAAGCCGAATGAGGAATCAGCCCGTTCAATGCGCAATACAAGACACTTTCTCCACGGATAGCATTCCGTGAAAACCTCCCAGTCAAACTTGCTCTGTTTTTGACAATCCGTCCTGGGAAACGCCAAACACACCCGGACTAGGAACACGTCTTACATAGAACCCGCAGATTAGCTGCAATTAAGCTAGACCCTCTGCGGGGGGCCGGAGCAGTTTGTCCACTGCCACCGTGGAAAGCTTCTTAGCTGTTAACGAAGATTACTGCAACCCTAACAGATGACGTGTTGTATAGTTAAGTCGTCTCTGAGCGCCTATTTTAATAGGGCCCGGAGCCCGACAGTCTGCATACACCACTTGGTGCCAAGGTTGTTGAATCCACAGAGCTTTGGCGTGTTTTGAACAATAGTGAGCAAAGCTCGATTACACGTTCTGGGGTGGTGATGTTTTTCTAAACGAATTCGCTTGCTGGACCTTTTTAGAGTTTGAGTCTTGGTCAAATGGGTAGAACAAGCGACTCACAGCAAGCTCCCCGGAATCCATTGCTTTAGGGTTGTTCAATGAAGAGCGCACTTGGTCTCGGCTGGCTCTGGACCGTTGCGAACATGTCACGCTGCGGTCACATGAGGGTATTTCAGGACTCTATTTGGCAAAACGAATAATAACGTCAACGGTGCGTATTGGGATGCAAAACTCTTTTCTCACCCGGATTATCTCTTCTCAAAGGAAGGCGAAATAGCTCGTTTTCAAAACGGCTTAACTTGTATCGTGTCG
>Ga0209013_10001831_pt1 | contig 19551 bp, 15 predicted proteins | sample Cruoilmetagenom2_FD_187291 | JGI IMG/M metagenome (GOLD analysis project Ga0209013, IMG submission 187291) | Oil polluted marine microbial communities from Coal Oil Point, Santa Barbara, California, USA - Sample 2 (SPAdes) (version 2) | ecosystem: Environmental > Aquatic > Marine > Oil seeps ...
TATAATTACACTGAGCTTGATGAATGTAAATTTATATTTTTTCAAAATCAGAAGCTACCACTTTATATTTTGTTGTTATAAGGTTTTTAGTTTTAATATGTAAGATTCTTAGACAATAGATAAGGTTGATGGTTTAGTTTTGACTTTAGATAAAGTCTTCGACAAGCTCAGACTGACATAGCGTATTAAATCAACTATTAAAATATATATAGTCATACTGAGATTGGCGAAGTGCAAATTTATATTTTTTCAAAATCTACAGCTACTACTTTATATTCTGGTGTCAGTGTTTCTTTATCTCCAACATTTCCTGTAATTAAATTGATAAATATTTCTGGTTGATGAAAAGTAGTTCTAACAATGCCAGGTTTAACCGTATAATTTAATTTTACTGGAATATTTACACTTCCTCGATCTGAAAAAATACGAACTGTATCTCCTTCGGAAATATCTTTTTTACCTGCATCCAACGGATTTATTTCTAAATAATCATTAGAAGATATTTGCTGATTAGCAGTTCTTCGAGTCATTGTTCCCGAATTGTAATGCTCTAATTGGCGAGCAGTAGTTAAAATAAAAGGATATTTATTTTGATGTGCTACCAACTCTGGCGTTTCTTCAAAGTCAAAATGATGAAAAGTGCCTTTTCCTTTTTTAAACGCACCGTTAATGTGTAGCATTTTTGTATCTGTACCGTCTTCTTTTACAGGCCATTGCAGTCCGTTTTTCCCTAAACCTTTCCAAGTTACTCCTTTCATAAATGGTATAACATCTGCAATTTCTTCTAATAGATTTTCGGCGTCATAAAGTTTTCCTGTAGGTTGATTATAACCTAATTTGTGCATCATATCTATAATTATTTGACCATCAGATTTACAATTTCCAATTGGCTCAACTACTTTATTTACACGTTGTATGCGACGTTCGCCATTTGTAAACGTTCCATTTTTTTCAAAATAAGAAGCTGCTGGTAACACTACGTCAGCCATTTCAGCGGTGGCACTCATAAATAATTCTTGCACTATTAAAATATCTAATTTTTCAAATGCTTTACGAATGTGATTGGAATTTGGGTCCGTCATTAAAGTATCTTCACCCATAATCCAAAGTGCTTTAAATTTGCCGTTAAGCGTTGCGTCTATCATTTCTGGAATTTTTAATCCCTCGCGTTCAGGCATTTTAGGTACTCTGTATTTTTCAGCATAATAATTTTGAATTTCAGGATTATTGATATCCATATATCCAGCTCCTTGATGTGGCTGAACTCCCATATCAGCAGCGCCTTGTACATTGTTTTGTCCACGTAACGGATTTAATCCAACTCCATTTCTACCAATATTACCGGTCATCATTGCCAAGTTAGAGAGTAGCATTACGGTTTTACTTCCTTGATAATGTTCTGTTACGCCTAATCCGTGAAATTCCATTGCGTTATTAGCATTTGCATAAGCAATGGCAGCTTTTCTTACCAAATTTTTATTAACGCCTGTAAGTTGCTCTAATTCGCTCATATTTAAATCAATAACGTGGGACTTAAATTCAGTATAAAATTCAGTATATTTTTTTATAAAAGATGGATTTACCAAATTTTCTTTTATAATATAATGCGCCATCATATTTAAAATAGCTACATTAGTTCCAGGGCGTAATTGCAGGTGATACTTGGCTAATTTTGCCAATTTGGTTTTTACAGGATCAACCACAATACTTGTAACTCCTTTCATAAAAAGTTGCTTAATTTTTGCGCCAGTTACTGGATGTGCTTCTGTAGGATTTGCTCCAAATAATAAGATAGCATCAGTTTGTTTTAAATCTTCAATAGAATTTGTTGCGGCTCCAGTTCCAAAAGATTGTTGCATTCCGTAGGCAGTAGGAGCGTGGCAAACACGCGCACAACCATCAATATTATTGGTTCCAATGGCAACACGAATCATTTTTTGCATTAAATAATTTTCTTCGTTGGTTGCTCTTGAAGATGAAATTCCTCCAATAGCATTGGCACCGAATTCATTTTTTATTTTTGTTATTTTTTTAGTAATAAAATCATAAGCTTCTTCCCAAGAAACTTCTTCAAACTTACCATTTCTTTTAATTAATGGTTCTTTTAATCGGTCTGGGTGATTGTAAAACTGAAAAGCAAATCGTCCTTTTAAACAAGTATGGCCTTCATTAACTTCAGCACCTTCTGGTGCTTGAATACCTTTAATTACTCCATTAATTACAGAAACATCTAACTGGCAGCCAACACCACAATACGTACAGGTTGTTCTTACCGTTTTATCCGCAATTAGGGTTTTGGTTTCAAATACATCTGTTAAAGCTTCCGTTGGGCACGTTTGTACACAAGCACCACAAGAAACACAAGCGGATAAATTAAACGAAGTGTCAAATCCTTTAATAATATTAGTTGCAAAACCACGACCAGACATACCTAAAATCATTTCTCCCTGAATTTCTTCACAAGCCCTTACACATCGATAACAATTAATACATTGTGATAAATCGGATTTTATATACGGATGCGATTTATCTGGTTGAATATTTAAATGATTTTCTCCTTTTGGATATCGCACATTTGGAATGCCAATTTGTGCGATGGTTTCCTGAAATGGAGTTGCTTTTTTATCTTTAGAAGGAAATATTTTATCCGAAGGATAATCGGTTAAAATTAGTTCTACTATATTTTTACGAAGGCGTTTTATTTTATCGGTATTATGATAAATGTATAAACCTTCGGAAATTGGTGTATGGCAAGAAGCCATTGTTTTAGTTATACCATCTTTTTCACGTGCAACTTCTACCGAGCAAACTCTGCATGAACCAAAATTTTCCAATCTATCATCTTGGCACATGGTTGGAATAGCCTTTTTATTTTTTTCAATTCTTCTAACAAACTCTAAAATAGTTTCACCATCATTAAATTTGTGTGCTATGTTGTTGATATATGCTTTCATAATGGAATTAGTTTGAAGTAAAAAATGGTTTTAATTCATCTTTAAAATACTGTAATGCATTTTTTATAGGAAGTGGAACTCCGCCGCCTAATGCACATAACGAGCCAATTTCTAAGGTTTCTAACAAGTCGTTAAACAGTTGTTTATCCACTTTGTAATTTTCTTTTTGAGCCTTTTGAAGCAATTCTTTACCTCTAAAAGAACCAATTCTACAAGGATAACATTTTCCACAAGATTCATCGGCAGTAAATTCCAATAAATGCTCTAAAAATTGAATCATAGGAAAATTATTAGGAATGGAAACTACGCTTGCATGTCCTAATAAAAATCCATTTTCATTTAGGGATTCAAAATCTAAAGTTAAATCTGCAACTTTATGCTTTGGAACAATACCACCCAAAGGACCGCCAATTTGAAAGGCTTTAATATCTGATTTAAGTCCTTTTCCGTATTCTTCAAAAACGGTTTTAAGTGGTGTGCCCATTTCAATTTCATAAATTCCAGGAGTATTAAAAAAACTATCTAAACTAACTAATTTTGTTCCGGTAGATTGTTTGGTTCCAAGTTTTGCATATTCAGCTCCACCATTTTCTAAAATCCAATGAATATTTGCAAACGTTTCAACATTACTTAATACCGTTGGCTTACCAAATAAACCATATTGGGCAGGATATGGTGGGCGTACACGAACTTCTGGGCGTAATCCTTCAATAGAGTTTAATAAAGCTGTTTCTTCGCCACAAACATACGAGCCTTGTCCGCGTATAATTTTAAAACGGAAATTGCCAATTAATTTTTTTTCTTTTAATTTTTTAATGGCATCATTTACAATTCTTATAGAATCTGGATATTCTCCGCGGATGTATAAAACACCAGTATTTGCACCAACAGTTAGTCCAGAAATGTACATGCCAAACAATACTTTATGTGCTTGATGTTCCATTAAATACATATCAGAATATGCTCCAGGATCGCCTTCGTCTGCATTACAAACTATATATTTTTGAGTGTTATCCTGAGCGGAGTTGAAAGGTTCTTTTAAAACTGCATCTAACTTAAACCAAAAAGGAAATCCAGCACCACCACGACCACGTAAATTAGAGGTTTTAATTTCTTCAATTACTTGCTGTGGGTTGTTTTTAAATTTTTCAGCTAAAGCATAGAATTCTGTAGTATTTTCAATTTTTGAAGTTAAAATAGGGGTGGTGTTGCAACCAATATTATAAGCGTTCTTTTTATAAGTTTTTTCTGAAATAATAGTTGCCAATTCCTTTTTGTTCGAAACAGAAAATGTTTTGTTATCAAACATAAAAGCTTGGTTGGTATGACAATGTCCAACGCAAGCTGCGTGACCAATTTCATCCTTTGAAAAATAATTTTCTAAATTTTTATTTAAATTATCTTGTGTTTTTGCAACCATACAAGCCGTTCCGTTGCAAACATGTATTTTTTTATTTCTATTTTCTTCTCTGGTGAAATCATAAAATGAAGATGTTCCAACAACTACAGAATCGTCTACCATAAAACGTTTTGCAAGTTTCTGAAATTCTTCTGTTGAAGCGTTTCTTTGAGATAAATCTGCTATGTTTTCAAATAGATTATCTTCTAATTCTTTTCGTGAAGATAGAGATCGTATGTTTTTATTTGCCATTTTATCCTAAATATAGTTTGGCTAAAAATACTAAAATTATTTGTTTTTTTTGGGAATTTTAAACCTTTTCACAAATCAAAATGATATGTTTATTGTTAAAATTAGTTGTAAAAAATAGATATGTTTTACCACCTTCTTTTAGTTTTGTTTTTTTACGAATTTGAGCAACTGTTTCAGGGAAATTACGTGTTGTTATGTTGGCCTTTTTGTTAGGAATTAATTTAAGTAATTCTTTTTTATTGTATGAAATTACATGGGTAAGTTTAAATCTTCGTCCGGGGAATACCATTAAATTATCTGAAGTATATAAGTGAGAATGTTGCTGTAATTTATCTATTTTAAAGTAGTCCGAAACTTGGTTGAAAGCTCCTGACTTTAGTATGGCTGCATTTGGTTCGTAAATATACTTTTTTGGCTCTGAAAAAGTAGCAAAACTTTCTTTATTTAACGTGTAATTAAAATGTTGTGTATTAGTTTTGTTAAAGTTAATGGTTTTAATATCAGTAGATTGTTGTCTGTTTTTTTCTAAAACAATTAACAATTCTTTTACTTCATTTTCAACCGAAACTATATGAATTTCCTTTACAAAATTTAATTCATTTATAGCACTTTTAATATCTAAAATAGGAGAAACTTTCAATAAAATATTATTGGAAAATTGAAATAAAAAATCTAAATTTTCAGGAATATTGGGCAAGCAATCTTTTAACAAAAACACTTTGTTTTTGATGTCATTTCTTCTTGAAGGATCTGCATAAATCCAATCAAATTTTGTGTTTTTATTTTTTAAATATTTTAGTCCATCACCAAAAAATGTTTCAATATTTTTTATGTTGAATTGTGTTATATTATGAGCTGTAATTTTAGATAAATCCTCATTTATTTCACAATGTGTTACGTTTTTAACTTTTTGTGAAAAATAATAAGAATCAACACCAAATCCGCCGGTAATATCAGCTAATGAGTTTCCTGAAACTAAATTCGCTTTATATTTCGCGGTAATTTCAGAAGAGGTTTGTTCAATATTTAGTTTGTTTGGATAATAAATGTTTTTTGTAGTAAACCAAGTTGGTAATTTCTTTTCACATTTGTTTTTTGCCAAAATTTGTTCTGCAATTTCTTGTATAGAAATATTTTTAAAAGGACTTCCTTTTAAAATCAGTTTTGTTAGGTTAGATTTTAAATTTACATTAATAAAATGCTGAACTTCTTTATTTAAAATACTTGTATTCAATTAGTTATTGCTTAATTCAATAAGTTTTGTAATAGTTCTCCAATTTCTTGTTGTGGCCGTAGTTTTTAGTTTTTTTTCAATTAAATTAGTGGTTAATTTTGAGTTTCCTGCACTATTTGGATAATATAAAAAAGCGAAATTATTAATTATTTCAATTTCTTCGTTATTGGTTAAAAACGGTACCATTTGTTTTATTCCCTCAGCATTATAATTATCTTTTAAAATTGCTACATATAAGGTTTTAATATCTATTGTTTTTCGTTTTAGAAATGGATTAGATAAAAATAAGGCGTTAAGTTGTTTTTTAGTTATAACCAAAGCCTTAATGGTATGTCCGAAATCTTTATTTATCTGATCTATTATTAGTTGCTCAATATTTAAAACATCGGTTTTATTAGTTTTAAATATAACATTGCCGCTTTGAATGTAGGTTACAACTTCATTAAAACCTAGTTGCAGTAAACTTTGTTTTAATGCTGCCATTTTAATTTTATTATGACCAGATACGTTTATTCCTCTTAAAAGTACAATATAAGTTGTCATTTAATATTAATTTTATCCTTTTTTATATCCTATTTTTGTTCTTTGTGTTTGCTTTGGATTTTCTAATAACTTTTGAAGAACTTCATATATTTCACTAAATTGATTGTTGTATTGTAATTCTATTTGTTGAATTTTATTTAAAAGTTCCTCATAATTAGCCGCTAATTTTCTTAGTTGTACAAAGGTGTCTATTATTTGTAAACTCATTTTAATAGCTGTTTCGCTATTTAAAACACTAGAAAGCATTAAAATTCCATGTTCTGTAAACACAAAAGGAGGGTATTTAGAATGTCTTCCTTGTTTTAAGGTCGCAATTTGCGTCCTTAAAGTGGCATATTCTTCAGTAGTTAGTTCAAACATAAAGGATTTTGGAAAGCGATTTATATTTCGTCTAACCTGTTCTTTAAGCCTTTTTGTTTCTACACCATATAAAAATGCCAAATCCCTATCAAGCATTACTTTTTGGTTTCTAATAAAATAAATTTTACTGGATATTATTTCATTAGGAATTGCAATTTTATTTTTCATAGCAGAGTGTTTTTATAAGTTTTTGGTCAAAGACTTTACAATTTTGTTATCAGATAAAAAAGCTTTTAGAATTACTTTAAGTGAGGTATAAGTTGGTACGGCTACAATCATTCCAATAACACCAAATAAAATACCGCCAATCATTATTACTAAAAATATTTCAAGTGGATGCGATTTTACACTGTTTGAAAATATAAAAGGTTGACTTACAAAATTGTCGATCAATTGAGCAATTAAATAGCCGATCATAACATAAATAGTGGTTGGTAAAATTATCGTTTGAAAATCTTCTCCTAAATTGCTACTCATGGTTAAAAATAGCATTAGAATACCACCAATAATTGGTCCTACATAAGGAATTAAGTTTAGTAAAGCACATAAAAATGCGATTACAACAGCATTTTCTACGCCAAAACTTAGTAATACTATAGTGTAAATAATAAATAGAATGGTAATTTGAAACACAAGACCTACAAAATAACGTGATAATAAATTTTTGATGCTTGTAAGCGATTTTTTTAGTTTGCTTTCGCTTTTGTCATTTACTATGGTATAAATTGAATTTTCCAGTAAATGAGTGTCTTTCATAAAAAAGAACGATATAAATAACACAGAAAACAAACCAATACTTAAGTTACCAACCATTCCAATTACTGAGTTTAATAGATTTGGAATTGCTGTTAAATTTTTAAATAAATCTGCGTTTTTTAACTCATTTAAAATATCAATGTTATGGGATAAAAAGTAATCGTTTAATTGATTTAAAATATTTTGAATATTAGATTGAAGTTGATCAATATTTAGTAATGATAAATTTTGACCTTGTTTAATTATTAGTGGAATAAACATGCTAATTAATCCAGCTAAAAAACCTAAAAACAACAACATTGTAGTAATTACAGCTAAGGTGTTGGGGAATTTTAATTTTCTTTTTAAAAATTGAATTACGGGTCTGGCAATTAACGAAATAACTGCAGATATAGCAATGAATATTAATATGGATTGTACCTTAAATAAAAAATATAATAATAATAAAATGCCTATTATTATTGCTAAAGCTTTTAATATTCCGTTGGCAATTATTTTAGAATTCATTTCCTATTAATTAATGTGTTAGACTTTATTTTCTTTTGCACTTAAAACCCTGCAGCTTTGTCATCACCTCTATAATCTGCTCCGCCTTCTAATTTTCCATTTGGTAAAACTAATATAGCATCAACTTTTCCAAGTATTCTAGAGTTTTTTTGATTTATTTTGTACCCTTTTTTTTCTAATTTTTCAAATAAAGATTTATTAAATCCTTTTGGTTCAAAAGTAACTACATCAGGTAACCATTGATGATGAAACCTTGGAGCATCTACTGCTTGTTGCATAGAATAATTAAATTCGTAAACATTTAATATAGTTTGCATTACTGAAGTTATAATGGTAGATCCGCCTGGTGAACCAACTGCCATATACAGTTTACCATTTTTTTCTACAATAGTTGGTGTCATAGAGCTCAACATTCTTTTTTCAGGTTGTATCGAATTTGCTTCAGCACCAATTAAACCAAACATATTTGGCGTTCCAGGTTTTGAGCTAAAATCGTCCATTTCATTGTTTAATAAGAAACCTCCTTCAGAAACAAAGACTTTTGAACCATATGCTCCATTTAATGTTGTAGTTACGGATATGGCATTTCCAAATTTATCAATAATAGAATAATGCGTAGTTTCATCACTTTCAAAACCAATAATATTTCCATGTTTTACTTCGGAAGATGGCGTTGCATTATCCCAAGAAAAACTCTTCATTCTTTTTTGAACATATTTTTCTGAAATTAAAGTGTCTATTGGAATTTTTACAAAATCAGGATCTCCTAAAAAGTAGGAGCGGTCTGCAAATGCTCTTCGTTCAGCTTCCGTTATTAGCTGAATATATTTTGCAGAATTATGTCCATAAGAAGCTATGTTATAAGGTTCAACAGCTTTAAATATTTGAGCATCACAAATTCCACCGCTAGATGGAGGTGACATAGAAATAATTTTTAAATCTTTATAAGTAAATTCAATAGGTTTTCGCCAAATAGATTGATAATTTTCTAAATCTTTATAAGTAATAATTCCTCCTAATTTTTGAACATAACTAACCAGCATTTCTGCTGTTTTTCCTTTGTAAAAACCATCGTTACCTTTATCTCTTATTCTTTCAAGTGTTTTTGCCAGATTTGTATATTTAATGGTATCACCTTCTTTCCAATCTCTATCCAACATAATTTTAGTGCCATTTACTTTTGAAAAATGTTTTCCGTATTTGGCAAAACTTTGTGCTTGTTTTTTAGTGACTACAACTCCATTTTTTGCTAAATCTATTGCTGGTTGAATTAATTCTGAAAACGGTAAAGAACCAAACTTTTTATAAACCTTAAACATGCCATCTACACTTCCTGGTATTCCTATTGCAACAGCGCCTAAAGTACTTTTACCTTTAATAACATTTCCATTTTTATCTAAATACATATTTTTAGTTGCCGCACTTGGTGCTTTTTCTCTAAAATCTAATGCTCCAGTTTCTCCGCTATTTTTACGATATACCATAAAACCACCACCACCAATATTGCCGGCAAAAGGGTACGCAACTGCTAAAGCAAAATGGGTAGCAATCATGGCATCAAAGGCATTACCACCTTTTTTCATAATGCTAGTGCCAATTTTAGCTGCTTCTATTCTTGCGCAAACAACCATTGCACTATCTGTAACTATACCAGTAGAATTAATGTTTTGGTTTAATTTTTGCGAGTTGTTTTTACACTGTATTGCTAAAGTTAAAACAAATAGGATTAAGAATAATTTTTTCATAAAGTATTAATAGTTAGAATTTTATTATCTGAAAACTGAGTTAATTCCTTAAAAAAAGGAATGAAATCATTTTCAAATTTAGTATAATTTATTTTTAAATCTTCAATGGCAATATTCATTTTAGATATTCCTTTTGTACGATTATTCATGCCAATTAAAACTTGTTCAATTCCTTCCATGGTTGCATAATTAACTAACCAATTATATTTAGTCATGCTGGCAAGCATATTTTGCATTTGAAGAGGGAAAATATTTTTGTTTCTTTCTAAAATGGCATACACATTTTCAGCGTATTCTGGTAAATCAACTTTTGAGTATTTATCCCAATTTTTTGCTAAAATATGATCATAAAAAATATCGATAATTACGCCTTTGTAATGACCATATTGCGCTTGAAGCCTTCGCTTACTTGTTTTTACAATTGGGTGATTATCAGTAAAATAATCAATAGATCGGTGTAATAAAATTCCTTGTTGAATTTCAATAGGATAGTTTTTATATTTATTTCCTTTAATAGCGTCTGCAATAAAATTACCAATTAGTAATTTTTCATTATCTTTTGATAAATAAAGGTGCGCTAAAAAATTCATAAATTAAATTTAAAACAATGATACAAAAAAAATCCGCTTTTGGCGGATTTTAATATATTGCGTTTTTCGTTATTTTAGTGATTTAGCATTACAGGCATAACCAACATAGTAATAAATTCACCTTCATCAACACCGTCTAAAGGAGTTAAAATACCTGCTCTATTTGGTAATGACATTTCAATAACAATATCTGTAGAATTCAAATTACTTAGCATTTCGGTTAAAAAACGTGAATTAAACCCTATTTGTAAATCATCACCAATATATTCACAAACCAAACGTTCTTCAGCTTTATTAGCATAATCTTTATCTTCAGCCGAAATATTTAATTCCGTACCAGCCATTTTTAAACGAATTTGGTGGGTTGTTTTATTTGAAAATATAGAAACACGTTTAACTGAATTTAAAAAACTACTTCGGTCAACCGTTAATTTATTTGGATTTTCTTTAGGAATAACTGCATCATAATTAGGGTATTTACCATCAATTAATCTACAAACTAAAACTACATTATCAAAAGTAAATTTAGCATTAGCATCGTTATATTCTATAGTTACATCGCTTTCCGCACCGCCTAAAATTCCTTTTAATAAATTTAAAGGTTTTTTTGGCATAATAAATTCAGCAGTATCATTTGCAGTTACATCAGTACGTGAATATTTAACTAATTTATGAGCATCGGTAGCTACAAAAGTTAAACTTTCTGAACTAAATTGAAAAAATACACCGCTCATTACTGGTCTTAAATCATCATTACCTGCGGCAAAAATAGTTTTTGAAATAGCCGTTGCTAATATTTCTCCGGGTATTACGGCACTTTTTGGAGATTCAATAGAAACTGCTTTTGGAAATTCACTTCCATCAAAATAAGCCATATCATATTTTCCTTGGCTTGAGCTTATTTCAACCTTGTTTTCTTCCATTTTAAAAGTTAAAGGTTGATTAGGAAATGTTTTTAAAGTATCTAATAATAACCGTGCAGAAATAGCTACGGAACCACTAGAATCAGACTCTACATCAATTGTAGTGCTCATGGTTGTTTCTAAATCTGAAGCAGATAGTTTTAATTCATTATCATTAAGTTCAAATAAAAAATTATCTAAAATAGGTAAGGTATTACTGTTGTTAATAACTCCTCCTAAAACTTGGAGTTGTTTAAGCAATTGACTGCTTGATACTATAAATTTCATTTACGATTATTTTAATTCAATGTTGTACAAATATATTCTAAATAAGTTGTTTTAAAAAAGATATTTATTAACAGTTTTAAAATAAAAATCAACTTGTTTAAATTTTAAATTTTTGAAAACAATTTATCTCTTTTCTTGTTATTAATTTATATTTTTTAGTTTAAACTTTCTACCTTTGTTACACTCCAAGCTTCTGGTTTAGCATTAAAATAAATTTTAGTATTTTTCCAAACTTCATTAAATAAATCTGAATTTTTATAGGTGTTTAAATGTTCTTCAGTTTCCCAATAACTATAGGTAAAAAAAATGGATGGATTATTAATATCTCTATTGAGTTCTAATAATTTGCAACCTTCAAAATTTTTAATGTGATGCTTATTTTTATGAAAATTTTCAAGAAATAAATCGGTTTTTGATAGTTCGAAACTCATTTTTACAATTCGTACAAGCATTATTAATTAAATTTAATAGTTATGGTATCTCTATAATTAAGTCCGAGTAAAGTTGATGCTCCTCCAACCGTTTTTAAATTACTTCTAAAAATAGCAATTTCTAAATAATTTGCTGAATTAAAAATAGCCAGCCTACTACCATCTTTTTGTCGTTGTTCCTCTGGTAAAGTAAAATCTACAATATCACTATATTTATTTTGAATTTCAGTAAAATGATATTTACTAGCAGTTATTTCAAAATTTCTTCCTTTACCAACTTCTTGAAATACTTTTTTTGCAATATTACTTATAGAATTTCCATAATTATCAACATAAATAATGTTACCAGTAAGTGTTTTTAAATCGTCAGTTATTTTAGGTTGTAGTTCCACTATTTTTTTAAATTCTGAAATGGTTTTACCAATAACTTCTAAGGTTCCACCGCGTGAAATATGACAGGCAACTTTTACAAAAACATCTAAAACAGGAAAACTAGTTTCTACACGATCGTGAATATTAATTTCTACAATTTTTTCAGGCTTAATTTCATTGGCAAGTAAGGAGATTACTCCGTTATTTGGACAAATAAAATAATGGTTATCTAGTTTTAAAGCAATATGTTTATTATCTTCATTTAATTCAGAATCAACACCAATAATATGAATACTTCCTTCAGGAAAACTTTTATAAGCATTTTTTAAAATATATGCGGTTTCTGTAATGTTAAATGGAGAGATTTCGTGCGATATATCAACAATTCTAGCATTTGGTAATTCATTATAAATAGTTCCTTTAATGGCGCCAACAAAGTGGTCTTTTGTTCCAAAATCAGTAGTTAAGGTAATTATTGACATTTACTATAGCATTGTTTTTTAAGTAAATAACCAATTAAAATTTTTAATAAAATGTTTACAACTTATTGTTAAACATTTAAAAAAGATAATTTGTTATTTAGTACATTTGTTATGCAAATCTAATCAATTATTCGATTAATAGAATACAATTTTTTTTATAAAACTTAATACATTTTCATTTGAACGAAAGAATAATAGAACTTACAGAAATTAATCCTAATGATTTATTTGGTGCTCATAATTCAAATGTTGAAATTCTTCAAAAATACTTTTCAAAATTAAAGTTGGTTGCCAGAGGTAATAAACTTAAGGTTTATGGTGAACCTGAAATTTTAGATGAATTTGAAAAACGTTTAAATATGATTATTGCATATTTTAATCGATATAATAAATTAGATGAAAATAGCATTGAACGAATTTTAACTACCAATGGAAACGAGCATAAAACTAAAATTTTTGCAGATGGCGTTTTAGTGCATGGAGTTAACGGAAAACTTATTAAAGCCCAAACCGTTAATCAACGTAAAATGGTGGAAAAAATGGTTAAAAACGATATGTTATTTGCTATTGGACCTGCCGGAACCGGAAAAACATATACTGCAGTAGCACTTGCGGTAAAAGCTTTGAAAGAAAAAGAAGTAAAACGAATTATACTAACAAGGCCCGCGGTAGAATCTGGAGAAAATTTAGGGTTTTTACCTGGAGATTTGAAGGAAAAGTTAGATCCGTATATGCAACCTTTATATGATGCGTTACGCGATATGATTCCATTTGAAAAATTAGATTCCTACTTAGAAAAAGGAGTCATACAAATTGCTCCTTTGGCATTTATGCGCGGTAGAACTTTAGATAATGCTTTTGTAATTTTAGATGAAGCTCAAAATACTACGCATAACCAAATGAAAATGTTTTTGACAAGGATGGGTAAAAATGCTAAATTTATAATTACTGGAGATCCCGGTCAGATAGATTTACCAAAACGTCAAGTTTCTGGCATAAAGGAAGCTGTTTTAACTTTAAAAGAAGTTAAAGGTATTGCCTTTGTGTTTTTAGATGATAAAGATGTAATTAGACATAGATTAGTAAAACAAATAATTTCTGCCTATAAAAGTATTGAAGGTGGAAACGAATAAATAAAAAGCAACGTACAACAACTAAAAGAAAAAAAATGAGTAACACCATTAACAACACCAACTTTAATTTTCCGAAGCAAAAAAGTGTGTATAAAGGAAAAGTAAGAGAAGTTTACAATATAAATGATGAATTATTGGTTATGATAGCGACTGATAGAATTTCAGCATTCGATGTTGTTTTACCAAAGCAAATTCCGTTTAAAGGTCAAATTTTAAATCAAATTGCTTCAAAAATGTTAGAAGCCACTTCTGATATTATTGAAAATTGGATGTTAGCTGTTCCTGATCCAAATGTTACTGTTGGTCATTATTGCACGCCTTATAAAGTTGAAATGGTAATAAGAGGTTATCTATCGGGTCATGCGGCACGTGAATATAAAGCAGGAAAACGATTGTTATGTGGCGTTGAAATGCCTGAAGGAATGAAGGAAAACGATAAATTTCCAACTCCAATTATTACGCCTTCAACAAAAGCAGATGATGGCGACCACGATGAAGATATAACGCGTGAAGAAATTATTTCAAATGGAATTGTAGATAAGGATGAGTACGAATTATTAGAAAAATATACCCAAGAATTATTTAAAAGAGGTTCTGAAATTGCAGCTAAAAGAGGTTTAATTTTAGTAGATACTAAATATGAATTTGGGAAAACTAAAGAAGGTAAAATAGTGTTGATTGATGAAATTCACACTCCAGATTCATCTCGTTATTTTTATGAAGAAGGTTATAATGAACGTCAAAATAGAGGTGAAACTCAAAAACAATTATCTAAAGAGTTTGTGCGTCAGTGGTTAATTGAAAATGGATTTCAAGGAAAACAAGGGCAGCAAGTTCCAGAAATGACCACTGAAAAGATTAATGAAATTTCAGAGAGGTATATTGAATTATATGAGAATATTACAGGAGAATCTTTTGTAAAATCAGATGTGAGTAATATTTCAGAACGAATTGAAAAGAATGTAGTTACTTTTTTAAATAGGTAAAGGTAGTGGGTAGCTACCTATAAATTTAAAATGATAAAAAACTGAGTATAAAAAACAAATAGGTTTCGACTGCGCTCAACCTGACACTAACAAATAGAGTTACTTATTCGTAAAAGGAAATTATCTAATAACCTCTATAAAGAAAACTACTGAAATTTAAAATAGTTATTATAGGAAGTATAATTTATGGTACTAGTATGGTTTTCTAAATAATCAATAATTCCTTCGGCAGTTGTAAAATTTGTTGGCGTTGGTGTTTTGGTAAAATAAGTATCGTAAACTGCTGGAATGTAGTCATTTAATCCGACAGTTAATGTAGTGCTGTCGTTTATAATTTCATCATTTAAATTTTTTATAACTACTTCATTATTAACTTCTTCTATTTTAACTCCGGCATAATAAACAGCAATTTTGCTTCCTTTTAAAAAGTTTTTTATTTCGCTAACCGTCATAGTATAGGTTACTGCTCCATTATTAAATGGGTCAATTTCAAAAATTTCACGCTTAGTAATATCTCCTTCATCTAAACTGTTTCTAATACCTCCAGTATTTTGAAAAGTAATATCAGCATTCATTTCCTTTTTTAATATATCTGTATAAAAATAGCCAACTTGCGAATGGTCGTGATAGGCAGATGAATAACCAATTACTTCGTCTAAATTAGCTTCTTGATTATAATTATCTGCCATATTTTTGATGGCTGCATCATAATTTGGATAGCTGTTTAAATCAATTAAATCATAGGTTAAACTTTCTATTTTCTTATCTTTTAAGGTGAGATTAATTTTTCCTAAATAATTCAATTTGGAACCAGCTTGAAAAATAGGAATGTTATTAACAGAGGTAATTGCTTTAGAATGTGAATGTCCTCCAATAATCATGTCAAAATAAGGATAATTGTTGGCAATACTTTTGTCGGTATTTAATCCTAAATGAGTAAGAGCAATATATAAATCAGCTTTTTCAGTTTGTTTTACCTGTGCGTAATCCCCAATTACATCAGTATATTTTTGAAATGTTAAATCTTTTACTCTCCAAGGATGAGTGGATGGAATAACGGCTCCTTCTTTGCCGTTAGTTTCAACTAGCCCTAAAAAAGTAATTTTAATGTTATCTTTTGTAATTGTTTGATATGCTTTTGGCTGAGGTATTCCAGTATTATTCATAGCTACGTTTGCACAAATCCAGCTAAATTGTGATTGCAAAAATCTATCTTTTAAAATAGTTTCCCCATAATCAAACTCGTGATTACCTATTTCAGAAATGTCAAATCCAACTTTGTTCATTAAATCAATCATTGGATACCCTTTTGGGTTGTAATTATCCACCACAGGATTACCAGAAAATATATCGCCAGCACAAACTAAAAGTACGTTAGTTTCTTTTTTTTCTTGATCTACAATATATTTTATTTTAGCAAAATTTTCTATGCTTCCATGTGAATCATTAATGTGAAAAATAGTTAGATCTTTACTGTTATTTTGAGGAATTACGGGTTGTGTATTGTTCTCTGTTGAACAACTAATAACAAAAAAGGAAATAAGTATAAATAGAATACTTTTTTGTAAATTTTTCATAAGAAATAATTTACTATAAAATTAACTAAAAAATTAGTGAGCTTGTAATTCTTTTATAAAACTTTTTTCATTGTCAAATAGAGGCTGTGTATCTAACCAATAAAATGCTTTTCCACAAGTGGAAAAAATTTCAACTTTTTTATGTGTGTCTTTAGTTTGCATTTTATATAAGGTTGTTAATACTACTTGTTTTGGCGTGTGCGTGACAATGGCAATTTTTCTAGTTTTTTTATTTGGCAATTTTTTATTTGAAAAATCAATGTATTTTGAAATTTCTTGTGGTTTTATATTAAAAGTAACCTCTTTAAAGTAAATAAAGTAATTGTAATCTAATGAGAAATTTGAATCTTGAATAAGTTGCTCTTTAAATTGGATGAATGAATCTATCGTAATAATTCCTTGAAAAAATTCAACAATAAGGTTTTCTTTTTTTAAAATTTTATAAGAATTTTTTAACGACATCTTCAGCTTAAATTTAGAGTGCGAAAATAAGTTTTATGTTTTAATTTTCAATATTTTCAGCAATGTATTTTTATTAAAATAATTGGAGAAAATTTAATTTAATTTATATAATAATTATATAAATACACTATTTGTAATAATAAAAACGCAAAAAATATTAATAAAATAGGAATGTGATAATTGCTTAGTTTAAATATTATAAATGTAAAAATTAAAATATTTTCTAATTAAGAATACTTTCGAGTATAGTTTTATCAATTTTTAATCAATTAGAAGCAGCTTCTATAGTAGAGAAAATTTCAACGGTTTGTGCAGGATTGCAATATTAACCGTTTTATTATAAAACTATAAAGATGAATAAAGTTTTGAATTAGAGAATTGCCAAATTTAAACAGAGTAAAATAATAGTTAAAAAGGTAAAAATATCGAAGATTTAACCTCAATATTTTTATCTTTTTAACATAGTGTCAAAACATTGTTTTAATAGTACTACTGCAAACTATGTTTAGATGTTATAGCTTTATTATTTTCAACAATATAATTCATCATTTTAACTAATAAATGAACTCTATCTTTACCTCTTACATTATGTTCGTGCATTGGATAGGTAAAATAATCTAATTGAACTCCTTGTTTAACCGCTTCTTGTAATAGGGTTAAACTATGTTGAGGTACCACTGTTGGATCAACACTTCCGTTGATAATTAGAAGTTTTCCATCTAAATTTTTAATATAATTAGGTACACAAGCATTTTTATAACCTTCAGGATTTTCTTGCGGAGTATCCATATAACGTTCACCATACATTACTTCATAATATTTCCAGTCTGTTACAGGGCCACCTGCAACTGCAGTTGTAAAAACTCCTGGATGACGTAACATTAAACTTGTGGTCATAAATCCACCAAAACTCCATCCATTAATTGCTATTCTATTTTTATCAACAAAAGACAACGTTTTTAAATAATCTACACCATTTAACTGATCTTCCATTTCAATATCTCCTAAATGACGGTGAATAATACTTTCAAAAGCAAAACCTCTGTTTTCTGTTCCTCTATTATCTAGGGTAAAAACAATATAATTATCTAAGGATGAAAATGCTGTAGACCATAATCTAGAACCACCTAACCAAGAATTAGTTACTAATTGTGCATGCGGACCGCCATAAACATAAACTAAAACAGGATATTTTTTTGAAGCATCAAAATTGGCTGGCTTAGTAATTTTACCATATAATGTGGTTCCATCATTTGCTTTTAGATTAATAAATTCGGTGGTTCCTATTTTATAATCTTTTAAAGGATTTTCTGCTGTAAAAATGGTTGTTGGTTTTAAATTTTTGGTATTTATTATTTGAGAAATTCTTGGAACTGTAATGCTACTATAAGAATCTAATAAATAGTTACCATTACCATTTATACTACCAATATGAGTTCCTTTTTTAGTGCTAAGTTGTGTTGTTTTTCCAGAAGTAAGATTTACTTTAAAAAGGTTCATTTCTCTAGGATCTGTTCCGGTTCCTTTTATAAAAACACTTTTAACCTTGGTGTCAAAACCTAAAATGCCAGTTACCACCCATTTATAATTAGTAAGTTGTTTTATTAAATTTCCATTGGTAGAATATTCATAAATATTCATAAAACCATTGCGTTCACTTAAATATAAAAAGTTAGTGTTGCTATTTGGTAAAAACACGGCATCAAATTCTGGTTCTGTCCATTTATCGTTAGTTTCTTCAAAAATAGTTACTATTTTTTTTCCTGTTTGAACATCATATTTATTAAACCAAATATGATTTTGACCTCTGTTTACTTCCGCAACTAAAATATATTTTTCGTCAGGAGTCCAAGTTAAATTGGTTAAATAATGCTCATCGGATGTGTCAATATCTAAATAAGAAGTTGTATTCGTTTTCATATTAAATATTCCAATTTTAGCCTTTTCACTTCCTTGACCTGCCATTGGATATTTTATACTTTTTAAGGTAGCCGGATACGTATTAATGTTTACTAAAGGATAATTAGTTACGTTACTTTCATCTTTTTGATAGAAGGCTAAAAAATTACCTTTTGTACTCCAAAATGTGCCTTTTTTTATGCCAAATTCATTTCTGTGTATAGATTGTCCGGCAACTATATTTTTATCTGTAAAACTGGTAACAGCAATTTTAGGATTACTAGCATTTGCAACATATAAATTATTATCTAATGTATAAGCAGTAGCCTTTGCTTTATTATTAAATTCAGTATTTTCACCTAGTTCACTATTAGTAACACTATAGGCTTTAGTTTTAGTTAAGTAATTATAAACTTCAAAAGTATTTTTAGAATTAAAAGTTAATTCCGTATTAGTTATGCTTAAAATTCTTGGTAATCGAGTTAAATTTGGATAAACTTTTTGAAGAGATTCTAAAGTAATAGCATTAGTTTGAGTATTGTTTTTTGCACTACTTATAACTAATTGATTATCTTTTTGATAGATATAATTTTCAGAATTATTTATCCATTGTAATTGCGCTAATCGTTTTGGGTACAATCCTTTAGAATACCCTAAAACAGCATCGCTTAAGGTTAAG
>Ga0209013_10001832_pt1 | contig 19550 bp, 15 predicted proteins | sample Cruoilmetagenom2_FD_187291 | JGI IMG/M metagenome (GOLD analysis project Ga0209013, IMG submission 187291) | Oil polluted marine microbial communities from Coal Oil Point, Santa Barbara, California, USA - Sample 2 (SPAdes) (version 2) | ecosystem: Environmental > Aquatic > Marine > Oil seeps ...
AATTACATAGGGTAGGAATAAAGACCCCGTTTTCTCTGGCAGCCTCAACGATGTATTTTCCTTCTGTTGAAGTATATTCCTTATCGTCAATTGTGAAACTTATAGTTTTGTTCATGTTTTGATTATTATAATTGTGGTATGCGGTCAACAAATTCACAGGATTCAGTTACAGCTGATGCAAGGTCAATACCAGAATCAAATTCAACATTTCTTTGAATCAGCTCCTCATAGAGTTCTCTGAAATTTTTGATACTGGTTGTTACAGGGTTCGCTGCGGTATGCCCAAGTCCACAGCGGTTAATTTGCATGATATTGCTCCATTCTTCCATTTCAATTAAGTCATTTCTTGTTCCATGACCAGCAAATATTTTATCTAATTTATTTTTTAATAATGCTGGTATATTTCTGCATGGAACACATGATCCACAGGATTCTTCAATGAAGAATTCAGTAAAATTCATCACCACATCTTTAAGTAAGTCTCTTGAATTGTTAAAAATAATAAGAGAACCTCCTGTTGCCAGATCTGAGTAGCAAAGTAACCGGTCAAACTGTGATGGTGGTATCAGTGCTCCGGAGGGCCCGCCAACCTGAACGGCTTTGGTGTTTTCAGCACCTGACATCTCCAGTATATCGTTAACTGAGAAACCCCATTCAAGTTCATAAATTCCAGGAATTGGAGTATCTCCTGATACAGAGAATACTTTTGACCCTCGAGAATCTTTCACCCCCAAATCTCTAAATTTTTGTGCACCAAATTTTAATATGGTATAAGAATGAGCCAGTGTCTCCACATTATTAATAACTGTCGGCTTGCCAAGATATCCACATTCGGTTGGAAAAGGTGGCTTGTTTCTAGGTTCTCCACGTTTACCTTCCATAGATTCGAACAGAGCACTTTCCTCACCACATATATATGCGCCACTTCCTAAAAATATTTCAACATGAAAATCCAAGCCTAATTCCTCTAGAATATCATGAAATTTCCTTATTTCCTTTTTCAGGTCCGGTACTAAAAATTTGTACTCCCCGCGCAAGTAAATAAATCCTTTTCGCGCACCTATTATTTTAGAACACATCGCCATTCCAGACAGAACTTTATGAGGAACTCGCGTAAGTATTTCCCTATCTTTAAAAGTTCCTGGTTCCCCTTCATCTGCATTACAGATTACATATTTATCTTTCTCCTTCGACTCGGCTGTAAGCTTCCATTTTAATCCTGTTGGGAAACCAGCTCCACCTCTTCCCTTCAATCCAGAGTTCACCATCTCATTAATTACTTCCTGATTGGACTTTGCTAATGCTTTTCTAAGAATCTCTTTACAATCTTCATCATTTTTAAAGATCAGGTCTATTCTATGTAACTGTTTTTTAGTTGTTGTCATTTTGGGTAATTTATTTGTTAGTTTCCTCTTCCTATTTATTTCTCCTCTTTATATTCTCGCAAAATATCAACTACTTTCTCTGGAGTTAACTCTGTATACACATCATCATTGACTAACATCGCAGGTGCTTTGTGACACCATCCCAGACAATTAGTTTGCAGTATGGTGAATTTTTTATCAATTGTTGTTTCACCAACCTTCACCTTGAGGAAATTTTCAATTGCCATAAGAATTTGGTTTTTACCTTTCATGGAGCAGGTTATGGTTTTACAAATCCGAATCACATACTTGCCCCTGGGTTCTGTATCTAAAAAAGAATAAAAACTTGCTGTACCATAAACATGTGCTGCCGGAATAGACATGGCCTTTGAAATTTTAAGAATCACATCTTCTGAAAGATATCTTTCCTGATCGACTACTCCCTGTAAAATGGGAAGAAGATTTTCGCGATCAGTTCCATATTTAGAAACCAAATCCTGTACTAATTTTTCTTGAAAATCCATAAACTGTTAGTTTAAGCGTTAATATTATAAGTGTCTCGCTTTGAAGATAAAGAAATTAAAGAATTATTTCTCTATTAACTACACAGAACTAAATGATAGACACTTACAAAACCCAAAACAACATCTTCGCTACATAATTTTTAAAATACACTTTTTTACAATGATAACAGGACATACAAGAAGCTTCTGTTCTATAATAATATTTTCTTATTATCACTAAAATGTACTTTAAAACATATCTAATTTAAATTTAGACTCTTTTAAAACTGCGCATTTGAATAAACCACAAAAAAAAACCTTCGGTATAATACCGAAGGTTTTCCTTATTAATATCTAAATGAGTTAATTATATATTTTGGGATCTATTTCACCTCTCATAACCATATAACCATTCATCGCCAAAGCTTTCATTTCATCCTCACCCGGGTAGACAACAACTGGTGCAATGAATGAAACCATATCCTTCACATAGTTTACCAGGTCAGGATTATGAGCAATACCTCCTGTTAGGAGAATTCCATCAACATCGCCTTTTAGTACGCTTGCCATAGCGCCAATAGATTTTGCTACCTGATATGACATAGCATCCTGAATTAATTTGGCTTTAGCATCTCCATTTTTAGCCTTAACTTCAACCTCATAGGCATCGTTAGTACCGATATGAGCTACTAATCCACCTTCCCCCTTAATCATTTTCTTCACATCATCTAAGGTATACTTTCCACTAAAGCACAATTTTGCAAGTGCGCCAGCTGGCAAGGTTCCCGATCGTTCTGGTGAAAAAGGTCCTTCTCCATCTAAGGCATTATTCACATCTATAATGCGTCCTTTTAGGTGAGCTCCCACAGAAATTCCTCCACCCAAATGAGCTACAATAACATTAATATCTTCGTATTTCTTATCAATGGATTGCGCAAATGCTCTTCCTATAGCTTTTTGATTTAATGCATGAAAAATAGATACTCTTTGAAATTCAGGATGACCTGATACACGAGCAACATCAATCATTTCATCAACCACAACAGGATCGGCAATATATGCTTTAGCCTTTGGAAGGCTTTGTGCAATATTATCAGCAATTAATCCTCCAAGGTTACTTGCATGTTCTCCTAAAACACCAATTCTCAAATCTTCTTTGAGACGATCATTTACTGCATATATTCCAGATTCAATAGGTTTTACCAAGCCTCCTCTACCAACAACTACCTCAATTAAATCAATTTGAATTTCAGCATCAATCAACTCCTGCATAATAATATCCTTACGGAATTCAAATTGCTCAGAAATCAATTCAAAATGTGACAGTTCTTCTGCCGAATGTTTTATATTTTTTAAAAATACAGATTTATCACCCTGGTAAACAGCAATTTTAGTAGAGGTTGATCCGGGATTTATCGCTAATATTCTACGCGTTTCCATTAGTTAAAAGTATGTTTGTGTTTATGTCCTTATCTAATTATTTGCAAAAATATCAAACCTGATTAGAAATTAATAGAAATCACAGCTATTTTCCATTTAATTTCGTAATTAAAATTGGTTTTAAGTTATAATTTGAAACAAAATTGCCAATTATCCTATGAATTTAGCACAATAGCTCAGATAACACATTCAACAAATAGTATAATCTCCAAGTATCGGAAACATATTCTAACCTGTTAGATACAATAAAAGAAGTGATTTTAGTAAAGAAGAAGAGAGGAAAAAAAGATAATATCAATTAACTCCAATCTTGAAACTTTGGAAGCTTATCCAATGCCATTCGTTCCTGGCGAGCTTCAAAATGATTAAACAAATCCTGAGCTGGCCATTTTTTTACTGATCGCAATACCCTACTCATCAAAATACTCAATTCATGAGTAAATTCAGGACCTCTCCAAGTTGATGTATTGGTAATAATAGCATAACCATATCCATTGGTTTGATGCTTTAATAAAGCAGAACTACCCGCAAGCGTGCCTGTTCTCCACCAAGTCCCATTAGATCGTGTTCCTTTCCATCCGATTGGACTAAATCCTCTTTTACTAGGGGTTGTCATGTAAACAATGCTTGCTTTAGACAAAATATCAGGATGAGATTCATCACCATCAATAGCAAGCATAAATTTCACCAATTCGGCGGGAGAAGCAATCCATCCGCCAGCGCCACCAAGTTCTTCAATATTATTTCCACCATTACTTCGGAACACAGTTCTACCGGATCCGTCGAAAGCTGAAATTTTAATAGCATTGGATTGTTCGTAATAATTTACCTCATTAGGGAACTTCTCCTCTCGAAGGTTTTTTCCCAAATGCATATCGAAGATACCAGCAGGATTTAAGATATTTTTCTGCACAAATTTCTCATAATCCTTGCCTGTAACCTTTTCAATAACTTTTTCCAAAATCACATATCCCAAATTGGAATAACTTCCTCTGCTGCCAGGTCTGAAATGAAGTCTTCGGGAAAGTGCAAATTGAATCGTTGTTTCGGCACTGATTGGCGGCTCTACATTCATTTTCTTAGCAATAGCTAAAGGCAAAAACATGGGGTCACCATATTTACTTGTAAATCCTGCAGTATGCCTTAGTAATTCCTCTATCGTAATTCTTTTCGCTCTTTTATCTCTAATATGGGAATAAATGGAATCATTTAAAATACCATGCTCTCCGAATACATAGTCGCTTATTTGCAACTTATTTTCTTCCTGCAATTTCATTATTGCAGTAGCGGTAATCAATTTGGAAACACTTGCCACCCGAAATAAATTGGAAGGTTCAATTCTCTGTTTTTGCTCCAAATTAGTATAACCATATCCTTTTGCAAATACCAAATCGCCATCTTTCACAATCGCCACCGAAGCACCTGCTAATTCCCATTTTCTTAAAAAACGATTAATCAATCGATCCGCTCTTTTTGTCTCCTTACTATTAGATAATTTATTAGAGATTCTGAGGGACACAGCTTCAATACTATTATCAAACGAAAGCTTGGTTGTTCCTTGTTTGGAAAAGCTGAAATTCTGATCAAAAAAGACCAGAAGCACGATAATAAGGAAAGAAATAATTTTTCTAATTGCCATTCAATTATAGTTGGTTTGTCCTGCTATTACTTATCAAATTCTTCGATTGATAAAGTCTCACACGATTCCTTTTACTATTTCGGTACAAAAATGTTTATATTTTTTGTAATTACCATTCTAAATTAGAATGAGTTTAAAGATAGTAAAAATAAATACTTTCATCACACAAACAGGTTTTTTGATCACAATAAACCCAACATTAAGCATTTCGACTTAAATGAAAATTACTATTATCTTAACTGCGAAACCAAATAACATTCACTAATTAATGAAAATTCTATACGTAATTGTTGGAATAAACGCGAGAGCTGGAACTAAATTGTTAATGAAGAGAAATTATAAACAAGGTCAATCGATTAGCAATTCAACTTTAAATAGTTAGCTGAGTAAAATTCTTAGTACGGCATAAACTTCCAATACCTAAACAACTTGCAAAATACCCACCTTTTCATCTATGCCTTTCAATTTCACATTTCCATGCTCATGGAAGGATCCTTGAATCTCTAATCTATCCGCAAATTGTTTACTTAGCAAAAATTGAGAATTAAACTTTTTATTCAGTTGTTCAATTCGTGAAGCTATTATCACATTTTTACCTGCAATAGAGAATTGCTTTCTGATTTCATTCCCGATATTACCAGTCACCACTTCCCCGCAATGCAAGCCAATCCCAACCTTAGTTACAATTCCATCAATAGTAGTTCTACAATGATTAATTGCCTCAATAATTTCAAGTCCTGCTTGATAAGAATCCTTAATATGGTTTTCTGAATTCACGGCAATACCAAAGGAGGCCATAAACCCATCTCCCAATATCTGATGGATTATTCCATTATTTTTTTCGATGATACGAATCAAAGGATCGAAGATGGCATTCTGGAACTCTATGGTCTCCTCAGGGCTCTGATGATCGGCCATTGCAGTAAAGTTTCTAATATCCAAAAACATGATAGAACCATACACTTTCTGACCTACTCTATCATTTCGATGTAATATTAATTCGTTCGCAACATCTTGAGAAAGCTGTTGCCCTAAAAGAGATTCAATTTCACCTTGCACTTCTTTGCTCTTGAGAACGTTATTCACTCTTTTACGAATTTCAGAAGCGACTACTCCTGCCACGATTCCAGCAGACAATAAGCCTATACTTCTCATCGTATAAATTTCAAGCATCTGATTGATGTCACCTGCCGGTTTCAAAAACTGAATCCCCCAATAGGATACACCGAAATATCCAAGGAATGCCAATATGCCAGCACTTAATGATATTTTAAAATCGAGATGCATCGCCGAAAGCATCAAAAGCAAAAAATAGAAAGTAAGTCCATCGTATTCTAATACTAATAGGGAATTGTCGTATTTTACTGCATTAAATAGAATAATGGCAGGCAAACCGAACTCCATCAGCAAATTTGGTATTAATACCATTTTTGAAACGGATCGATTATTTTTTATACTCCAGTGGATCCTAATAAAAACAACAATTTCGAATATCAAAAATATCACCCACCAAAATGACATTGCCTTAACAAAATCTCTATTGTTTAAAGAATCTCGCAACAGGCTCGGAATCAACCGATGGATCAATGGAATTGTAAAAGAAATCATTAAAAACAAGAACAATATTATCCCTATTCTTTTCCTCTCTATTTTGAGAAATTCAGGATGCAAGCTTTCCTTGAAATTTCGTAGTTTGCTAAACATGGGTTCCATCTTTAGGTTCAATAATTAGATATATCTGTCCTCTCTTGATAATAGCAACAAAGCTTTTTGCAAGTATATTTTGTAATTTCATTTCAAAGAAATATTATCTCATTCCCATCAAAAACATTAAGTCGATAAAAGTAAATATTTTGTCGGTAAATAACGTAAACAGCAGACCTCAATAACCCAGTTTCGTCACCACGGCCAACCTATTGGTCGTTCCTACCGATATAGTACATCGAATAAAAGTAATAGCTCTAAAAGAAACGTAACTTTTAACAGTCCTAATATTTCCCAAAATATCGCTTCTGATTCACTCTGAAGATTAGCTTCCAAACGAAACAAACTCAAATCTCAGGAAAATAACAACACATTCTGACCTCAGTAACTCAGATTTCAGTAAAACCACATACAATAGTCTCTCCGCTGCAAGAGAAACATGAAAAAAACGAATACATATTTCGGACAAATTGCCACATTATACTCTTCAGGTCTATCATTTGATTACTTATCACAAATAACATCTCTGAATAAAAGCTCCAACACTAATATTAACCTTTTCCCTCCTCTGGGAAAATACCGATAAATGGAAAAAGGCTATTAATAAACACAGATGCAAATTGCTGAAAATTTCCGCAGCTTTGTGCCTCCACCTCTCAATGGTACTTATATAATGACTATCATTTTAGAGGAACGCTAGTGACTGAGACAATCCGATGCTAATTACAGTTTCTTATTTGTTTGGCAATACATATAAATTATACCTTAAGATACTTTGCGGTATCGGTTTACAGCAATACTAAGCATCGCAATGCCATACATACCCAATAATCCCAATTCTTTCATCACATCAGTAAAACCGGAACCTTTGAGCATAATCATCCGAATCATTTTAATAAAATAAGATACAGGATTCAGGAAATTTAACTTCTGTCCCCATTCAGGCATACTTTCTACAGGGGTAAACAGTCCACTCATCATTATAAAAACAACCATAAAAAACCACGCGATAAACATAGCTTGCTGCTGGGTATCAGTTTGTGTTGAAATCAACAAGCCAATTCCCAACACCACTAACAGATACACAAAAGCTACCAGATAGATCAGCCCAAGCGATCCCAGAAATGGGATTTTAAATACAAAAATGGCTAATAAAAGGCCCACACCCAATTCGAAAAATCCAATAATCAGAAAAGGAATTAATTTTCCGATAAGGAATTGATATTTTTTGATTGGAGTAACATTAATTTGCTCGATAGTGCCAATTTCCTTTTCGCGAACTACATTCATGGCCGAAAGAAACAGACCTATCACCGTAACCAGTAAAACCAGAATTCCTGGCAACATGTATGGGATATAATCCATTTCGGGATTAAACAGATGCGAATAACTATTATCAACAATCTGAATTGGTCGCTTTGTTTTGGCATTTATCAATTTAGGCTGCAAATGCAAATTATAGTCCTGAACTACAGCCTGAATATATGCGTTGTATAAACCGGCAGCACTGGCATCAATGGCATTCACTAACACTTGCACTCCAGCAGGCCTTTGCAAATCAACATCATTTCCAAAACCCTTCTCGAAGACCAAAATGGCATCTACATTATCCTTGAACAGCTCTTTTTCACCAGCATCAACCGAAAATCCCAGATCTTTCACTGTAAAAAACGGAGAGCCATTAAATTTAGAAATCAGCTCACGCGAATGGGAGGATAAATCCTTATCCACCACATACAAATTGGTGTTTTTCATATCGTAGGTAGCCGCAAACACCAAAATACAAAGCTGTATAATAGGCATCACAAATATGATGGGCAGCATACCCTTATTTCTGAAAATCTGTAAAAATTCTTTTTGTAATATATATCTAATGGTTCGCATAATATTCTCTTCACGTGTTAATTTTCCAATACCTCAAACAAGATCCTACTTACTCTAGCCTGATTTTAAATTTCCTCACACTCAAACCAATAAATACTGTTGTCATTGCAATTAGAACCAAGGTTTCCTTCCATATATATTCAAATCCGACACCTTTCAACATGATATTTTTGATCACTACAATAAACCAACGAGGAGGAATAACATTAGTGATTAATTGTAAAAGCAACGGCATGTTTCGGATTGGAAAAATAAATCCGGAAAGCAATATAGTAGGCAGCATCAATGCAAACATCGATAACATCATGGCTACTTGCTGACTGCTGGAAATGGTAGAAATAAAAATGCCAAGAGATAATGCCAAGAGAATAAAAAGGATACTCTCTGCCATTAACAAAGCAAAACTACCTAATACCGGCACACCAAAAACAAAATACCCCATTCCCACAATAACCAAGGCATTAATGAAAGACAATAACAAATAGGGAGTTACCTTACCCAGAATAATTTGTAAAGGTTTTAGTGGCGAAACCAATAATATCTCCATAGTTCCCAATTCTTTCTCACGAGCAATTGAAATGGAAGTCATCATTGCCGAAACCAACATCAAGATGGTTGCCATAATACCTGGCACAAACATAAAAACACTTTCCAAACTCGTATTAAAATACATGCGGGTTTGTGGCTTTACCTGAAATGGCAATACCTTACCCCTATTAATTTCGAGATTGTAATTCTGAAGAATACCTTGCAAATAGTTCACTGACAAATTCGCCATATTAGGATCTGAAGCATCAGTTAAAATCTGTACTTTGGCTTTACTCTCCTTAGTCAGCTTAGTAGCAAAATCAGGTTCAAATACTAAAGCCAATTTCACATCTCCTTTCCGAAACACTCCTTCAACCTGATCGATGCTCTCCAGATTATCGGTTAATTTAAAATATCCTGATGAAGTTATTTTATTAATAATCTCATTGGTATAACTATCCTTGGAATGATCTACCACAGCCATTTTCACATCTTTCAGATCGTTGGTAATCACAAATCCAAACAACAAAAGCTGTACAATAGGCATTCCAAACAAAATCAACATGGATCTTTTGTCTCTGAAAATGTGATAAAATTCCTTTTTTACAAAGCCGATAAATCTATTCATCTATTTATAATTTTCATATTGCAGACCTGTCAGGTCTATAATGTCCTTTTCTATATTCTAAACTTTACTCTTGATAGCTACTATTTCGTGCCAAACGAAGAAAGACAGCATCCATATCCTTGGCCTCAAATTGTTTTTTAAGTCCAGATGGAGTGTCGAGCGCCTCAATTTTCCCATCTACCATTATCGATACGCGGTCGCAATATTCCGCCTCATCCATATAATGTGTTGTTACGAAAACAGTAATTCCCTTTCGCGATGCTTCATAGATCAAATCCCAAAACTGACGACGCGTTACCGGATCAACACCACCCGTAGGCTCATCTAAAAACACAATATCCGGATTGTGCAAAATAGCAACCGAAAAGGCAAGTTTTTGTTTCCATCCCAAAGGCAGTTCTCCTATTCGCTTATTTCTGGCATGCTCTAAATTCAAAGTAGAGAGAAGCTCGTCTGCTTTCCTATGAATTTCCTTACGAGATAAACCATAAATTCCACCGTAAAACCGAATATTTTCAAATACCGTTAAATCTTCGTAAAGTGAGAATTTCTGACTCATGTAACCGATATTGCGTTTCAATAATTCGCGTTGCTTATAAACATTGAAACCAGCAACTTCAATCTCTCCAGAAGTAGGATACGATAATCCGCATAATATTTTTATGGCAGTAGTTTTCCCAGCTCCGTTGGCTCCCAAAAACCCAAATATCTCTCCTTTGTACACATCAAAACTCAAGTCGTGATTAGCTGTAAAATCGCCAAACTTTTTGAACAAATTCCGCACCCGAATTACTTGTTTTTCGTCTTTCATTGCTCCATTTTATTTTCCTGACTAAGCGCCATAAAACAGTCTTCGATAACTGCTTGTATCTTCTCTATCTTCACACTTTCATGTCCTTTATTTGCCAGATATTCTTGCAATTCTGCTATTTCAAACGCATCCCTTTTATCCGTATAATGCAACACTTGTCCGAAGGTAAATACCGAATGAACCGAAGGATATTCCCTAATATCAAGCATCACCTGGTACATATCCAAAGAATGAATAGCATACAAATCTTTTTCATACTGATTTACAATACCCTCAGGTGTATCCACTTGTAGTATTTTTCCATCTTGAATCAAGGCAACCCGCTCGCACAAATTTGCTTCATCCATATAAGGCGTTGCCACCACAATGGTAATTCCCTTTGCTTTTAGTCCTTTCAGCATTTGCCAAAATTCACTTCTGGATACAGCATCCACACCTGTTGTTGGTTCGTCTAGCAATAATATTTTTGGTTGATGAATCAAAGCACAACAAAGTGCCAGTTTTTGTTTCATCCCGCCGGATAATTTCCCTGCCAAACGATCTTTAAAAGGTTCAATCTGCACCCATATATCGTGAATCATATCCATATTGTCCTCAATCCGCGTATTGAAAACCGTAGCGAAGAAATTGAGGTTTTCCATCACACTCAAATCCTGATAAAGCGAAAACCTCCCCGGCATATAACCCAACAAATTGCGGATATACTTATAATCTTTAACCACCTCGTAACCACAAAGAGAAACATTACCGGTATTGGGTAACAAAAGAGTAGTCAGAATCCTGAATAATGTAGTTTTTCCGGCACCATCCGGACCAATTAATCCAAATAATTCTCCTGACTTAATTTCCAAACTAACACCCTGAAGCGCTAATACCTCTCCGTAAGATTTCGATAAATTTTCTATGCTGATATGTGAATCCATCTTATTTCCATCTGATTTCTCCCGGCATTCCGATCTTTAGTCTGCCGTCATTTTCAACTCTAACCTTTACGGCATAAACCAATTTCACTCTTTCCTTCTTCGTCTGGATAATCTTCGGTGTAAATTCCGATTGAGCAGAAATCCATGTGATTTTTCCGGAAAGACTCTGTTCTTGCTCTCCTTGTTTGTCGATGATCACCTTCACTTGCTGTCCGAGTTTTATTTCCGGCAGCTGGTCTCCACTTACATATACTCTTAAATCCAGACTTCTTAAATCAGCTAATTTAAACAATGGGGTTCCAGCGTTCACCATTTCATATGTCTCATGATATTTTTCAAGGACAGTAGCCGCCCTGGGAACAAAAATTCTGCTTTTTTGAATCAAATCTGTAAGTGCATCCATCTTTCGATCTATGCTTTCCAATTCTCCAAAAACTTTTGCATTTTCCGTTTTCACGGATTGAATTTGCTTTTGCACCACCAAAATATTACCATGAATATCGTCCACATCTTTCTGAGTAGCTGCCTTATCTATAAACATTTGATCGATTCTTACTTGATTCTTTTCCAAGATGGACTTTTGCTCCTCATAAACGGCAATTCTTGATAAGATATTCTTAATTCCTGCGGCGATAGATTTTCGCTGTGATATCAATTGTTCCCGCTGCAGATAAAGCTGAGTTGTATCGATAATTCCTACTTCTGTAGCTTGAGCAAATACATCTCCTTCCTCCAGATCAAGATTTAAAATCTTCCCACTATTTTCTGCTGATATGGTATAATCTACGGCTTCGAAATTTCCATAAGCATCCGATTCATTTTTATTTGTATTGCATGCTGACAATAATCCTAAAAGCAATATTCCTAAACTTGATATTTTAAATATATTTCTCATGTCTCCTTATTTTTTTAACGCTAATCCTTTAATTCTTTTGTATTCAGCTACTGATTGCTGCAATTGCACCAAATGATAATCCCTATTTAATTTTGCCTGTATTTCCTTATTCAAATCATCTAAATAATCGCTTGATGTGATTACCCCGTGATCGAGTTGTGAGGCAGAACTCTTACTAATATCCTCTTGTAATTCAATGATTGCATCATCCTTTACCAATAAGAGCTTGAATTTGTTAATATTATTAGCTTCCTGCTCCAATTCAATATTCTGACTGCGCACAAAACTCAGCTCTTGCGTTGTTACCAAATCCTTTTGCAGGCTATAATTTTTTTGCTTTCTCCGACTTGTTTTCCAGTCGAATATATTCCAGGAAAGCTTTGCTCCAATCATATAATAAGTATCGAAACTATCGTTTAATTGATTATAGCCCGGCTTACCATACCCCATTTGTCCAAACCCCTTAATACTTGGTAGTCTGTTCTTCTGCGTTAAATTAATTTGTTCATCGAGTAATAATTTCTGATTATCGTACCATTGATATTCTGGTCGACTTCTCAAGCTTACCTTGTTTATTTCAGTTTCATCTACTGGCAATTCTTCCAAGACCAAGTCCGTTTTCAGTTCACGTCCCATTAACTGAGATAAAACTCCAAATGCAGAAGATTCAGCTGCTTTTAACTCTTCATTTTGCTGATCAATAAGCAATAACTCCGACTCCAATATTTTTTGATTTGCCGATAAAAGACTTCCATTTGCAACAGCCGATCTCACCAAATCCAAACGAGCCTGAATTGTTTTATACTTTTCGTGAAGTAAGTTTCTGTTTTTTCGAATCAGGAGAATACTAAAATAAGCAGCATTCACTTTTTCCCGAAGTTGGTACATCTGTACCTCTATATTCTGAACAGCTACTGCCGATGCCATTTTCTCTAATTTCATCTGGCTTTTAATTCGACCACCATTATAAATCAACTGCTCTACATCTACATTTAAGCTATACTGATCTTTAGGTGCTTTTGGCGCTTCAATCCCAGGCAAAGAAATCCCCGTAACATCTGATTGGTACGTTACTTTACCATTAGCAAATAATTGAGGTAAATATCCTGTTTTCAAATTCTCAAGATTAATACTTGAACTTTGTTCCAACAGCTGCTTTGCTTTAGCTATCGGATAATTTTGTTGTACCTCCTTTTGACATTGCTCCAAGCTAAGTTCTACTTGCTGTGTCCATCCCTTTTGCGTAAAAAAAAGAAACACGATCAAAAAAGTTAAACTTCTATATTTCAAAAAATACGTTCTCATATATTAACTATTTTAATTTTATTGATGCTATGATAAAATCGGCCACCCTATCGGCTCTATTACTTAAAAAATCATCTATATCCTCACCAGCAAAAAGAATTTTGCTCGAAATCGGTTTACTTGCAAAGGGAAAAACGCATAAACTAATAATATGCAATACCAGATCTCTTGGATCAATAGGTCTGATCACACCATTTTTAATAGCATCATCAATTTGCCTCATGGTATTTACTTTGGCTTCTACAACACCCTCAAACTCCATCAATTTAAGCAATTTATCAGGTGCTAAATTAATTTCATTCATTACAAAATTTGGTAAAAAAGGATAATCTGAAAGAACAGCATAGTAATGACGGCACAAGTTGCGAATTTTTTGAAAAAGCTCAGAATCATCCGCTAAAAATGCAGTAACTGGTCTAAGTAGCTTAACAAATGCCTCCTGAAATACATGTTCAAATAATCCATCCTTACTTCGGTAATAATAATGCAACATAGCTTTATTAATTCCTGCTTCGTCAGCAATCTCTTGCATTCTGGCCCCAGCCAAACCTTTTTTTGCAAATACTTTTTTTGCAGCACGAATAATCAACTCTTGAGTTTCTACTGTTTTTTTATCCATTTTTTAAACTTTAACCACTTGGTTAATTTCAAATCAAAAAAATAACCATCCGGATTAACCGTTTGGTTGATGCAAATATATACCTTTAGTTTTAGAAACAAAAATAAATAGGATTTTTATTAACCAAGTGGTTAAAGTTTATGAATAAGGAGCAATCACCCTACAGTAACTGCTTATCTACTAAGATTTTTAGAATTTATTTTATATCCGTATATTTTAAAACAACATCGCCTTAAACATTTCTGTTTATTTATATCTTTTATTGCAAACAAGATGTTCATGGCTAATAATACTATAAAGGGGTTATTTTTGAGCAGCTTGAACAGTGGCATCTTTTTTAAATGTCTTTTGATTTAAGAAAGCTTTAGTAATACCGGGAAATTGAAAACTTTGATTGAAAATCACCCAGGCCGCACTCAAGCTTGAGACAAATAAGAAAAGTATTTTAAAAGCATTCCTGATTCCCTATTTATTACTGATAATTTTGGGGATACTATGCTCCAAATCAGCCTGAGCATTACAGCTTACCTTGTAAATGTTACCAGAATAATATTACGTGCTGATCAAGGCATCCTCCCTCTTGCCATTGCAAACCTAAGACTTGTGAATTTTGCCAGGAGACCCATCCTTGTAAACTTCCTTCTTGTTACTATTGGACTAAGCCTCTCCCTTGCAGCCGTGAGACTTATTGCTGTTGCCCTGAGACCAAATAAAATCATCGAGAGACCTGCCAGGTGCAATGCACTTTTTAAATCTCTGCCTGAAGATATCAACAATGACGATGATGTTGACAGGTCTTACGGCTACATTGGCAAGTCTCACGACTACACTGACAGGTCTCACAGCTACATTACCAGGTCTGATAATGATTTCTCCTGATCGCTCGGCTACACCAGCAGGTCTCTAGCCTCATTTCGCAAGAAGGAAGGCTATATTGTTAACTCTGAACAGGAAAGACAAACATCTTCCACTCAAAATGAAAATAAAAAAAAAGCTGAAAGACCGTAAGGATAAACCGCCACAAGATTGCAATTTACTTCAGCTCAGAGGCAACACTTTAGGGTATTGGTGAAAAAGGAGCTTATCTCTTTACTGAATTTTAAAAATCACATTTACAAATTACTCATATCTTAATGACTCTATGGGATTGGTACGAGCAACCTTCATGGAGTGGCCAATAACTGTAACGATAGCCAATATCAGAGAAAGCATCAGACCAATAATGAAATAAAGCCATGGAAAATCAATTTTATACACATAATTAGTAAGCCAACGCTGCATTACAAAGTAAGTAATTGGACAAGCTAAAATATTAGCAAGGATAACACTTAAACACAAATTTCGACTTAGAATAACAATCAGATTAATTTCTGAGCTTCCCAATACTTTACGGATTCCAATCTCTTTCACACGTTGTTGCATTTCAAATGATACTAATCCAAGTAAGCCTAGCAAGGCTATAAAAAAGGCCAGTATAGTAAAATATCGCAGTAAATTAGCAACCCGAACTTCACCTTTAAACAGACTATTAAAATCATTATCTAAAAAGAAATACTCAAAAGGTTCTCCTTTAGTCATTTTTGCCCACTTTTCCTTCACAATCTTCACTCCTGTCATCACATTGTCTGCTTTCAGTTTCACCAACATATATCGTTGATGATACTTAGGAGTATAATGCAAGAACAAAGGCAGTATTTTATCTTTCATTGAATCAAAATGGAAATTCTTCACTACTCCTACAATTTCAACAGGAGTTCGTCCGCGCCCATGAAAACTTGGTTTATACACAAATCTCCCAATAGGATGATTCGTATAAGCTAATACATGAATTGCTGCCTCGTTTGCAATAAATACAGCTGTATCAGCCAGCCTGTCCCTATCAAATTCACGCCCATCCAATAACTGTAAATTAAGCAGATCGATAAAATCCTCATCTACATTCATCAAACGAAAGTTAATCATATCTTCGTTGCTTGCTCCCTCTCGATACATAGACCAACCATTCGTTCCTCTTCCGGGAATCATCCCGGAAAATGACACTCCCTCTATACCCGTATATTTCTTTAGCGACTCCTTAATACTTTCTTTTTCTGCTTTTTCAAATGTATATGCACGATCAACTACCAGTACCCTTTCCTTATCAAAACCTAATTTTTTGGCCTGCATATAATTCACCTGCCCCTTAATCACAAATGTGGATATTAATATGACAATGGCTACCGTAAATTGAAAAACCACTAGTGAAGCTCTTATTTTCTTACCTATTCTTCCTTTTTGAACTTCTCCTCTCAATACCTTCATCACTCGAAATCCCGAAAGGGAAAATGCAGTATAACTACCAGCAAAAATTACTACGAAAACAATTACAGATAACATGAATAGGATATAATGCCAGTCCCAAAGCAGAGATGAAGTCAAACTTTTTTGAGCAATCTGATTGAAATAAGGCAAAGTGAGTTCCACAATAAAATAAGAAAGTGCACCAGCGAATAATGCAACCAATAATGTTTCGACATAAAATTGAGAGAATAGCAATCTTCTGGTACTACCAAATACCTTACGAACCCCCACTTCCCTTGCGCGGGTATAAGATCGTGCTGTTGTAAGATTAAGGAAGTTGACACATGCCAGAAGTAGAATAAAAAATGCGATAGCAGAAAATATATATACATATTTAATATCGCCAACGGGTTCTATCTGCCCTTCCGTAGTGGTATGCAAATAGATAGATTCCAACGGTTCAAGATAATAGCGAAATTCATTCCCCATCTTCAGCCATGCATCTAAATCAATCCCCAATACATCTATTAAACGTGGTCCCATATGCCGCACAACGAAATCATTAAATTTGTCTTCCAATTTCTTATAATCGGCACCAGGCTCAAGCATGATGTATGCCTGCATGTAATCACTAAACCAATTGTCTTCTTCCTCCGGTTCTAAAATCAATAAACAAACCAAATCGTAATGGAAATGAGAATTTTCGGGCACATCTTTTACCACCCCAGATACAGTATAGAGTTTTTTCTCCCCTAAACGCAATACCTTTCCTATTGGATTATCCTCTCCAAAATATCTTTTAGAAGTTGATTCGGTAAGCACAATATTGTGAGACTGACTTAATGCTTTTTCAGGATTACCAAATAAAAACGGTCGGGAAAATATTTTAAAAAATGTAGAATCGGTACGCAAGAGTTTATCTTCCACAAACTGTCGATCCTCATAACTAAAAAGCACATTATTCCATAGATGAACTCGCACCGCTTGTTTTATTTCTGGAAAGTCGGTAAGTGCAGTTGGAGCAAAAGGAGCGCAAATGGTATTCCCATCCATCTTTCTTTCTCCCATCTTAACACGATTTGCTACGCGGTAAATATGCTCAGATTGAGGATAAAACTGATCGTAACTTAATTCATCCTGTACAAATAAATAGATAAGAAATACACAAGCTAAGCCGATGGCCAAGCCAATAATATTAATAAAAGAGTAGCCCTTAAATTTATTCATATTTCGAAGTGCTACCTTAAAGAAATTACTGATCATTATTAAGAAATTAGGAGTACTCTCTACATTTATCAATCCGTATGCCACACACAATTATACATTACCCATCAGTTCATTACAATGAAAACAATAAATCTAATAATGTTCGAATAAGTACTACCTTGTTCGATTTCGAACAAAAAAAAGAGATGCCTATCGACATCTCTTTCAGTTATTTATATATTACTCTTTTAGTCTAGCTTATGAATCAACAAACCAGAACGTAATTTAGGTTCAAACCAAGTAGTTTTTGGAGGCATGATATTACCTGTATCGGCAATATCAATTAATTGTTGCATAGAAACTGCGTATAAAGCAAATGCAACTTTCATTTTACCAGAATCTACACGCTTCTGTAGTTCTTTCAATCCTCTAATTCCACCAATAAAATCAGCACGTGTTGTAGTGCGAAGATCATCAATTCCTAAAAGATTATCTAAAACATGATTAGAAAGGATTGTTACATCTAAAACACCAATAGGATCTTTATCATCATAAGTACCCTCTTTAGCATTTAGCTTATACCATTTACCTTCCAAATACATTGAGAACTCATGTAATTTTGCTGGCTTATAAATCTCTTCCCCCATGCACTCTACCTCAAAAGTTTCTTTAAGCTTCACAAGAAAATCTTCCTCAGACAAGCCATTCAAATCTTTTACGGTACGATTATAATCAATGATATTCAATTGATTATCTGGAAAATGAACTGCCATAAAGAAGTTATATTCCTCGTTACCGGTATGATTTGGATTTTTAGCAGCAAATTCGTCTCCAATTCTTGCAGCAGCCGCAGTACGATGATGTCCATCAGCTACATAAGTAGCAGGAACCTTTGTTGCAAACAATTCTTCGATTTGCTTATTTGTATCTGCATTGTTAATGGCCCAAAAATGATGTCCGAAACCATCTTCTGCAACGAAATCATAATCGGGTTCGTTATTCTTCACTACTCCTTCTACGATTGTATCAATTTCTGGTACAGCCTTATAGGAGAAAAATACTGGCTCGATATTAGCTTCGGTATAACGAGTAAGGATCATACGATCCTCTTCTTTATCAGGACGAGTTAGTTCATGCTTTTTGATGATTCCATTTTTGTAATCCTCACATGCAGCACATCCAACGATACCGTATTGTGTGCGTCCGTCCATGGTTTGAGCGTAAATGTAAAATTTAGCTTCTTCATCTTGTACCAACCAGCCCTTATCCTGGAACATTTTAAAATTAGAAACAGATTTTTCGTACACTTCTTTGGAGTGAATATCTGTTCCTTCAGGGCAATCAATTTCCGCACGTGTAACATGAAGTAAAGAACACTCTTTACCGTCAACCATCTGAGCTGCTTCTTCTGAATTCATTACATCATATGGTAAAGAAGCAAGTGTTTTGGAAATATCCTTTGGTGGGCGCAAGCCCTTGAATGGTTTTACAATAGCCATTTTTTCTTACGTTTTTGTTGTGTTGTTTAAATATTTTTTTTGAATTGCGTTCAAATATAGAAGGAAGAAAACAAGAAGAATATGATATTCCTCTTGTTTTCTGAATATTACTTATTCACCCTATAGGTTTCATCTCCTTTTTCGATACAATTCACAATTTGATTCGCTCCAGCGATACCAGCATTGATATTAGCTTCAGCAGTTTGAGCCCCCATCTTCTTAGGTGTAAAAAAGAATCTACCTTCAAATTTAGCAGCAATTTCATCCTTACAATCAGGAGCAATATCAGAAATGTATGCAAAATCCTTACGATCTGCCATTA
>Ga0209013_10001833_pt1 | contig 19547 bp, 24 predicted proteins | sample Cruoilmetagenom2_FD_187291 | JGI IMG/M metagenome (GOLD analysis project Ga0209013, IMG submission 187291) | Oil polluted marine microbial communities from Coal Oil Point, Santa Barbara, California, USA - Sample 2 (SPAdes) (version 2) | ecosystem: Environmental > Aquatic > Marine > Oil seeps ...
ACAGAAGCGCGCAACAGTCGAGGACACGCAAGACTGCGCAGCGCGACCGGGAGATTCTTCGCGAGGCTCGACGTCGTCACCACGAAACAGGTGACAATTGGACATCAATTTCCGATCAAATTGCGAAGATGCCGCTGACGAAGAGCAAGGCCGACGGACGACTGACGGCCTCCCGCGTGCGCCGCATTATTAGCCGCGAACTGAATCGCTGAGCGCAAAAATCGGCGCTCAAAATCGGCACTCGCAAGCACATGATGCATTGAGGAATTTCGGCAGCGCTCGAACATCTTTTCGCGCGGAGCTTTCCCCTCGCTTGCTTCCCAGCGCCCACCTTCTAAGGGGGTCGCCTGTTTGGGCTTATGCAGCCTTTTGGGTTTCATCGCTCAATTCGCGCAAGCAAACTACGCAGACGCGATAGATGTCGAGCCCATTCAAGTTCGCACAGCGATGGCCCCAGAGTGCAGGATGTAGAGGTCGTATTCCGAGTCCCAATGAGTAGATCCTCTTATAAGCCGCGCCGCGGGCGCCGCCACAATGCGAAGGGCCGCAGCACGACGGGACCGCGCTTCGTCAAACTCGAACATTGGTTCCTCAAGACGCCTGCCTGGCAATCATTGCCGACTGCACCTCGCGCCCTCTACGTTGCTTTGGCCCAGCGTTACAATGGCTACAACAACGGCGAGATCTCGATGTCCGTGCGCGAGGCGGCCCGGCTGCTTCATATCGCCAACGACACAGCGACGAAGGCGTTCCGAGAACTCGAAGCAAAGGGCTTCATCCGTCGCAATGTTTGCGGCAGCTTTAATTGGAAGATCCGCCAAGCAACAACATGGATCCTGACGGAGCACGCCTTCGATGACGAGCTCCCCTCGAAAGAGTTCGCCAGTTGGCGGCCAGAAAAGTTAGAAGACGGTCCCAGTCCAGAGACACGATGTCCCAGAATAGGGACAGTAGTCTTAAGCGATCACGCAATTCGGCTTCTTGGTGTCCTTGATCTGGGACCGGCACCGTCGTTCTGCACATGTCCACGGTCCCAATCTACGGCACACATATAATCTGCCATGAGGGGAGCCACGACAGATGACACCAGAAGTGAAGCACAGGTCACGTTGGAACGGCAGCCGACAATTTGCCTCCGGCCTGTGGGACGCGCGGAGACCCCAATATCGCAGCGCAGGCCCACAGGGCGGGTAAGGCGCTTCGTTACCTGAGCATATCAATGACGATCACCCAGCGATGGCGAGATGTTGCAAATCCAGAGATCCGTTCGTGAAAGCAAAGAATGCGAAGGAGGGCCTCATGAGTCTCGTGCTGCTGGATTGGCTTATGATAGCCGCACAGCTTCCCGGCAAATCCTTACACGTCGGCGTCGCGCTCTGGGCCATGGGGCAAATGCAGAATTCACGCGTGGTCGCTATGTCCAACAGCATCAGCCTACGCTTCGGCCTGGATCGCAATGCCAAGTACCGCGCGCTTGCCTGGCTTGAGGAGGCGGGTCTCGTCTCTGTCGAACGAAGAATTGGGCGCGCGCCCTTGGTCACGATCCTAGAGGTGAGGAGCGCACCATGAGCCAACAGCGCTTGCGACCATGGGAACTCAAGCCCCGCGTCGTGCGGTTCCGCGACGCGCCCGCCTATCTTGGTATGGACCGCAACCGGTTTAACGCCGAAGTACGCCCCTTTCTAACAGAGGTGCCGATTGGCACACAGGGAATTGGCTTTGATCGCCTTGAACTCGATGCCTGGTTTGAGGACTATAAGTCCCGCAACGGGCGTCCCGCTCAGAAAGGAGATTACGCATGGGACGCAAACAAATTTCCGGGCTCGTCCAAAGGGCTGGAATCTGGCACATCGACAAGCACATCTTCGGGCGGCGAATTTGCCAAAGCACTGGTGCAACTTGCATCGAAGAAGCCGAAAGACACCTCGCACGCGTGATGGAAGAGATCCGCCAAGCTCAGATTTACGGCGTCAGGCCCTCGCGCACGTTCGAGCAGGCAGCGGCAAAGTTTGTGCGGGAGAACCAGCACAAGCGCAGCCTAGCCAGCGACATTGTGCAATTGCAGCTGCTGATGCCAAGACTTGGGCATCTGTCGCTGGACCAGATCCACATCGGTGTCCTTGCACCCTGGATCGCAGCCCGGCGGGCAGAGGGGAGATCCGCAGGCACAATCAACCACGGCTTGAAGATCGTCCGACGGATACTCAATCTGGCAGCTTCGGAGTGGGTGGATGAACACGGTCTCACCTGGTTATTGGCCGCTCCAAAGATCAAACTTCTGCCGGACATTGCCAAAAAGGCGCCATATCCACTGAGCTGGGCTGAGCAGCGGCGGCTCTTTCATCAACTGCCCGATCATTTGGCTCAAATGGCACTTTTTTCCGTGAACACCGGGTGTCGCAATGGCGAAGTGTGCAACCTGCGTTGGGATTGGGAAGTCGACGTGCCTCAGCTTGGCACATCGGTATTCATCATTCCCGGTACACGGGTCAAAAATGGCGATGATCGCTTAGTCGTCCTCAATCGTATTGCACGTTGCGTTGTCGCTGCGCGGCGCGGGATTGATCCCGTCCATGTGTTTACTTATGAGGGACGGCCGCTCTATCGGATGCTCACATCAGGATGGATCCGTGCGCGCAATCGCGCGGGTCTTCCACACGTTAGAATCCATGACCTCAAGCACACCTTTGGCCGGCGCCTTAGGGCGTCGGGCGTTAGCTTTGAGGATCGCCAGGATCTGCTCGGGCATCGCTCCGGTCGGATCACTACTCACTACTCGGCAGCTGAACTTCAAAGGCTTATAGAGGCGGCCAATCGCATCTGCGATGGGAACGGCGGCCAACCAGAGCTTGTGGTGTTGCGCGGCTCCTTAAGGCTGGAGTCACGCAAAATTCCCGCAAGCGCAATACCGCCGCTGTCGCGTATTGGCTAAGGTTTTGAAATCAATGGTGCCCAGGGGCGGAATTGAACCACCGACACCGTGATTTTCAGTCACGTGCTCTACCAACTGAGCTACCTGGGCTTAAGCTTTGGTAATCCAATCGCCTCTCCAAAGCTCGGCCGTTATAAAGTCGGCCCAAGATGCTGTCCAGAGGGACCCTCTCCGGCCGAACCGCAGCCTACATATCAAGCCTAATCAGCTGCTTGTCCGTCGTCATCTCCATTGGACTGAGTTGGGTGCATAGCCGACGTATCCTCCCCGTCCTCGTCTGCATCTGCCTGGCCGCCTGGTATCGCATAAGCCCCCCGCAACCACCTCGATAGGTCGACATCGCGGCAGCGACCGGAGCAAAATGGCCTGTAATCTATCTCCGTGGATGCACCGCAAATAGGGCAGCGGCCATCACTGGCAGTGCTCGCAGCTAGTGGTTCCTTGCTCGCCATGTGGCTCCGCTAGAGTAGATACTCAGCTAGGGTCGAGCTCGGCGGCCCGCACCCAGTTGAAGTGGATGGGGAAGCCCTCGCTCACAAGCATTCCGACAGTTTCCGTCAAAGGCAGACCAACGACGCTCGTATATGAGCCAACGATCTTCTGCACAAAGCATCCTGCAAGCCCCTGGATCGCATAGCCGCCCGCCTTGCCGCGCCATTCTCTGGATGCGATGTAAGCTTCAATCTCGTCGCGCGACAAATGTTTAAAACGCACGCGCGTATCCACGATCTTCTGGCGCAATTGGTCGTCCGGTGTGATGAGGCATATACTTGTCATCACACGATGCGCACGCCCCGATAACAGCTGCAGACAATGCGCGGCCTCCTCTAAGTTCGCTGGCTTCATAAGAATACGACGCCCTACTGCCACCATAGTGTCGGCGCCTAGCACGTATGCGGACGCTATCTCCTTGTCGTTGGCAATCTGATCTCGTGCTGCTTCAGCCTTGGTGCGCGCTAAGCGAGATACGTAACCGCGGGGCATCTCAGCCCGGCGGGAGCTCTCATCGATGGTGGCGGGCCGCAGCGCATCAGGCTCGATCCCGACCTGGGAAAGTAGCATTAGCCGCCGTGGACTGGCGCTGGCCAAAACGAGAGTGGGGCGCCGCGCCGCGCCACCTTTTTTTCCAGCGTTCGTTCGAGCAAGTTCCCGGCGCAGAGTTTCACGGCGCGGTTTATCCGTGCGGCTTAGTGCGGTGAAGAAGGTGGCCTTGGAGGTCATGGAAACATTACCTGGACGTGAGAGTTAGGCACAGGTTCATCAATACCGCATAAGACAGCATAATGCGCACGATCTGGGGACGAGGTCGGCCGGCAGCCCTATATTATTTCTTACCAGCTGGAGCGGCGGTGGTATGGCGGAAGCCGAGGCCTCAGCGAGATTCCAAATGTTATTATGGCGGTAGACGCGGCGGACTTAAGTATAGACAATGCAAAGGGCGTCCTCGAAAAGCAAGAGGGCAATCCGCCGTTGCCAACGGTACAGCGTTTTCGGGCTAACCTACACATACTCGTACGCCAACAGGTTCTGCTATGATTGCCAAGACTGCCATTGTCGAACTACTTGGCAAAACCCAGCTATTTGGCTCGCTTGAAGAGGCGGATCAACACGCCGTGGCCGACGAAATGCGCCAGGTCACCTTCGCCACGAACCAAGTCATTTTCGCACGTGGCGACGTAGGCCGCGAGATCTACCTCGTCGTCGATGGTCGCGTGCGGCTTTCAGTGCTCACCGCGGAAGGCCGCGAGTTGTCTTTCGCGCACGCGGAGCCTGGCGCTATCTTTGGCGAGATTGCCATGCTTGATGAAGGAACCCGTACGGCGGATGCGACCGCCGTCAACAAGGTAGCCGCACTTAGTCTGTCCAAGCCATCCTTCAAACGCTTGGTCGACACGCGACCCGTCTTAGGCGAGGCCGCCATAGGTTTCCTTTGCTCGCGCTTGCGTGACGCGGACCAGCAGTTAGAAGCTATCGCGCTGTATCCCATTGAAGGCCGCCTGGCCCGCTTTTTCCTTGCAGCAGCGCGCCAGAAATCCCCTGAACGCGAGGAGGGCCGTGTAGAGATCCAGCTGCCAATGTCCCAGAGCGAGCTTGCCTTGCTCATCGGTGCAAGCCGGCCGAAGGTTAACACGGCACTTTCGCTACTAGAAGCGAGCGGCGCTCTCGAACGCAACGGGACCCAGATTGTATGCGATTTGGTCGAGTTGCAGATGATCGCCGGGGCAGAGTGAGGACCGACAGGAAACCTCACTTAGCCGCAACGCGCACCCTAGGTTAAGATGGGATCGCCTTTCCCGAGAGCAGGGTCCCATGCGTGCGATCAGCGAATTACCTACCGTACCGTTCTTGCGAACACTCGCTTCGGAGCTGGGCGCGCGCCTGAAGCTCGTCCGCCATCTGCCATTCGTCCGGCGGCTGCGCGCTATTGTTCGTCGTCTGGCTGAGGCGGGCACGGCGCCCTACCCGCCCGATACCAGACGACGGCTCAAGATCCTCAACATGGTCGCATACTTGATTGCGATCACGACGTTGATCTATGCCATCCAACAAGCGATCCAGGATTTCACGACCTATGCGCCGATGATACTTCTCAATTTGGCGCTCGTTATTGCGGCCCTCCTGGTGCCACTGGCGCACCGCATCAATGAGATAGCAGGCGGTCTCCTGCTCGTCGGCGCTGAGTATGCTGCTCTCATTGGTTTTGGTGATTTTTTCAGCCGCGAGGCCGGCACACAGCTCCAATACATTGTTGCTGCAGCAGCCCCCTTCGTCATTTTCGGACTGAAACGTATTTGGCTTATTGCCGCGGTCGTACTCCTCGGCTTGATACTGCATCTATGCGTCTGGTTCTGGTTTCCGGCCGAAGGCCGGATCGCGCCACACGAGCAGCCCGTGGCGGACGCTCTGTACGTACAGGGAGCAATTACTACTGTGCTCATCATCGCGGCGTGCGTCTGGTATGCGTTTAGTTTGGTCGAGCGCGCAAAGGCCGAGACCGATGCCGTGTTACGCAACACTCTACCCGACGCCATCGTGGAGCGCCTGAAGGCCAGGCCTGGCGCGGTCATCGCTGATAGCATTGATGATGCCTCGATCATGTTCTCCGATATCACTGGCTTTGTCTCCTTGGCGCGCGGGCTTGGTGCGGATGAGACTGTCAACTTGCTGAGCCGGATCGTGTCGGAGTTCGACGCGCTTGCAGTCCGTCACGGAGTGGAGAAGATCAAGACTATCGGAGATGCCTACATGGTTGTAGCGGGGCTGCCCGAGCCGGTCCCCGATCACACTCAGCGGCTGGCGCGCATGGGACTCGATATGCTCGATTGCGTCACACGACTGCGCGCAGAAACGGGCCATAACGTCAATATTCGCGTCGGGCTCGCCTCGGGGGCAGTGACGGCTGGGGTCATCGGCACGCGCAAGTTCAGCTACGATGTGTGGGGTGACCCCGTAAATTTGGCGAGCCGACTAGAGGGCCTTTCCAAGCCGGGCCGTATTTTGATCTGCCTGAGATGCCACGAGCACCTCAGCAACGCATTTGAATTTGAGCCGCGTGGGTCCGTCGACATTAAGGGCCTTGGCCCGCAAGAGACCTGGTATCTAATAGGCGAGCGCCACTCCCAGCCACATAAAGTCTCTTAGCTGGCGCGTCACACTGTCGGACCACCCTCGAAACCAAAGTACTGCTTGATCTTCTCAAACAGCTGATCACGTACGCTGCGATAGTAGTCCAAGATCTGGTCGCGGCTGGCGTGACCCAACATCATCGTCGCATCGAGCGTCGGCCAGTACTCGACTTCAACCGCCATGGTGCGCGTTAGTTCGAGCGCCTGGTGATGCGCCTCGGGCGACAGCGTGATGATGAGATCGAAGGACGTATCGTGGAGGTCCTTCAAAGTATGCGGATTGTGTTGCGATACATCGATGCCAATCTCGTTCATTACGGTCGCTACAAAGGGATCAGGCTCACCTGCGCGCACACCCGCCGATCTTACATATGTTCGCTGGCCAGCAAGATGACGTAGAATTTCCGCGGCCATAACCGAGCGCACGGCATTCATGGTGCAAGCGAAAAGCACCGCACTTGGCAACTCGCGCGGCACCGCATCAGCCTTCCCGCGCCCAGGATCAGAAATTTCCGCCTGGCTTCTGCCCACGACCCGGCGAGACATGAGGGCTAACCCTTCCAGTGAAGCGCACAGATCAGCGTGAAAAGTCGTCGTGCTGTATCGAGATCGACCGCGATCTTCCCAGTGAGCCGCTCCAGCAGGACGCTGCTTCCCTCATCGTGCAATCCGCGACGCCCCATATCGATCGCCTGAATATGCGAAGGTGGCGCAGTGCGAATTGCCTCGTAGTAGCTCTCGCATACGAGAAAATAGTCCTTCATAATCCGCTTCAAGGGCGTTAGCGAGAGCATGTGCGTGATGAGCGCTTCGTCGCTCTCAGTGGCAACGGCGAGTACAAGCCGGTCCTCAATAATCGAAAGATCCAATTTGTAGGGGCCGCCCACTCGCCCGTCTAGAGCAAAGGAATTTCCTTCCAGGATATCGAAGATTGCCACCTCGCGCTCATGCTCGATATTGGGGTTGGAGGTCGCGGTCGACTTTTCGTCTAGCGTGATCGCGACGAGCTTGGAGTTACTGTCCTCAGCCGGCCTGTCTGCTTCGCTCATGGAGTGCCGTGCGCCACACGATCGAGTCGGATCTCAGCCGAGCGACGATGCGCTTCCAGGCCTTCAGCACGGGCCAGAACCATGGCCGCCGGTGCCAGCGCGGCTAGCGCAGCTCCGCTGAGCTTCAACAGTGAAGTCCGCTTCATGAAATCTAGAACGCCGAGCCCCGAAGAAAATCGCGCGCTACGCGCGGTTGGCAATACGTGATTGGAGCCGGCAACATAGTCGCCGATCATCTCCGGCGTTTGATTGCCAATAAAGATGGCACCCGCATTGCGAATCTTATCAGACAAGCCCTCCGCATCCTGGGTTGCAATCTCCAAGTGCTCCGCCGCTATTCTATCGGCGAGAGGTGGTGCTTCGTCGAGCGACGAAAGCTCGATGATCGCACCGAATACGTTCCAGCTTTCGCCCGCAATGTTGCCGCGTGGTAATTTCTCCAGCTGACGTTCTACCGCCACCTCGACGGTACGCGCAAACGCCGCATCGTCTGTCATTAGGATGGACTGTGCGGCCGTATCGTGCTCGGCCTGCGCCAGAAGATCGGCTGCGATCCAGTTGGGATCATTGTGCTTGTCGGCGATCACCAACACCTCCGAGGGCCCAGCGATACTGTCGATTCCGACTGTGCCAAAAACCTGGCGCTTTGCGGCGGCTACATAGGCGTTCCCCGGCCCCACGATCTTGGTCACCGGCGCTATTGTTTCAGTGCCATAGGCGAGTGCGGCAACGGCCTGCGCGCCGCCGATGCGATAGACTTCCTCCACGCCGTTCAGATGCGCGGCAGCCAGCACCAAAGGATTGAGCTCCCCCTTAGGCGCCGGCACGGTCATGACGAGACGAGGCACACCTGCCACCCTGGCGGGGATGACGTTCATGAGCACAGAACTTGGATAAGAAGCGAGCCCGCCTGGGACGTAAAGTCCTGCCGACTCGACCGCCGTCCACCGCCAGCCGAGTTCGACCCCCATCTCGTCGGTGTAACGCTCGTTGATCGGAAGTTGGCGCTGATGATGATCCGCGATACGATTGCCTGCGAGCTTGATCGCCGCAATTGCCTCCTTGTCGCACGCGTTTAGCGCGGCATGCATCTCCTTCTTAGTGACCTTCAGACCCGCCTTTTCCAAATCAACGTGATCGAACTTGCGCGAAAACTCTATGAGCGCCGCATCGCCGCGCCCCTTAACGTCGGCCAAGATCTGCGCCACAGCCGCATCAATGTCGGCCGAAGTTTCCCGCTTCTCCGCGAGGAAGGCACTGAAAGCGTTTTCAAAGCCGGCTTCTGCCGTCCTAAGTCGCTTCGGCATTTCGTGCCCGGCTTATGCAGCCGTCTCCCTTGGAAATCGTCAGGACGTCACAGAGGGATCGTCACGCGCGTGATCCGGCTTGCGCTGCGTGCGCCAGGCCGCACCTAAATCGCGCAATTCCGCCTCTATGCACTCGACCCTCAGACGGATCGCGCCACCGCCGGCAAAATGCAGCGTCAACATACCTTCCGGCTCGTCACCTGGCTCGAACGCCACCGCCAGCAACACTAGCACCAAGTCCTTGTTCTTCAGATCGATCGCGTGCACCTGCGCCGACTTAACGCGCTCGAACCGCAATCCAGTACGGCGGCGTTGGAATTCGCCTTTGTCGGTGCTAACCGCACCCTCCCAGTCAAACCTATTAGCGATCAGTGCAAAACGCAGGCTTTCCTTCAGATAGGCCATGTCACCCACCCGGATGACGGCGTCCTGAAGGTGACAGGAAAGGACCCGCAGATCTTCGGAATCCAGAGCTATCAGCTTTAATTTTTCCATATTGGCCAATTAGCTAAAAGGCACTACTAGGCGCAGGACCTGGATCCTGGGCGCAGGCACGTTTGATAGCGGTGCGAGTGCCCCTGCGCAACCAGCGTTGGACGATGTTCGGAATCAAGGCCGCAACCACCGAAATCCGATGTAACCACTCGGACGCAATCGTCGAATAGACAAGAACTTGACCTATCCCGTATTTTTCGGATCTTCAGTAAGGAGGAATTTCATGGCCAAGACCCTCGTTGCACTGCTGGCGACCATTGCGTTTACCGGTATGAGCCTCGACGCATCCGCCCAGCAGCGGAAATGTCCGGATGGGAAGGTATGGAATCCCAACACGGGCAAGTGCGTGACCCCGCGCGGCTCCCACTGAACCATAGCATCGGACACAGGCACCCTCACTCAATTCGGGCTGCGTCCTCGCGCATTTTGATGGCAGGCTGGGCTGTGCTCGGCCTGCTATTTGTTGCGTTTTCCATCGCACTCACGGCCGCGTCGCCACTTTTCGGTTACGATTACGAAGTCGCCGACATGCCGGTGTTCGAGCTCGTCGCAGGACTCGTCCTTGCGGGCATTGTGTTCTGCATCGCGCTCCCACCGCTGATCGCAAAATCGCTAATGGCTGAAGCGGCAACGGTAAGGATCTTCACGGCGACTGTCATCGTTTTTGGCCTAGCGGCGCGGCTTGTGCTGTTTGCCAGCGAGCCGATCCTGGAGGATGACTACCAGCGCTATTTGTGGGACGGTGCCGTGACCATGAGTGGCGAAGACCCGTACGCGGCCTCGCCACAATCCGCGCGCCAGCCAAACGCCCCCAGCGCTCTTGCGCGGCTGGCTGAAGCAGCCGGCCCTGTCGCCGAACGCATTAATCACCCTGAACTTAAGACAATTTATCCGCCTGTGGCACAGGCCGCGTTCGCGCTGGCCCATATCTTGAAACCTTGGAGCTTAGCCGCGTGGCGAACCGTTCTGCTTATCTGCGACGTTGCCACACTCAGCCTCATCCTGCTGCTCCTGGCGGAGACTGGTCGTTCCCCATTGTGGTCGGCGCTTTATTGGTGGAACCCCCTAGTCATAAAAGAACTGTTTAACTCCGCCCACATGGATGCGGTCGTCTTACCTCTAGTCCTATTCGCTCTGCTGCTCGTGGCACACGGACGTCAGGTCATTGCAAGTACGAGCCTCGCCGTCGCAGCCGGTGCGAAAATCTGGCCAGTTCTGCTCCTGCCCTTAGTACTTCGGCCACTCGTAACGCAAAACCGCAAACTAGCCGGCGCAATTATGATCTTCTGCGGCTTGATCTTGCTTTGGGCGACACCGATTCTGCTCAGTGGGCTTGATGTGAATTCCGGGCTCACCGCCTACTTGACTTACTGGAAGACCAATAGTGCGCTTTTTCCGGCCATCGAATATGCCATCGCGACATTCTTCAACGCGTTCGACCTTACGGAGCTACCAGCCGGGAGAGTTGCACGCGTACTGATCGCGCTCGCTCTTGCTGGCCTCGCGTTCGTCGTCGGTTACAGGCCCCTCAAAAACGCCGACGATCTCATGGGTCGAGCAAGCTTTCTAGTCGCCGCTCTCGTCTTGCTCTCCCCCGCCCAGTTCCCCTGGTATACTGCTTGGTTCGCTCCCTTCTTGGCCTTTCGACCATGGTTCGGCTTTCTTCTGCTAACTGCCACAGCACCGCTCTACTATATGTACTTTTACTTCGCATCGGCAGACGAGCCGGAGGTATTCAGACAATATGTCGTTTGGCTCATCTGGGTTCCGGTTTGGGCGGCACTTATCTTCGAAGTGGCCCTCCGCCAGCGCGCAGAGCGGCCCATTTAGGAAAAGACAAAGATGCGTAACGGCAAACGCGTGGGCGTCGTTATTCCCGCCCTCAATGAGGAGCAGGCGATTGGGCGCGTTATCGGAGATATACCGTCGTGGGTCGATGACATTGTCGTCGCCGACAACGGCTCGCACGATAGAACGGCGGTCGCGGCACTTGCGGCGGGCGCGCGCATCGTCACGGAGTACGAGCGCGGATACGGTGCTGCCTGCCAGGCAGGAATCGCAGAACTTCGCTCGCCTGACATCGTCGTTTTTCTCGACGGCGATTACAGCGATCGCCCACAAGAGATGGAAGCGCTAATCGACCCCATCGCGACCGGCCATGCAGATTTTGTGGTGGGCTCGCGTGTGCGCGGGCAACGCGAAAGGGGCGCACTTACACCTCAACAGCGCTTTGGCAATTGGCTCGCCTGCCGTCTCATCTGGCGCTTCTGGGGCACGCCGTGCAGCGACCTCGGTCCCTTCCGCGCGATCCGCGCGGACGCGCTGCAATCCCTTGACATCAAGGACAGAGCATTCGGCTGGACCGTCGAGATGCAGCTCAAGGCGGCAGAAAGGGGCCTTAGATATTCAGAAGTGCCCGTTAGCTATCGCGCACGCATTGGGGCGTCAAAGATATCTGGAACGCTGCGAGGTTCTCTGCTGGCAGGCACCACCATCCTCGCAGTCATCGCTCGCACGGCATGGCGCTCGTACAAATCTGCTTGACCGGTACACTTCAACTGCGCGGCTCGGTGCGCACCAGATCCTGTCGCAAGACGAGGCGGCCCCAAGACGCGTCAAATGGATGTACGTACTCAGTCGGGCCGTTGACATCGACGAGCGGTCGGCCATCTCCGTGCCACGCGAATATTCCACCTGCCAAATCGTCGACTGCAGCCGCACCGCGCGCTTTAAGGTCCTGGGCAACCCGACTGGCGAGTGAGGAACTGCGCTCGCCAACAGAGCAATAGAAAACAACTGCTTTACCTTTGACGTCGTCGCCGTATCGCTCAAGGAACGTGGCGCGACTGGTCTCTGGCTTGACGTGAATCGCACCAGGTAGGTGGCTTACCACGTATTCGGCCTCTTGGCGCACGTCGAATAACACTAGTTCGCGAGAGCCAATCAATGGCGAAACTTCGGCCGACGTGATGTGCCCAACCCCAGGCCAGCGCTGCGCGATTTTCTCGATTGTCGCTGACAGAGATGTTGGCACGCGCGTTACCGTCGGCGAGCCGAAGAAAGCGATACCCGCAATGGCTGGCACGAGCAGAAGCGTGACTACTACGGTGACTCTTCGTATCTGGACCGCTGGCTTCATTGTTTTGCGTCGTTAAGCGACCAATCGTAGGCATAATCGCTAATGGAGTTGGCACTTTCAAGCTTTTGCGCAAGGTCCGGCTCCGCATAAGTCCTAAGGTGCTCAATGACACCCCGCTCGCTGCCACCGAAGTCATCATCGAACCAACTATAGATGGACGCGGCAACAAGTCCGCTTGGTCCGAATTTTACGCCCCGTGGATGGTTGACGTAGGCGCGTGCTGCTGCATCGAGTTGGGATTCCAACTTGTCTCCGGTGAATGCCTCGGAACCTAAATTGGGGCAGCCGACCGAGGCGCAATTGACGGCATAATGTACGCGCGGATCCTGAAAGGTGGGACGCAGAATCCCGTGCTCGATATCATCCAGGCTGAGCTCAACGCCCTTCATCTTGAGCACTTTGGCCTTCCACGGTCCGCCGGTGAAGACAGTCAATAGACCACCACCAAGCGAAATATCCTTAATCGACTTTACGGGATAGTTCTCCAGTACGATGTCGATTGTCTTCGCATTATAAAGGTTAGCCAGCAGTGCAAACTGTTCTCGCCGGTTCAGCGTGGCAGGATCAACCGCAACTAGCGTGCTGATGTAGTCCTTGAGCGCGCTGTGGCCCTCATCCTTGAAGGTTTCGTAATCCACACGATTTAGGCCGTCGGGCCCTGGCTTCACGTGCGATTTCAGAAGCGCATCCCAAGCCGAGTGATCGACGGTTTTGTTGGATCCGCTGGCAGCGCTCCCGAATAACTCTTTCGGTGTCTGAGCACTTGCCGTTCCCCATACGGTCAAGATGCCGAAACAAGAAATAATTGTGAACCATCGAGCAGCATAGTTACCAACCGCGTTCCACATAGTGCCATTCTCCTGAAGCCTCGCCGGCAGGGCTAATTCTATAGATGGTGACACACCCCAAGATATTCACGCTACGTCCCGCAGAACACTCTTGTTACGTCCCAATTCTCGCCTCAATTCGTCGCCTGGCCGGTTTTCTTGCATCGATGTAAACCAACAACTTAAACTCGTACTATGACCTCGCAAGGACAACGGAGCTCCTCGATGGAAAACGAACAATTCAACCTTTCCCTTCGCCGGTTTCTCAAAGCGGTGGGCATCACTTCGCAACAAGAAATCGAGCGCCTCGTGCGCGAGCATAACCTGGCCGGCAAAGGAAAGCTGAAAGTGAAGATGGTACTGACAGCGCCAGGTACGGATCTGAACCACGAGATCAATGGCGACATTGACCTTGGCTAGTTAGTTTGGGAATTGCGCTCAACAGCACCTCTCAAGCAAAAATGAGAAACGGCCCCCAGCCGAGAAGGTGGAGGCCGTCGATCGAGGACGTCTGTGGAGCAACGGAGCTAACGCCCCGCCAAGATCATCCGCCGATCAATAGCAATGCTGACGCAGGGTCCAGCCCTTAATCTTACAGCGTCCGTTATGATCGCAGACCTTATTGGGTAGGCGCTGGTAAGAACAGTAGTAGTTGCCTTGCTGGCCCTCGAAGCCATGCATGGGGCGATCGAACTGATAATCTTGCGAAAAGAATTCCTTGCCGCCGCGAGCCTCGGCCTCTGTGCTCGTCAATACGCCAGCTACAGCCGCAGCTAGTATCGCACCACACAAGATGCCATTCTTCAAGATCTTCGTCATCATCGTCCGTTTCTCCGTCGCTATGAGGACCGCCTCTTTGAGGCCGCCAATAATGTTCGCGTGAAGAAGTTAGATCGATGAGGCTAGGTATTTCTGTTCCCTTGGGAACGCAACGAGGCAAGTGTCAATCAACCAGTGATCCGCTCGATATTGGCGCCGCAGCGCGACAGTTTCTGCTCGAGCTGCTCAAACCCGCGGTCCAAGTGGTAAACCCGGTTTATCACTGTCTCCCCTTCTGCCATTAGCGCTGCGATGACCAGGGAAACGGACGCACGCAGATCGGTTGCCATCACCTGCGCACCTGTCAGCCCGTTCACACCTTTGACCGTCGCCGCATCACCGTGAAGCTGAATATCGGCACCGAAGCGGGCCAGCTCTTGCACGTGCATGAAACGGTTCTCGAAGATGGTCTCACGGATGACGCTCGTTCCATTAGCCGTAGTCATCAAAGCCATCAGCTGAGCCTGCAAATCGGTAGGGAACCCAGGAAACGGCTGCGTCTCGATAGCAATGGGCTCGACGCGGGCCCCGTTGCGCGCCACCCGCACGCCGCTGTTAGTTTCATGAACCTCCACACCTGTGCCGGCCAGCACATCAAGCGCCGTTTTGAGAAGCTCGGGTCGAGCGCCCTCTAGCGTCACCTCTCCTCCCGTCGCGGCGACCGCCATGGCAAACGTCCCCGTTTCGATTCTGTCAGGCAACACGGTATGCACAACGCCTTCGAGTCGGTCCGCGCCCTGTATGTGCAGCGTTGAGGTGCCGATCCCCTCTATCTTAACGCCCATCTTCACCAGACACTCTGCTACGTCACCGATCTCCGGTTCGCGCGCTGCGTTCTCGATCACAGTCTCTCCGCGCGCCAGCGCTGAGGCGAGAAGTACATTGTGTGTGGCACCCACCGAGACCTTGGGAAAGGTTACGCGTCCACCACGCAGTCCCCCTGTTACCTTGCCGTAGACGTAACCACTCTCGATTTCGATTTCCGCGCCGAGTGCCTTTAGACCCATCAAATGCAAATCAACCGGTCGCGTGCCGATCGCGCATCCTCCAGGCAGCGATACCTTGGCCTGGCCACAACGAGCAATCAGCGGGCCTAGAACCCAGAAGCTCGCGCGCATTCGGTTCACCATCTCGTAGGGCGCAACTGTGTCTACGATATCTCGAGCCGAGAGATGAAACGTTTCGCCTAGATGCACGGCAGGCCCGGCGCGCTTGCCATCAACGGCGAGATCAACACCGTGATTGCGCAGAAGGCGAGCCAACAAGTTCACATCAGCGAGATTGGGAACATTTTTGAGAGTGAGCCGGTCCGACGTCAGCAGGCTCGCTATCATTAGCGGGAGGGCGGCGTTTTTCGCGCCGGAAATGGGGATAGTCCCTTTGAGACGCTCACCACCTACGATTTTGATGCGATCCATAAAAACCTGCCCCCGTTCTTTGTCCCGATAGGTCCTTAGTCGTCTATCCCGCACGGCGGGCCAGTTGCGGACTCAATACCCCCAAATCTGTCCATCATTAGTCGATGGGCTCAATCCAGCGAAAGCGCCGCGTAAACGCGTCGTCGCCCCCTCAGCACCCGTCACCCTCGCCAGAAGGCTCTGAGTTCCCAGCCTTTTCGGCCCCGACTGAGGCGCCAACACCTGCCCTAGCACGGGCGCGCGCCTGTTCCTTGCGCCGCTTGAGGTTGGCGCGAAGCTCTGCCTCCAGCCGCTCCTCCCGGCTCGCTGCGCCCGACCGCCGATGGCTGGGGATATCCTCGCGCTTAGCGCTCATCGCTACTACTTCACCTCACCTTTAGGCGATAGCTAGCACATCTGAACAGCGGGGCGTATAAGCCCCAAACGCGAGCGGCTTGCTCCCTTTTGGGGCTTATGGCAGTGTCCCCGCGCTTCGCGCTATCCACGTAGGCTCTTGCTGCCGCGCACTAAAGTTCGCCCAATCTGCTGCCGTAGCTCAGTGGTAGAGCACTCCCTTGGTAAGGGAGAGGCCGTCAGTTCAATCCTGACCGGCAGCACCACGAAAAACTCCTTGTTTCCTGTACTTTTCCAGTTACCCGGCCGTTGTTCACTGGTGAGGAACTATATACGAACAGGACAGCAACAGCTCCCCACCATTGACACCGAATTGACACCGTAGGACAGACCCCCGCGACCGACATTCCGTTTGCGTTCTCACCCGCAACGCGTCAGCCCAAAACTTGAGTGCTTGACGCTGGGCGAGAGCATTCGCGACGCCCCAAGACTGCAGAGGTCTCGCTCTTGAATCTTACAGAAAAGAGAACATCAAGGTCGATCGATGGAGGGCGCAAGCCCTTCTGCGCAAGTCAACTGAGATGTATGAGCCGACATGCGGGGCAGCGACATGAGACCAATACTTACCGCTTGCTACATGGCTATGTCGATATTGCATGTTGCCTCGGCTCGGGCCGACGAGCCGTTCTACAATTCCGTAGATACCCTGGTGACCACGTGCGAGCACGTCAATGATGTGCAGGCGACGAGGTGTGAGAGCTTCGTCGTTGGGGTAATGCTGGGGCTGACCGCAATGACCGGGTCCCAAGAGTGCCTCATGATTGCGCGCTGGAAACCTGCGATCCTGCGCGAGATCGTAATCGAGCACTATCAGTCGATGCTGAAGACGCGCCAGGGCCAGGCCGACCTGGCCAAGTACGAGTCGTCCCCCGGGTCCTTTGTTGCCAGCGCATTTTGGAAAGTCTACTGCACCGAGAAAGCGGATACGTTGTGATGGCCATCGCCCAATGTCCGCTTTGCCTCCGAAAGCAGACATTTAAGGGAATAGTTGGCCGATCATTGCTTCGCCTCCATCCGCCACAAGCGTCGGATTTTAGTTTCGAGCCGAGCATCGGGTTGCTGGCTCGTTTGCGTCGAGCCAGCGGTTGACGATCGTTTAATCCCTACCCACGTAGAGCGCCGCCCCGCTCGCGGAAGCTTGCCCTCTCCCTGGGCACAGTGGCGAAGAAGGCCCGCTCGGATAAATCCGGGCGGGCTGTTGGTTTGCGTAAGCGTTCTTCACCGCGACGCTGGACTTGGCCTTGAACAGGCGGACACCTGCGAGGTTCAACTTGAGCCATCTCCGAGACCAGGATAATCCGGTAATTGGCACCGGTAGCTCAGCTGGATAGAGCACCAGACTTCGAATCTGGGGGTCGGGAGTTCGAATCTTCCCCGGTGCGCCAGGCTTTTCGATAGGTTAGTCCGAGGCCTTAGGATGGTGTGCCAGAGCATTAGTGCCAATGCAGCGCCAATTGCGCACTGCTGGCCAGAACCCTATGGGATTGAGATGAAGGGTTCGTAGTTAGGCCAGCCCGGCATAAAGAAGCACCGCACCAAATACGATGATTGCGATTAGGTGAGGCCGGAATTTCTCGGCCTCTTGGCGACGCAATTTTTTCTACGAAAGTGACCCAGCGCGGAGTATGGCAAAGCAGGGTGTCAAAATCTGTCATGCCGGCCTACCCGACGTGGGCCGTGCGCTTTGCGCACTCCCAATAGAACATCATCCCCAACAACCGCGGCGAGACCTTGTTACAGTCGTGACCTGGACTCCGGTGCGTACGAATTGATCGAGACCCTTTCCCTGTCTTGCTTGCGCGACAAAGTCTGCATTGAGAGCGAACAGCGACTCGTCCAATATTTTCTTTGCCTCACGCTCATGGTTGGCTCGTGGAAGAACGCGCACACATTCTGGGCTTAGAACTCTTAAGCAAAAAGATTACAGAGTAGGTTGCATGCAACTTTCCAAGTCAGACTACCTCATGTTCTTGAAGCATCCTGCTTGGCTGTGGCTCAAGAAGAACAAGAAATATCTCCTGCCACCGCCGGACGCAGCGCTGCAGGCATTGTTTGATGCGGGCAACGAGTACGAGCGTTATGCCGAACAGCTATTTCGCCAAAGCGTATCCCTGGGCTTCAATAACTTCAGCGAGTACAAGTCGCTCCCGCGGCGAACAGCTGCTGCGCTTGCTGACGGCGCCGAAACAATTTTCCAGGGCCGTTTCGAACACGGTCGGACGACTTGCATCATCGATGTGCTTCAACGCATCGATGGCGGTAATTTCGATCTTTACGAGATCAAAGCGAGCACGTCTGTGAAGGCCGACCACATTCCGGACCTCGCATTTCAAGCCATCGTGCTGGAAGGCGCAGGGATCAGCATCCGCAAAACCGGCATTGTTCACGTGAACCGAGACTATGTCCGGCAAGGTGAGATCGACATTCGGCAGATCTCCACGGTCGAGGACGTCACGGAGCGGGTCGCCGAACGAAAGGCCACAACAGACGGGGAAATATCTGAAGCCCTCGCGGTCATGGATCAACCTGATATGCCGGACCTGTCGCCTCGCTATGTCTCCTCGGGCAACATGGACGAATGGATGGAGATTTACAGCAATGTGAGGGGTAAGCTAAGCCCCTACAGCATCTACAATCTTGCTGGGATAAAGCCGCAGCAAATTGCACGTTTTGAGGACGCTGGGATTGCCTCTATCGATATGATCCCGGACGATGACGATCTTACAGAACGACAAGCCCGCCAAGTTGCTGTCACAAAGTCCAAACGGCTGCTTGTAGATCGAGAACCGATCCAGGCCTTTCTGTCTGGACTCAGCTACCCTCTCTATTTCCTCGATTATGAGACGTTCTCAGACGTAATTCCGTCCTTTGATGGCCTGCGGCCCTACCAGCAGGTCCCCTTCCAGTACTCGCTCCACGTGATATTCGAGCCAGGTGCGCCGGTCGAGCATCACGAGTACTTGCATACAGAGAGCAGCAATCCAGTCGGGCCTCTTCTTTCGCGGCTTCGTGAGGATATTGGGGACAAAGGCAGCGTCATCGTTTGGTACGCCCCATTTGAAAAGGGCAGGAACCAGGAGATGGCTTTGATATCTCCCGAGCAGGCGCCGTTCCTCAATGAACTGAATGATCGCGTCGTCGACCTCATGGTCCCGTTCAAGTCCGGCTGGGTTGTTGACATGGATTTTCTCGGAAGCGCTTCGATCAAGAAAGTGCTTCCGGTACTGGTGCCCGAGCTGTCCTACGATGGGCTGAGTATCGCGAACGGCGAAGTTGCTCAGAGGGCGTGGATGGACACCTTCATACGGGGCAAGCCCCAGGTCGACGTGGATGTGGTGTTCGACGATCTGCGAAAGTACTGTAATCTCGATACGATGGCCATGGTTCGTATTTTTGAGAAGTTGCTCACTATCTAGCAGTTGAGGTGCGCCCCTTCATGCGGGAAAATCGTACAGTGGACATGTCTCACGCCCGCCTCAATGTCTGCTTTTGACCCAAAGCGGACATCAGTAACGCGAACTCAAATGTCCGCTTATGACCCA
>Ga0209013_10001834_pt1 | contig 19542 bp, 11 predicted proteins | sample Cruoilmetagenom2_FD_187291 | JGI IMG/M metagenome (GOLD analysis project Ga0209013, IMG submission 187291) | Oil polluted marine microbial communities from Coal Oil Point, Santa Barbara, California, USA - Sample 2 (SPAdes) (version 2) | ecosystem: Environmental > Aquatic > Marine > Oil seeps ...
CTTCGTGTCTTGTTAAATCTTTAACGGAGTATGCCTTTATATCGTTACCTGCATGTGCCAGAATAAACCGTGTACTATCTGCCCAAACCGAATCGGCTTTTTGTACAGTAATAAATTCGGGCTTTAATAATGCTGGAAAACGTTCTCTGCCTATACCATAATGAAACTGTTCGTCTTTTAAATCGTAATTAGTGATGTTGAAATGTTGTGTGCTGTCTTTGCCACCATAAAGCATTTTTTTACCATCTACTACAAAGAATTTTCCATTATTTAAAGCTATTGGTCTTTGTTGTTTAGATTTTTCAGTATCTTCTGTTTTAGAATCTTTAACTTTTTTATTATCTGTATTATTACAGCCCATTAAAAGTGTAAATGCAAAAAGTAAGATGAATGACTTCATAGAAATTTAATTTTTAGTGTTTAAAAATAGTTATTGCACTTCAAGGTATTAAAAAATATGACTTTTCAATTTCGAAAATTTATAAAAATTAATATATAGAATCCGTTATGCCTTTGGTATCTGCAAACTGTTGAAATTTAGTAACCTTGCCATCTTTTAAACTCCATAAATGAGCCATTTGTAAATTAATTATAGCACTATTCTTTTTATATTTTGCTTGATAACGACCTGTTGCCAATATCATGTTGTTAGACATTTCATGATAGTCTAAATCGGTAAGATTCCAGTATTCCCATTCTGCTCCAATACGAGCGAATACACCATTTAAAATTGAATCGAAACCTATATATGGATTGCCATCGGCATACGGAAAATTTTCTGCTTCATTCCATTCTATTTTCTCATCCATTGCAGCACCAACTGCAGGAATATCACCTTTAGCAAAGTCAGCATAGAGTTTTTGAATGGTTGCCATATTATCGGGAGAAGATAGGATGCCCAATTGTTGCATAAACTGCATATTGTCCATAAAGTCTTGTTCTTCAGCTATTTTACCGTCTTTCATTTTAACCAGAGTAGTGCCATCAATATTCACTAATTTACCAGTTGCTGGAATACCAAAAAAATCACCTGTATGAGTTCCTTTAAAATTCCAATGTTTGACTATTTTATCATTTTGCCCAAAGACATCGACTATTGTAAATTCAATATTTGAAAAACCTGTAAGGTAATTTGCATAAAAATCTTTGACATTATTAATGCCAACAACATTTTCAGGGCTCATATGTAGTGTGATATCTGTTGTGAAATTGGAATCATTGAACAAGTCTAATTTTCCGTCATTAATTATTTCATCCCAAGTTGCAGTGTACATTTTAATATCATCTTCAATTTGTTGATTAGCATTGTTGCAGGATATAGTACAAACGATGAATAAGAAAATTATAAGGTTAATGAAAGATTTACTTTTGATACTGTAATTTTTTGTTGAAAAGTTCATAATATTTTTTTAATTGTAGTATTATAATATTTGTTACTAAAAAAAAACAGAAAGTTGGTGAAAGTTTTTATGTTAAACTTTAAAAAAGGTTAACTTTTAAAACACTAACTCCAAATTAAAAACAAAGCACCAAACTTTTCTGTTATAGTAAATACTTATGGTTAATTAATAGTTTTTCAATAGCTTATTCTAAAATAGGAGGATTAAACGTATAGCCCAATTGTTGTAATAAGTCTAATTCATTATAGTGTACATCTTCCAAATACATTTTACCTTCATCGTTAAAATGCAATATGGAGAATCCACTAACTTTTACTTTTTTCCCGGTTGCAGGAGTTCCTGCAAACACTCCTGTATTGCTTCCAGAAAAAGTAAAATCTATAAATGCTAAATTATCTTTTATGTATATGTTTGGATTTGTTAATACAAGATCTGGAAATCCAATAAAATAAATAGTCATGCCTGCTTCTAACTCGTTTCGACTAGTCGAAACAGTTAAACCATTTACTTTTCTAATAACATCTTCTGTAGCAATAGAATGAAGAGAAGTTAAGTCTTTTTTATTCCAACAATCTTCTACTAAAGTTTTAATATTAGTCTTAATAGTTTGTTCTTTTTCTGCCAGTGCATTTTCCCTATTATCACATGATGTAAAAAAAAGTGATAGCATAACAAATATTATAGTTTGCCCTTTCATGATTTAAAATTCTAATGGATTAGTCATATATTTTATAACTAATTGGATTTTTGCTTCTCTAATGTATTAGATTTCATTTTGATTATCGATTGAAGTAGGACGAAGCCTATCTTTTATTGTCCGAAGGGCTAGTTTTATTTATCGAACTTTAAATATTTATAATATTCGTACTTTAGAAGACAATTTTTTACTTAGTATATCTATTAATGAATGAAGAAATATTTTTTTAGAGTAGTTTTTAGCAGTGTAGTTTTAATGCTAAGCAATACAATTTGCTTTGCACAGATTATCGATTTAGATAAAGAAAATCCTTATAATAAAGTGTTTGTAGAGACAGATAATTTTGGAGCTTCTTATCTTCAAACGTTAGAAGATGCATTACCAAAAATAAAAAGCGATACACTTACTTTTTCAATGCTTAACGATCTTGCATATTATTGGCATACTCGAAATTTACCCAAGGCTTTAGAATTTACAAAAAGGGGTCTTAAGTTAACCCAAAGCAAAAATAACACACTTTGGTATGGACGTTTTCAAATGACGCAAGGAGCTATTTTACTTCGAGGTGAAAAATTAGATAGTGCATACATTGTTTTAGAGTCTGCTAAAAATAAGGTAAATGAATCCGATCTAGCCTTTATTAATACTCAGTTAGGTTATGTTTTTGAGCGTAGAGGAAAATTAGATTATGCGGCCGATTATGCTTTAGAATCTTTACGTCTTGGAGTGAAATTAAACGATAAAAGAGCCATGGCAGTTGCATATAGCGATTTAAGTGGTTTGTTTTGGAAACAATCTAAATTTGATAAAGGTTTGGAGTATGGTCTTAAATCTATTAGCCTTTTTGAAGAAAGAGGGATTAATGATTTAGATTACGATTTTACACTTTTTGTTGTAGGGAATAATTATTTAGAGTTAAAGATGTTCGATGAAGCACTTAACTATTATAATCATTCTATTGCTATTGGAGAGCGTTATGGATTTTATAATAATTTAAGCGATGTGTATATATCTTTAGTCGATCTAAATGCTTATTTAAGTCAATATGAAGAAGCAGAGAAAGCTGGAGAAAATGCAGTTAAGTATGCCGAATTATTAGAGAATAATTTTATGATAATGCGTTCATGGCTTTCTATTGGAAAAATGCAAAACTTAGAAGGAAAATTTGCTACTGCCATCGAAAGTTTGCAAAAGTGCATAACAGTTGCGACAGCAGATTTTGGCGATAAATATTATCTAAGTCAAGCTTATGAAGCTCTTGGAAGAGCTCAAGTTGGTAATCATGAGTATAAATTAGCATATGAGGCATTTGAGCAATACGACTCTTTAAAAAAAGAGATTTTTACTGTAGAAGCAGATCAACGTATTTCACAGATTCAAACTGAATTTGATGTCGCTCAAAAAGAAAGTACTATTCAAGTTCAAGAAGATAAAATATTGAAACAACAGTCTAGTCAAACATTAATTATCATTATTGCAAGTTTGCTTTTTTTGTTATTATTAGTGTTATATGTTACCTACCAAAAAGATAAAAACAAAAACAAATTACTTGAAAAACAGAATAATGAAAAAGAATTTTTATTAAAAGAAATTCATCATCGAGTAAAAAATAACTTAGAAATTGTATCTAGTATTTTAGCATTACAATCGGCTCAAATACAAAGCCAAAAAGCAATAGATGCATTGCAGGAAAGTGAAAATAGAGTACACTCTATGAGTATGATTCATCAAAAATTATATCAAGGAGAAAATTTAGGAACTATAGAAATGAAGGACTATTTTATTAATTTAGGAAGTCATATTTTAGATTCTTTTGGTGCTGAAAAAAGAATAGCATTAAACTATATAATGGAAGCTCTTGAGTTGGATGTAGATACTGCAGTGCCTCTAGGTTTGATTGTAAACGAATTGCTTACAAATGCTTTAAAATACGCTTTCCCAGATAATAGAAAAGGTGAGATTATTATTGATTTAAAGAAAAAAGATAAAAAAACATTACAATTAGAAATTAGTGATAATGGCATTGGTAAAAATGAAGAATCGATTTTAAAAGGCACAGGATTTGGAACACAACTTATAACATTATTAACTCAGCAATTATCTGGGAAGATGGCAGAACAATCTAAAGATGGCACAACTATTTCTTTTGAATTTAAAATTATAGATGCGGCTTAGTTTATATAGTTTGTAATCGTTGTAATAATTCTTCTCTATGAATTTTACTTATTGGGATAACTTTTCGAGAAACTAACACATGACTACTGGCTACTTCATCAATATGCGAAAGGTTTACTATAAATGAACGATGAATACGAATAAAATGTTCTATAGGTAATTTTTCATCAATGTCTTTAAGTGTCATTACAAGCAAAAATTCTCTGTCTTTAGAGAATATGCGACAGTAATTACGTTCGGCCTCGATGTAGTATATATCTTTAATACTAATTTTTAACATTTTATCATGATGCTTTACAAAAACACAATCGTTTAACACAAAAGATGAAATTGGGTTTGTGATAGTGCTCTTATCTAAGTTTTCATTACTCATTATTCGGCTTATAGTAAGTTCTATAGCATGCCGTAAGTCTAATTTTTTAAAAGGTTTAGATATAAATGCATAAGGATTAGTAGCCTTCGCTCTATTAAAATGGTGCTCATCGGCATTTGCAGTTAAATATATTATAGGAATGTTATAATCTTTTTGCATTAAAACTGCTGTTTCAATACCATCTAATTTCCCTTTTAAATTAATATCTAAGAGTATAATGTCTGGCTGATTTTCTTTAATTTGTATAAGTGCTTCTTTGCCTTTTGGTACAATACCACTAACTTCATAGCCAAGCGATGTTAATTGTAGCGAAATATTGGCTGCAATAATCATTTCATCTTCGACTATCAATATTTTTATTTGTTTCGGCATTGTTTTCTATTATACGTTTGGTGTACTAATATTTAATTGTGCTTAAACTTCAACTTTAATAAGAGTTAAGAATAATATATTTGATATAGGTTTTCATAACATTCTTGGCAGAATGCTGCAATTGAAGTTTACTTAAGAGTTTCTTCATAAATGTCTTTTTATAATTTGCTACTAATTAAAAAAAAGACTTAGGGAATAATAGGTTATAAATATAGAAAAATTATTGGAATTTTAAATAGTTACAAATTTGGGCTATAAATTCAATCTTACAAAAATTGATTTAATTTTCATTTAATTTAAAAAAGCGTTTCAATTAAGAAACGCTTTACAGTTTATTAGTATTACAATTATTTACTATATTTCAATCTCAATTTGATTGTTTAATATATCCTCGAAGGTTTCTCGTTTTCTAATTAAATGCGCATTATCATTATACCATAAAACTTCGGCAGGTCTATACCGTGAATTATAATTGCTAGCCATTGTGAAACAATATGCTCCAGCATTTTTAAAAGCTAAAATGTCACCTTCATTTATTTCATTAATACGTCGGTTATTTGCAAACGTATCTGTTTCACATATATATCCAACTACAGAGTAAAACCGCTGTTTCCCTTTAGGATTAGATATATTCTCAATTTCATGCTGAGAGCCATACAGCATTGGTCTAATAAAATGATTAAAGCCAGAATCTACTTGAGCAAAAACTGTTGAAGTAGTTTGCTTTACAGCATTTACTTTAGCTAAAAAATAACCAGCTTCACTTACCAAAAACTTTCCAGGCTCGAAAGCTAGAGTTAATTCTTTCCCATAATTTTTGCAAAACGTTTTAAAACGAGTGGTGAGTTTTTCTCCAAATTCTTCAATATCTGTTTCAATATCACCTTCTTTATATGGAACTTTAAAGCCAGATCCGAAATCGATAAAATCTAAGGATTTAAAACTTTTGGCTGTTTCAAAAAGAATTTCACTAGCATATAAAAACACATCAATATCTAAAATATCGCTGCCTGTGTGCATGTGTATACCATTAATATGCATTCCTGTATTTTCTACAATACGAAGGATATGAGGAATTTGATGAATTGAAATTCCGAATTTAGAATCTATATGTCCTACTGAAATGTTTGTGTTTCCACCTGCCATTACATGTGGATTAATACGCACACAAACAGGAATGTTAGGATGTTTAGTTCCAAATTGTTCTAAAATTGATAAGTTGTCGATATTAATTTGTACACCAAGTTTAGCAACTTTTTCAATCTCTTCTAGCGAAACACCATTTGGTGTATAAATAATTTGATTAGGATTAAAATTTGCTGCTAACCCTAATTTTACTTCTTGGATAGAAACTGTATCTAAACCAGCTCCAAATTTTTTCATTAATTTTAAAACAGAAATATTGGATAGTGCCTTAACAGCATAATTAATTTTTAATTGCTTTACCTTACTAAATGCAGATGTTAAACGTTTATATTGTGCTTCAATCTCATTTGCGTTATAAACATAAACTGGGTTTCCAAATTCTTTTGAGATGTTTAGTAAAGTTTCATTTTTCATGATTTTAAAAATTAATTGTTTTGCATAATTAGGTTTATTTCTTGTTTAAATAAATTTTTAGTAAAACTATAAAGTTTTTTCTAATCCTTGGTCAATAAATTCTTAAAAAGATAGCTCTAAAAATGCATAATTGTTATTACTGATAATGAGTAATGAAAATATTGCTTAAAAGTTAAAGGATGTTTACTTTTGCTGAGTAATAATAATTTCAAATAAATGAATTTACACGAATATCAAGGGAAAGATATATTAAGCAGTTTTGGCGTACGCATACAAAGAGGTATTGTAGCTCAAAATGCTAATGAAGCTGTTGCAGCTGCAAAGCAATTAACAGCAGAAACTGGAACGAGTTGGCATGTAATTAAAGCTCAAGTTCATGCAGGAGGAAGAGGTAAAGGTGGAGGTGTAAAACTAGCCAAAAACCTGCAAGAAGTTGAAGATATTGCTGGACAAATTATTGGTATGAATCTTATTACTCCACAAACGTCTGCAACTGGGAAAAGAGTACACCAAGTTTTGGTTGCTGAAGATGTGTATTATCCTGGAGAAAGTGAAACAGATGAATATTATATGTCTGTCCTTTTAAATAGAGGTACTGGACGTAATATGATTATGTATTCTACCGAAGGAGGTATGAATATAGAAACTGTTGCAGAAGAAACCCCTCATTTGATATTTACTGAAGAGATAGATCCTGCAGTTGGATTATTACCTTTTCAAGCACGTCGTGTAGCCTTTAATTTAGGATTATCTGGGATGGCTTTTAAAGAGATGACAAAATTTGTTGCTGCTTTATATACTGCTTATGTAAAGTCTGATGCGTCTTTATTTGAAATTAATCCAGTTTTAAAAACAAGTGATAATAAAATAATGGCTGTGGATGCTAAAGTAACTATAGATGATAATGCGCTTTACAGACATAAAGATTATATAGATTTGCGTGATTTAAGAGAAGAAAATCCAATAGAAGTAGAAGCTAAAGAAGTTGGCTTAAACTATGTGGATTTAGATGGTAATGTTGGTTGTATGGTTAATGGAGCAGGTTTAGCTATGGCAACAATGGATTTAATTAAACAAGCAGGAGGAGAGCCTGCAAATTTCCTTGATGTTGGAGGAACTGCAGATGCTGCACGTGTTGAAGCTGCTTTCAGGATTATACTAAAAGATCCAAATGTAAAAGCAATACTTATAAATATTTTTGGTGGAATTGTTCGTTGTGATCGTGTGGCACAAGGTATTGTTGATGCCTATAAAAATATGGGAGATGCAATTCATATTCCAATTATAGTGCGTTTACAAGGTACAAATGCAGATATTGCTAAAGAATTAATTGATAATTCAGGTTTAGATGTACAAAGTGCTGTAGAATTTCAAGAAGCAGCTGATAAAGTGCAATCCGTTTTAAATTAAGTAGAAAATTTTACATAATAATTTAAGAGCAATATTTTTACATTGCTCTTTTTTTTATCTCCATTTTAAAAGGAGTTTTTATTTTTCGCCAAATAACCATTGATGAGCTTCTGGAAAATATTGACTCCAAAATCCTTCATTATGTTTGCCTCCTTCGATTATTCTATTAGCAATGTTTTCTGTAGAAACACCTTTTTCTTTTAATAGCCCTACTATTTTATTTTGATTTTGTATTGCTGTTTCTTCTTCTTCTTCGGTTCCCAAAAGGAAAAAGAATTTTGTTATTTTGTTTATTTCTATTTCGGAAATCAAATCAAATATTTCAGGATTAAACCAAAATGAAGGAGAGAATACACCAGCATTTCCAAATGTTTGGGGATATTTTAAAACGGCATAAAAAGAAATTAGCCCTCCTAATGATGATCCAAAAATTGTTGTGTTTTTTACATCTATAAAAGTTCTGTATGTTATATCAATATGAGGTTTAAGAGTATTTTTAATAAAAGTTAAATAAAGGTCTCCTTGTCCACCACCATATTTTTCATTACTATATGGAGTAAGTTCATCTATACGTTTTTCACCTCCATGTTCGATGCCAATTATAATAACTTCGTTATTAGAAATAGTATCCAAATACTCGTCTATTTTCCATTCTCCAACATAAGATGTTTCTGCATCAAATAAATTTTGAGCATCGTGCATATAAATTACAGGATACGATTTTTCGGTTTCTTTATAAGATTTTGGTAAATACACCCATATCTTTTTAAAGGTGTTTAATTGAGGTGCTTCAATAGTAAATGTAGAAACTTGTTTAGAAGCTGTAGATTGCGAGTTTACTCTAATATTAAAAAAGGATATCGTAGTAAGTAAAAAAATAAAAACTTTCATATAATAAAATTCAAGTATTACTAAAAATATATAAAAATTAGTTATTATGCTATAATTTTATAAATCATTATAAATCAATAATTTATATCAAAAAAGAACATTAACGTAACAAAACTTCGATGAAAGTACATGTTTTTTTCGTTAAGCTACATTATATCCACGATTATAAAAATATGATAATATTTAACTTTACCATGTAATAATTAATCCTCCCTCGAGTAATGATAAATAGAGTAGAAAAATTAAGTCTGTTATCCGAAATGATAGCATTTGCAAGAATAGATAATAACTTAAGAGAGATTGAACATAAATTTTTATTAGGAGTTGCCAAGCAATTGGAGATTACTAAAGAAGATTATGACTATCTATTAGATAATCCAGTGACACATATAAATTTAAAATCTCATAGTGAACGTATTGTTCAGTTTCACAGATTAATTTTATTAATGAATCTTGATAAAGAGATTGCTGATAAAGATCTTATACGATTACATAATTTTGGTTTAAGAATGGGTTTGGGTCACGAAGCTATTAATCGTGTTTTAGATTTAATGGAAAGTTTTCCTAATAAAATTGTACCACCAGATTTCTTAATAGATATTTTTAAAACACAATATAATTAAACTATACCTTTAATTGTTCAAGTTTTAATTGATAGGTTTTAATATCATCTCTTAATTTAGCTGCAAGTATAAAATCTAATTCTTTTGCAGCTTGCTCCATAAGTTTACGTTTTTCGCGAATATTCTTTTCTAATTGTGGTTTAGTTAAATAATCACTTTCTGGTTCGGCAGCTCTTAAAGCTTCTAATTCATAATAGTAACTACTAACTGAGTTTTTTGTAAGTGCATTATCTAAGCTTTTTTGTATTGCTTTAGGTGTAATGTTATTTGCAGAATTGTAAGCTGATTGCTTTTCTCTTCTGTAGCTAGTTTCATCAATTGTTTTCTGCATGCTTTTAGTTATTTTATCAGCATACATAATAGATTTCCCACTGAGATGACGTGCCGCTCTTCCAACGGTTTGAGTTAGCGCCCGAGCCGAACGTAAAAAACCTTCTTTATCAGCATCAAGAATTGCAACTAATGATACTTCTGGTAAATCTAACCCTTCACGTAAGAGGTTTACTCCAACTAATACGTCAAACAAACCTTTGCGTAAATCTTGCATAATTTCAACACGCTCTAAAGTATCAACATCACTATGAATATATCGACAACGAATCTGCAATCTATCTAAATATTTTGTGAGTTCTTCAGCCATACGTTTGGTAAGCGTAGTTACTAAAGTTCGTTCATCCTTTTCTACACGAAGTTGAATTTCCTCAATTAAATCATCAATTTGGTTTAGGCTTGGTCTTACTTCAATTATAGGGTCTAATAATCCAGTTGGTCTAATAACTTGCTCGACATAAACACCATCAGTTTTTTGTAATTCATAATCGGCAGGTGTCGCACTAGCATAAATAACTTGGTTCTGGATAGCTTCAAATTCATCAAATTTTAAAGGTCTATTGTCCATAGCTGCTGGTAAACGAAAACCGTATTCTACCAAATTTTCTTTACGACTTCTATCGCCTCCATACATGGCATGAACTTGTGAAATGGTAACATGACTTTCATCAACAACCATTAAATAATCGTCTGGAAAATAGTCTAACAAACAAAAAGGGCGTGTTCCTGGGAGCCTACCATCAAGATATCTTGAATAATTTTCTATGCCAGAACAGTAACCCAATTCTCTAATCATTTCAAGGTCAAATTCAGTACGTTCTTTAAGGCGTTTTGCTTCCAAATGCTTACCAATTTCTTTAAAGTAATCGACTTGCTTTACCATGTCTTCTTGAATTTGATGAATCGCATTTTGTAACACATCAGGAGAAGTTACAAACATATTTGCTGGATAGATGGTAAGCCTGTCGTATTTTTCTATCACTTCATTAGTCTGTAAATTAAAAGCTTCAATATCTTCAATTTCATCACCAAAAAAATGAATACGAAATGGATTATCACCATAACTAGGAAAAATATCTACTGTATCTCCTTTGATTCTAAAATTACCATGATTAAAATCGGCTTCAGTACGAGAATATAAACTTTGTACTAATTGATGTAATAGTTTAGTTCTAGAAATTTCTTGGTCACGTTTTAAAGTGATAACATTTTTTTGAAATTCTACTGGATTACCAATTCCGTAAATACATGAAACAGAAGCAACAACTAATACGTCACGACGACCAGATAGGAGCGAAGATGTAGCACTCAACCTCATTTTTTCTATCTCCTCGTTAATCGATAAGTCTTTTTCAATGTAAACTCCAGAAACAGGAATATAGGCTTCGGGTTGGTAATAATCGTAATATGAAACAAAATATTCTACTGCATTATTTGGAAAAAATTGCTTGAATTCAGAATATAATTGTGCAGCCAATGTTTTGTTATGTGCCAAAATCAACGTTGGACGCTGCACTTCTTCTATAACATTAGCCACTGTAAATGTTTTGCCAGACCCTGTTACACCTAAAAGGGTTTGGTATTTCTCGTTAGAGAGAATACTTTTTGTAAGCTTTTCTATAGCCTGTGGTTGGTCTCCAGTGGGACTAAAATCTGATTCAATTTTGAATTTCATACTACAAATTTAGAGTATAAATTCACCTAAACAAACCAAAATATATATATGATGTTTTTGTTAAATTTATCGCCTTAGTGTAAAATGTCCTCTAAATTCAAATTGGGTACTACCTTTTTTAACGTCTGCAAAAAACCAATAATCGGTTGCAGGCATCACATAGCCATTAAAAGTACCATTCCAACCTTGAGAGGTATGCGACAATGTTTTAAGTAATTTACCATATCTATCAAAAATATAAACAATGGTTCCTGGAAGTTGTTCTATGCCAATTACATGCCAAGTATCAAAATAGCCATCACCATTAGGTGTCATAAATAATGGCACATCAATTACAAAAACTTCTTTAAGTGCATCTGTACAGCCATTTAAATCTCTAACAGTAACTGTATGTAATCCTGGTGCAACATCATTAAAAAAGTTAGATTGTTGCTCTGGACCGTTATCTAAAAGATATACATAATTACCAATACCACTAACATCTACAGTAATACTATTTGGATTTGAAAAATCTACTGTAGTTGTAAAGTCTATACTTGCAGGTTCGGATGTTGAAACATTAAAATTATGAGTAGTCTCGCAGCCAAACTTGCTAGTAACAGTTACCCAATAATCTCCAATTACTGTGATGTCAATTTCAATTTCTGAAGTGGTTTCACCATTAGACCATAAATAAGTATCATTAGAAAATGATGTGTCAGCAATTATAGTTAATAATGGTTCGTCATTACAAAAATAGACTACGTCTGGAATGTCCACAAAGGGTTTTCTATGTACAATCATCTGAAACTCTGTTGTATTGAAACAACCCGTTAAAGTGTTTAGTACTCTTGCATAAATAACTTCCTCGTTAAATGCGTTATATAAATTTTCTAAATTGTTTTCAGCGTTTTCAGCATCTATTAGATTTGTATAATATGAAACCAGAAAATTTAATGGATCTTGACCTCCTAAAATTGTACTGTCTTGTTGAGATAAATCAAAAACTAAAAAATTATCGTAATCCTCATCACAACCTTCAACGGTTATTGGTGAATTTGCAAATGGCAGCGGATTAATATTTAAAATGAATGATGATAATGTATAGCAACCTGTATCGTTAAATTCTACTCTAACATGAATTGTATCGTTACTACTTGAATAATTATAAATATCTGCGAGAGGATTCAATCCTAAATCGGCATCCATTTGCGTTGGATAATACGATATGGTAACATTTGAAGTGTCGTTTACCAACTGTGAGTCTACTGTAGATAATGTGAATAAATCATCAACAGTATCACAAATAGTTATTGCAACATTATTTATTACTGGTGTATTATTAACTATAATTTCTATAGGGACAGATACAAAACAGTCGGTTGAGGTGTTTGTAACTCTTAAATAAACGATTTGTGGATTAGTTAAGTTAGTGTATTGTTGAGGGTTTACGATTTCGTTTGTTTGATTTTCAAGATTTTCTTGAGTTTCGTAATAAGTAGCTTCAATATTATCTTGTCTTACATCAAAAATTTCAAATTGAGAAGCTGTTAAATCTATTTCAGTTATTCCATCATTATTTGCATCACAAAACTCTATAGGTTGTGCCGCACTAACTTCTGGTATTGCTAAAATATTTAAACCAAATTCTGTAATTATAGAGCAAAACGTTTCACTCTCTACTCTTACAAATATTTGTTGAGGATTTGAAATATTACTATAGTTTAAAGGTAAAGGGTTGATGTTGTTTTCGGCATCTTCTGTTGTTGCATGAAATGTAATGGTAGGAATTGGTGATTGACCTTGTGTCATTTCTGTAACAACAGAATTAAAATCAAATTCATGAACTCCATCATTACTAGAATCATCGCATATAATAAAATCGCTAGGTGTATTAAACACAGGGTTTGGAGCTACTTCAATAGTAAATTCACCAGTTGCAAAACAATTTGGATCGGTTATATTTTCAACTCTTACATAAATAATTTGTGGTGTACTTGTATTTAAATACGGAATCGTTTTATCAATTAATACAGTCATTGCTGAATCTTCAAAATAAAAGACTTCTTTATCGGTTTGTCCATTTAATATTTCAGCATCTTTAGTGTCAAAAACAAATTCGGTTATACTATCACCATCATCTTCACATAATTGAAAATTATCGATTGTTGTAATTATTGGAAGAGTATTTACCAAAACCTCAAAAATTACAGTTGCATAACAGGTAGTAGCTACACTTTCAATTCTTACATAAATTGTTTGCGTATCTGCATTGTATGCAGTAAGATTTGTAATTGGATTGATGTTAGAATCCAAATCTTCTATCGAGTTAAAGAAACCAATAGTAAGCCCAGTTTGTGAGGATACTATTTCAGCTATTTTTGCTTCAAGGTCAATAATGGAAAACCCATCTTGATCTGCATCACAAATAATAATATCGTTTGGTTGTGTTACTGTAGGAGCAGGAATAACGTTAATTTGAAATGAATTTACATCAAAACAACCCGTAATATTATTTTGAATTCTTGTATAAACTAGTTCAGGATTTGAAGCATTGGCATATAAAGTTGGATGTACATTTGTGCCATTACGAGCATCTATTTCTGATGGGTAATATAGTACATTATAATCGGGATTACCTCCAGTTACTAAAGTGTCGAAAGTTGATAAATCAACCTCAGTAGTGCCATCATCATCAGTATCGCAATAGTCTTGGTCACTAATTGGAGTAAATGAAACAAAAGCATTTATTAGTAAATCAAATTCAGCCTGTTCGGTACAAGACCCATTTGTTAATTCGATATATAAGGTTTCTGGACCATTTATTACAGTAAAAGGAATTAATGGATTTAACGGATTAGTACCATTAGCCAAATCGGTTTGCGTTTCGTAAAACGTTATATTTATTCCTGGTAAATCATTTATAATCACAAAAGCTATGCTACCTAAATCAAAATCTACACTACTATCTCCATCATCATCACATAATGCAAAGTCTTGAATATTTGTTCCGGTTAATAATAAATTAGTGTGAATTTCCAATTCTTTAATAGTAGCACAACCAGTTGTATTATCTTCAACTCGTACGTAAATAATTTGTTCGTCTATATCGATATTTGCATAATTTGTACTATTTGCAATTGGATTACTTCCAGATTCTGCATCTGCCTGCGTAACATGAAACGTAACAGTAACATTTGTTAAACCTTGTAAAATGTCATTAATAGACTGTGTTAGATTGAAATTAGCAAAACCATCATGATCTGTATCGCAAGCATCAATATAAACACGATCTGGATTAACTATTGGATTATCTACAACTTGAATTTGTACTGTTGTAGTACTTACACAACCTGTTTGGGCATTTGTAACTCTTACAAAAAGCTGTTCGGCAGGAGTGCTAGTATTTGTATAAGGAGATGTTAATGCGTTTACACCATTATCAGAATCTGCTTGTGTTAAATGGTAGGTGACAACTAAGTCAGGTTGACCTGAAATTATGCTGTTATCTATTTGAGTTAAATCGAAATCGGTATATCCATCTGCAATTACATCGTCACAAAGATTAAATGGTATAGGGTTTATAATTGCTGGCAATGGACTTACTACTAAATTAATTGTACCATAAGCTAAACAGCCTTCATCTATATCTTGAATTCTCACATGAATTGTTTGCGGACTTCCAGTATTTTGAATAGGTGCTGTAATCGCATTGGCATTATTTTGAGCATCAATTAAAGATAAATGATATGAGAAAGCGTAATTTGCTGGAGGAACCGAAGTTAAAACTTCGGCATCTTTTGTAGAAAGATCAAAAGTTTCAATACCATTTCCATTACTATCACAAAGTAGATAATCTGAAATTGGATCAGCTGTTTGTTCTGTACTTATATCAATAACAATTTCGTCTTCTATAATACAAACTTCACCATTTAAGGGGATACTCACTTCAATTCTATAAGTACCTGATTGAGTAACATTAAATATTGGTGAGCCATCGTTAACAACCAAAACATTATCTAAATACCAATCGTAGGTTGCTAATGAGTTTTCTATATCTCCATTTAAAGTAACTGTATCTGCACAAGTGATTAAATTATCTCCCAAATTAATTACTGGGCTTAAACTATTTCCTTGAATAAATACTGCCGAATCAAAATTTTGATCAAATCCGTCAGCAATTACTAGTTTAACATGGTATTGTACATAAGGAGTTATAGATGTACCAGCCGAGAGTACAGTAGTTCTACCATTATAATTGGTGTCCCCTATATCGTAATTATCAAAATAGGCTTCGTTTTCTGGTGGACAAAATCCAAAAATTTCAGCATGGATTGAGTTTGTACTTACTGGAATTGATGTTCCTGGTACTAATGCTACGTTAGTATATGGGCCAGCACTTGCAGTTTCACGAATTAAAAACACAAAGTTATCGGCATAATTACAAAGATATTGTGAGCCATATTCTTCTGAAGCTATTAAATAATCAAATTGAACGAGATTAGCTACCGAAACAAAATCGAATTCGATTGAAGTAGCATTATGAGTATTTGAAGTTCCCAAAACTGTTTCAAGATCAGGATCGGCTCCCCAACTTAATGTGCCTTCATTTAAATCTTGAGTATTTAGAGTGTTTCCTCCTGAAGCTGCATTACCTGTAGCTAATACAATACCATTTTCAAAAGGAAAATTTGACGAAGCTCTATTAAAAGAACCAAAACTAGAAAACCCATTTACACTACCATTAATTGAAGATGTTATGTTAGTGACTTCAATACAACCTTCTACTAAATGGTCTTCAATAAGTTGTTGAGCTGAAAGGCTGCTATCTATTGTCACTTGTTGTGAAAAAATAAAATTACAACAGCCCAGAAGTATAATGAAATGTATAAGAATACTTCTTTTCATGGTTAGCAGGTTTATATATAAATCACTAAGCATTTGGAGCCTTTTTGATTTAGTTCAATGAAATAAAAACATAATTAGCAAACATAGGCAAAACATAGCTGAAGCGCAATAAAAAACGATGAAATGTTAGTTTGTTCAAATTTTAACGACAAATAAAGACTCTTTTTTAGAACTTAAATTTGGAAATATTTACCGTTTTAACGTAAAATGACTTCTAAAAACTCTTCCGTCTTGTAAATTCACATGAAACCAATAATCGCTAGTTGGAAGTTGTAGGCCATTAAAGGTGCCATCCCAACCACGAGAAGTAGGATCTAGTTGTTTCAATAATTTACCATAGCGATCATAGATAAATATTATAGTATTAGGTTGAAATTGGTTAGAAATTCCATAGACTTGCCAAGTGTCGTTGTAAGAATCGTTATTAGGAGTAAAGAATTTTGGAAAACCAATAACTGAAATAATTTTATCTACAATACCACAATTGTTTTTAGTATCCATAACATACACTGTGTGAAAACCTGGTGTAACATTTTCGAAAAAGTTACTGTCTTGATAAGGACCATTAATATCGTTCAAAGCAAATACATAACTGCCTTCACCAGAAACATTAACAGTAATAGTATTATTTTGGGTGGCATCAACAACCTGTATAGATTCTATGGTTGCAATATTAGAAGGAGAAACAGTGAAGTTTCTACTAGATGAACACCCATTTTGATAAGTAACAACTACTGAATAATTTCCAATTTGATTTGCTTCAATTTCAGAAGTAATTTCCCCTGTTGACCATGCATAAGAATAATTACTAGGTAAATCGTTAATTATTCCAGCAGATAATGTTATGTTTTGTGGAAAAAAATTAAGGCAATAAAACAATTCTTCATCAGGTAAAAGTTGTGGCGTAAAAAGGACATTCAGAGTCACTGTACTTAGTGCATAACAATTATTATTAGCTGTTATTTTTACATATAATACTTCAGAATTTGGTATAGTATTTATGTAATTTCCGTTTACTGTATTAACTTCACTGAAAGCATCTTCGATGGTTTGATAAAACGAGATTAATGCATTAGCAGGAACATTGGGTTCTATTTGAGTTCTTAAATCGTTTAAGTTGAAGGTTGCAAATCCATCAACAATTGTATCATCACAAATTTCAAAAGGAGGAATAGTTAGGATGTTTGTAGAAATATCTAAAACAACTTCGGCTATCGAATAGCAATGTGACTGATTTTCTACTCTTGCAAAAACAGTTTGTAAAGGTGTTGTATTAGGGAATGAGGTTGAATTGTTAATTTCATTAATATTTTGAATGGCGTTAGTATCAGAAAAGAAGAAATTAGAAATAAAAATTGAAGAATCGTTATTTGTAATAATGGGTTCAGCATTAAATAAATTATAAAATGTTAATCCATCTTGATCAATATCGCATTCTATTAATGTTGTATTGAATACTATAGGATTTTGATCGTACTCAATTATTATTTCTCCAAAAGACACACAATTGTTTTCAAAAGTTACTTCTACTTTATATACACCTTCATTAATTGCTAAATACGTAGAGTTAGTTTCTCCGATAATTTCTATATCATCTTTAAACCATTTATACTGATTGTTACCAGTTTGAAATGCATTAAGTTCTAATGTTTCATTTTCGCAAAGTGGATTATTAGTTGCAAATAAACGATCTATACCAATATCTGTACTTAACTGAAAACTTCCTGCTTCAAGAAAAACAGCAGAGTCATATCTAAAATTTTGCTCATCTGCAATAACAAGTTTTACATGATAAGTTTCGTTAGGGATAACAGTTGCTGTTGCTGTAAGTATTTTTGTTTGTCCATTAAAATTAATTGGAGATACTGTGCCATTCCAGCTTTCGAAGTAAAATTCGTTCTCTGCAGGACATCCGTTAGGAATTTCTGGATGTACAGTTGTGACTTTAACAGGAGTTTGTGTGTTTGGCACTAAAGCGATATTGGTGTATTGTTGGTCGTTTATAGGACGAATTAAAAAGCCAAACAAATCTGAAAACTGACATGTGTTTGGGTTATTTTCTTGGTATTCTTCTGAAGCAAATATATATCTAAAACTTACTTGGTCTGCTATTGTTGTAAAATCGAATTCAATAATCGTAGCATTAATTGTATTAGGTTCGTTTAAAATAGTCTCTAAATCGTTATCTCCAATCCAATTTGGTGCATCATCATCACTTAATGTTGTATTTGGACCTTGAGTGTTTATTAATCTCCCTGTACTTAAAACCAAACCACTAGTAAAGGGGAAAGTTGTTCCAGAAGCATCAAAGAAACCATAACTTTGATCTGTATTATTAAAATCGCCGCCAACAACATTCGTTACTAAAACGTTTGTAATACAATCACTATCAATTAAAATATCTTCAATTAATTGTTGAGGTGTATAGGTTTGACTATCTACCTGTATGTTTTGGCTTACAGTAAAGTTAGATATAAGAATAAAGAAAAATAGTAATCGTTTCATCTAAAAATAATCGAATACAAAGATAAGTTAGATTAGAGTTTTAACTAATTAAAAGTGTATTAAAGCTATATATTAAAATAAGCTTACCGTTTCAGAGTAAAGTGGCTAGAGAAGGTTCTCCCATCTTCTAGGGTTACATGGAACCAATAATCGCTAGTTGGGAGAGGTTGTCCATTAAAGGTTCCGTCCCAGCCACGAGAAGTAGGGTCAAGTTGTTTCAACAATTTGCCATAGCGATCGTATATATAAATTATAGTATTAGGTTGAAAATCTCTAGAAACGCCATAGACTTGCCAGGTATCGTTATATGAGTCGTTATTAGGAGTAAAGAATTTAGGAAATCCAATAACAGAGACAATATCTTCAACAATGCCACAATTATTTTTAGTATCCATAACATAGACTGTATGAAGTCCAGGCGGAACATTATCAAAGAAGTTACTGTCTTGATAAGGACCATTAATATCGTTTAAAGCAAATACGTAAGTGCCTTCACCTGAGACATTAACACTAATAGTATTATTTTGTGTAGCATCAACAACCTGAATAGATTCTATAGTTGCAATATTAGAAGGCAGTACAGTAATAGATCTGTCTTTAGTACAACCATTCGCATTAGTTACAGTAACATTAAAAGTTCCAGG
>Ga0209013_10001835_pt1 | contig 19540 bp, 16 predicted proteins | sample Cruoilmetagenom2_FD_187291 | JGI IMG/M metagenome (GOLD analysis project Ga0209013, IMG submission 187291) | Oil polluted marine microbial communities from Coal Oil Point, Santa Barbara, California, USA - Sample 2 (SPAdes) (version 2) | ecosystem: Environmental > Aquatic > Marine > Oil seeps ...
GCTGGGTGTTGACAGAACTAAGGCAGCCCGCTTCTCATTCTTGATGGTTATACCATTGATTTTAGGGAAAGTAGCCAAAGATATATATGGAGGACAGATCAGCTTTGAAAACACAAATATTGGCGCTTACACTGTAGGGTTTATTGCCGCGTTCCTTGCCGGATTATTTGCTTGTAACTGGATGATTTCCTTAGTAAAGAATAGCAAGTTATACTACTTTGCTATATACTGTTTTATTATCGGAACCGTGGCTATAACGTACTCCTATTTCTACTTGTAATGAACGCCGAAGATTTTATAAACGGACAAGTAATATTGATTGACAAACCATTAAAATGGACTTCTTTTCAAGTGGTAAATAAGTTAAGATGGGCAATTCGCAGAAAGTATAAATTAAAAAAGATCAAAGTGGGTCATGCTGGCACTTTAGACCCACTCGCCACTGGATTATTGATTATTTGTACAGGAAAATTAACGAAAACCATAGATAAGTTGCAAGCAGAGACTAAGGAATATACGGGTACTATTACACTTGGAGCAACAACTCCTTCTTACGATTTGGAAACTGAAATTAATCAAACTTTTCCAACATCTGATATAAGTGATTCTGACATTCAAAAAACTACAAAGACTTTTCTTGGAGAGATCGAACAGACACCTCCCTTATATTCTGCCATAAAAAAAGATGGCGTTCGACTCTATGAGCTAGCGAGAAAAGGAGAAACAGCAGTTATTAAGTCACGAAAAATTAATATTTACGAATTTGAGATAACTGAAATTGATATGCCAAATATCTCTTTTAGACTGGTTTGCAGCAAGGGTACTTATATAAGGTCAATTGCAAACGATTTTGGAAAAGCATTAAATTCTGGAGCTTATTTATCCTCCTTAAGAAGAACTAAGAGTGGTGGTTATAAGGTAGAGAATGCCTTTGAGCCCTTGGAATACGTTAAAAAAATAAATTAAAAAAAGTGCGAAATCCAGCTGGTGTTAGCCGGCCCTTCCCAACAACAATCATATTCACTTTTTGTATTTATTAAATTATCAAAAACAATAGTTTTTTTTGACACTCCCTTATTCTTGATCAATTTTTTAAAATCCGGAATTTCCTTTAATTGAACAAATTCTCCCTGTTTAAAGCACACATTTACCTTGTCCATAAGACCAATATCTAGTTCTCTTTCAATTGACAAAATAAGAGATACCAAGTCTTCGTGTTGTTCGGTTGATAAGGGTGTATGATCTGACACAAAAAAAATTAGAAATCGATCGTATTTCATTTCGAAAAATAATTCATTAACCAGAATACTTTCTAAAAATGAATTAACTTTTTCAATGACAATTGGCACTTCTTTCGGGTACAGTTTTCTGCTCGCTGGGTAAATATATATTTTTGAAGTTTCCGGTAGTTTCTTATAATCAACAATCATATAAATCAGTAGTTATATTCTATAATTTAATCCTTTAAACATTGATCTTACCAGCTCATCTAAATCAATTTTAGATTGCCAATTCCAATCTTTTTTTGCCTGACTGTCATCTATACTTTGCGGCCATGAATTTGCAATTTCCTGCCGAGTATCCTCCTTGTAATTAATTGTGAAATTGGGAATATACTTTTTTACTACCTCAGCCAACTGCTTCGGTGAAAAACTCATTGCTGCAATATTGTAGGATTCAAATTTAGAGATATCAGTATTTTCCATTAATTGAATTGTTGCATCAATCGCATCATCCATATACATCATTGGCAAAACTGTTTCTTCATTTAAAAAACTTGTATACGTTTTATTTTTGATGGCTTCATGAAACATATGAATTGCATAATCCGTAGTTCCTCCTCCAGGGATAGTTTTATAGCTAATAATTCCGGGGTATCTTATACTTCGAACATCCACACCAAACTTTTTATAATAGTACTCACACCAGTTCTCACCCGCTAATTTACTCATACCATATACCGTTGTTGGATTCAATATTGTGTGTTGTGGAGCATTTAATTTTGGAGATGCAGGTCCAAAGACAGCTATAGAACTTGGCCAAAAAACTTTATCAATAAATTTATTCTTTGCTAGATCAAGAACATGAAACAAAGTATTCATATTTAAATCCCATGCTTTCTTAGGGTTCTTTTCAGCGATAGCCGATAACATTGCTACCATCAGATATACATTCTTAATATTATATTTTTCAACAACTCTTAAAATATCACTTTTAGAAGTTGCATCGAGTATTTCGAAGGGACCTGATTTCATTACTTCATAATTACCAAATCGGATATCAGAAGCAATGATGTTATCATTTCCATGAATTTGGCGCAACTTCAAAACAAGTTCAGTTCCTATTTGTCCACTAGAACCAATAATTAGAATTTTTGATGCCATTTGAGTAGTACTTTTATGAGGCAAATATACTGAAATATGGTCAGTTCTAATTATAATTAATCCTCAAGAAGTAGTCCATAAATATTCCTTATTTTTGAACTTTAATTTGTTATAAGTTGATATGAAAATTAAGTGGTTGCTAATTATTATAATCCCAGTGATAGCTTTTTCTTGTCGTAAATCAATATCTAAAGAAGAACTCACCAAGGTTAGGGATAGTACGGAGACGAATATCTTAAAGGCGTCTCATGTTGAGGTAAAACTTGACCCCAAGGCTCAAAAAGAAGTTGAGGACTGGACAGAGTACCAAAAAATGACCGATTTCATAAAACAATATCACAATATATCGGCAATAGATGCCTTATTTAATGCCAATGAACTCTCTGAGCTAGCACAGCAACTAAAAGACACCATACGTGTTGAAAAGTTTGAAATTCCCTCTGTAAAGATTAGGTTAAATGTTTTATACTCAGAAACTTTACGTCTTGCGGATATGGCTTCCATAAATAATATTAGCGAAGAAGAAATTAAAAATGAAAATGAAAATATATTAAATGCTTTTTCTGCGTTAAATTTAAAAATCAATAACATTATAATTCAGGAAAATTTAAATAACGATGTAAATGAATTCATTGAAGAAATAAAAAGTACGACTACACCAGCCTCCGAAGAGGTTATACCAAAAGAAAAAATATTAAAATGAAAAAATATATTATCGCGAGTTTTATTGGCCTGTTTTTCAGTGTCATCTATTCACAGGAAATCAAACAGGATATAAATATTATTATCGATCAATGGCATAAAAATGCTGCCGAATCTAATTTCGATGCATATTTTAGTTCAATGAGTGATGATGGAGTATTTATAGGAACTGATGCTCTAGAAAATTGGACAGTTTCAGAATTTAAAGAATTTGCAAAGCCTTTTTTCATAGAAAAAAATACATGGGACTTTAAGACGCTTGAAAGAAATATTTACAGCAACTCTAAAAATAATGTTGTTTGGTTCGATGAACTTTTAGATACATGGATGGGTATATGTCGGGGCTCTGGGGTATTACTCAAAGACAATAAAGATTGGAAAATAGTGCATTATGTTCTTTCGGTAGTAATACCAAATGAGAATATTAAAGAAGTTATCGCCACCAAAAAAGAAAATGACGATATCATAATTGATCTGCTAAAAGAGAACTAAATTCATTTTTTACTATATTGCACGGCTTAAGCAAGATGATATAAGATATCCCTTCAAATGAAAAAGATAATCTATACTATAATTTTTTTAATAGTATCACAGGTCTATGGACAGTATAATGAGAATGCGCCATGGATGAATACTGCCCAAAAAAAATCATCTGACACTAAAATAACCCTTCAAGAATTATCAAATTCCTTTAATCATTACTGGAAAAGTAAAGATTTTCAAAAAAAAGGCAGTGGCTTTAAACCTTTCAAGCGTTGGGAAAATCACTGGAGTGATTATTTATTATCAGATGGGACTATTGCAACTCCCAACCTAATTTGGAAAGCATGGGAACAAAAACAGCAAATGTTGAAATCTAGTATAAGTGACTGGAAATCGATTGGACCTTATACAACTAATGTAAAGACTGGTCAGGGAAGGGTAAATACATTTATTGCAGATCCTAATAACCCAACCACTTATTACGTTGGAGCTCCAGCAGGGGGGATTTGGAAATCTACAGATTCGGGAATAAATTGGACCCCTTTATCAGACCAACTACCACAAATTGGGGTGTCTGGAATAGCTATTGACCCCAATAATTCTGAAATTATTTACATCGCAACCGGTGATGATGATGCCTTTGATACATATAGCATTGGTGTTTTAAAATCTATCAATGGTGGTAAAAATTGGAATACAACAGGATTAAATTTTTCAACTACGACTTCAACCTCCAATGAAATATATATTCATCCTACGAATTCAAATATTATATGGGTGGCTACAAGTAAAGGATTTTATAAAAGTTCAAATGCCGGCGCAAGTTGGATAAAAACAGGATCAGGCAATGTTCTTGATTTTAAATTGAAACCAGGTGATCCAAACACCATGTATTATGTTACAGCTAACAGATTTTACAAATCTACAGATGGCGGAAATATCTTCGTGGAAGGAGCCACGGGCCTTCCTGTTAGTTCATCAAGGTTTGCCATTGATGTTAGTGAGGCAAAACCTGATGTTATATATCTTTTAAGTGCTAATAATGATACAGGAGGAAGCTTTCAAGGACTGTACCTGTCAACAGATAGCGGGGCATCTTTTATAAAAACGGAGGAAGTGGATGATATTTTTGGAAGTGAACAGTCATGGTTTGATATGGCATTAACCGTTTCACAAACTGATGCTAATCAAGTGTTTGTTGGAGTTCTAGACATTTGGAGCTCTACAGATGGAGGAAATAATTTTACAAAAATAAACGATTGGCGTATTCCCTCAAGTGCTTCTTATACTCACGCGGATATTCATTTTTTGAGATATTTCGACAATAAATTATATGCCGGCACCGATGGCGGTATCTATCAGTCTCAGAATAATGGACTATCATTTGAAGATTTAACGGAAAATTTAAATATCAGTCAGTATTACAGAATTGCTACCGCCAAAAACTCACAAGCCAAGGTAGTAGGTGGATTACAAGATAATGGTGGTTTTGGTTATTCTAATAATATCTGGAACAATTATCATGACGGTGATGGGATGGATTGCGCAATAGACCCTAATCATCAAAATATTTATTATGGATTTTCTCAATTTGGTGGTAGTCTAAATATTACATATGACGGTGGGGCTAGTGAAGGCGGAACGGTAACTAGTGCACCTGCAGACGAAACAGATATTGCAAACGGAGATGTTGGTGGTGAATGGATTACGCCAATGATCATGAACAATGAAGGGGTATTGTACGCCGGGTATTCAAAATTACACAAACTCGTAGATAGAGATTGGGAGGCTGTATCATCGAATGTTTTTGGTGGTGATATTGACCAAATAGATATCGCTCAAACAAATAGCGATATCATCTATGTTTCCGAAACTAACAAATTGTTTAAAAGTATTGATGGAGGCATTTCCTTTATTCAAACAAATTTTACATTTCCCAGAACAATAAGTTCAATAGATATAAATAATCAGAATAGTGATATTATATATATATCAAACTCGGGATATAACGGCAAAATATATCAATCTATTGACGGGGCGGTAAACTGGACGGATATAACTAATAATCTACCTACTGAACCAAAAAATATTATCAAACATCAGGATCAAAGTTTGATAAATGATCTTTATGTAGGTACTAGCCTGGGAGTATATCACATAAATGATGAGATGACCGAGTGGGAGGTATTTTCAAATAATTTACCAAATGTACCGGTAAAAGATATTGATATAAATACCGAAGAAAGTACTATTACTGTTGGTACCTATGGAAGGGGTGTATGGCAATCGCCAATCCCTGTTGTAAGAGCTAGTACAGATATCAGTTTAATCAAAATTAATACGAACAATAATATACAGTGTGGGGGAGCAACTCCATTGATTACCGTAAAGAACAATGGGTTAAGTTCCATCGATCAAATGGAAATTAATTATGTAATTGACGGTGTTTCGTACCAATATGGATATACAGAAATTATTAATATTGATGAAACAAAAGAAATAGAACTTCCTTTTATTGAAATTAGTATTATTGGCGAACACAGCCTGCAAATAGAAACCGTTGTCGCTAATGATGAATTCGTAAATAATAATATTCTTTATGCTATATTCAATACAAATTTTTCTAGTGAAGGACAATATATAAACACCTTTGGAGACGTAAATGAAGACAATTGGATTGTGGCCACAGAAGGTGCTACTACAGAATTATGGCAAAAAGGTCTAACTAATAAGTTTAATAGCGCATTTGATAATGCATATGCAACAAATATCATAGGGAATTATCCTGATGAAGTAACAAGTTATTTAATCTCACCATGTTATGACTTAACAAAATTAGTAAATCCATTACTGAAATTTGATATGGCATTCGATATAGAATTAGATTGGGATGTTCTTTACATGGAGTATACATTAAATAATGGGGAGAGTTGGGAAATTTTAGGATCGAAAGATGATCCGAATTGGTATAACAGTGATTTTATAGATCCTGACAGACCTATTACAGTAGGCAAGCAGTGGACAGGACAGGATACCGAAGTTAAAAAATATAGCTTTGACCTGACAGCATGGAACAACGAAAGTAACATTATGTTCCGTTTCGTATTTGCCTCCGATTGGGCTGAAAATGGGGAGGGAGCAACTATTGACAATTTTACTATTGATGCTACAGAAATTGTGCTATCTAATGACAAAATAGTTGAAAAAGAGTTTTCAATATTCCCAAATCCAACCTCTTCAGAATTTAATATTCAAAGAGCAAACTATGAAAATATGCAGGTTTCTGTGTACGACGTAACCGGAAAATTAATATTTAGAGAAAAAAATATTTCTGATACCTACTATACAATTAAACTTCCTAAAAATATTTCCAAGGGAATCTACTTTTTAAAAATAATAGAAGGCAATAGACAAATTGCAAAACAGCTTATAATCAAATAGTTAAAACAACTAGGGCTTTTAATTATTAAAAAAAGTCAGACAATCCAGTTCGCATTAAGAGTTATATTTTTACTTATCGTTCAAACTATCAACTAAAAAATTATGCAACTGAACCATTTGCTCATATCCCAGTTTTTTACCGAATTGCCCAACTAGATATAAAACAATCCAAGCTACCGGCATCGCTATGCACATAATCAATGAAAAGTTATAGTCTTGATTAAGACGATACTGTGTGTAGAACATCACCAAAAAAACAAAAAAAGATATGGCAACCAAAAAATGTAAAAACATAAAGAAAGTCCAAACTTTAGGCTTTGGGCTCAATAATCCTTTAACTATTGTTTTATTATCCTCTTTAATTACTTCAACAGTTAATTGAGGAGACCAATAATGTTCATCTTCTTCAGGCACATCTATTACGGCATGCATATTTGCTATTTGACTTCTAAAGTTAAAATTCTCATCATTCAATCTCTTTTTTAAATTATCCATAATTTGGTTTTCAACCTGATCGACCTCAATTCTAAATCTAGGTTTAAGTAAAACTTTATTGATCTGACTATCGTGTATTGGCTTATTCATGAAGTAAATTTAATATAATAATATTAAGTCCTTAATATAAAATTTTTATTGTCTAAATCTACAAGATAAACATATCTTTGCAGCAAATCTTTAAGAAACAAAATGGGAAACATTGTAGCTATAGTTGGGCGACCTAATGTTGGGAAATCAACACTTTTTAATCGTCTGATCCAGAGAAGAGAGGCTATCATTGATGCAGTAAGTGGTGTTACTAGAGACCGGCATTATGGTAAAACAGATTGGAATGGAAAAGAATTTTCAGTAATAGATACTGGAGGATATGTTGTTGGCAGTGATGATATTTTTGAAGCTGAAATTGACAAACAAGTAAAATTGGCCATTGACGAAGCCGATGCAATTATCTTTATGGTTGATGTTCAGAGTGGTGTTACGGGAATGGATGAAGAAGTTGCCCACTTATTACGAAGAGTTAAAAAACCAATTTTTTTAGTAGTAAATAAAGTAGATAGCAGTAAATCAAATAATGATGCAGCTGAATTCTACTCACTGGGTTTAGGCGAATATTATACAATTGCCAGCATCAATGGTAGTGGTACCGGAGATTTGTTGGATGCAATTGTTGAAGCATTGCCAGAAAAAGAAGAAGAGCTGGTTGATGATTTACCAAGATTTGCTATTGTAGGTAGACCAAATGCGGGAAAATCTTCATTTATTAATGCCCTGATAGGGGAAGAAAGGTATATAGTTACAGATATAGCAGGTACTACCAGAGATTCAATTGACACCAAATATAATCGGTTCGGATTTGATTTTAATTTAGTGGATACCGCCGGTATTAGAAAAAAATCCAAGGTCAGGGATGATTTGGAGTTTTATTCGGTAATGCGTTCTGTAAGAGCCATTGAACACAGTGATGTTTGTATTCTTTTAATTGATGCAACTAGAGGGTTTGAAGGTCAGGACCAAAATATTTTTTGGCTGGCGGAAAAGAATAAAAAAGGTGTTGTAATCTTGGTTAATAAATGGGATTTAGTTGAGAAGGATACACATTCCACAAAGCTATTTGAAGAAAAAATTAGAAAAGAAATTGCCCCTTTTACAGATGTTCCGATAATCTTTATTTCTGCTCTAACCAAGCAAAGAATATTTAAGGCCATAGAAACGGCTGTTCAGGTTTATGAAAATAGAAAAAATAAAATCCCCACTAGTAAGTTGAACGAAACAATGCTAGAGATCATTAAACAAAATGAACCTCCTGCATATAAAGGTAAATTCGTTAAAATAAAGTACTGTATGCAGCTACCTACAGCAACACCACAATTTGTTTTCTTTGCCAATTTACCGCAATATATAAGAGACCCTTACAAACGTTATCTAGAGAATAAATTACGTGAAGTTTATAATTTTAATGGGGTTCCTATTGTAATTTATTTTAGAAAAAAATAAATTGCTCTTTCTAATAGATCTTATTTAAAGGTATTCTAGAATTTTTTAAATTATCCTGACGGCTATCTAGCCAGCTTTTTTTTGTAAAAATTGGATGTTGTAAAGATTACTGTAATAACCTTTTTTTTCTAATAGTTGGTAGTGTGTACCTTGTTCAACGATCTTACCATCCTCCATAACAATTATTTTATCCGCCTTCTTAATAGTGGCTAACCTGTGCGCAATAATAATAGAAGTTCTATCTTTAGTAATTCTTTCTGTAGCGGACTGGATTAATTTTTCTGTATGAGTATCAACAGAAGAAGTGGCTTCATCTAAAATCAAAATACACGGTTTACTTACATATGCTCGTAGGAACGCAATCAACTGACGTTGACCAACGGATAGCATTACACCTCTTTCTTTAACATTATAGTCATAAGCCTCTGGAAGTGTCGTAATAAAATCATGAATTCCAATTTCTTTGGCCGCCTTTTTAACTTGTTCAACAGTTATAGAAGGATCTTTAAGTGTTATATTATTAAAAATTGTGTCAGAGAATAAGAAAACATCCTGCAGAACTACTGCAATATTTTTTCGGAGATCATTTAACTTAAAATCATTAATAAGTATATTATCTATCGTTATTTTACCACTATCTATATTATAAAATCGATTTAGTAAGTTAATTATTGTCGATTTTCCTGCACCTGTAGCTCCTACAATAGCAACAGTTTCTCCTTGTTTTACATCAAAAGAAATTCCTCTAATAACTTCCTGATCTTTTATATAGCTAAAATGAACATTGCTAAAAGAAACATTTCCTTCTATATTATCAATAGTCTCTTTACCATCATCAACTTCGGAGTCTTCAGTATCCATTATTTTAAACACTCTTTCAGCGGCAACCATACCCATTTGTAAGGTATTAAATTTATCAGCAATTTGTCTTAAGGGTCTAAATAACATAAAGTTCATCATAATAAAACTGATCATTTTACCAACCGTAATAGAATCATCTGCGGAGGTAGCGGCACTCAATCCACCATACCAAACAACAAGTCCGATCGCAATGGATGGTAATATCTCAGCCACAGGAAAAAATATGGAATTATACCATACTGCTCTTATCCATGCTTTTTTATGCCTCTCATTAATAGATTTAAAATGATTATATTCAATTTTTTCACGAGTGAAAAGTTGTATAATTCTCATCCCGGTTATTCTTTCTTGAACAAAACTATTTAAATTAGACACTTCCGTTCTTACTTCCTGAAAGGCAGCCTTCATAGCCTTCTGAAAAACTTTGGTTGCAAAGATTAGTATTGGTAAAATTGCAAAAACGATCAAGGCCAATCTCCAATTCATCCATAGCATTACCAAAGAAATAACGAACATTTTAAGAAGATCACTGATTATCATAAATAATCCCTGACCAAAGACGCTGGAAATAGTTTCAATATCAGAAACTACCCTTGTAACTAACTTTCCTACTGCAGATTTGTTAAAATACTGCATCTTAAAATGCAATAAATGGTTGAACAATTGTGTGCGCATGTCTTTTACAATACTCTGCCCCAGCCAATTTGCAAAATATATAAATAAAAATTGAAATACCACTTCAAATACCAAAACCGAAAGCATCAGAATTATAAATTTCAGCAATAGCTGGGCATTCCTATTTGTTATATAGTCATCAATTATAACTTGTAATAAGATTGGCCTTATGGCCGCAAAAAGTGCAATTAAAATAACGGAAATTATTGAGATAATAAATTGCGTCCTATAACTTTTTGCATAAGATAACAATCTTATAAAAAGTTTATAATCAAAAACTTTTCCCGTAACCTTTTGCTTATTTTTATTTTCCGCTGACATTACAATTTTTCATTATGCTTTTAGGATAATTTACCTTAGTTAAGAATAAGCCTTTGGCTTTCACAGAAGCACCGGCACTCGTTCTATCTTTATTCTCAATTATTTTTTTAAAATCTTCTAATGTTGTTTTACCAATTCCAACATCTAATAGTGTTCCAACAATTGCCCTTACCATGTTTCTTAAAAATCTATTCGCCGTTATGTGAAATGTTAAGTGATTACCTTCCTTAACCCATTCAGCCCTACTAATTGTACAATCATATGTTTTTACGTCCGTTTTGGACTTAGAAAAAGCCTTAAAATTATTAAAATCATATAATATTTTCGAAGCGGCATTCATCTTATCAATATCATAAACTTGACCCTTCACTTGCCAGGTTGTATCTAAAAAAAAAGGGTTCTTACCCAAATAAATTCTATATTCATAGGTTCTTGAAACTGCATTAAATCTGGCATGATCATTTTCCATTACCAGAAATAACCGATGCACGGATATACTTTCAGGCAAAAATGCGTTTAATTTAAATTTCAATTTCGATTCATCAATTTTATGCATACTATCAAAATGCAAATAAAATTGAATCGCATGAACTCCCGCGTCCGTTCTGCCACAACCAATAACAGTTGTTTTATCACCAATTAAAACTGTGAGTGCGTTTTCAATCACTTCCTGTACCGAAATGGCATTTGGTTGGTATTGCCAACCATGGTAATCTTTTCCATTGTAAGAAAGTTCAGTAAAATATCTCAAAAACACCTATTTTTATGCCAAGTAAAGATAATATAATTATATGTTACGGTTTTTTTATGAAAAAAATATTATTGATTTCTGATACACACGGATTTATGGACAATGACATTTTGAAATATGTAGAAACTGTAGATGAAGTTTGGCATGCTGGAGATATTGGCAGTCCGCATGTGGTTGAATTAATAAAAGAAATAAAACCTTTTAGGGGCGTTTATGGAAATATTGATGACCAGACCATACGAGCTGATTTTCCATTAGATAATATTTTTGCTGTTGAACAGGTTAAGGTATGGATAACACATATCGGTGGATACCCTTACAGATATAATTTTCGAATAAAGGATGAATTGAGGAAAGAATCGCCCAATCTATTTATTTCAGGTCATTCTCATATTCTGAAAGTACAGTTCGATAAGAAATTAAATTTACTTCATATGAATCCTGGTGCTGTTGGAAAGTATGGAATTCATAAGGTAAGAACTATGCTAAGATTTGACATTGATAAGATGGATATTAAAAATCTAGAAGTAATTGAATTGACAAACAGAAACTAGAAAGTACTTATGCGATTTCTATATGTTCCTCAATATATATAGGAGCAGAAATAAAAATACTGGTTCCTTCACCTTTTTTTGAGTTTATGTTGAATACACCATTCATCACTTTTATTCGAGCTTCAATATGACTTAAGCCAAGACCATTTTTTTTCCTTGCTCTTTTAATATCAAATCCTTTACCATCATCAATTATCTGAATAATCAATTTATCACCTTCTCTTTCAGTAAGCATGATGGAAGCATTTTTAGCATTACTATGTTTGATAATATTATTAACTAACTCTTCAATTATATTGTATATTTTAATTTCAAATTTTTGATTGTATCTCTTAATTCCATTAGCATCACTCATCAATGTAAATTTTGAGTTTGAATACTTTTCACACATGTCGTGAACAGCAAAGGCTAAACCAAATTTTAATAATACAGATGAAATCAATTCATGAGAAAGATCTCTGATCTTAACGGAGGCCTCTCCAACAATCTGTTGCGCCTTGGTTATTTCTACAGGTGCCTTCGAATTCAATTGAGCCTTTGATGCCTGTAGATGAAGATTTGCCGAAGAGAGTAAGGCACTAACACTATCGTGTAAAATTTCAGCTATTGTCTTTCTTTCTTTTTCTTTAGCGTCAATTGTGGCATTAATTATTCTGGTCTGCACGTCATTTTGGACTTGTTCCAATTTATTCTGTTGCTTTAACTTGTAATTTTTGTAAAAAATCAAAACCAGGATAAAGAATGTTAATGTAAAAAATGCCAATCCATAGAACAGAAATTGAGTTCTTAGAGCATTGTTCCTCTCTGTTTCTGTTTTTTGCTCTTCTCTTGCCAAATTATATTTTGCTTCTGTTTCGGCAAAATTCTTATTAATGATATTCTCATTGATCTCTTTATTAACATCTCTAAACTTTAGCAAATGTTGATAAGCCATTTTATAATCACCCAAAGAATCATAGGACAAGGACAAATTGTCGTAAATAGCCTTCTTTATGGATAACGCATCTAAGGAGTTATCTTTTTCTATCCATTTTTCAGCATCTAAATATTTATCTATAGCAACCTTATATTTTTTTTCATTGTAATATAAATTTGCCAAATTTATATTCATTGAAGTGATCCCCAGAGTATCCTGTTCTCTCTTTTTTATATTTAAAGCCTCCTGAGCATAATATTTCGCCAATGGGTAATTATCTTCATATTGAGCGATCACGCCAAGATTATTAAAAGCAGTTGAAACACCCTTCACTATATTTGGATTATCCTTAAAGTAAATTACTTTCCTATAAAAGAATTTAGCGCTATCTACGTTTTTCTTTGCATAATAAAAAGTACCTAACCTGTTATACGATTTTACAATATGAACAGAATCTTTGATCTTTAATGATGCATCAAGTGCCATATTAGTATAATAAAAAGCTTTATTATAATTTTTTGATTTCGCAAAGATATAAGCCAAAAAATTTGCATAATCAATATAAATTGAAGATTCTTTTTTTGATTTTAATTTTTCAAATCCTTCCAGGGCTTTTTCTAAAGCAATGTTCTCTTGTCCACTATCATATAAAATCTTTGCATATCTAAAATCAAAGCTGAAATTCATTTCGTCTTCAGCTCTAAATGAAAATGTATTTTGGGTATTATTAATTATAGTAATTGCTTTGTCATATTGTTTTAACAATACTAAAGAGTCTATCTTATGAAGTTTATTTTCTATATAGATATCCTGAGCAGATTGGCTATGTGTATAAAAGGAAAATCCCAAAAGTAATATTATACCTAGGGAGATAGATTTAACTCTATATGAACTAAATTTTAGCACAGATACTATAGTGGTAATTTTTTTTTATTAAATAACTTCGTTTTTAAGCGCAAATATGGCCAAGCCAACACTATTTTTAACTTTGACTTTTTTCATTAAATTCTTGCGATGTGTTTCCACCGTACTCTCGCTAATATGCAGTTCGTTCGCAATTTCTCTTGTACTGTATTGCTGTGCTACCAACTTTAACACCTGTACTTCTCTTTTGGTCAAAGAACTAATTAGAACACCATCCTGACTACCATCATCCTTTGATTGACCATTCAATAGTGTTTGCATCATCTTCTCTTTTACGTCATCTGTAAAATACTGTTGACCAGTAGCGACTTTATTTACAGCATTAACAATATGCTCACCAGCCGATTTTTTAGGAACAAAGCCTTTTGCTCCCATTTGTAAAACCTCTTTAACCAATTTAATATCATCATAACTCGACAATACGATCACCTCACAGTTAATACTATTTTTTCGAAGTTGTTTTAATACTTCAATACCATCCATCTCTGGCATATTGATATCCAATATTAACACATCGGCATCATTCTCTTTAAACCAGTCTATGACCTCGACTCCATTCAGTGAAAATCCAGGTACTTCGATATTAGGTTCTAAATTCAATACGGCCTTTACTCCATCAATTAATATCTGATGGTCATCAGCAATATGGACTACAATTTTATCCTCCATAGTTAAATTCCTTATTTTCGTTGGTTAATTTAGAAACACATGTAAAAAAAAAGTCTGAAAAACTAAGTTCTCCAGACTTTTAACAGTTTTAATAAAAAAACGTTTAAAAACAATATATATTGTAAGTGTTAATCCCAAATAATCACCCCTGCTGGTCTTTTATCTGGTTCAGACAAACTTAACATAGCATCTACAGTAGCTACATCATAAGTATTCTCATAAATATTGTTAAAAGCCGTTGAAACTTTTCCATTTACTTCTTGTAAACCTAAAGTTACAGTTTTTGATTGTTCAGAGTTACCATTTTCAACCAAAAAGATCTCATTTGATTCTCCTATAACAGAAGAAGAAATAATCACGTTTTCATCTACTGTAAATGTTACAGTAAAATCACCATTGTTGTTTTCAATTACCGGAGCTTCCTCCAATAAAGTACCGTCAATATCAGTTAATACCATAGCGGTATTATTTGTTAAATTAACTGAAAATGAGGCCATTAATAATAAAATCGCAATTGCTAAAGTAAAGTTTTTCATAATAATAAAATTTAGAAATTAATTGTTATTGTTCCAATTGTTAAGTGACACGAATGTCAACCACTCAAAAGTAGGCGCAAAGACAACTAACTACAATAGTGAAAATGGGTATATTAAAAAATACCCAGAAACCACTAGTTTCTCCCTAATTACCACTATAAACGGAAATATGGAGAAATTATTATGTAACTATATTTACAATATTTTATTATTATAGTTTTATCATATATTACTGGTTTACTGGTTTTTATTTATTTAAATTAAATTTATCCTTTATATTATTTGGTATTTATATTTGAATTTCACTATATTGCATGTCCATTTATTTAAGGTAAATAACAATAATTGAAAAATATATAGTTTGTAGAGAGGTTATTTATACAGTTAGATATCAAAGTATCTCTTCTCTACATCTCCCTTAACCTTTTTCCCCCTTTAAATAAATAATTTTATAGCGTAAATTATTTTGAAATACTCAAATTTTCGGATTTGAGTATTTTTTTTTGTTTTTAAGTGAAAATAGTAAGGAGAGAAGTTATTTAATAGATTTACTTTAGCGTTAGATAAATGTTTCACTTCTCTCCTTTCTCCCCTGTTTTTATCTCTTCGAGTATTCTTAGAGTATGTTTTTTGTGGTAATTGATCCTTAAAATAGTAAGGAGAGAAGTTATTAATAGATTTACTTTAGCGTTAGATAAATAGTGTCTCTTCTCTCCTTTCTCCCCTATTTTTATCTCCTGGTTATTTTAAGGAGTAATTTTTTTTATAGAGATCTATATTTAAAATGTTTGTGGAACTTCATAGCAATTTTCCTTTTTCTTCTTAAAATAGTAAGGAGAGAAGTTATTTATTAAATTTACTTTAGCGTAAGAAATAAAATGTACTTCTTCTCTCCTTTCTCCCCTATTTTCATCATCTAATAGTATATATAGATGTGTGTGTATTTTAAATAGTGAAATGATTTTAAAACGTATTTAGGAATTTTATAGCAATTTTTTCCTTAATCCTTTTTATAGTAAGGAGAGAAGTTATTTATTGAATTTACTTTAGCGTTAGAAATAAAATGTACTTCTTCTCTCCTTTCTCCCCTATTTTTATCTCCTGTGATTTCAGGAGTATTTTTCTTTTTCAGAGAAATTTGTTTTTCAATATGTCATTTTAGAAAATTTTAATTTTCTATGTCATTTTTTTTTTGAAGGAGAGAAGTTAATTAATTCTTTAATGATATAATTCCCTTCTCTCCAGCCCCCTTTTTTTATCCTTATATTTAATAAGGTATTTTTTTGACAGTAACCATTACTTGAATAATTACACTACAAACATACATGCAGTTAACGTTTCTCACAATAGAGGAATTTAGTATTTTTAAAAATACCTAAAAACGGTTAGTCTTTTCCGTGAGTTTAGGGACAAAAAAAGCTGCTTAATGAATATTAAGCAGCTATAACACACAATAAACTAAGGTATTAGGTTTATCGCAATCGATCTACAGATTTCACAAGCTCTTCATCCTTTTGTATTGTTTTATTAGCTAGAACCAATAAAACAATAACAATAACAGGTAAGAAAAGCCCAATACCCTTCTCAGAAATATAACTTTCTCCAGATAAACTTAGTAGCAGATACACAATAATTCCTAATAAATATAAATTAGTAACAATATTAAATCTATTCAATTTAATTTGTAAAGTTCGATTTTTAAAATTCATTATCGCCAATAAAGACAATATAGTTGATAAAATAAAGCCCATTGGAATAGATACAATTTTCCAGGAATCTTCCTTAATCATACCCGTCAAATAATACGCTATTCCGTCAATATTTTCCCATAGCAATACTGAAAATGCCAAGACCCCCGAGATCAAAAAAGCAATTAGTAAATATAAGGATTGTACTCTTTGTATCATAGTATTAAAATGGAAAGCAAAAGTACATTAATCTTTTTAAGAAAAAACTTATTATATTAATTTTATTTCGTAATATTGTCGCACCAAACCGAACTTATTGTAAATCACTTCTTTTACAATACCCAAAAATATTTACAAAAATATTCATTTTATAACTACTTATTTCTCTATATAGAAATTACAAATTTAACCGAAAATATTTATGATGTTTGAAATAGACAAACTCAAAGAAATGAAACTCTTAGAACTTCAAGAACTCGCACAAAACATTGGAGTACCCAAGTTTCGACAATTAAAAAAGCTTGATTTGGTTTATCAAATTTTAGATGTACAGGCTTCAACACCAAAAAAAGTGCTTGAACAAACTGCTCATTCAGACAAACCAAAAAGAAAAAGAATTCTGAAAAACGATAATTCTTCAACAGAAAAGACCCCTGAAAAAGCAGTTCTACAAATTGAAAGACATGTGTCTTCTGATTCTAAGCCCGAGTTTAAAACTAAACCACAACAGGAACAAAAGCAGAATGTAAAAAAGGATCTTAAGCAGAAGGAGAATCAGGATGAGAAAAAATTGGCTGGCAATACAAAGCACAAAGCACAAAGCACAACTGAGAAATCTCCAGTAAAAAAAACAAATAATAAACCTGAAAACAAAGACAGACAGGAACGAACTCAAAATAAAAACATCAATCCAAATCAGCAAAAGGATCAAAAACACCAACAAAAACATAGAAATAACGATTTTAAAAAACAAGGAAAATACAGAGATCCTGATTTTGAATTTGATGGAATTATTGAAAGCGAAGGTGTCTTAGAAATAATGCAGGATGGATATGGGTTTTTAAGATCGTCAGATTATAATTACCTATCCTCACCGGATGACATTTACGTATCTCAATCTCAAATAAAACTTTTTGGTTTAAAGACTGGAGACACTGTTAAAGGGAAAGTTAGACCACCAAAAGAAGGGGAAAAATATTTTCCATTAATTAGGGTTTCGTTTATCAATGGCTTAAATCCTAGTATTGTAAGAGATCGTATTGCCTTTGAACATTTAACACCCCTTTTTCCAACCGAGAGATTTAATCTATCCACAGGTCTAAAGTCTATATCCACGAGAATAATAGATTTGTTCGCACCGATTGGAAAAGGTCAAAGAGGGATGATCGTATCACAACCCAAAACCGGTAAAACTATCTTGTTAAAAGACATTGCAAATGCCATTTCTGTTAATCACCCGGAGGCTTATCAAATAATATTATTGATAGATGAGCGCCCTGAAGAAGTTACTGATATGCAAAGGAATGTCAAAGGAGAGGTAATCGCCTCAACATTTGATGAGTCAGCGGAAAGACATGTACGAGTAGCAAATATTGTTTTAGAAAAAGCTAAAAGACTAGTTGAATGTGGTCATGATGTTGTTATTCTTCTAGATTCTATCACACGATTGGCTCGAGCTTATAATACGGTGGCTCCTGCCTCAGGTAAAATTCTTTCTGGTGGTATCGATGCCAATGCCTTGCATAAACCTAAACGATTCTTTGGTGCGGCGAGAAATATTGAAAATGGTGGATCTCTTTCCATTATTGCAACTGCCCTAACCGATACCGGATCAAAAATGGATGAAGTTATTTTTGAAGAATTTAAAGGTACCGGTAATATGGAATTGCAATTAGATAGAAATATTTCTAACCGACGTATCTATCCTGCTGTGGATCTGGTAAAATCGAGTACTCGTAAAGACGATCTTTTGCACGATGCGAAAACGATACAACGTATGTGGGTAATGAGAAAATACCTTGCAGATATGAATCCTATTGAAGCGATGGAATTTGTAAGTGAAAAAATAAAATTTACTCTGAATAACGAAGAATTTTTAATGTCCATGAATGGATAATTAGATAAATTATAGATATATAATTGAAAGTCAGATATAAATTCATAGCTGACTTTTTTTTATACCTAACCCTTGTTTTAATAAGCAATTATTGTGTATCTTTGCCGACCTATATCGCGGGATAGAGCAGTATCCCGTAACAAGTACGGGACAGGGTACCTACCGTTCAGTGCACAATAGAAGAATTATCATAAATCAGATTATCGATTTTAAAACATACATCGCGGGATAGAGCAGTAGGTAGCTCGTTGGGCTCATAACCCAAAGGTCGCTGGTTCGAGTCCAGCTCCCGCTACTAGCAAAACCAGTTTCTTTCGAAACTGGTTTTTTTATATCTGAAAGTGTAGAGCTTGCTCTTAAACGAATCAGATATAAAAAAGCGTGATGGCACAGCCATCTGGTTTTGCTTGTTAAACACTCCATATTCTGGTCCGACGACTGAATAAAGTGAAGGAGTCAATCCAGCCATTTCTCTTAAAATAATATCGCTTGCTCTTAAACGAATTAGGTATAAAAAAAGCACTATT
>Ga0209013_10001836_pt1 | contig 19530 bp, 12 predicted proteins | sample Cruoilmetagenom2_FD_187291 | JGI IMG/M metagenome (GOLD analysis project Ga0209013, IMG submission 187291) | Oil polluted marine microbial communities from Coal Oil Point, Santa Barbara, California, USA - Sample 2 (SPAdes) (version 2) | ecosystem: Environmental > Aquatic > Marine > Oil seeps ...
TGTAGGAATCAAAGCGGATCATGACGCCGGATTTAGGTAAATTGAAGCCCGCATACGTCTTACCATAATTTTTGGAGTGGATACGATACGATCTCATCTCGCACCCTCCTGCTTGCATCTCCTGCTCAGTATCGATGCGCCGACTGTCAGCAGCAGCGCACATGTGACGAGAAATGTTAGAAATATGACAACAACTATGAGGTTTTTGGTGCTGCATCCCACCAGTAGATTCAATCCAAGCAACGCATAACTTAGGAGACACAGACTCACAATCCTGCGAACGTCCCCCTTGGAAACATCGAACACAGGGAGCATTGTGCCGGAATGGGGCGTATATGAGCTGGCAAACAGGTAACCACCATAAGTGAGAAGTATCCCGATGCAGGGGATTGTCACGAGGATCAACATATCTGCTGGCATTTGTAATCTCCTTTTTCTGGCTTTCCTAATCTCGGAATCCGTGTCTGGTCAAGTAAGATGTGTTCGGGTTGTTGGCAGTTAGTTGCGCCCGGGATAGGATATCGGATGCTGCTGCCGGCAGCGCACAGCAGATCAGCAGCATCAGACTCATGACAACCCTGGCAAGTATCGTATTCGCCGTGATCTACACCGCCTTCATCGTTGCATCACTCATTGCAGATTCCCAGTATTCCTCGACTGCTTTTTGGACGGTGGGTTCCACTTCCATTCCCGCATCCATGATATATCTGGCAGTGACCGGTAGTATGCTCATCACCTCATATCCGTTGTCGACATCGATATGTTCAGCGCCAGTACTGACCCACTGCCCTCCGATTGAGAAACCGCCTTTCTCGTGAAGAGAGGCGCCTGCATGAACCATGCGGTTGGCTCCTGCCATAATCCATAGCTGGATCTGTTGCGGATCGCTGACATTGATGTAGATATCGCGGAAGATCAATCTGCCGATCGCAACAGTCCTCGCAGCCTCTATCGGCGAAGGAGGGATGATCGTTCCTTCAAGTGGGCTCGTGGGGTGGATTTTGAGCCATGAGACTGCGAGCTGGTGGAAGTTCTCGAGTTCGTTGAGGTAGAAGAGGTGATCGACACGATCCTGATAACTTTCTCCTATTCCTGTCATGATCACGCTGATCAGGGGGACGCCATTATCATTGATCAGATGAGCTAGATCTTTTCTCTTCTGCAGGCTGTCACCAGGCTTGATCTCCTGAAATATCCTCTCATTCATCGTCTCAAACGAACTTGTTATGGATTCGACTCCGAGTCTCTTCATCTCCTGTATGTGTCCTTCTTCCAGTGCCGGTCCGACATTGACCCAGACCTCGAGTCCGGAGTCTCTGAGAACCTTAAGAATCTCAATCACGGTTGGTCCGGCATCCTCCGGATTCGTCCCGCCGCCAATCTCTACAGTGGTCGTTCCTGTCCTCTTGAACGCCTCTGCAATCTTTTTGAGTTGCCCGGAACTCACATTCCAGCCTTCCCACTTGTAGCCTGGGGTGGCACGTCTACAGTACTTGCATGGCGGATCGATCTTACACTCTATGTTGCTTCCCATCCAGCCATCCAGACGGAAAAGGTTTCCGCACTCCTTCTCCCGGACGGCTGTCGCTGCCTCAAAGAGTTTCAGATATTTAGCAGGCTCTTCGGTCTCTTCAAACAGAAAAAGAGCCTCCTCTCTGGTAATCGCTCTATCCAAAGCGTTTTGTAACGTCTCTTCAAATTCCATTCTCACATACCTCCTTTAATTCTCTTAATTTGTCACTGGCTTTGCAATGATCTCGATACTGCTCTGATAGCGGCCGGATTTATCCATGAGCTCCAGCCGTCTGGTCTTGCCCCTGCCCTGCGCTGCTGCCGAGTTCATCCATATCTCCTTCGGCAGAATGAGCGGAGCATCTGATACGATCTCAAATCCGCATTCGTTGAATATCTCCTCAAGTTCCGAGCGGTAGTATGACCTCATCATCCTGTAAAAGGGTGTCTTCTCACAATCCCCTCTGGTAACATAACCGATTGGGTCTATCTCCTCCCCACCCTCGTTTGGTGGATGGCGGGTGAGATAGAAGTAACCCATCTCTCTATCAAAGAAATCATCTTCGGTTGAGTATTTTTCCCTGATCTCCCTATCGATTATGTTGGCTCGAAAGAGACCGGTTGGCTTGAGTACCCGCCTGAATGTCCTGAGTGCAGCCAGCGGATTGATATCCTGAAATGCATTGTTCATGATGATCCGATCAACAGAATGATCCGGTATCTCAGAGAGGGAATCAGTGTCCACATCAGAACAGATGAAGACCGGTTCCACCCCGGTTTTCACGGTTCGGATACGTCTCTTTACCAGATTCAACATCCCCTGGGACATGTCAACGATATAGTATCTGTTGAGTCCCCCTGCCTTTGCAACAACCGCCTCTGCAAACTCCCCCCTGCCAGATCCAACCTCCATTGCAGTCTCTGACTCCACAAACCAGTCAGTTGCAGAGTTGATCCACACAGGATCGTTTACCGGGCTTGGAAAATGACGGGGCTGGGCAATTGCCGCCGCAGCCTCGTAATATTCCGGAGATACGTGCTTGGTAACCGTTCCTCCGGCAACAAGCGTTCTCTCGATCATGCCGATCATCTCCTCACCGTCCATCCGGATACAGCTCTGGATGGTACACAAATATACCGTCTTCCTTCACATCGTAGTCAATACCCATGAATCGGTCCAGGTACTCCTGATGGAACGCCTGTGGATTCATCTCCTCGAAGAGTTCCGGATGGAACCATTTCGCATAGTACTGAGCCGCTACAACCGCCTGCGGTCCGTCATGGAGCTCGATTGTTAGCAGATAGACGTTTCCGGTCTCAACCGCTTTTATGTGACTCCAGCCAGGTCGGCTCATTATGTCATCCCTTGCCGCCTGTATCCCTGCCACAGAATCCGCGTCATAGCCGGTACCACTGCTCGGTATCTTGATTATGATATCAGGGTTCTGTTCCACCACCCATTCAGGGTCGATTGTGAGGCTGTGTGGTGAACCCACACCGGTCAGATCAGCGGCGATGTTTGTGCCACCCGCAATCTCGCAGATCTGACCTGCGCCTGATAACTTATTGAATGCCAGATATGGCTGGCACCACTCTATGTATACTCGTGGCTTCTCGTCGTCTGTCAGTCCTTCTGTCTTCTCTTCGATTGAACCGATATGGCTATCAAAGAAATCGATGAACTCTTCTGCCTCGTCTCTTTTGCCAAGGATGTATCCCATTATCACGAATTGCGGCATATCGATGTCAAAAGTGAGGCGAACGACCTTGATATCCGTTCCAGCGAGTTTATAATCGAGGACTTCCGGGCTCGGGCGGAATTCGTAGGTGAGCAGAATGTCCGGGTTGAGGCTTAGTATCGCCTCGATGTCCGGTCCCGCGCCCCAGACACCTCCGACGCCAGGCAGTTCACTCATCACGGGATAGAGTATCGGCTTGTCCTGTATCTCTGTTCCCACGCCAACCACCCTGTCCACCGCTCCGAGCACCTTGATCCCGTCAGCCTGGTTGTCTGCGAAAGGAATTATACCTTCCACCGGCTTCTCGACCGTCACTGTGTTTCTGGGGTAGCCTTCGTGGCTATCGATTACCGTAATCTCCTTCTCTTTTCCGAGTATGACGAGTTCGATCTGGGTCACGTCCTGCATGTTGATCTTGCCGTCGTACTTTGCGTCCGCGAGTTCTGTCTTGTCGCGGTACTCGAGGATGATCAGTTCTGTGTAGGTCACATCCTGCATGTTGATTGTGTCGTCTTCGTTCGCGTTTCCGAAGATTTCGAGAGTGCAATCTGATGCTGATGCTGGTAGTGCAAGCAGCAGCATTGTCATGGCTATTCCAGCCAATATTATACTTGTTTTCATCATATATCACCGCCCATCCGGATGCTTCTCCGGATGATACACGAATACGCCGTGCTCGTCCAGATCGATGTCCAGCTCCTGGAACTCTGCCAGGTATTCCTGATGAATCGCACTTGGATCCATGTCCTCGAATAGCTCAGGATGGAACCATTTTGCCATGTATGCAACCGAAACAATGGCGGATGGTCCAAGCTGGATTTGCCATCCGAGCAGGTATACGTTTTCAGTCTTAACCGCTACGATGTTCTCCCATCCTGTACGGCTCATGACCTCCTCTCTAAACTCCTTCATTTCTGTTGGGTCATCTTCGTCATAACCCTGCGATATGTCGGTGGGAAGCATAGAAGGCACAGCCAGGACTATAATGTCAGGATTGTGCACTATCACCCACTCCATATCTACGTTGGGGGTTCCTACAAGATCGCCAGCAATATTGATGCCACCTGCCACTGTGCATATCTTATCCTTATGATCGCCTTTACCTGCAGCTTTGTCAGGAATATCACGACGGGAAGTGGCTACATACACACATGGCATCTCCTCTTCTGAAAGGTCCTCTGTTATACCTTTGATTTTATCCATGCAACCTTCATACCAATCACAGTACTCCTCAGCCTGGTTCGTAGTGTCGAGAATGTATCCGAGCTTTTTCAGCTCCTTTGGCATCGTCATTGGGTCGTTGAACTCTAAGCGAACAATCGTTATGCCTGCTGGCCCGAGCTTATCTTCCATTCCCTGATTGTATTTTGTTAGCGTGAGAACGACGTCAGGATTGAGCTCAAGTATTGCCTCATAATCCGGTGTGAACCATGAAGATCCGACCGACGGCAACTTACATAACTCTGGAAAAAACATTTCATTTAAATATGTGCTCACGCCGACCACTTTGTCCTTTGCCCCAATTGTTCTGACAGACTCGAGTGAACTGGGAGGAAGGGTAACTATTCTTGTCACTGGCTTGCAAATGGTTACCACCTTTCCAACGGAATCTATGAATGAAAGCTCCTTCTCCTTTCCCAGAATGACGAGCTCGATCTGTGTCACATCCTGCATGTTGATCTTGCCATCGTACTTGGCGTCCGCGAGATCTGTCTTGTCGCGGTATTCGAGGATGATCAGTTCGGTATACGTCACATCCTGCATATTAATAGTGTCGTCTTCGTTCGCGTTCCCGAAGATCTCGAGCGTGTAGTCTGACGCTTGCGCTGGCAATGCCAGCAGCAGTGCAAGCAAGAGCACAATCGAGATCGCAAAAAGCGGTGCAATAATTCTTGATTCAGGTCTATTCAGATTCATCCAACATACCCCCATAACCTCATTAAAACCCAGATAATCCCGGGATGAGCCCCATCTGCTCGATCATCTCCACGTAGATCGGCAGGATATTCGTGAAGAGGTAATCATCACCGATCTGCTTCGATTCTCCGGGAAAGCGTTTGGTGAATGTGGCTCTATCTACGGGTTCGAATATCCCGTGAATGATCCTGCGATTTGCTCCAGCCATCATCCAGAGTTGCAGATGGTCGTCCCTTCCAAATGATCCGTCCAGGTCTACATCCTGATGGACAAGTCGGGTGATAGCCATGGTTCTGGCTATATCAATCGCAGTTGCTGGCGGGTACTCGTCCATCGCCGCTCCCGGGATCGGGAAGAAGCCAGAGATGTAGATCGTGCTCAGATTGTTGAAATTCTTGAGCTGGAAGATATGGTCTACCCGATCTGTGTATGATTCGCCTATCCCGATCATTATCCCGGTTGCGAGCTTTACACCATGTTCATCTATGAGCTGTGCAACCTCTTTTCTCTTCTGCAAGCTGTCTCCCGGTTTTATCTTCTTGAACAACTCTTCGTTCATCGTTTCAAAGGAGCAGCCAATCCTGCCCACGCCAAGCTCCTTGAGCTTGAGGATGTTCTCCTCTGACATATCAGCCCCGTAGTTCACGAAGACGTCGAGGCTTGTCGAGTCCTTCACAACTTCTGTATCCGCTACCGCCTCTGCACCATGGTTCCCTGAACAACCACCTCCGCACTGAACAGCCTTGAATCCGATCTGCTCGGCAATTCTCGCAGATTCAGCCACATCCGCAGGAGTTGCTACCTTTGTGAAGAGCTTTGCTTTTTCACTCGATTGCCCACAGTACCTGCAAGGGGGCTCTGTGTTGCATCCCCTGTTTGACGAGAGGATGAACGCATCCAGCTTGAAGACTCTGCCGAGGTTCTCATCCCTCATATAACCTGCTGTACTCAGCAATTGAGAGATTTTCGTACGGTCATCTGCATTTTTAAAGAGATAAAGCGCATCTTCTCTTGTTATCGCATCCTCTTTTGCTTTTTCCAGTATTTCCTCAAATTCCATCTCGATTCCTCCGATCAATCGTTCCAAGTGGGGGGATAGAAGAAGATTCCCTGGTAGTCTACACGGAGCCAATCTTCGAAATACTCCTTATCTATCTCCACCGGATCGATATCCTCGAACTTGTCAGGATGAGCCATCCTCGCGAAGTAGAGAACCCCGATGTCGCCTCTTGTCCCGGGCAGCATGTACTCAACCAGATACACATTCCCATTTTTCACCGCTGTGAGTTCATCGAATCCCGGATGATCCATCGCCTCTTCGATAGACTCATTCGCCTTCGCGGAGCTGGTTATCGTGTAGCCCACACTTTCGCTCTTCCAATCTCCCAGAAGAATGATATCCGGGTCATTGATGAGGATCCATTCCGGATCTACCTCCATCCTCCCCGGAAAATCTGCGATATTTATGAGACCAGCCGCCTCTATCGTCCTGCACATCGAATAATCATTGCCAAAGACGCCTCTATAGTCCACGTCTTGAAATAGCATCGTTGGCTTATCCCCTTCATCCAGATCGTTCAGACGTTCTCTGATGACGCTCAAGTGGCTCTCTCTCCACTCAAGGTATTCTGCAGCTCGTTCCCCGTTTCCAAGGATGTATCCAAGTAGCGTTATGACATTAGCACGCTTGTCCAGGTCGATTGTGTCCACACAAACCGCTTCGACACAGATCTCATCCAGTTTCGTGGTGACTGGCTCCACAGGCGCCGGACTGCCAAGCATGATCACAACATCCGGATCGAGTTCTGCTACCAGTTCATAGTTGAGACCTCTCCACTGATTGCCGATATCGGGTTTGTCACTCATCACAGGGAAATAGCCACGTTCCGGTATGCTCCGTTCGATCCCTACCACTTTCTCCTCGGAACCGAGGAGTCGCACAAACTCGGCCTGATTATCGTCGGTAACAACGATACTCTCTATCGGCATGTCCAGCGTCACGATCCTATCAACAGAATCCAGAACCGTAAGCTCCTTCTCTTTTCCCAGTATGACAAGCTCGATCTGCGTCACATCCTGCATGTTGATCTTGTCGTCATACTTTGCGTCCGCAAGTTCTGTCTCGTCTCTATACTCGAGGATGATCAGTTCGGTGTAGGTCACATCCTGCATGTTTATGGTGTCATCCTCGTTCGCGTTACCGAAGATGCCAAGCGTGTAGTCGGATGCGGCGGCTGGCAATGCCAGTAGCATCAAGATTGTGGTCATTCCGGTCAATACCTTTGTCGCCATATTTATCACCTCCTTTTTATTCAGCATCAACTCCCCTCGAGTGGCGGGTATACAAACACCCCCTTCTCGTCCAGATCGATCTCCAGTCCCTGGAACTCTGTCAGATACTCCTGGTGGATCGCCTGTGGATCCAGATCCTCAAAGAGCTCCGGATGGAACCACTTTGCCTGATATGCACGTTGCAGGAAGTGTCTGCAGCCGCTACCCGGCATGAAGCACAACACACGAGACGTCATCACGTAGACTTGTCCATTCTTCACCGCTTCTATATTCTTGAGTTCGGGTCGGCTCACAATCTCGTCTCGCACTTCCTCCAGTGCTGCCGTGTCATCCACGTCCAGCTCATAACCACCAAGCAGCGTAGATCCGCTTGCACCACGGCTGCCCCAGCACCCTTTGAGTATGATATCGGGGTTCCGGCTCACCACCGCTTCTGCATCTATCGAAGCGTCCGTCTCTGTAAAGACGTTTGTGCCACCGGTCTCCTCGATGTACGCATACGCGCCACTGAGAGAATATGGGCTGCTCGACTCAAAGTAGACCGTTGGTCTGTCGTCTTCCGAAATTTCCGCTACGGTCTCGTCGATCTGGTCATATATCCTGTTATAGAATCCGATGAGCTCAACAGCCTCCTCCCTTCTTCCCAGGACATATCCCAGCTTCTCCACTTCTTCCAGGTAGATGTCTGCCTGGTTGGTATTGAAACGGAGCACTGTTACGCCGGCTGTTTCCAGCACATCTTGAGCCGACTCGAGTGCAGCACCCCATGTTCCTGTGGACATGGAATGCAAAATGACGGTATCCGGATCAAGATTTAGTATCGCTTCGACATCAGGATCCCACATGCTTCCGATAACCGGCATATCAGAGAACTCATCTAAAAACACCGGTTCTGAAACACTTCCGATACCAACTATTATATCTGTCGCCTTAAGCGATCGCAACGTCTCGATATTTCCAGAGTATGGTGTGATAATCCTCTCGATTGGCTTATTCACCGTAACAACCCTGTCCGCACTATCGATCAGCGTCAGTTCCTTCTCTTTTCCCAGTATGACCAGCTCGATCTGCGTCACGTCCTGCATGTTGATCTTGTTGTCGTACTTCGCATCCGATAGTTCTGTCTTGTCTCTATACTCGAGGATGATCAGTTCGGTGTAGGTCACATCCTGCATGTTTATCGTGTCGTCCTCGTTTGCGTTACCGAAGACGCCAAGCGTGTAGTCTGATGCCGCGGCTGGCAACGTACAGAAAACCAGCAGCAATAAAGCCATTGCCGTGTTAGCCAACGTTATGTTCATTCTCATTATATGTTACCTATATATGGTTTATTTTTACTATATGTGGGCAGACGTGCAACATACATTACATAGCATACACATATCAGTAGGTATTTCATCCATTACTTAAGACTTTTTGTCAATATTGTAGCATGAACCAGTAGGCATGTTACCAATCTATCATACCTCACACCGCTTCACATCGCCTCACACCACATCCTCAATATCCCCCTCCGCCTCGAGATACGCGCTTCTCAGTTCTTCCAGTTCATCCTCTGTCGCATCCCAGTACCCCCTCTCTTCGGCTTCAAACAACCGTTCCATCACTTCAGCGGCTGCAAATTTGTTATTTTCGATCAGCCGTCTCCTCATCTCACAATCAAAGACGAATCTCCGGGCAACGGACGACCAGATCCAGTTATCCACGGCGTTTGTGGTTGCAGCCAGCCCGAGTACGTTCTCAAGTCGGTCGGCGATCTGCTGTGCCCCATGGACATCATGCTTCAGCATCTCATCGATCCATTTCGGGTTCAGGAGCCGTGTCCGCACCCCCCGTGCTATGACATCCCTGACATCCTCTGTCTGTACCACCTCTTTTGTCGTGTCTGTTATCAGCATCTCTGGTTTTTCGCCTCTGACTGTCTCAACAGCCTTCGAAAGACCCCCGAAGAACTCGAAATAATGATCCAGATCGACCACCTCGTAATCATGCGAATCCCTGACCTGTGAGACGATCTGCACGCTGGAGAGGTTCTTCCGATAGAGATCGTCGCTCTTCTCTGCGCGGATATTCTCGACGTAGAGATGGTTCATCGACTGGATATATACCTCTGCCAGATCCTTCTCGTCCTTCCAGATCGAGTCTTCAACGAGCGGGAGCATTCTTGTACCGTACTCTCCTGCCTTAGGACCAAATATCCTGCCATTTGCAACCTTATTCGCAGTTTTCTCATCGATCACTCCTCTTTTGATCTCTTCTATGAGCATCTGTCGGTTTTCAAGGGAGTGTTTCCGTACGAAGTTCATCTCGAGAGGCTCATTAAGCTCTGCCACGAGACCCACGGCTCGATCTAACAGATTCAGGAGGTTCGGGAACATGTCGCGGAAAAAGCCGCAGATGTTTATGAGACAGTCGATTCTTGGTCTACCGAGTTCTTCCAGAGGTATCGGCGTCAGTTCCGGATACCACGATCCAACTCCTTTTGTGACCTCAACTCCTATATAGTGAAGAATCTGCCCGATGGACTCGCCTCCGGTCTTTGTTGTCTCAAATCCCCATAACACAACCCCGACACTTTCAGGATAGCTGTCATTCTTCTGCAGATATGCCTTTATCGTGTTTTCTGCGATTTCAACGCCACGGTCAGATGCGGTCTGGGTCGGAATCCTGTTCGGGTCAAATTGGTTGATGTTTCTGCCGGTTGGAAGGATCTCAGGCGTTCGCACCACATCCCCTCCGAGAGATGGCTCGATAAACTCCGTGTTGGGGCCCCGCAGGCAACTCTCGATCTCAAGACCGCTATCTGAATAGTTTCTTGAGACTGCAATTCCGAAAGAGAGGGTCTTCTCGATCTCTTTTCTCTGTTTGCGATCGATCTTGCTCTTGATCATACCATCCCGAATAGCACTCTCGATGGATTCATCGATGGATCGGCTCACGAGTTCAGAGCTTATCGAATCGATACCGTCGAGTTGGGATGCATATCGATCCTTATTTCTCAACGCAAGATCATAATCGATCTCCATTGTTTCTGCGATGATTCTGTTGAGTGATTTTACCCCGTCTCGGTCATATCTCAGGATGAATTCGGTGAATCTCTTGAGGTCTTCGATTTCGTACTGCTCCCCGAGTATGTGCAAACCCTTGGGGATGATGCTTCGTTTCATCTCATAGAGCTCTTCGTGGATGTTATCGATGTTTTCCCCTCTGAATTCCAGTTCTCTTGCCTTTTCAAGGATTTTTTCCCGCACCTTCTCGCTTCGCAGAGGATTCTGCGCCACTGTTACGGTGTCGTCATACTCATCGATCAAATCCTGAAGCTCGGTATAATCCTCATACAGATCCGATGTGGTGTACGGAGGGGAGTTGTAACTGATCAACGTGCCATGAAGCCTCCTCTTTGCGATTGTGGACTCTGATGTGTTCAGGACGTGATAGATGTACAGATGCGGCATATCACCGATCAGAATGTCAGGAAAACAACTCGAACTCATTCCCACTTCCTTTCCCTTCGTGAATTCTGCCAGACCATGAGTTCCTACGTGAAAGACAGCATCCGCACCCCATATCTTCTGCAACCAGAAGTAAAAGGCGAGATACTGGTGATGTGGCGGTTTTGTCTTGTCATGAGATGCTTTAGCCAGATCTGATCCGTCGAGCGGGGGTCTTGCCGGCTGAATACCGACAAATATCCTGCCAAACTCGATTCCCGGTATCAGGAGTCTGTTACCCACGGTCATGACGCTTCCCGGGGGCTCGCCCCAGTAGTGTATGACATCCTCCTGCAGTTCATCAGGCAGTGACCTGAAGAATCGAAGATACTCATCCATATCGATAGAACAACAGTTTAGAATCGTCTTCTCTTTCCTTAACCAGCTACCCGAGTTAGTGATTGCCATCTCCTCGAATAATTTGTGCAACTCTTTCTCCGGAATCTCTACATCGTACCCGTTCTCCTTAAAACGTTCCAACAATCGAGTTACGCTCTGGAAGACATCGAGATAAGCAGCTTTTCCGATATTCGCCTCACCAGGGGGGTAATTGTATATTATGACGGCGATCTTCCTCTCACTCACTGGCAACCCTTTTAGCGCAATCCAGTTTTTAATTCGGCTGGTTATGCGGGAGATGCGGTCATCAATCGGTGCAACCTCCCTTGCATGCAGTTCTCCCACCAGCACATCCTGCACTCCGGAGACTGGTATGGACTCGATGCATCCGTCGAGTTCGGGCCAGATCACGGCAGCGATCGTCTCGATCGGCGAAAGCCCGGTCGGTGATTCCTTCCATTTCTCAACCTCCCGCGTGAACATGGGCGCCGGAGAAAAGATGGGCACGTTCAGACTCTTCAATAGCTCCAGTGTCCGCTCCGGATTCCCGCCAAGGGGACCTCCGTTTATCCGAAACCACATCAGATTGATGACCGCATCAACGATGGGCTCATCGTCTCTGAAGAAATATTGCCGTATCGCCTTAAGGTTATGAACCCCATCCGAATAGACCGGGATGAAATTGAAATTATTGAGTTCGTTCACAAATGCTTTTATCGTTGCAATGCTCTGGTCAAAATGCATTCCTCCGTGAAAGAGCACGCCGATTGTTGGATTTGCCTCTTTGAATCCGGTTGATCCGGTGAAATCCTTCAGGTCTGTAAAATGTCCGTGTGCTGGATGATATATCCCGTATTCCGGGAACTCGACCGGTTCTTTTGCTTTTGACAGATTGTATCCGAAGTATTCCCTCAGAAGAAGCACGAATAGATTATAATAATTTTCTCTGCCGCCATGCCTCCAGTACTTTGTTATCTTGATGTAGTTGCCTGCATCCGTAACGGATTTGACAGGCAGGACTTTCCCGGCGGTCTCCACGATATTCTGAGCACGTTCTATTCTTTCCCAGAGGTCTTCCGGATCCCGACCTTGATTTGCAACCCCGGTTGTGACACTGGCACTCATCTTGTCAACGATCTTTTTTCCGGAGAATGAGCCGAGTCGTGTTATCTGCATCAGCTTGCCTATAGGGGTGATGAGATTCAAAACAATGTTATCTCCGTCCTTCAACGCATCATAAACGACTTCACTCGATCGTCCGCCGCCTCTTATGTCGATCAGAACAATATCCGAGCTCTTCAGATCGTCTTTCAGGACATCTTCATCGATCTCTTCTTCGTCTATCTGGTTCGGATAGTATGTCCTAAACTCGATTCTGGTTTCAATGCCGGTTTCGATGCCGTTGCCGTGGTTCAACTCGTTCACTGCCTCAGCGAGCGACGATGTCGGGACAGTTGAGATGCAGGTGATCTTCATAGTAATCGCCTTGAATCGTCTCTTTCAAAAAATAAGGAAGAGGAGAACTTAGCTCTCCTCAGCTCGTGGATACACAAAGACACCGTGCTCTGCCACATCAAAGTCTATGCCGCAGAATTCGTCGATGTATTCCTGATGAATCACCTCTGCATCCACGTTCTCGGAGAGATCCGGATGGAACCACTCTGCATAGTAGGCGAGACCAACCACGTCAGCCAATCCGCCGGAGATATCACCCTGCATTATGTGGATGCGGTCATCCGCCGCCGCCGGAACTGATCCAATGCCAGGTATCATCATTATCTCGTTGTAATACGCTTCCAGATCACCGTCGTCATCCGTTCCGTAACCGCCGCCGCGTGTGTTATACCCGGACGCCTGACCGATGATTATTGCGGGCGCCTGACTCAGGACCCACTCAAGCTCTGCATACGGGTATCCCGGCGCAAGACCCGGGGGTAGGTCAGCAGCTATGTTGATCCCGCCTGCCTGCACACACATCTGGTGAAGCCCGGTGCCTTTGGCAGCAGTCATGCGGTTGGACGAACCTCGCTGGCTCCCGTAATCTATGAAGACCCTCGGTTTATCGTCATCCGAGATTCCGGATATCACATCTTCGATCTCATCAATATATCCATCATGCCATTCGATGTAGTTTCTGGCGTTCTCCACCTCACCTATCAGATAACCGAGTTTTATCACATCTTCTGCAACCGTTTCTGGTTTGTAGAAATTTAAACGGACCACGGTCAGTGCCGGCTCCAACTTATCCTCGAGACCTTCGTGACCCGGATTATATATCCCGGGAGCATAAGCCATGACAATATCAGGGTTCATCTCCAGTATCTCCTCAAGATCAGGTCCGGAACCCCTGCCCACTGTTGGTAGCGTGGATAGCTCAGGGAAGAAGTTCGTATGTCCGGCTGTAGCGCTCTCTATTCCGATTATCCGATCCTTTGCTCCAATAGCTCTGATAGCCTCTGTACAGTCCGAGTTCAGCGTGAGTATTTCGTTTACAGGCATGGACACCGTTTTGGTGTTTCCCTCGGAATCGATGAGCGTTAGCTCCTTCTCTTTTCCCAGAATGACGAGCTCGATCTGTGTCACGTCCTGCATGTTGATCTTACTGTCGTATTTCGCGTCTGAGAGTTCTGTTTCGTCTCTGTATTCGAGGATGATTAGTTCGGTGTAGGTCACATCCTGCATGTTTACTGTGTCATCTTCGTTCGCGTTACCGAAGACGCCGAGCGTGTAGTCTGATGCTGCGACTGGCATCGTAGCAATCAAGAGCACCAGTAACATCGCAAGAAGCGATGTACCAATTCTTAATCCGGTTCTATTTAGATTCATTCGATATATCTCCTCAACTCATTTAAATTAAAGATGAAAACGGGATTCCACCAGACTCGTCCTTTTAAACACATCTCTCACACCTCAGGATACACAAACACGCCACATTCGTTGAGATTGTACTCTATTCGCATAAACTCTGTTAGAAACTCTTCGTGAATCTCATCTGAATTGAGATCCTCGAATCGATCCGGATAGAGCCATTTTGCAACCGTTACAATCCCGATGGGCAGCTGTGCTCCGATTGAGAAGTCGCCTGAGATTATGTGAACTCTATCGTTCTGAGCCGCCATAACATTCTCAAAGCCAGGCAGGTTCTTTATCTCCTCGTGATACGCTCTCATCGCTGTGTCATCATCCACCTCGTACCCGCCTTTGTAGGATAAGCCGGTTACGACCTCTGGATTCTGCTCTATCACCCATTCCACCTCGACATCACCGTGATACCCAATCTGCTCTTCTGCTATGTTTATGCCACCTGCCACAGTGCAGAGGTCGGTGTATCCGGTCTCCGATGCATAAGCCCATCGAACAAGCTGGTCTCCGCCGGTCTTCTTCTCCCGTTCCATGAAGACTGTGACCTTATCCTCCTCCGCAATATCTGCGACCCTCTTCTTCACTGTATCAACGTAGCCATCATACCACGCAAGATACGCACCTGCCACATCTCCACTGCCGAGTACGTAGCCAAGCATCGCCACCTCTCCCGGAAGACTGTCCACCCTTGAGAGATCCATACGAACAACAGGTATCGTGCCAGGTAGCTTATCCTCAAGCGTGGCTGGGTCCGGGAAGTTTGTGAAGGTTATGACCAGATCCGGGTCAAGCATCAATATCTGCTCCAGATCAGGTGCCCGCACAGTTCCGATGGATGGAAGCGTGCTGAGCTCCGGAAAAAGCCTTCCGCGTGAGATCACCGTACTATCGACGCCAACCACTGCATCATCCGCACCCAGCACGCAGACTGTTCCTGCATGGCGCATATGAAGGGGGATTACTCTCTCAACCGGCATCTTCACTGTAATCGTTCGATCAGTCGAATCCAGAACCGTAAGCTCCTTCTCTTTTCCCAGTATGACGAGCTCGATCTGGGTCACGTCCTGCATGTTGATCCTGTCGTCATATTTCGCGTCTGAGAGTTCTGTCTTATCCCGGTATTCGAGGATGATCAGCTCGGTGTAGGTCACATCCTGCATGTTTACGGTGTCATCTTCGTTCGCGTTACCGAAGACGCCGAGCGTGTAGTCTGATGCTGCGGCTGGCAGCGCAAGCGCAAGCATTAGCATTGTCATGGCTATTGTAGCCGATATTCTATTCATTCCCATTGTGTAGTACCTCTTTAGGGTAGACTTTTACGTTGTATGGTTACACGCAAAATATATGTTACATAGCGCGTGTATTATTGTGAGTAATCCATCCATTACTTAAAACTTTTGATCAAGTCAGTAGAACCAGATAACAACAAGCATGCCAAACCGCCACATACCACGCCTGCCGAACGCTCCGGCACTCTCAAGCCCGGTGCTCCATTCAGAGGAAGTATTCAAGCGGTCTGCGTTGCTTGAGAGTGTCTTGAAGCCGAGATAGCAGTCCTGCCATTCGGAAAAAAGAAAAAGAGGAAAACGAGAGGGGAGAACAACTCCTCCTCCTCCAACGAGCGCACTCACAACCATATCCACCACTTTATTTAGCCTATCAACTCACATCCAGCGGTGGATATGCCTGAATCAAGTCTTCCGGATACGGTACGCCCAGCATCTCATAGTGTTCTCTGTAAACACCCCCCCCGGATACAGATCAAACTCCGGATGGGCACTGTCTAAAAATCCAGTGATATCCACACTTTCCGCCCGCCCAACTCCCATAGTCTGCATGTAAGTCCATGACCAGAGAATGCACACCAGATTTACCACATTTTCTCAACAACACACCCCAAAAACATCCGGACAACGCCCCCAGACCCCCCCACAAAACACCAGCAGCGACCGCAAATCCTGCGAATCGCGAATCGCAAGCGCGCTGAACACCCCGGCGCGACTGCACTGGAACCAGCAGATCAGAACAACCGGCACATGCGAATCACATTTTGCCACAACACCTCCGACCGCACCCGGATTGTGGCAGCATGGACTCTAAGATCAGTCCCGCCACACTACTCGATCAAGCTCGCCGTTCCGCTGATGCGGTTCAATGCCAACGGCAATGCGGAGCGGCTAAACACGTATCAAACCAGAAAGCAGCCGGCACAAGACCTGAATCGATCTACACTCGAACACTAAAACGACTCCACAGTCCCTGTGGGGAAGTAGTCACAAAAAAGAAGAGGGTGAAGGGATCGCCACCTTCACATATCACTGCAGAACGTATGTCCCACCCCGTTCGTTCGGGAACGAAACCCAGTTGAAGAGCAAGACTGCGTCGCCAATGTTCGTCGCAGTATCGCCGTTGACATTCGCATTGTCCGGCGCACTGAGCACATAAGTCGTCCCCCTCTCATTCACAAACGAGACCCAGTTGAAGAGTAAGACTGCATCGCCGATGTTAACCACGCCGTTACCGGTAACGTCGCCCGGGACTCTTGACACCACATTCCAGATCCACGTCTGCATGTCAGTACCGTTTGCGCTCTCAACAACAGCCGAGACGTTCCGGACGCCAGTAGCTGCACTCGTGTTCGTGTAGCTCGCAGCAACAACGCTGGTATTCGTATCCTGAACGATTGTTCCGTTGATGTACCATGTCACATCCACGATCTGGTCGAGCGTGATGTTAAACGTCCGTGTCGCATTGGGTTCGTCTCTGACAGGCGTTTCCGGCGCATGAGCTGTGATGTCTGGCGGTGCAGCCTGCAGCACCGGTGCAAACACACCGAAACTCGTGATGTTCACGCCAACAACGTTGGCTGAGGTGTCCAGATACTGCGCCCCACAATTGTCGTACCACGTACCGTTGTGCTTCCGGACTGCGAGACTCGATTCATCCAGACCACTCACATCGAAGTCAGAATAACTGAAGTTCAGGAACAACCATGCACCAGCGCTCTGATTCGCAGCATCGATGAACTTGCCGATGCTCTGCCGTCCTGCGGGGTCTGCCGCCGGCGAACCCACGCCTTTGAGCGAGACGTCCCCATTGTGGGTGAAGGATATCGCTGTGCCGTTGAGTATGTTGTCTGTGAATGTGGAGGATGAATTCTCAACATATAGGTCCCAGTCGTTGCTCGATGCGGTGTTGTCTGTGAGCGTGTTATCGCTAGAAGACCCAAGGAAAACGCCGATGTGGTTGTTTGATGCGTTATTACCCGAAATGTTGCAATGATGCACGCCGTTGAGATACATTCCTGCACTATTAGTGCCTGTCGCGCCGGTCAATGTCAATCCGGTAATTGTCACATAATCCGCGGTCACATCGAATGCGTGGTCACTCGAACTTAACGCGTCCACGATACAGTTCTCAGAGCCGTTCGCAGAGCGAATCGTCAATTGCTTGTTCACATTCACGTTTTCATTGTATGCGCCGTCCTGTACACAGATTTCATCATACTCGGTTGCGTGATTTACTGCTGACTGTATCGGCGTTGTGCTCGTATTGAACGTACCGCTACCCCGCCACCAGCCGGATGTGTTGACGCAGATGTCGCCGCAGGTGCAGTCGAATGTTGCCACCATCCTGGCGCGGAGACATGCATTACAGCCACTATCTGCCAGATCCGTCCACGGACTGCCATCGTTCTGCCTGATAAAGCTCACATTCGACTGTATCGGTGGATCCACCAGCCCAGAGATTCCGTATTCAACCGGTATGGGGTAACCAAATTCTGGCGTGGTCATATTGACGCCAACCGTGAATTGCTGACCCACACCCCTCGGAATCGGAGTGTTCAGTGGTATAGAGTAGTAACCATACTCCTGACAGTTGCCGGTTTGACTGGCAAGTTCACATCCAAAATAACCATCCCAGACATACATCTCGTACTCGGCATTGTTGCTTGTCGTCCAGAAGTTGACATGAGTCACATTCCCGGATTGGTCCGCGGTAAAGACACTTGCAATCCAGCTGCTGCTGTTACCGTAGCCCACGCTATTTACAAAGCCAGCCTCATCCCAGTAGAGTAGTTCTTCACCAGGGACCGGGTCATTATACTCAAGATAGGTTATTTCTGTGGCACTGCTTGAGTTGTATGCAAGATAGAAATAGCCGCCATTCCCCCAATCAGTGTCCCAGCTGTTCTTGACAATCCATGCGCCCGCCCCATCATGATCCGGGTCGGGATGCGGGACAGAATCGTTCCATCCTATGATCGACACGAGATGGTTTGCAGGTTCAGGGCTTGGATAATAGTCATAAATGATTCCCCACGTTGAATTCGTATAGTTACCACTTGAGTTCCAATAGAAAGACATTGTAACAGGTCCATTCCCATACACTGTACTCTTTATCACGTCGATTTCTGACCCGTTATTTGTTGCAAGTCGGTATCCGTCAACCCTCTTGGCGGGTGTACAATCATCGCATACACACGATCCATCACAGTTCAACGCCGTGGTGTTGTAAGGATTACATGATTCCGGAACAGAACCTTTCTTGATGAAAACCTCGGCGGCAAGCTCGCCCCATCCACCTGCGTTACAGGGGTCGCCAGTGTTGTTATACAGATATGTCCATGAGCGGTCAACGCACAGGGCTACGCTCTGCTCGGAGAAATTATGCTCTACACCCTCATTTATCAGAACTGCCGATTCCAGTACTGACGTGGTTCCGAACGTCCAGCAGGTGCCGCAAGAAGCCTGGTTCTTGACCGGGGTCACGTTGCCGGAGTCCAGCCAGTCGAAACTGCTGGGAAGCGCACCTGGCGCCTGCAACCTCTCAACCGGAATATCGTCCAGATGGCTCAAGTCCATGGGCTGGGGAATGTAGCCGCAGATGTGGTCATTGGATGTCTTAAGCGGACTCGTCTGGTAAGCCACAAAATCCGGATTCAGTGGAGCCAATTGGAGTGCTCCGGTTGCGTTGAAGATGCGTTGGTCTGCTGTGCTGTTCGCAATCTCAATATCCGGATGCATGATTGTGCAGACATCTTCATCTGGCGGCTGGCTCGCCATCGCTGGCGCCAGCGTCACTGCAAGGACTATCGCCGCAATCACCGCTGCTGCGACGGATGATGTAATCGTTCTTGTGTTCGTATCAGTACCCCCTGATTAATTCATGCCGCTCTGCAGAGCAGCGAATCCACACCCCGTTGGCACATCCAACTTAGCCCCAATCCCACATAAATTTACCCTTGCATCATGTCATCAGACTGGCAGAGGGATAAACTGGTCGGTGTAACATCGGGGATCCTAAAAAAAGAAAGGACGTGGAGGGATCGATTCCTTCACATTTTCACTGCAGAACGTACGTCGTTCCTCGCTCAT
>Ga0209013_10001837_pt1 | contig 19513 bp, 17 predicted proteins | sample Cruoilmetagenom2_FD_187291 | JGI IMG/M metagenome (GOLD analysis project Ga0209013, IMG submission 187291) | Oil polluted marine microbial communities from Coal Oil Point, Santa Barbara, California, USA - Sample 2 (SPAdes) (version 2) | ecosystem: Environmental > Aquatic > Marine > Oil seeps ...
GAACTCATGGGTTTGATGAACCGTAGAGCGCAAGCTTTGTTGGAGATCCCGAACCGGCTCAGCCAATGCCGCACGCCGCAAGACCTGGTCAACGAGCAGCAGCGCTACTGGCATACCGCATACGAACAGTATTCCGAAACGGTAGGACAAATGATGGGACTGATGGGCCCGCTCGTTGCGCCGCCATTCGGCTTTGGCGCTGCGACCGCCGAGACGTCCAAAGACGAGCACGACTACATTACATTCCCTGAACAAACCAAGGAGGAGCGGGTGCCGACGCGACGGGTGCGTGAGCGCAAGGTCGCATGAGCGCCAGACGCGTTTCGACTTAGATTGACCAAGCGGCAAAGGTTGCAAGGGAATTTGAGGTTGGAGCGTTGTTCGGGCGTCGTTTCAATTAAGTTCGGCCAAGGCAGCTGAGAAGCCCGCAAGTGAGATCGGGATGCCGATACCCGCTTCTTCTGTCTGAAAAATAATGAAAACGGCTATTTTGCCGGTTCTCAACTTTTCGATCAACGGATCCTCGACCACGACCTGTGCATAGCATGCAAACGTATGGCAGCGTAGAAACGGCGCGTGACCTACGTCCTTATTATCAATCTTGAGGCCGAGTCCGGGCGGGAGCAGCACGCCTAAAGGTGCAAACACACGCAATACGCGCGTGCCGTTCGAGAATCTCTGAAAGTAGACCGTCAGCCCGAGGTTGTTGCGGTCTTCCGCAGTCACGCTTTGCACCAGGGCACATACTTCGTTTTTGGCGCCTGGCGGAGGATCCTTGCAGACAATTTGCCAATCGCCGTGCTGCGCTTTGACGGTTCCCTCCTGCGCGAAAACAGGTGGACAGAGGCCGGCAAGCAAGAAGGCAACCGTAGCAAACAGAGTGCTTACAAATCCCTCGGCGAAGAGCGGCTGGCCGGTCGCACTCCGGCGAGAGGAGCTGTGGGCCCGAAACATGCTGTGCACCTAGTGCTCCCGAGGCTTTTCAGACAAAAAAACGCTCAGTATTGAACGAACCAAGGCGCATACGCGGTGGGACGTGCGCGCGATCCCTCCTGGTCTTACTTGAATCAGGCCAAAGTTGGGATCAGTCAGATATTTGCACTCACACCATGGCCTGAAACTGATCAGGCTCTTTGTCTACGCGTAGAAATGCCGCATTTGGCTTGACTTGAGCGCGATAGGACGGTTGTGCTCTTTAGTTGAGCAGGGATCGTGCGTCCTGCTGTGTGGGGGCGATTACCGAACTCAGGAACCTGCCCAGCACAGGCGGGCAGCTGCGCGCCGGGCCGCCCCCCGGGGCGAAGGGTTAGCTATTGAAGCGGAGGGTCTCGGCCAACGAGTCGAGCAGCACTAGGAGCGAATGAATGTTGAGACGGATTGTTTGCTCGGCACCGGCCGCAGCTCTGGCGATGATCTTCCTCGCAGCCTCATCAGCCTGGGCAGGCATGGGCCAGCCGACGCAAGGGCAGATGGGTCTTCAAGGTGCGGCGACTCCGGTCGCAGTTGAGATTCAAGCCTTCTACAATTTCACCAACATCATAATCGTGGCCATCGCCGTCTTTGTTGCGCTGCTGATGCTGTATGTGATGTTCCGCTTCAACGAGCGGTCTAATCCAAACCCGTCGCGCACCACGCACAATACGCTGCTTGAGGTTGCGTGGACGGTGGTTCCGATCCTTATTCTGGTCGCATTATCGATCCCCTCCTTCCGGCTCCTATATCTCCAGTACAGCTATCCCAAGGCCGACCTAACCATCAAAGCCACGGGCTATACTTGGTATTGGACCCACGGTTATCCCGATCTTGGCGACTTCTCGTTTGAAACGCGCATGTTGGACGACGCAGCGCGCGAGGAACTCGAGGCGGAGAACATTTCCGCACCGCGCAACCTTGCAGTCGACAATGAGGTCGTCGTGCCGGTCAACAAGGTTGTCAATGTTCTCGTGACTGCCGACCCTGACGGTGTCATTCACAATTGGACGATCCCCTCGTTCGGCTCCAAGGTCGACGCCGTTCCCGGGCGCGTGAACACGACATGGTTTAAGTCCACCGTCGAAGGCATGTTTTACGGCCAATGCTCAGAGCTTTGCGGGAAGGATCACGCCTTCATGCCGATCGGTGTTCGCGTGGTCAGCGAAGAGACGTTCGCTGCATGGTCGGAGGCTATGCAGGCCGCTAATACCGCGGGCAAGGATGCGCGCGGCGAAAAGGATAAGACTAAGCGGCGAGAGAAGCTGCGGGAAAAGAAAGAGCTCCTGAAAAAGGCTAAGCAGATCATTCGGGAGGCGGCTCTTCAACAGACCGGCAATCGGAAACTGGCAGAAGTCAGCGCTGCGGAGCCGCAATAGTTAAAGTAGCGAGCGCAAGATCGATCCATCCCGACTAACCCGGGCAACAAGACGTTCAAGTAATCGGACAGACAGGGCAAACGCACAATGGGTAGCACGACGGACACGGCGCATGAGGGCCACGATCATGCGCCTTACGGCATCGGACGCTGGCTCTACTCCACGAACCACAAAGACATCGGCACGATGTATTTGTTCTTCGCGATTGTTGCGGGCCTGGTGGGTGGCGCGCTTTCGGTTGGTATCCGTCTTGAGCTGCAAGAGCCGGGGATGCAGTACTTTACCAATGGCCACCCGTACAATGTGTTTGTCACTGGCCATGGCCTGATCATGGTGTTCTTCATGGTCATGCCGGCGATGATCGGCGGCTTTGGCAACTGGATTGTGCCGCTGATGATCGGGGCGCCAGATATGGCCTTCCCGCGCATGAACAATATCTCGTTCTGGCTCTTGCCAGCCGCCTTTATTCTGCTCTTGATCTCACTGTTTGTGGAAGGCCCGCCAGGCGGTCTCGGGGTCGGCGCTGGCTGGACTGTCTATGCGCCGCTTTCAACATCGGGTCATCCCGGCCCGGCCATGGATTTTGCCATTCTTGCGCTGCATCTCGCAGGTGCCTCTTCAATCCTTGGCGCTATCAACTTCATCACGACCATTTTCAACATGCGTGCACCCGGCATGACGCTGCACAAGATGCCGCTGTTCGTTTGGTCTATTCTGGTGACCGCGTTCCTGCTGCTCTTATCGTTGCCCGTGCTCGCCGGCGCCATTACGATGCTGCTGACCGACCGCAACTTCGGTACCACCTTCTTCACTCCGGCAGGCGGCGGTGATCCGCTGCTGTTTCAACATCTGTTCTGGTTCTTCGGGCACCCCGAGGTTTACATTCTTATCCTGCCGGGTTTCGGCATGATAAGCCAGATCGTATCGACCTTCTCGCGCAAGCCGGTGTTCGGCTACCTTGGCATGGCCTACGCCATGGTTGCTATTGGCCTTGTCGGCTTCATCGTGTGGGCGCACCACATGTACACGTCCGGCATCAGCTTGAACACGCAGGCCTATTTTGTGTTCGCCACTATGGTGATCGCTGTCCCGACCGGCGTAAAAATCTTCTCTTGGATCGCCACGATGTGGGGCGGATCGATCCAGTTCAAGGTGCCAATGCAGTGGGCGCTCGGCTTCATCTTCCTATTTACAGTGGGTGGTGTGACGGGCGTCATGCTCGCCAACGCAGGCGTCGACCGTGCGCTGCACGACACCTACTACGTCGTTGCGCACTTCCACTATGTGCTGTCACTCGGCGCGGTGTTCGCCATTTTTGCGGGCTGGTATTACTGGTTCCCGAAGATGACGGGCTACATGTATAACGAGACGCTCGGCAAGCTGCACTTCTGGCTGACCTTTATTGGTGCCAACGTGCTGTTTTTCCCGCAGCACTTCCTAGGGCTTGCAGGAATGCCGCGACGCTATGTCGATTATCCCGACGCCTTCGCCTTCTGGAACAGCGTGTCCTCAACGGGTGCCTACATCACCACCGTTGGAACGCTGGTGTTTGTCGTCGGCGTGCTGGCAGCGTTCGCTGCGAAGCGAAAGGCCGCCGCCAATCCATGGGGCGCCGGCGCAACCACATTGGAATGGACGCTGTCTTCTCCGCCGCCGTTCCATACGTATGAGACGTTGCCGAAGATCCAGCCGACGGAGCATCATTGATGTGCAGTACCCACACACTTCAGCATGCAACGGGCAGAGCAATGCGTCTCCGCCCGTTGCAGTCGAGATAGATCGCAGCCAACTTTGCGTCTCCACCTTGCTTGGCAGGCGCCATGAATGACGAGAAGAAAGCGCGCATAGGGCGCTCAATTAAGTAAGGCCGAAGCAAATGCAGGGGATGGGTGGACCGGGCGAAATAAGCCAGGTCGGACAACTATCCGAACCAGGTGTCGGCGAATTTGTCGAGCTGATGAAGCCGCGCGTTATGTCCCTCGTCGTGTTTACGGCGCTGACTGCCATGATGGCAGCGCCGGGAAGTATTCATCCTGTAATCGGCATGATTGCACTGTTGACGATCGCCGTGGGCGCCGGCGCGGCAGGCGCTCTGAACATGTGGTATGACGCCGATATCGATGCGCGCATGGCTCGCACGGCAGCACGGCCGATTCCTCGTGGACGCGTTACAGCTAACGAAGCCCTGACCTTCGGCAGTGTTCTCGCTATCTTTTCCATTTTGACAATGGGCGTCCTCGTCAATTGGACGGCCGGTGCGCTGCTGGCCCTAACGATCGGCTTCTATCTCTTCGTCTATACGATGTGGCTGAAGCGACGGACCCCACAGAACATAGTCATTGGGGGCGCTGCTGGAGCCTTTCCGCCAATGATCGGTTGGGCCGCGGTGACTGGCTCGGTCAGCATTGAAAGCGTGTTGATGTTTCTCATAATCTTCATGTGGACGCCTCCGCACTTTTGGGCTCTTGCTCTTTATCGCTGTCGTGACTACGAGCGCGCGGCCGTGCCTATGCTTCCTGTGGTGGCGGGCGCCAAAGAAACGCGCCGGCAGATCTGGCTTTACTCGCTGATACTTGTGCCGCTGGCGATTGCGCCGGCGCTTATCGGTATGGCAGGTGTTACCTATGGGGTCGTTTCAGCAGCATTAGGTGCGGTGTTCCTTTATCTTGCGTGGAGGGTGTGCCGCATCACCGAGGGTCGAGAGGCCGATCAAGCTGCCCGTCAGCTCTTCGCTTTCTCGATCCTTTATTTATTCTTGTTGTTCGCTGTGCTGCTGCTTGAGCATGCTGTGGCAAGGTGGATAGCTTGAGGTCTGCAAATGGCATTGGTCATGAGCCCCAACCGTGACGGCGAACAGGAAAGCAAGAAGCGTCAGCGAATGCGTTCGCTGGCTATCGCGCTGGTGCTCGGTGTAATGGCGGTGCTGTTCTACCTGGCAACAATCGTTCATTTGGGTAGTAACGTGGCAAACCGGCCTTTGTGACGGATTGGAAGGGAAACGACATGACAGTGCCGCAGGGCAGCGCAGAGCAGAGCGGGACAGTGGCAAAGCGCCATCGCGCCGTTGCTGTAACGTGCGCCTTCGTTGTGCTGTCTATGATTGGCCTATCGTTTGCCGCTGTGCCGCTTTACCGCCTCTACTGTCAGGCAACCGGCTTCGCGGGCACGACACAAAAGGCTGAGAAGCCCTCAGATGTTGTGCTGGACCGCACGATCACGCTGCATTTCGACGCCAACGTCGCGCGAGATCTGACTTGGCACTTTGAGCCGGTGCAGCGGACCATAGATGTCAAGATTGGTGAGAACGTGCTCGCCTTCTACCGAGCCACAAACACTTCGGATAGACCGTTGACGGGCACGGCCGTATTCAATGTGACACCCGAAGCGGCTGGCATTCACTTCAACAAAGTTGAATGTTTCTGCTTCACCGAGCAGAGGCTTGAGCCTGGACAGTCAGTCGATATGCCGGTTTCATTCTTTGTAGATCCGGCGATCGTTGACGATGAGGATGCCAATAACCTCTTGGAGCTGACGCTTTCCTACACATTCTTTCGGAGCGAAGCGCCAGTGCAAAACATGGGACAGAATTCAACGAGCGCTACGCGTTCGGATGGTTGAAGCGTGGGTACCGTAAAGGACACATTAGACGCTTGAGAATTGAAAAACTGACCCTAGCGCCTACCAACGAATTGAGCGCAAGGGTCAAGTGGCTCGATTGGAATCACCCAAAGGGGACTACGGGAGAAGACTATGGCTGCGACGCACGTGAAAGAACACGATTATCATCTCGTCAATCCGAGTCCCTGGCCGATCACGGCCTCGATTTCGGCGTTGGTAATGGCCATCGGGCTCATAATCTGGATGCGTTCCTTAGGTGGCGGCTCCGGTCTGTTCGGCGTCAGCGGACCGTGGTACTTCATCCTCGGATTTATCGGCGTCGCGCTGAGTGCTTTTTTCTGGTGGCGCGACGTCATTCGTGAGGCGAACGCCGGCGATCACACGCCGGTGGTCCAGCTTCACTTCCGCTACGGGATGATCCTTTTTATCGCTTCTGAGGTGATGTTTTTCGTCGCCTGGTTCTGGGCGTACTTCGATGCGTCGCTATTCCCTGCAGGTATTAACGACTTACTCAATACGGACGATGTTGTCGGTATGGTCATGCGTGACCAGCTCACAGGCGGTCACTGGCCGCCGGCCCCGGCCGACGGCACTGGGGTCATCATCCCCGCGAGCGGCGATGCCACACCCGGTGTGTTTGAGCATACTTTTGATCCGTGGGGCATTCCGTTACTCAACACTCTCATCCTATTGACGTCAGGTGTCACCGCGACGTGGGCGCATTATGCGCTTTTGAAGGATGACCGTCGCGGCCTCGTGCTCGGCCTCATCCTAACTGTTATTCTTGGTCTCATCTTTACGGGCTTCCAGGCCTATGAGTACCTTCACGCCGCCTTCAGCTACGCGGGCCATATTTACGGTTCGACGTTTTTCATGGCGACAGGTTTCCACGGCGCTCACGTTATTATCGGCACAATCTTCCTGCTTATTTGCCTCATTCGCGCTCTCTGGGGCCACTTTACGCCCAAAGGGCACTTCGGCTTTGAGGCCGCAGCCTGGTATTGGCATTTTGTCGACGTCGTCTGGTTATTTCTATTCGCGGCAATCTACGTTTGGGGAGCAGGGCCGAACCCAGGTGGCGTTGGCACACACTAAGCAGGCGCAGACCTCCGAATGAGGAGAGGCAGTTAATTGTGGGGCGGCTCGATGGTCGCCCACATGTATTCCGAGGGGGCCGAACTGTCGCCCGCGGTTACGCTGTGGTAGCTGCTACCAATGCTGGTCCGCATATTTGGAGGTCCCCATTTATCGGCCCCGCAGTGCGGTTCTGGGAGCCCTTTTTGTTGACTGAATCGAACGCCGTTTCACCAATTTACGCAGGGTTGCTTGCACGATGCCCCAAGTGCGGCAAAGGGCAACTCTTCAAAAACGTGCTTGAACTCCGAGAAGATTGCAAAGAATGCGGGCTCAACTATCGCTTCGTTGACTCTGGCGATGGCCCGGCCGTCTTCGCGATCTTTATTCTCGGTTTTCTGGTCCTCGGACTAGCGCTTTACGTAGAGTTCACTTATGAGCCCGCCGTTTGGGTGCACGTTGTACTTTGGGGCGCTTTTACACCGCTGTTCGCACTCGGCCTTCTACGTTTCCTCAAAGCGCTGCTTATCGCGCTGCAGTACAAGAACAAGGCTGAGGAGGGTCGCCTTGCCCAAGACTGACAGGCGTTGGGGGTGCGATCCAATAAGATGTTGACCATAATCAAGTCCAAAGGCCTCCTATGGCCGGCCATCATGACGATAGCGGGTCTTGCAATCCTGATTGGCCTTGGCACTTGGCAGATGCAGCGGCTGGCATGGAAGCAAGCATTGCTGACCGACATTTCGGTGCGTGCGCACGGTGAGCCAGTGGCGCTGACGCGAGCTGAAAAATTGGAACGCGCGGGCAATGACGTTGAGTACTTGCGGGTTAAAGCCGAGGGTCAGTTCCTGCATAATAAAGAACGCCATCTTTTTGCATTCGATTCAAAATATGGTGCCGGCTACCACGTTTTTACTCCGCTCCGGCTTGCCGATGACAGCATCCTTTTCGTAAATCGCGGCATCGTTCCCTCAGAACTCAAAGATGCCACGAAGCGTCTAGCGGGTCAGGTCGCTGGCGTTGTGGAGATCGTTGGGCTCGTGCGCGGTCCTCAAGTGCCGGGCATGTTCACTCCGGAAAACAATCTTGCGGACAATTTGTGGTACTGGCGCGATCTAGATGCCATGGCGGCGTCTGTGTTCGCTACGAACGCACCGCCGCTCGTCCCATTTTTCATTGATGCGGAGACCGAGCCACGCCCGCCGGGTAGTTGGCCCAAGGGCGGGGTCACGCGGCTCCATCTGCCTAATCGTCACCTGGAGTACGCCGTCACCTGGTACGGCCTGGCTGCGGCGCTGATTGCTGTTTTCGTTGCCTATGCCGCCTCCCGCTGGCGCCGTACAGTCGGCTGACGGCCGATGTGGTCGATTTGCGTAGTCTGGCAGGAGCAAGCTTGCTTGTTCCCAATGCGGGCGCACACTAGTGTGCCGGGCCAAACATTGAGGATTGCCGGGAAACGAGGCCACGCCGTTTGTATTACATCTCGACCAGAGGTGAAGCAGAGCCGCTCGACTTTGAGAACGTGCTACTGGCGGGGCTGGCGCGCGACGGCGGCCTTTTTGTGCCGCGGACCTGGCCCGTACTATCGCCGGAAATGATTGCATCTTTCGCGGGCAAATCGTTCGCAGAGGTCGCCGTCGAGGTCGTCTTGCCGTTCATCGGCAGCGCAATATCGCGGGCCGATCTAACGCAGATGGCGAGGGACGCGTACGCGCGGTTTGACCATCCGAACGTGACGCCACTCACCCAGATTGCCGAGAATCGGTGGGTGCTAGAACTCTTCCATGGTCCAACGCTCGCCTTCAAAGACGTGGCGATGCTGCTGCTTGCGCCTCTGATAGATCACGTTCTCGCCAAACGCGGTCTGCGAGCGACAATCATTGGCGCCACGTCTGGCGATACCGGCGGTGCCGCCATCGAGGCGTTCCGCGGCTCTCAACGCGTGGACGTTGTCATCCTATTTCCCGAGGGACGGGTATCCGATGTGCAGCGGCGCATGATGACGACGCCCAAGGATAACAACGTGCACGCCGTTGCGGTTCGTGGGACATTTGATGATTGCCAAGCGCTCGTGAAGGCGATGTTCAATGATCATGCCTTTCGCGACCGGGTTGGCCTCTCTGGCGTCAACTCCATCAACTGGGCGCGCATCGCTGGGCAAGTGTCCTACTACTTCGTGGCTGCGGTGGCGCTCGGCGCCCCACACCGGCCGGTCTCGTTCGCAGTGCCAACTGGGAATTTCGGTGATATTTTCGCAGGTTATGTCGCCAAACGTATGGGGCTTCCCATTGCTCAGCTTGCGATTGCGTCCAACGTCAACGATATCCTACCCCGGACGCTGGCGAGCGGCGCCTATAAGATGCGCGACGTCGTCGCCACCACATCGCCATCGATGGACATTCAAGTTTCTTCGAATTTTGAGCGCTATCTGTTTGAAGCATCGGGCCGCGATGCCGAGCGTATCCGCGACATGATGCGATCGCTTAAAGAAACGCGCGGCTTCGAGTTAGGCCCGCTTATGGACGTCATGCACGAAGACTTCGTGGCAGCGGCTGCCAATGAGGATGATGTGGCCGCTGCTATCTGCCGCGTTCGGGACAAATGCGGCTACCTAGTAGATCCTCATACTGCTTGCGGCGTGATCGCTGCGGAGCGGGTGCTCAAAGGAGATGTCCCGCAGATCGTATTGGCAACGGCAAGCCCCGCCAAATTTCCGGACGCCATTAGAAAGATTACAGGCGAGCATCCCGTGCTTCCAGAACGATTGAGCGGCCTTATCACGGATAAGGAACGGTTCGAAACGATCGATAACAACCTCGTTGCGATCGAGCGCCACGTAGAGGCGCGATCCCGCGCAACGATTAAGGAGCGCGGATGACGCCAGAAGTATCGACGCTTTCCAATGGGCTCAGGGTCGCCACGCAGAGCATGCCCCATTTGGAGACCGTGTCACTAGGCTTGTGGGTTGCCGTCGGTGCCCGTCACGAATCAGAGCGGGAGCACGGCATCTCGCATTTCCTCGAGCATATGGCTTTCAAGGGTACGCAACATCGCAGCGCGCGACAAATTGCCGAAGAAATCGAAAGCGTCGGCGGCGAACTGAATGCTGCCACCAGCTTGGAGTCGACGGCGTATTACGCGCGCGTTCTAAAGGGTGATGAGGGTGTAGCGCTCGGTCTCATCGCTGATATTTTGATGAACGCGGCCTTTGGGACAGCAGAGCTGGAGGGTGAGCGTCAAGTGATCCTCCAGGAGATTGCAGCAACGCGCGATAGTCCCGACGATGTCGCCTACGATCTCTTGCACGATGCAGCTTTTCCCGAGCAACCCGCCGGTCGGCCGATTCTGGGCACGCCTGACAGCGTTAAGAGCTTAACAGCCGGCGACCTTGAGGGCTTTCTTGCAAATCACTATCTAGCTGAAAACATGGTAATTTCCGCCGCTGGTGCCGTTGAGCATAACGCTTTCGTTCGCCACGCTGAGGCCCTATTCGGCGGGCTCAGTGGCGGTCAAATTAAGGGCGATGGGCCAATTACTTACGTGGGCGGCACCCGCACGTCGGAAAAGTCGTTTGAACAGAGCCACCTACTGATTGGTTTTTCGGGGCCCTCCTACCGAGAGGATGCGTTTTTCACGGCCCAAGTATTCTCTGGATTGTTCGGGGGGGGCATGTCCTCACGTCTGTTCCAAGAGGTACGCGAGAAGCGCGGCCTTTGTTATTCGATCTACTCCACTGCGTGGGGGCTAAAAGATGCGGGATTGCTCGGGATACATGCAGCAACGGGATCAGACATGATGATCGAGCTCATCGACGTGGTCGCCATCGAGATGAAGCGCGCTGCCGATAAGGTGCCGACTGACTCAGAAATATTGCGCTCAAAAGCTCAGCTCAAAGCGGGTCTCTTGATGGCGCTGGAAAGTTGTTCTGCTCGCGGCGAGCAAATGGCACGACACCTGTTGAGCCATGGCCGCATACTTTCTAACGGCGAGCTTATGCAGAAGGTCGATGATGTAACACCGGAGCTGGTTCGTGACTTTGCGGCGCATATTGCAGAAAGCGTGCCCTCGATTGCGGTCGTCGGCAGTGGCCGCAACTCGCAGAATCATGCACTCTATGCAGAGGGCATCGCGGGACTTTAGCCCTTCAGGGGAGCATGAATGGCATTCCTGAGGTCGAGCATAGGTCCGGAAAGCGCACAAGTTGTGCGCGGGCGCGGCTTACTGCTACGCCCGCCAGCAATGAGCGATTACGGCCCTTGGGCAGAGCTGAGGGCGCGAAGCCGCGATCATCTCACACCGTGGGAGCCGAGCTGGCATCGCCATGAATTGACGCGCGGGGCCTACCGTCGCCGCATCCGTCATTACCAACGCGAGGCCCGCGAGGATATGGGTTACGCGTTTCTGATCTTCGATGAAATGGATGAGCACTTGGTCGGCGGCCTCACGTTGTCGAGCTTGCGCCGCGGGGTCACGCAGGCGGCTGTGCTCGGCTATTGGTTGGGATTGCCCTACGTCAAACGCGGATACATGACGCGCGCCGTCAATGCTATTGTCGGCTTCGCGTTCAATGATCTGGCCTTGCATCGTCTCGAGGCGGCTACGATGCCGGCGAATGCGGTTTCAATTCGCGTACTAGAGCGCAACGGATTCCGGCGCGAGGGCTTCGCTCGTGGGCTGTTGAAGATCAACGGCGTTTGGGAGGACCATGTGCTGTTCGCTCTCCTCGCCCAGGAGTCCGCGCTTTCGCTCGAGGTTCCGGAGGCGATACGCCGATGAATCAATGGTGCGAGCCGGCAGACCGGGTCAACAACAGGTGCCTAAATAGCCAGGCGATGCTGCTCGGGCTTTTGGTCGCCGTCCTATTGCTAGTGATGCTGCCGGCGCGCGCCCTCGCTTTGAAACCGATTGTTGTCGCACCCGACGAAGAGCGTCTTGAGGTCACTACACTCGGCGAGTTCTACGATGGCCGGGGCGATAGCCTTCAAGTCGAGACGGCCGCTGGTGCCGACGGGATGACCGGCCGGATGTCGGTCAGGGCGAAGACGCTCGGTACCAGTCCCAATTGGATCGTATTTGCGCTGAGCAATCCGACTGACAAACCGATTGAGCGTTGGTTGACGGCGGAGCGGTACAACGTGATTGGTTCAGGAGCGGTATGGCCCGATCTGGATTCGAATCGCATCGAAGCGCTCACCCCCTCGATCGGATTTGTGCCCGAGCGAATTAAAAGTGACCGCGCCGACATCTTCCGCATCACGCTTGAGCCGGGGCAGACGATCACCTACGTTGCCGAGCTGTCCTCGCAGCGTCTTGCGCGCATCTACCTTTGGAAGCAGCTCGAGTACCAGCTCAAGACGCGCGATCGCCAGTTGTTCAACGGCATCATGCTTGGCCTTACTGGCCTGTTGGCGATCTTCCTGACAGCAATCTTTGCCGCCAACCACAAGGCGATTTTTCCTAGTGCTGCGCTCGTCGCTTGGTGCGCGCTTGCCTACCTGTGCGTTGATTTCGGCTTCTTTCATAAGCTGTTTCAGCTGCGGCCAGAGGACAATGCAGTTTATCGAGCGGCTAGTGAATCAGCAGTAGCGGCGAGCCTCGTCATATTTTTGTCCGTGTTCTTGAGGATCGCCCATTGGCACGGCCTCATACGAATGCTGTTCGCCGTGTGGATTATTGCACAGCTCATGTTAGTTGCCGTCGCCGTGATCGATCCGCGGCTCGCTTCGACGTTCGCGCGCATGTCCTTCCTGGTTATTGGTGTTGTCGGTGCTGGGTTCACGCTGTTCCTCGCTTTTCGAGGTCAAGACCGTGCGCTTTCCCTGATCCCAACCTGGATTCTGTTTCTGATCTGGATTTTCGGCACTGCAATGGTGCTGACCGGGCGGCTTTCTGGCGACATGGTCGTTTCGGCGCTGGTTGCTGGTCTGGTACTGATCCTCGTGTTGATCGGGTTCACGGTGACCCAATTTGCTTTCCGCTCTATGGAGCCACTTTATGGGGCCGCGCCCAACGAACTTCAGCTTCGTGCGCTGGCCCTGGACGGGGCGGGGTCGGCCGTTTGGGAGTGGAATGTACGGCGCGATGAGATCAAAGTGAGTCCTTTGGTCGAGTCATCGCTCGGGCTGCGCGCCGGCCAGTTGTGCGCGAAAGTCGACGTCTTCATCAAATACTTGCACCCGACCGACCGAGAACGATTTCGGTTGATCCTATGGTCCATCCAGGAGCGAGCGGGCGCGCGCATTCGCACCGACTTTAGGATGCGCCATTCAGACAATAGCTATCGTTGGTTCGAACTGGAGGCGGCAAGCGTCCCCAGTGCCGACCAACGCTCGCTGCGCTGTGTCGGACTCATGCGTGACGTCACAGACTCCAAGCGTGCCCATGAGCGTTTACTGCACGACGCAGTACACGACAGCCTGACGAACCTGCCCAATCGCGAACTGTTGCTAGACCGTCTTAGCGTCGCCTTCGCGCGCTCGAAATCCGAGGGCAAGGTTCGGCCGAGCCTATTCTTAATCGACATTGATAAGTTCAAAAGCGTGAACGTTTCGTTCGGCTTAGTCGTGGGTGATAGTCTGCTGTTGACAGTCGCTCGCCGCTTGCAGCGGCATCTTGGTGAGCATGACACTTTGGCCCGCGTTGGCGGTGATCAATTCGCTGTATTATTGGTAGTCGAGCAAAATCCTGGTGAGCTTGCTTCGCTGGCCGAACGCATCCGCAGATCGTTGCGCGCGCCTATTAAGATTTCCGGTCAAGAAATCGTGCTCACGGGTTCCGTCGGGCTCGCCGTTTACGATGGCCCGGAACAAAACCATCTCGACCTTTATAAGGAAGCCGAGATCGCCATGTACCGCGCCAAGCGCGGTGGCGCAGATCGCATCGAGATCTTCCGTCCCGAAATGCGAGAGGACCGCGACGACCGCGTCGTGCTGGAGAGCGATTTGCGCAAAGCGCTCGATAAGAACCAGATCAAGGTGTTCTACCAGCCGATCATCTATCTGCCGACCGAGGAACTCGCGGGCTTCGAGGCGTTAGCGCGCTGGGAGCACCCCAAACAGGGGCTAATGAACCCCACCGACTTTGTGCCAGTTGCCGAGGAATCAGATCTCGTTGTGCGACTTGGCTCGAACGTTCTTTTGCAAGCGGCCCACGAGGCGGCGCGATGGCAGCGTGAACTGCCCCGCGACGAGCATCCGCTCTTTGTTAGCGTGAACATCTCCAGCCGTCAGATCTTCCGGCAGAATCTGATTCAGGAGATTCGCCACATCCTCGCACGCAACATCGTGCCAAAAGGCTCACTGCGGTTAGAGATCACCGAGAGCCTTGTTATGGAAAATCCCGAGCAGGCTACCGAGATTCTCCAATTGCTGCGCGGAGCGGGTGCGGAATTGGCGCTCGATGACTTCGGTACGGGCTATTCTTCACTCGCTTATCTACAACGCTTCCCGTTTGATACGATTAAGATTGATAAGGCGTTGGTGCAGACGAGCGGCGGCAGCAACGGCGCCGGCTCTGCAATCGTTCGTTCGATGGTGGCGCTGTCGCATGAGCTTGGGAAGAAGGTTGTAGCAGAAGGAGTGGAAACATCGGAGGACGTGGGCTTCCTCCGTTCGATTGGCTGTCATTACGCGCAGGGATTTTATTACGGGGAGCCGATGTCTGATCGCGAAGTGACCAAACTTTTGAAAATGGTGCGCACCGCGGAACACAAACTGCGACCTCGCGGCCTCTTCCGCGCAGTGCCGAAGCAAAAGCAGAAAGCCAAGAAGATGGCAAAGAAAGCTGCTGCACATGCTCCAGCAGCAGCGCTACCGCCGCCTCGGCCTAACGGCGTGAAGGATGCGCCGCTGCCCAAAACTGGTCATTCGCCACCCCGTCCCTCGCCGCCACAGGTGGCGATCCGACAACCAGAAGCAGTCGAGCAAGGACAGCAGGGCCCAAGGCCTTTGCTGGATCGCACTGGGCGTTCTCCTGCTCGCCCTGCCTTGTCGAAACAAGGGAAAAGAAATGTACTGTCGGTGCCCCCGATTCCGCCGGCCTCTCCCTTGTCGCCTCTTCCACAGCAGGGTACAGCGAAGCCAACCGCAGGGGTAGGAGACATCAAGGGATCTGGAAAGGCGCTGCCCATTCCCCCTGAGCTGCAACCTCAACCACAACCGCAAGCTATGATGAAGTCAAACGAGCCGGCGCCGGGCCCAATCGTTGATGCGAAGCCGCCAGCCAGCAAGGCTACCTCTCCTCCGGTCTTGCCCCCTGCGCCACCGGCAGTAGCTGCCGTTTCCGCGACCCCTTCGCCGCAATCTGAGGCGTCACTGCCTCCTGCAGCGTCCGTTCCCCAGTCGAACGGTGCCGGTGCGTCAGGTGCATCCGAGGACGCCGCTACCGCCGACGCTGATGTTCTGGCGGCTGCCTTGCGCTTGCCGCCACAAGCTAAAGCTACGCCTGTTTCTAAATCTGCCGCTCGGCCCTCTGCCAAGTCGGACGAGCCAACCCAGCCCATCCAGTCGACGAGGCCCAAGCCACCGGCAGGCCGAACACCGAGCGCGGCCGACTTCTCCAGCTTACCGCCCCAAATGGCTGCGAGTTTGGCCAAACTCGCAGGCGTTCCTTGGCCGCCAAAACCGGATGGCGATCCTGAAAAAGTTGAGGAGCCGATTGAGGAAAGCGTTGGTGCAACGGATCCAAGCCGGAAGCAGATGCCACCCAAGTAGGCACTCGCCAGGTATTCCTCAACGCAGGTCGGTATCTGATAGCATCATGCGTGGCCTGCGTCGCTTACCAGATGTGAGGGATCGATCCCAATCTTGGCAAAGGCAAGCGTGTACTTTGACTCTACGTCCGGGTCGAAGATCAAATCCGGATCGGCGGGGCAGTTCAACCAACCATTGGCTTGGATCTCATTCTCAAGCTGACCGGGCGACCATCCTGCATAGCCGAGCGCCAAGATCGCCTGTTCCGGTCCTTCGCCAGCGGCGATGGCCTTCAGTATATCAATCGTCGCGGTGAGACATACTCCATCCTCAATAGGCAGGGTGGAGTCATTTGCGAAATAGTCGGAGCTGTGCAGCACGAAACCGCGTCCCGTCTCTACGGGGCCGCCCACGTGGATCGACTTGGAAAGTATATCTCTTGACCGGTCGTCCTCGGTCTCAGATCGTACGATGCCTAAGCGCTCTAGCAAGTCAGGGAAGCTGATGTGCGGGGCCCGCTGATTGATGATGAGGCCCATTGCGCCCTCCTCAGAGTGCGCACAAAGGTAAACGACCGAGCGTGCGAAACGCGGGTCCGACATGAGTGGCATTGCGATCAGCAGTTGCCCGTCGAGAAAGCCATCACCGGTTGCCCGGCTGCGTGTTCGAGAGATCTCCATATGTTAAGACTACCGCGTTGTCGGCGGCGCTGTGAAGCGCTCAATTTGGACGGCATGGTGACTGGATGCGGGGGCTGAATTGCGGAGGCCGCCGGTCTTCATGAAGTCGTGATTTGCAGGAGGATGGCGAGGCGCTAGAAGGCTTCGTAAGCTTGGCGGTGGGTACAAATGCAAGAAGTATTGTTAATGAGGTGGCGAAATTTCCTATCGTTAGCGCTGATTGCTTTGGCAATCGGTGCGCTATCGGCGCTGCCCGCTGGCAGCGCCGCTGAGGGCCTTTCCTCCGAATGGGCGGAAGGGCACAACTCGCGTGCGCGGCTCATCGCGGGTAAGGGCCTTGCCGGTGTCGAGCTGCAGATGCCGGAGGGTTGGAAGACCTATTGGCGCAATCCGGGGGATGCAGGTGGCGTTCCGCCGTCCTTTGACTGGTCAAGGTCGGAGAACCTCGCGGAGGCAGAAGTGCTATATCCCGCGCCCAAACGCTTCAGCGACCGGTTTGGCGATACCGTTGGCTACAAGGACATGGTGGTATTTCCGGTGCGCCTGACGGCAAAGGATCCCGCAAAACCGATTGGTCTGCGCCTCGCGCTCGACTACGGCGTCTGCAAGGATATCTGCATTCCGGCTGAGGCTGCGCTGACACTTGACATTTCTGCCGATGCGCCGCCGGTTCCGCGGCAGCTGGTGGCCGCCCTGGACCGGGTTCCGCAGCCAGCGCAAGAAAAAAAGCCCTCTGACCCTACTATAAAGCGCGTGGTGTTGGAGCTTGCCGGCGAAAGGCCGCATATTGTGCTGGAGACTAAGTTTTCTGGCGGAGGCGCGCACGCTGACGCATTCGTCGAGGTACCATCGGGTAGTTTCGTCCCCCTGCCGAAGAAGACTGCTGATGACGGGGGTGGCAATGTGACGTTTGAAATCGATCTTTCATCTGACGTGGATGTCGAGGACCTGAAAGGCCAGTCGCTTACTGCGACACTCGTCTCTGATGAAGGCCAATCGGAAGTGACGTTCGATATCCGTTGAGTGGCGAGCATCATTGCAGCATATGATAGATTGCTACCGGCTGTTCTTAGGCGGCTGAGAGGTTCGTTTTTCAAAAGAAGGGGATGGTCAGATGACGATCAAAGTCGGCGATAAACTTCCCGATGCTACTTTTGTGGTTATGACTGCCGACGGCCCATCGCCGAAGACGACAGCGGAGGTATTTGGTGGAAAGAAGGTCGCGCTTTTTGCTGTGCCGGGGGCCTTTACGCCGACCTGTCAGCAGCAGCATATGCCTGGTTTCGTCGGGCGTGTGGACGAGCTGAAGAGCAAGGGCATCGATGCGATCGCGTGTACCGCCGTTAACGACGTTTTCGTCATGACTCAATTCGCAAAGGACACGGGAGCTGATGGCAAGATCCTGATGCTGGCCGACGGCAATGGAGAGTTTGCGAAAAAGCTAGGGCTCGAGATTGATCTGTCAGGCTTTGGCCTCGGACTGCGATCCAAGCGCTATGCAATGCTCGTCGACGACGGTGCGGTCAAGGTCTTGAACGTCGAGGACACCCCCCCGGAGCACGACAAGTCCAGCGCGACGAGTCTCTGCTCTGCGATTGATCATTCGCTATGAAACCAGTCATCAAGTGTAATTGGTATCCGTAACGCGCGTTCTTTTCAGATATGGCGCCATTGCCTCACGAGCCAGTTGGTCAGCGCGCTCGTTCTCTGGGTGGCCGGCGTGGCCGCGCACCCACCGCCAATCGATTTGGTGACGTGCCCTCGCCTTGTCGAGCCGCTGCCAAAGCTCAACGTTCTTTACGGGTTTTTTGTTGGCTGTGCGCCAGCCGTTGGCCTTCCAGCGAACGATCCAGCCAGTAATACCATTTTTCAGATATGAGCTATCGGTATGCAGCTCAACGCGGCTGGGCTTTTTCAAGGCTTCTAGTGCTTTGATCGCGGCCATCAGCTCCATGCGATTGTTGGTCGTTTCAGCCTCGCCGTCTAAAATCTCCTTGCGATGATCTCCGTAGATCAGAATGGCGCCCCATCCACCGGGGCCGGGATTGCCCGAGCATGCACCATCCGTGTAGATCACCACCGCCGCCTCGGTTGTCATTCCGCAGGCTCCCCGACCCCATAGTCCTTGATTGAGCGGACGCTTTGGTGGAAGCGCAAACGGCGCACGTATTCGGTAGGGTTTTTTGGACTCACCAGGGCGCTAGGCGGCGTATTGAGCCAATCGTAAGCGCGCGTTAGCAAGAAGCGCATAGCCGCGCCGCGCGCCAGCATCGGCATGGCCTCGCGTTCCGCGCGGGTCAGAGGGCGCACTTCTTCGTAGCCGCGCAGGAACGCGCGGCCCTTAGTGATGTTGAAGGACACGTCTGGCTCGAAGCACCACGCGTTCAGACACACTGCGATGTCATAGGCGAGCGCGTCGGTGCAGGCGAAGTAGAAATCGATGAGCCCTGAGAGCTGGTTGCCGAGGAAGAAGACGTTGTCGGGGAAAAGGTCCGCATGAATAACGCCATCGATAAGGCCTGTTGGCCATGTTGCTTCAAGCACCTCAAGTTCACGGTCGATCAGTTGTCCAAGACCAGCAGATAATTCTTCGCTACGGTTGGCGAAGCGCTCGTAGAGCGGGCGCCAGCCAGCAAGTCCAAGCGCGTTCGTGCGCTTGAAAGCAAAGCCTTGGCCGCCCAGATGCATCTCGGCCAAGGCGCGGCCCACAGCAGCGCAATGTACTGGCGTTGGCCGGCGTACCCAAAAACCCTCCAGGAACGTGACGAGTGCGGCGGCACGCCCGGCGAGCTCGCGCAGGTTACGCCCCTGTAAATCGCGTACGGGCGTCGGACAGGAAACACTGCGGCTCGCCAAATGTTCCATTAGGCCGAGAAAGAACGGCAAATCATTGTGGGCAACACGCTTCTCATAGAGCGTCAGGATGAAGGGGCCGCGTGTAGTGTGGACGATGTAATTCGTATTCTCGACACCCTCGGCGATACCCTTGAATGACAGCAGCTCGCCCAGGTCGTAGCTAGCGATGAAGGTCGCAAGCTCCTCGTCGCTGACTTCGGTATAGACGGCCATAAGGGTGACGGTCCTCGAGGGAGTCTGGAATTGT
>Ga0209013_10001838_pt1 | contig 19504 bp, 19 predicted proteins | sample Cruoilmetagenom2_FD_187291 | JGI IMG/M metagenome (GOLD analysis project Ga0209013, IMG submission 187291) | Oil polluted marine microbial communities from Coal Oil Point, Santa Barbara, California, USA - Sample 2 (SPAdes) (version 2) | ecosystem: Environmental > Aquatic > Marine > Oil seeps ...
ACTACTTTGGCAGAAACAATGCTATTTGAAGCAGGGCTTCTGAACCGTAGGGGAAAAGTTGAAGATAAAAATACAGTTTCTGACTATCACGAAATAGAACAAGTTAGAGAAACTTCAATTTTTGCTACACCTCTACACACAGAATGGCGTAACTACAAGATCAATATTATTGACACTCCGGGCTTAGATGACTTTATAGGTGAAATTGCATCTACTATGAGAGTTGCTGACTCTCTTGTTGCTCTAGTCAATGCACAACATGGTGTTGAGGTCGGTACAGAAATTATTTGGGAATATATTAATCGGTTTAGCCGCCCTACTCTATTTGTAATAAATCAAATTGACCATCCGAAGGCAAATTTTGATCAAAGCTTTCAAAGCATTGTAGATCTAGTTGGCAACAACGCTGTAAAAGTGCAATATCCAATAATAATTGATGGAGCACAATGCATTGTAGATGTTTTAAAAATGAAAGTTTATAAGTTTAAACCGGAAGGTGGAAAACCAGAAAAATTAGCAATTCCTGAAGATCAAAAAGAACAAGCTGATTATTTACACAACGAACTGGTAGAGAAAGCTGCAGAGAACGATGAAGAATTAATGGAGCTGTATTTTGATAAAGGAACTTTAAACGAAGATGAAATGCGACTTGGTATTCAAAAAGGGATGCTGAATCATGAGTTATTTCCTGTTTTTTGTATTTCGGCATTACATGATATGGGAAGCGGAAGATTAATGGGCTTTATTGACAATGTAGCACCAGCAGCAGCCGATTTAATACCGGAACAAAGTCTGGAAGGAAATGATATCATCTGTAAGGCCTCAGAGCCTACTTCCCTCTTTGTGTTTAAAACCTTTCATGAACCAAACCTGGGGCAAATAACATTTTTTAAAGTCAAATCGGGTGAAGTAAAACAAAATGATCGATTGGTTAATTCGAACACAGGGGAAGTAGAGAGCTTAAATCAACTTTACATTATGGATGGTAAAAAAAGACATGCCGTAGATAAGCTGACTGCAGGGGATATTGGAGCTACTTTAAAATTAAAACACACAGAAACCAATGATACCTTGCACGCACAAGGGTTCGAAAATACTATTAAGCCAATTATATTTCCCGAAGCTCGAATAAGAAAATCAATAAAGGCTACCAATAAAAAAGATGATGAAAAATTGGGTGAAGTGTTTAAAAAGATTCATAGCCAGGATCCTACTACCGAACTTAAATATTCTAAAGAAATTAAACAACTAATTCTTTACTGCCAAGGGGAACTCCATTTGGCCACAATAGAGTGGACACTGCTTAATATCTATGGTATAAAAGTTGAATTTGAACAACCGAGAATAGCTTATAGAGAAACTATTCAACGTCCGGCATCAACCAGCTATAAACATAAGAAACAATCGGGCGGTGCCGGTCAGTTTGGTGAGGTGCATTTAAAAATTGAGCCATGGCATGAAGGGATATCTGAGCCAGAAGGATTTAATATAAGAAAAAAAGAAGAAGTAGAATTGCCCTGGGGAGGTAAATTAATATTTTACAATTGCATTACCGGCGGTGTTATTGATACGCGATACCTACCATCTGTTATGAAAGGTATTCTTGAAGTTATGGAGGAAGGACCTCTTACAGGATCTTATGCCAGAGACATCAGAGCAATGATATACGATGGAAAAATGCACTCCGTTGACTCCAATGATATTTCCTTCAAAATTGCAGGAGCTCATGCTTTTAAGGCAGCATTCTTAGCTGCAAAGCCAAAATTAATGGAACCAATTCAAGATTTGGTGGTAAGAGTACCGGAAGATTTGATGGGGAACGTTATGACGGATTTACAATCGCGAAGAGCAATAATTGTAGGTATGGACAGTGAGGGCAAACATCAAATAATCAAGGCAAAAGTACCTTTGGCAGAAATGTACAAGTACTCAACAAGTTTGAGATCACAAACGCAAGGAAGAGCAACTTTCAAGGCAACTTTCGCTTCCTTTGAGCCAGTACCTCAAAACATTCAAAAAGAATTGGTGAGTCAAGAATAATAGTTTATTTATTTGGATCGGAAAACGCATTAGAATTTGAATTTTGATGCGTTTTTTGAGTTTATTTATTAAGTTTACAATCAATCAGTATTCAAATGAAAATATTTAAATCAGAAAGTTTTGTAGATTATAGCAGTTATACATTCAACTATGCCATATACTGTATTAAAGAATCACAAAAAGAAATTCCTGAAATTTATGAAAAAGGATTTTTGCCCTATTCTAATAATACCAATTTAGATCAGGAAACTTATTATTTGGCAAGAAGTTTAAGAGTTGAAATAAAAGATTTTACTCCTTCATCAGAAAACAGAAGAGTAGAAAAAAAGATAGCCCCTCTACGACCTGATTTCAATCTGATCGCTCTTGAGGATTTTGATATTAATGAAATTGGTTTTCAAAATTTCTGTATGGATTTCGCCACCAAAAGATTTAGTGAAGCGATAAGCAGAGAAAGGTTAAATTACATATTAAATACGAAAAGCATCAGCCATATTTTTGAGTTCCTATTAGAAGACAAAAAAGTAGGTTATGTTATTTCGATTATAGAAAATGGCACTCTCCATTATTGGTTTGCATTTTTTAGCCTGGAATACCAGGAATATAGCTTGGGAAAATGGATCATGCAGAGCGTAATCCAATGGGCTGCTAATAATAAATTAGATTATGTTTATTTAGGTACTTGCTACGGAGAAAAATCTTTATATAAGGTTAGAGATTTTAAAGGATTATCTTTTTTTGATGGAAACAAATGGAATAAAGATGTTAAATTTCTTAAAATAAAATGTAAAACTGATTCGGAATTTATTCATGATGATTTTAAACAAGATTCCGATTTATTTATAAAGAATTTATCCCAGAGAGTTTAAAATATTAACTTTTAAATAGTATTTCTTTTTGGCAAAATAAGTAACTTTGCTCCTTAATATTTGAATAGAATTAGAGATGAAACTTGTATTATTATCAATTATTTTAATTGGATTAGCATTCGCGGGAATTGCAATTAAAATATTGGCAAAGAAGGATGGTGAATTTGATGGAACCTGTGCTGGAAGTAATGTTAAGATGAAAGAAAAAGGAATTGTTTGCGGCTGCGGCAACGAAGGTGGATGTAAAACAAACTTGGACAATATAGACACTACGGTTGCATCAACTAAGGTATCTTAATTCAGAATGTGGGTATTTATTCTATTTTGCATAGTTACCACAATTCAAATTACTTATTACTTAGTCCTTTTCAGGAAATTTTCTTTTTTAAGAACAAGAACTAAAAATGCAGACTTCTTTCCTGTATCCATAATTATTTGTGCAAAAAACGAATCAATAAATTTAAAAAAATTTCTTCCCTACATAGCAGATCAGGACTATTCAGAATTTGAAGTTGTTTTAATCAATGACAACTCTAGTGATAATTCTTTGGAAATTATGAAAGATTTTCAAAAGAAGGTCACTACGATTAATAGGTCAGTTAGAATTATTACAATTGACAAAGAAAATGCGAAGGGGAAAAAAAATGCATTGAGTATCGGGATTGGCGAATCTAAATTTGAGCACCTCTTGTTAACGGATGCTGATTGTAAACCTATATCAAAAAATTGGATACGCCAAATGGTCTCCTGTTTTTCAAACAACAAGTCAATTGTCCTGGGTTATGGGTCTTATCAAAAAATTGAAAACTCCTTTTTAAATAAAATTATACGATTTGAGACCTTGTTTACGGCAATTCAATATTTTTCTTATGCAATAACTGGCATGCCCTATATGGGAGTGGGAAGAAATATCGCTTATAAAAAAAGTGATTTTATCAAAGCAAAAGGATTCGAGAAACACATTGATATTATTTCAGGTGATGATGATTTGTTCATTAATCAAATAGCGAGTTCCCAAAATACGGAAATTTGTGTTTCAAAAGATAGTTTTACGGTTTCTGAACCTAAAACCAGTTTTAAGGATTGGATCCATCAAAAAAGAAGACATATAACAACTTCATTTCATTATAGAAAAACTCACAAATTATTGCTTGGTCTTTTCTATGTTTCCCAATTTTTATTTTGGTTTTTTCCAATTATATTATTCTTTTTGAATGAGAATTTGATCTCTGTAATACTTCTTATATTTATCCGTTTCTTAGCATGGTATCTCATCATTATAAATTCTGCTAACAGACTGGATGAAAAAGATTTAATAAGATATGCCCCTATATATGAAATTTCGATTATATTTATACAACTGTATATATTTTTAAAAAACAAAATTGCTCCTCCAAATCGTTGGTAAAGTTTTCATGAAGGATAACGCGAATATTAATTTATTGGTAAATCAAGCCAAAGAAGGTGATCAAAAAGCCTTTAATACTTTACTAAACACTTTTTGGAAAGATGTCTATCGATTTCAATTGAACAAATGTAAAGATGAAGACGAAGCCGAAGATACTACGATTAAAACTTTTGCAAGAGCATTTGACAAAATAGCGAAATACGATGAAAATTATCTGTTCAAGACATGGCTCTTTACAATTTCAAATAATATTTATATAGACTATTTAAGAAAAAAAAAGACAGAAACAATCTCGTTGAATAAGAGCCACAAAGAAGTTCATAAAATTATCGATGAAGACCCATCCCCAGCCGATCAGCTCATACAAGAACAAAATTTGGCCCAACTAAAGGGATACATCAGGCAGTTAAAACCGCATTATCAAGATGTAATTAATATGAGATATTTTCTTGAATTGAGTTATAAGGAAATTAGCGAAAAATTGGATGAGCCTATGAATAATGTAAAAGTTAAATTGTTAAGAGCCAAAAAATTACTAGCTGAAATTATAACTAATACATGAATTTATTTGTTTTATTTTTAAATTTTAAATGCCTCTAACTAAAAATACCAAGTCAAATCCATTTAAACTTTTAGGGCCGGGATTATTATTTGCCGGAGCTTCTATTGGTGTGTCTCATTTAGTAATGTCCACGCGTGCTGGAGCGGATTTTGGTTTTGGATTATTATGGGCTTTGTTTTTAGTTCACTTATTTAAATATCCCTTTTTTCAATATGGTCCACGTTACGCAACTGCAACAGGAGAAAGCCTTTTAGATGGATATAGAAAACTTGGCAAAGGAGTATTAATATTTTATTTTATTTTAAGTTTCGTGGTGATGTTTACCATACAGGCAGCCGTAACCATTGTCACTGCCGGGTTGGCGATCAATCTATTTGGACTGACCGACAATCCTATAACTTGGAGTTTTATTATAACTATTATCGGATTGCTTATTCTAATTGTCGGACGCTACAATTTACTTGACAATTTGATGAAAATAATTATAATCATCCTTTCTGTATCTACGATTACAGCAGTTATGGTGGCCGTTTTTAATACAGATAAAGCATTTAATCTTACGCAAATTTTACCACAAGGAACGATTGAAATTAGTTTTTTAATTGCATTTTTAGGGTGGATGCCTTCTCCTTTAGATATTTCCATTTGGCATTCACTATGGGCTATTGAAAAGAAAAGAGACAATCTTGAATTTGACACTAAAAAGAGTATTTTCGATTTCAATATTGGATATCTGGGTACCATTTTTTTAGGGTTTTGTTTTATGTCATTAGGCGCACTCGTAATGTTTGGTTCTGAAGAAAAATTTAGTGATAGTGCTGGACAATTTGCCCATCAACTTATTGGTTTATACACAGAAAACATGGGGGAATCCATGCATCTAATAATTGGCATAGCTGCTTTTACAACGATGTTCAGTACAACGATAACAACTTTGGATGCATCACCTCGGGCAATGTCAAAAACCACGGAACTCCTTTCCAATAAAAAGAACAATAAATTGTATTGGATATGGATTTCTATCTTATTTGTAGGGACAATGCTAATTTTAAAATACTTTATTTCAGAAATGGGGGCATTAGTTAAATTGGCTACCATCCTCTCGTTTCTTACAGCACCATTCTACGCAGTCATCAACTTTCTATTGATTTCCGGAAAGCACACACCAAAAGAATGGCGGCCTTCCCTGGGAATGAAAATCTTAAGCTATCTGGGAATAATATTCCTTATAGGTTTTAATATCTGGTATTTGATAAATTTATAGAATTTGATGTAAATTCTTCTCTTACTTCTAAAGAGTGGATTAATTCTTTTATTCGTAAATTTGCAAGCTAAAAATCAGAAATATGCCGGAAGAATCCACTTTAACAAATCGTATAAAAAAACCTGAATGGCTTAGGGTAAAACTGCCTGTAGGGAAAAAATATACGGAATTAAGAGGTATTGTTGATAAATACAAGCTCAATACTATTTGCACTAGTGGTAGTTGTCCAAATATGGGAGAGTGTTGGGGAGAAGGTACCGCAACTTTTATGATATTGGGAAATATATGTACACGTTCTTGTGGATTTTGTGGGGTTAAAACCGGAAAACCTGAAACGGTTGCATGGGATGAGCCTGAAAAGGTTGCACGTTCTATTTACTTGATGAAAATTAAACACGCGGTTATAACTTCGGTAGATAGAGATGACTTAAAAGATGGGGGATCAATTATTTGGGCAGAGACTATAGAGGCAATTCGTAGAACCAATCCAACTACGACCTTAGAAACATTGATACCTGACTTTAGAGGGGATCGTAATAATATTGACAGACTGATCGAAGTAGCTCCGGAAATCATATCACATAATTTAGAGACTGTAAGAAGACTGACCCGTGAGGTTAGAATACAAGCTAAATATGATAGAAGCTTAGATGTCTTATCTTATTTAAAGGACAGTGGGCAAAGAAGAACAAAATCAGGCATTATGCTGGGCTTGGGTGAAAAAGAAGAAGAAGTGATTGAAACTTTGTATGATCTGAGAAACGCCAAAGTAGACGTTGTTACTTTAGGACAATATTTGCAACCAAGCAAAAAGCATCTACCTGTTTATGAATTTATTACACCGGATAAATTTGCTTTATACAAAAAGGTTGGTTTAGAGTTAGGATTTAAACATGTTGAAAGTGGGGCTTTGGTAAGATCATCTTATCGTGCTCATAACCATTTAGAATGATCAAAATTTATAATGATAACTCATCTAATTTGGACTAGTAAAAGTTAATGTAATCGAAGTTTAATTTCCAATACTTTTACTTCTATTATGATAAAATTTAAGTTAATAAACTAGCACACTATTTAAAAAAGGGTGCTTTTTTTATTAATATAATTATAACATATTTAACAATTTATTAACGATAGATTGGATTCTTTGGCACGAGTTTTGCTTTATTCTAATCGAAGTATAATTCCCAATAGTTTTACTTCAATTATGATTAATTTTGAGTTAGTAAGCTAGCACCTCTATTTTTTAGGGGTGCTTTTTTTATATAACTATCTCAAAACAAACTCTTGAACCAACTTACTAATGGCTTTTTCGGATGATTTCGCCGCAAGTTGAACGGCTTCATGTGATACCGCCTCAACATGACCTTCGATTCCCAAATCTGTAATAACCGACAGGCCAAAGCAATCCATTCCCATATGCTTCGCTACTATTACTTCTGGTACTGTACTCATTCCAACCGCATCCGCACCCATTAATTCAACCATTTTATATTCGGCCGGTGTTTCAAAAGTTGGTCCCTGTAAGGCTAAATAGATTCCTTTTTGAATATCTATGTTATATTCCTTCGCAATCTTCTCAAACTTTGCAATCATTTCTAAACTGTATGGCTCATGCATGTCAACAAAACGAGGTCCAAGTCGGTCATCATTTTTTCCTTGCAGTGGATGGCTTGGCATCAGATTGATATGATCTGTAATGACCATAATATCACCTACTTTGAAATTAGGGTTTACTCCGCCGGAAGCATTAGACACTATTAGCTTTTGCACCCCTAAAAATTGCATCACACGAATTGGAAATGTAACCTGTTTTACGTCCCACCCCTCATAAATATGAAATCTACCTTGCATGGCCACAACCTTTTTATCACCTATATTTCCATATATAAGGGTACCGGAATGACCTTTTACAGTAGAAATTGGAAAGTTTGGAATTTCACTATACGGGACTTTTAATACAACATCTATTATATTAACCAAACTACCCAGACCAGTTCCTAATACAATACCGTAATCAGGTGCGGCCAATCCCATTTTCTTAAGAAAAGTTACTGTCTCTTGAATTTTTTCGTACATAATTTAGAATTTCATCATTAAAATCTTCTTCTTTATCAATAATTTTCGACAATATTGGTAGATAATATATATTTTCATTTTCGCTTGAAAATGCTCGAACATAATCTTTTTCTGTCGTTAGAATTAATTTTTTATGCTCTTTTATGTTTTCAAACTTACGATTAATTTTTTCCTTATCTGATTTACTAAAATTGTAATGGTCCTGGTATTTCAAATGATTGAAATTAACGTTCATCTCCTCCAAATATTGTTCCAGTGGCTTGCTGTTTGCTATTCCGGATATCAACAAAACTTTAAATTCATTCAGTTCCGAAACACTTATATTTCCTTTACCTCCAATTAATGATTTGCCATACAAAATGGTACTATAAAATATTGATTGGCGCTGTTGAAGTTTTAATTTCTTAGATATTTTAAGTCGATCAGCTTTTGAAATACTTGATGGACATTTAGTTACAATAATTATATCCGCCCTTCTAACACCTCTTTTATTTTCCCTGAGATTTCCGCTAGGAAGAACTAAATCATCTACGTAAAGGTCATCATAGGATGTTAAAAGAATGGACAATCCGGCTTTAACCTTCCTGTGTTGGAAGGCGTCATCCAATAAAATTATTTGAGGTGGACTGTTTAATTGTCGAAGTGAGATGATACCATTAACTCTGTCTGTATCAACAGCAACCAAAAGATCTTTAAACTTCCTATAAAATTGTAAGGGTTCATCTCCCAATTGGGATACAGTAGAATTTTCATTGGCCAATTGAAACCCTTTCGATTTTCTCTTATAGCCCCTGCTAAGAACAGCAACTTTATATTTTCCCTTTAAAAGTCGAACAAGATATTCTATATGAGGTGACTTTCCTGTCCCTCCCACATTTAGATTTCCTACTACAATTGTTGGAAAATCAAACGATTTTGAAGTCAATATTCCAAGATCAAAAGCTACATTACGAATACTTACGACTGCGCAGTAGATTAAAGAGAATGGAAATAATATTTTACGGAAAATATTCACACGAACGAATGTACAAAAAAATGAAATATCTAAATTAACATGATGAACTCATAAAGTATAAACTAAAGCTAGAACGTTACATAATCGACTATTTCCAGTCCATATCCTATCATACCTACCCTCTTGGTATTTGATTCGGCATTAGACATTAATTTAATTTTCTGAATATTCAAATCGTGTAAAATCTGAGCACCTATTCCAAAATCCTTATTATCCATTTTGGTCAAGGTACTTAACTTCTTCTCAGCTCCCTGTATTTCCTTTAATTCTGTCAATCTATTGATCAGATCAAAAGACTGATATTCCTGATTGATAAAAACGATCACGCCTTTCCCTTCTTTGTTTATCAGATCAAACATTTTTCCTAGTTTATCATCCGGATTATTTGTTAAGGTTCCTATAATGTCATTATTTACCAAAGTTGAATTTACCCTAACCAGCACCTCTTCTCCGTTTCTCCAATCTCCTTTGGACAAAGCCAAATGTACTTGACTGTTCGTTGTTTGCTTATAGGCTCTCATACAAAACTTACCAAATCTTGTTTTCAAAGGGAAATCTTCAATTTTATGTATCAATGAGTCATGACGCATTCGATAAGCCACCAGATCTTCAATCGAAATTATCTTAAGGTTCAACTTTTTAGATAATTTCATCAACTCTGGAATCCTAGCCATAGTACCATCTTCGTTCAATATTTCTACTAACAAACCTGCTGGTTTCAATCCTGCCAATCTCGCCAAATCTATTGCCGCCTCTGTATGACCAGTTCTCCTTAAAACGCCTCCCTCTTTTGCCCTCAAAGGAAAGATATGTCCTGGTCGACCCAGATCTTCTGGTTTGGTATCTTCCAATGTTAAAGCTTCAACAGTCTTTGATCTGTCTTGTGTTGAAATACCTGTAGTACATCCATTTCCTATCAAATCAACTGACACTGTGAATTGTGTATTATGCAACACCGTATTTTTACCGACCATTAGATTCAAATCCAAGTCATCACATCTCTTTTCTGTTAGAGGAGCACAGATCAAACCTCTTCCATGCGTTGCCATAAAATTTATCATTTCAGGGGTAACCAATTCAGCAGCAGCAATAAAATCACCTTCATTCTCTCTGTCTTTATCGTCTACAACAATTACTAATTTACCCTTCTTGACATCTTCTATGGCATCTTCTATAGAGTTTAGCATTACCGTTTGGTTTTTTATAGTCTCCATTTTATTGAGATTTTTTGTATTTAAATATTTTAGTAAAAAAATTGGTTATTGGCTGTAAGAATGCGTCAACATTGAAAATACCTTTATCCCTTGTTGCCCTGATCATTAAAAGAATACCAAATGGCAATAATACAAATGTAGCTAACCATCCACCTAGAAAAGGAGATATTGTATTTGATTCTGCCATGTTTTTACCTAAAATTGAGATGAAAAAATAGATAACAAAGATAGCGATTGCCATTATCATTGGCAGTCCAAATCCACCTTTTCTAATTATTGAACCCAGGGGTGTTCCAATAAAAAACAGAACCAGACAAGCTAAGGAAAAAGCTACGCGCTTATGATACTCTGTTTCATAGCCATTAATTATTTTTTGTTTCACTACAATAGAACTTTTATAGTTCTCTATATTTTCAATGTTACCTTTTACCAATGTCATTGCATAGTTCATTACAACTTCCTTATCTCTAGCTTCAAAATTATCTAATATGTTTGGTTCCATTTTTGAATCTGAAACTGTGTCCTTTACTAAATTTTTCCCTCTAAGACTCAGCATCATTCTGGTTGCACGGTTCTCTATGTATTGTTCATACGGAGTTTCCAAAGAATCTGAATAGTAATTCAGCTGTTTTAAGCTTAGCATCTCCTTTCCAGTTTTATACTTTAATTCGTCTGGATCAAAATTACCTATTGTGGATATATCTATATTTACTTTATACTCATCAAAATTTGTTTTTGAAAAAGGTACTTTTTTCTTCTCCTCGACAGAACCTTTATTACCTAACATGTCTTCATAGTAATGTCCATTTTCAAGGATTAACGTAAGATACCTACTCCCCTCCTCTGAAACAATTTTACCTTTTTCTGCAGTGATATCAACTTTATTTTGTCTATTTGGTTCTATCTGATAGATCAAAATATTTTTTAAGAGATTTTCATTCTCACCATACTTTTCATCAAATTTAATGCTGTATCCCGGAATTTCAGTATTAAAAGTACCCGGCACTAAGGCCAATGCAGGTTCTTTCATCTTCATATTATAAATAAGATTCTTAGATTTTAAAGAAGCATATGGAAAAATATAATTTAAAAATAGAAAATTCAATAAACTAAGAAACAACATTAAAACTACTAAAGGGCGAATAAATCTTTGTAAAGATATGCCTGCAGATTTTACTGCTGCAAATTCATAATTCTCAGACAAATCCCCTAAGGCCATAATAGATGAAAGCAAGATCGCTATTGGCAATGCGGTAGGTACTACCATCAATGCCATATAACCTAAAAATTTAAGAATAATGAATATATCAATTCCTTTTCCAGCAATTTTATCAAACTGTAACCACAATCCTTGCATGATCAATACAAAGAGTATGATAAAAAAAGTAGCCAAAAAAGGGACCAGAAAACTTCTAAGTATATATTTATTTAATATTCTCATGTAATATTAATCGATGGAAATTATTTAAAAAGGCGTCTACTATCGGTTGATTGTATAACCATCATCTTTGTACTTTTCTTCTTCAAAAGTAAATGTGTTCTGCGCTAATTTTTGATTAGTTCTCAACTCTTTAACCGTTATGATAGTATGCGTATTGTTATTGCCAATTTCTCTAACACTATAAATATGTAATTTTCTAGTATCTATCCCAACTTCAACATAAACTACTTCTGAGTCAGTATCTATAGGAACTAAATCAATGAATTGAATTTGATTTCCGTTAATATTTTTTTTCTCACCAGAGGAAAAAGTGTATCCATTTTGGTAAAAGGTCAATAAACTAGAAGGAGAAATAGTTTCTTTATTATCTCCATCTGATCTTATAATATTAACCTCTTCATTTTCAGGTACTATTGTATAGGAAAAATCACCATCAAAAACAATAGTTGTATCAAAAAGATTAACAACATAATTTTCACCCTGTAAGATGACATCACCTTCAAACACCTGTTCTACATCTGCTTCTTTATTTTCAAGTATGTAATCAAAAGCAATATAAATATTGTCATAGGATTTCATCTTAGAAGAAACGTCATCCAATAACTTTTTTGCTTCTACACCATTTTGAGAAAATGCCGTAAAAAAGGTAAGAAACGTTAAAGTAATAAATGAGATATTTTTCATTATTTTATAATTTTTCATTGTCTAATAATTGTCTTAATGCGAGAACGTCATGTACTAAAACCTGCCTAGCTTTACTTCCTTCGAATGGACCAACAATATTGGCAGCTTCCAATTGATCTATTATTCTACCAGCTCTATTGTAACCTAATTTTAATTTTCTTTGCAGCAAGGATGCCGATCCCTGTTGGGCAGCAACTATTAAATTTGCAGCTTCTTCAAATAATTTATCTCTATCTCCTATGTCCACTGCAATACCTGTACCACTTTCTTCACCAATATATTCGGGCAATAAATATGCGCTTGCATAAGCCCTTTGAGATCCGATATAGTCTGTTAAGACTTCAACTTCAGGGGTATCAATAAACGCACATTGCAACCGAGTCATTTCACTGCCTGTTGAAATTAACATATCTCCTTTACCGATTAATTGGTCCGCACCCTGATAGTCAAGTATTGTCCGTGAGTCGATTTTGGAAGTAACTCTAAAGGCCACTCTGACAGGGAAATTAGCCTTAATTATCCCTGTAATTACGTTTACCGAGGGACGTTGTGTTGCTACGATCAAATGTATTCCAACAGCTCTGGCCAATTGTGCCAAACGTGCTATTGGTGTTTCTATTTCCTTCCCTGCTGTCATTATCAAATCAGCGAATTCATCTATTACCAAAACTATATAAGGTAAATATTTGTGCCCGTTCTCCGGATTTAATTTTCTTGCTTTGAATTTTGTATTGTATTCCTTTATATTTCTAACAAATGCAGACTTCAATAAATTATAACGATCATCCATCTCAATACATAGTGAATTTAGAGTATTGATCACCTGAGTAGTATCTGTTATAATTGCTTCCTCTGAATCTGGCAATTTCGCTAAATAATGTCGTTCAATCTTATTAAAAAGGGTGAGTTCTACCTTTTTTGGATCTACTAAAACAAATTTAATTTCAGCAGGATGCTTTTTATAAAGTAGAGATGCTAAAACCGCATTAAGTCCAACCGATTTTCCCTGCCCGGTAGCGCCTGCCATTAGTAAATGTGGCATTTTAGCAAGGTCAATTACGAAAGTTTCATTAGAAATTGTTTTTCCAAGCGCTATTGGTAAATCAAATTTAGAATCCTGGTATTTTTGCGATGATAACACTGATTTCATAGAGACCACAGAAGGCTTCTTATTCGGAACCTCAATTCCAATAGTCCCTTTACCAGGAATTGGAGCAATAATTCGAATTCCTAATGCAGCGAGTGAAAGAGCAATGTCATCTTCTAAATTTTTTATCTTTGATATCCTAACTCCGGCGTAGGGTACTATTTCATATAGGGTTACAGTGGGGCCAATGGTTGCCTTAATACTGGTAATTCCAATTTTATAATTATTTAATGTTTCTACAATTTTGTTCTTATTATTTTCAAGCTCCTCTTTATTGATAACAATATTTTCATTGGTATAATCTTTCAGCAAGTTGAGTTTGGGAAACTTAAAGGTGCCCAATTCCAACTTAGGATCAAATTCGCCAAAATCCTTTATTAATTTATCAGATAAGTTCTCAACAATATGTTCCTCAAATACAGGTTCTTCAACAAGAATTTCAATATCCTCTATTTCCTCCTCTTCTTCAATAGTCTTTATCTCTTTTTCTTTCGGCACAATAAATACTTCCTCGGTCAAGAGCTCATCTTCTAAGTTTTTTATATTGGTTTCAAGACTAAGTTCCTGCTTTTTATTTTCCTGAATGGCTTCTGAGATATATCCTTCATCGGATATGTCATCTATCAAATTGTTATGCTTTTTCTCTTTTGGTTTAGGAATTAAACTTTTTATTTTTTCGGGTGTTATTTTAAACTTTGCAATTATATATATTAAAAAGCTAATAAGCAATAAAAAAAACACTCCTATCTTGCCTATATATATCTGTAAATAATCATTTAGCTCATAGCCTACCTTTCCAGCCAATAATGAATTCTCCTGCTCGAGGTAGCCAAATAACAATGTCGCCCATACTATCGTTAATATCCCCATAAACCAGAATTTTTGAAGCTTTCTTAAGGGAATGTTCAAAATGGCGTATAAACCGGTAAAGAATAATAAGATCGGAAAAATAAACATGGCTACTCCAAAGCCATCATAAATCAGAAAATCGCTAATATGAGCTCCGAATTTCCCAAACAAATTTTTTGCATCGTAGGCTTTATTGGCAAGTTCATTCAACTGACTTTGGTCTTCTTTCCAATGCATAAAAAATGAATAGAAAGAAACAAATAAAAATATAGCACTGGAAAAAATGAACACACCAAAAACCAGATGAGTTTGACTGCTTTTAAAAAACGAAACTACACGATTTGTCTTTTTCTTACTTCCTCCTTTTCTGGAAATAACCTTTTTCTTTTTTGCCATAAGCCACAAAAATACATAAATATTTTTGGTTTGTTGTTAAGATTTTGGTAAGTAAAAATTAATATATAAAAGAAGTTTTAATTGTGAAAATCAAGAACTTACATTTAGATATGTCTTGACTTTGATCGTTTTAAACTAAAGATTAAAAAATTTTGGCAGATAAATAATCAACCCAATAATAATGGCAAACAAGGCCGCAAAAGTTACGGCCCCCGCAGCTATATCTTTAATAAAACCAATCCGTTCATTATAATTAGGATTTACAAAATCACATAATTTTTCAATAGCGGTATTTAGAGACTCACTGGTTAAGACCATGGCTATAGCCAAAGTTTGAAATAGCCATTCCGTGGTAGACAAATCCATCACCAACCCTAAAACAGTAACTAAAATACCCAATATCAATTGGACCTTAATACTTGCTTCCGTTTTTATAAGTAGCCAAAAACCCTTAAAAGCATATTTAAAACTTTTAACCCGGCCTCTAATAAAGCTATCGTTCGGGTCTTTCATTATTAATTTAAAGCATCAATCGCTGCACTATAATTTGGTTCATTTACCGTTTCCTCAACTTGCTCTGTATAAATAACCTTACCTTCTTCATCAATAACCACAATTGATCTGGATAACAATCCTCTCATTGGTCCTGATTTTATAGTAACACCATATTTTTTTCCAAATTTTCCGCTAACATAATCTGATAAAGTCTCAACGTTTTCAATACCCTCTGCTCCACAAAAACGGGATTGAGCAAATGGTAAATCCTTTGATATATATAAAACTTTGGTATTCTCTAAACTTGTTGCTAATTTATTAAATTCTCTAACAGAATTTGCACAAACACCTGTATCAATACTTGGTGTTATGTTCAATATCAATCTTGTTCCTTTGTAGGCCGATAATTTCGCCACAGACAGATCGCTTTTAACTAATTTAAATTTTGGTGCCTTTTTCCCTACTTTAGGTAATTTTCCAATCGTTTTTACCGGGTTTCCTTTTAAAGTTATATTTGCCATGATAAGATTTTTATTAAGTTTTTAATTTATCCTCAAAGTTACATAAAAAGAAAAACTCTCCATAAATTAATATGAAGAGTTTTACTAAATATCTGTTTTTTATCTATTGATCTATAGAACCTAAAACTCTTTTCATAAATCCATTCAATGCTTCTTTCTTTGGAGTGCCTTTTTTTATGACGGTAGTTACTTCCAGAGCGCCATACATATTTGAAATCAATTCTCCAATTACATCTAATTCCTCATCTTTTAATGAAGAAACTTCCGTGAGATCTTCTAAAACCTCAATAGCTTCTACTAAATAATCTTCATCATTATTCTCGATGAAAGTAGTAAGATGTTTTATAATTGGTAACTTCATAATAAAAAGGTTTTATAAGTTGTTAAACAACTTCATTCACTAGTTCTTTCAAAACTTCAAACTTATTTGTCTGCACTTGGTTCACTTTCGACCCGTTTGCAAATCCAGCGAATGTCGGCAAATTATCAACATTTGCCAATTTTCTTGACTCCGGAAATTTTTCAGCATCTACTAAAACAAAAGGAACACCTTCATTTTCTGAAGCCATTTTTTTAAATTTTGGCTTCATTATTCTGCAATTTCCACACCAGGTTGCCATATATTGAACCATTACTCTCGGATTATTCGCAACTATTTCTGCCAAATTATCCTCTTGCAATTCTGTCATCATAATTTATAATATTTCAAGTTCCTAATAATTTCTTTCGGATATAGTTGAAACTATATGTTAATGTGTGCTCAAATAACTAGCTACACTATCTCTGTTTTCCATTAAGGTATCTTTTCCTTCTTCCCAGTTAGCAGGACAAACCTCTCCATTCTTTTGAAAATGTGTATATGCATCAACCATTCTAAGATATTCGGCAATATTCCTTCCTACCGGTTCAACATTTACACTTTCGTGAAAAATTGTTCCCTCTTCATCAATCAAATATGTTGCTCTCCATGTAACATAAGGGCCTTCCATCGTTAAAGTATCCGTCTCTTCATCATAATGCTGTTCACCTGTTTGTAATATACCCAACTGATCTGACAAATTTCTATTTGTATCAGCCAATAAGGGGTATGTAACACCTTCTATACCTCCGTTATCTTTGGGTGTATTTAACCATGCAAAATGCACTTCGGGTGTATCGCAAGATGCTCCAATTACCATAGTATTTCTTTCTTCAAATTTCTTAAGCGCTTCTTGGAAAGCGAAAATCTCTGTTGGACACACATACGTGAAATCTTTTGGATACCAGAATAAAACTACTTTTTTATTATTTTTTTTTGCTTCTTCAAGAACGTTCACTTTAAAAGTGTCTCCCATATCGTTCATTGCATCTACTTCTAGATTTGGGAATTTACTACCTACTAATGACATATTTAAATTTTTATTGATTATTACTTTTCTCTACCGTAAAAATAATCATAAAAAAGTAGGATTGGTAAATATTTTCATTCTAAATTTTTATATCGAAATAGATTTTATTTATTTAAAAATGCTGTAAATATTTACCAATCCTTAGTTTTAGATTAATTATGACTTATTTCTTTGATAAGATCCTTTTTACAAAGGTAAAAATCTGTTCTTTCACAGGAAGTATCTTCCAACCTTTCATTCATTTCTTCCAAGTTCTTCGGTGGCGGAATAATTACTTTATCTCCTTTTTTCCAATCTAAAGGCATAGCAACACCAAATTCATCCGATGTTTGTAAAGCTTCTAAGGCTCTTAAGATCTCGTTCATATTTCTACCTACATTGAGAGGGTAGTACATTACCAATCTTATTTTTTTATTAGGATCTATAAAGAATACTGCTCTTACAGCTGCTGTCTCACTTTCATTAGGTTGCAACATTCCATATAATTTCGACACTTTCATATCAATATCTGCAATGATTGGGAAGTCAAAGTAAACTCCGGTTTTTTCTCTAACGTTGTTCACCCATCCTAAATGAGCATGGATACTGTCAATACTCAAACCCAATAATTCAGTATTTAAATCTGAAAACTCATCTTTCCTTAATGCAAATCCACTCATTTCGGTAGTACACACCGGTGTAAAATCGGCCGGATGTGAAAATAACACAATCCATTTATCATTCGCAAAATCGTGTAGTTCGATGTCTCCTTTTGTTGTTTTAGCCTTAAAATTAGGAGCTTTATCTCCTATCCTAGGCATAAATGTCGTCGCGGTTTCTTGTGTTTCCATAATTAATAATTTATTAAAGGTTAATAATTTTTAACAAAGTTAGATCACATTCGTAAAATTCAAGTATAATTATTATCGATAATTTTTATTTTTACATAGATTCATGTTATACTAGTGTTAAGTTGACATTTGTGAAGTCCTTAAAGTTAGTCATTTTATCTTATTTTTATAGTTAAATTGTAGCTCAAAAATAATAATTACTCCAGTCCATGAATAATACATTAATAATCGGCACTTTTATAATAATTTTTATCAGTATAAATAGCAAGGCTCAAAATACCGGTGATAATAATATTAATAAGTTAAATCAGGCAAAGGCTAGCAATGGAATCGATTTCTACGCTTTGGGGAATGAACCTTTTTGGTCTTTAGATATGGATTTTGAAAACGAGTTTCAATTTAAAAACCTAGATGGGCTTACTATTGTTGTTCCTGCCGAGAAAGGAGTGAAAGCTATGGATGCAGAGGTTACGAGATACAGATCCGTTAATGAAAGTCACGAACTAATTATTCAAGTTCATCTACAAAATTGTTCGGATACCATGTCTGACAATAATTTTAACTATAAAGTGAGCATTGACTATAAAAAATCTAAAGAGAAAGATTACACCAGACTGAGTGGTTGTGGCAATTTCGTTCCAGATTATCGTTTGCATAACATTTGGGCTGTTGAGTCGGTCGAAAACGAAAATTTAAAAGAAATTGAATTTATGAAAGGCCAGCCATTTATTGATATCAATATGACAGAATATAGAATTTCAGGGCATGATGGCTGTAATAATATTATGGGAGGGTTTCGCTATGAAAAGGGCTATCTTATTATTGGAAATTTAGCCGGTACCATGATGGCATGTCCCAATATGGAGATTAGCAACCAAATATCTAAAACTTTGAATAATAAAAAAATAGCCTACGAATTTAGGGAAGGTAAATTGCACTTTATTTATCAAAATAAAATTATCATGACCTTAAATAATATAGACTAAAAAAAAGAGGCATTTACAAAGCCTCTTTTTTTTAATTATATTTTGTTTTTACAAATGTATCACCTCATCATAAGCATCTGCAGTGGCTTCCATTACAGCCTCACTCATAGTTGGGTGCGGGTGAATTGCTTTTAACACCTCATGGCCAGTAGTTTCTAATTTTCTTCCCAATACCGCCTCAGCAATCATATCAGTTACACCTGCTCCTATCATATGGCAACCTAACCACTCACCATATTTCGCATCGAAAATTACTTTTACAAATCCTTCTTTTGCTCCTGCTGCAGCAGCTTTACCGGAAGCCGAGAAAGGAAAT
>Ga0209013_10001839_pt1 | contig 19494 bp, 24 predicted proteins | sample Cruoilmetagenom2_FD_187291 | JGI IMG/M metagenome (GOLD analysis project Ga0209013, IMG submission 187291) | Oil polluted marine microbial communities from Coal Oil Point, Santa Barbara, California, USA - Sample 2 (SPAdes) (version 2) | ecosystem: Environmental > Aquatic > Marine > Oil seeps ...
CTATCGCCTGTTCTTTGTATTGGAGATGGGGAGCGACAATTTTACGAAGTGAAATTGGTTATTCTCCCACGACCTTCAGTTTGAAAGTCCGTTACTGAAAAAGTTTCCAGATTCTGCATTACATGTCCTCAAAAGTAGTCTGTTAAAATAGTCTTAATGAGAAATGGACCACTTGTTCTAGTTGACTACTATTCAAATAAAATTAGAAAACTTTCAATAGTTAAAAGAATTGGGACTGATTACCCCATATTGATTCGTAAGGATGTTGCAAAAATACTTTCAAAAGTATCTGACAAATTACCACGCAATATATTTTTACAGGTAGATTCTGGACATAGAAGCAGAGAGATTCAAGAGAAACTGTGGAAAATAAGAAAGAAACAAGAAAATAGCAACAGTAAAGTGAAGGGGCTGGTATTTAATCCATTTAAAGGAACTCCTCCCCATTCTACAGGTGGCGCAGTTGATGTAACACTTACAGATAGCAAAGGAAGAGAGATTAACTTATCAGAGCCTTTTAATAAGTATTATATTGAGCCAAGACCTAAGTCTAGGAAGGTTTCAAAAAAAGCTCAAGAATTAAGAATGATTTTACGTAAACTTATGTTAAATGAGGGTTTTGCACCAAACCCAAGGGAATACTGGCATTTTTCTTATGGAGATATAGCATGGGCAAAATACTACAAGAGAAAAAAACTATACAATGAAATAAAAGTTCCAAAAATAATGTATTATCCAATACATAAAAGGATAATATACCGACTTTTTAGAATCGCTTTTCGGATAATTAATAATCTTCTCAAAATTGATACAAATTACTGAAACACAATATATGTTATATTGAACTATTGCCTGTTCTTTTAACGGAGATGGGGAGCGACAATTTTACGAAGTGAAATTGGTTATTCTCCCACGACCTTCAGTTTGAAAGCCTGCTTCTTACAAAGCTTATTAGTGTTTGAAGTTAGTGTTATATATTTCTTTTGGTATAATAAGAAAATGGAAGATATAATTAAGCCAGATGATATAAAAGAGAAAGCACCAGAGATACTTCCTTCCCGTAAAATTGGCATGATTGAAAGGGGTGCATTGAAGTATATAGCTGACGAAAATGGACACCCTATAAGCGATGGTTTTCACAACTTTGAGGTTTTTACTGCAGAAGGTGGTGAATATCAAATCCGTGGAATAATTGGTAATATAGGTGCTGAAAAGTATGCATTGAGACCAAGTGTTTCTAACAACAGATTAAAAATACTTTCATCAGAAGAAAGCTTTCATGATATAGACTTCAGAAAAGACCTATTAAATAGATTTGTGATTGAGACGGGTGCTTTAAATTATGTGGTTGATAATAGGGGTAAGAAAATACATGACAAGGGTTACCATGAAATCCTTTTTAAAAACGGTAAGTATTACGGTAAATTAGGAGCTGAAGTTGAAGAAATTAGTATTCCAGAAGATGAAGCAGAAGATATAAAGCTTATTCCAAATAAAACAATAAAAGGATTGATAAAAGATAGTAATTAACATCATTGATAACTCCAAAATAATTAACGTAATAGTTTATCAGAATATTTATCTAAATATGCTATATTGAATTATTGCTTGTTCTTTTTAACGGAGATGGGGAGCGACAATTTTACAAAGTGAAATTGGAAATTCTCCCACGACCTTCAGTTTGAAAGTATCACTCTTCAAAGTTTCTTACAGTTTGTAACATCTAATTTGATAGAATAAAAGAGATGAGAAAAAGTGGCTTAATCATCTCTTCACTTATAATTAATGTCATCCCTATTATCGGTGTATTGTACTTAAACTGGGAGGCAGTCTCGTTGATATTATATTATTGGTTAGAGATTGCAACCTTCGCTTTATTTATAGCCATAGTATATATGGTATCACCCAAAGCTAAAAAAGAAATATTAAGCTCTATAGACAAAATTGACACTATCAACAAGCCACCACCATCGCGAGCTTTATATGCGTGGGGGTCATTTATTGCGATAAGTTTATTTTTTATAGTCAAGCTATATAATGCAGAGCTTAATCAAATAAAAATACTGTTAATACCTGGAATATTTATTATTATTAGCTACCTACCATATTTTATAAAGATAAATGCGGTTAATGGTGAAACGTTAATTATTGAACTTCTCAAAAAGATGTTTGTTATATTTATTGTATTTGTAATCAGTATTCTTCTGGATATTTCAATAACATATACTGTTATAGTTTTATCTATAATAAAATTTAGTTTTGATTTAATACCGAATAAACTTATTCTTAGACAGTATAAATAGCAATATTGTTTTTACATTACCTTAAATAAAATATTTACTAAATAGTCTATAATGCATCATTACCTGATATATTAACGGAGATGGGGAGCGATAATTTTACGAAGTGAAATTGGTTATTCTCCCACGACCTTCAGTTTGAAGGAGATGTGTTCATATAGAAGTTACTGATAAAGTTTATAACTTTGGAAGCGTATCTTTTACAAACCTTTTAAGTTCTTTTCCAATCAATCTTTCCCACATTTCGTCTTTTTCTTCTTTTGTCATCTCAGAAAAATATTTATCTGTCTTTGAGTCTAACTGTAATGAATCAAGTGGGTGTCCTTTGGTTCTGACTTGAGAAGGTTTACTCGTAAGTTTTCGTTTTGAAATTATCATAGTCTCGTAATAATCTCCGTTAGGTTTAGCAATACATATTCCATCTTCCACTCTGCTTGTGGCTTCCCCTCCAAGTTCGTCAACAATACCAGAGTAATATATTAACAACTCCTCATCTGTTGCTCCTTCCTCTTTTTCTTTAATCCTTCTCACCTTTGTTTCCGGCTGCCTTTCATCAGGCAATCCATCTATGTATACCGCACTGTCCGAAGATAACACAGGCTTATCTACCTGTTTTGAGTATGCTAATGCTTTTATACGTGCATTTTCTAATGCAGTTTGCCCAGTTTCCTCTACGCTAAACGCAGACTCCACTTCTCTTTCCAACCCTTTCACCGAAACATCTAATCCAGATAGTGCGTGTCTTACTTTTTCCACTTTAGCAGGATTGGTTGTTCCAACAATTATTTCTTTCATTAAAGGTATTATATCTACTTTAATTAAGTAGTAAAAGCATATTGATAATCGTCACAATTCTCTTGATAGAAGTTCCTGACAAAGTAAATCCTGTTGTATGTTATATTGAACTATTGCTTGTTCTTTATGTTGGAGATGGGAAGCGACAATTTTACGAAGTGAAATTGGTTATTTTCCCACGACCTTCAGTTTGAAAGACACGTCCTCACTAGTCGGTGTAAAGTAACCTCAGATGATATAATTCTTCTAATGAAAACAACACTTATTCTTGTTAGACATGGTGAAACAGAAACAAATGTTAGAAGGAAGTTGCATGGTGAAAATGATACGCAAACCTTAAATAAAACTGGGAAAACTCAGATGGAAAAAACGGCAAAGAAATTATTAGAATACTGTCCTTCAGCAATATATTCTTCAAATGAGAATAGGGCCGTAGAGAGTGCTAAGATAATTGCTGGTTTTTGTAAGGTGACGTTACGAAAAATAAGTGGTTTACAGGAACGTAATTGGGGGAAATTTTCAGGAAAGTCATGGTCTGAGGTTGCTAAAGTATTAGATAAATTGAGCTTAGAGGAAAGATATAGTTATATTCCTCCAAAAGGTGAATCGTGGGAATCGTCCTTTAATAGAATAAAGAATGCTATTGATAGAGTAGTCCTTAGAAATAGAGGAGAAACTATAGTAGTGGTCACTCACGGTGGAACTATTAGAATTATTATGCCTTACCTACTCAATCGTCCGAAGGAGGAAAGTTTTAAGCATGACCCCGCCAACGCCTCAATTACAGCATTTGAACATTTAGACGGTAAGTTTAAACAATTATTGACTGATAATACTTCTCACCTGTAATAACTGATGATTCATTGTGGTGAATTGATATATGATAAAGTAAGTTATTGTCTGTTCTTTGTGTTGGAGATGGGGAGCGACAATTTTACGAAGTGAAATTGGTTATTCTCCCACGACCTTCAGTTTGAAGGAGTTCTGCTTGAATAGAAGTTTATACAAATGTTTACTTATTAAAAATTTCGTTTTCAATGAAGCTTAGCCCATCAATAACAGAAGGTATAGTAACTAAAGACTTTGCTTCTTCTATACTTAACCATCTAGTTTCATAAAACTCTTTTTCTTCCAGCTTTCTATCTGGGTGAAAGCCATCTTTCTGTAAAGGTAAAAAGTACCATAAATCATAATGGGTTTTGCATGGTTGCCTATCATTATCAATTAATGTGATAGTAAGGAGTTTGGGACTTCCTATATCATTAACTTGTATCCCCCACTCTTCATTTGCTTCCCTAGCTACAGATTCGTTTGGCAGTTCTCCTTTGTCTATATGTCCTCCGTTACATAACCATGAGTTTGATTTCTTGTGATGACCAAGATATACCTGTTCTGCCTTTTTATCATAGGCTATAAAAAAACTGCAAAAGTGAGATTTTGGGTCTTCTTCCTTAGTCAGCTTTCCTTGTTTAAGTCTTTCTATATACTTACCAACAACCCCCTCACCAGCATAAATACTTGAAACAACCATTTCCTGTAGACTTTCTGTTAACCTTTCAGGCACATGCATATTCTATATCATAAATCTAAATTGTGAAGAAGTTCCCGACAAGACATATCAAAGACTATTATTTATTTAAATCACTCTTCTCCGACACTAGATGAAAATGAAGATGTTTGGAATCCTGAAAGTTTCCTCCGTTCGTGATAATTCTATAATTTGAATTATTAAGTTTCTTTTTTCTAATTATATCTGCTGCTATTTCAAACACTTCTTTAATCAAATTCATATCATTTAAATCGGTAAGATTTACAACATGTTTCTTGGGAACAATTACTATATGAAGTGGATAGCTTGGTTTCGTGTGATGAAAGGCTAATAAATTATCAGTTTCTTTTTCCTTCTTAATTTTAACCTTGTTATTTAATATGAAATCACAGTAGTAGTCGTTTGTCATTAATCAATTTTATAACAGAAATAGTTCCTGACAAAGTTTGCTGAGGTGTATGCTATATTGAATTATCGTCTGTTCTTTGTGTTGGAGATGGGGAGCGACACTTTTACTAAGTGAAATTGGTTATTCTCCCACGACCTTCAGTTTGAAGGTGGCCTACAAGCTCCACGCTTTTAGCTTCAAAACTATTGACTTACTCATTTCATCAATGACATACTAAATTATGAGACAAAAAGGTTTTGTTCTACTTCCAATAGTAATAATTACTATCTTAATAAGTGCTTTGGGTTATTTTATTTATCATAACATTCAGTTAAAAAAAGGTAATGGAAACCTAATATCCCCAACAACAGTCCCAACTGATAATTTACCAAAACTTTTTCTAACTCCCAACCCAACGGCTAATTGGGAAACTTATAGCTTCGGAAACATCTCGTTTAAGTACCCAGATTCGTTTAAATATAATGAAAGGTTAGGAATAGAAGGATGTTTCACTCTTTCGCCAAATAATTTAGATGGAACAGGGTCGTTGAGTAGAATGTCAATAAAACCTCCAAATGGAGCATATGGAGGTTGTGTATTAACAGGCAGTGTGGATGGAGCTGAAATAGAAAACTCTGAAAAACAAGTTATCCTTAACGATAAAACCTATACCTTTAGTGTGACAAAGTTTATATTACCTAACAAAACCACTCACTATTCCAGAGTTAGTGATGTTCCATCGAAGGGGTATATTATTGAGTATGGAGGTGTTTATACCAAATCCCAAGAACAAGAATATCTTTCTCAAGAAAAAACAATTCTTCAAATCCTATCCACCTTTAAATTCACAAAGTAAATTTTAATAAAGAAGTTACTGACAAAGTTTAATGATGTCTATGTTATAGTGAACCATTGCCTGTTCTTTTAGAGGAAATGGGGAGCGACAATTTTACGAAGTGAAATTGGTTATTCTCCCACGACCTTCAGTTTGAAAGACACCCCCTGATAAAGTTTACTAGAGCGAGCTTAATTTCAGATGTCTGGAAGTTGCTGGGGTTATTTTTCCAACAACTTGAAACTCTCAAAAGCAGTTTTGGTGTCTCTTACCAATGTTTGAATTTGTACAGAATCGTCACTACCAGCTTCAAAGGGGCTATCTAAACCTATACTGTACCAAAATACATACTTCTCTGTTCTTGCAATTTCCCGTGAACTTAAGATACCTTCACTATTGAAGTTATTAAATTCAGGAATTGTTGCCCTACTTATAGTTAATAGATAGTAATTATCTGTCTTTCCTAAATAAACAAATGAGACGGATGAATTCTTTTCCTGCAATTTGTAAAGACCGTTCCATGATGGGGGTATTTTCAAACTAAAACCTAGCTGCTCATTAACATAACTACTTTCTTCTACATTATCTGTAAATTTGAAGGTTGAAAGAATTTGGTCAAATGTTTCTTCTGTTATTTGTTTTTCAGAGCTGTTTCTTACTACAAGAATATCCCAGTAAAAGCCATCTTTTTCAAAAAATACACCTTTTTGAAAGTCTTGCGGACTAGTGGCATTTTCATTCAAACTGTTATATCTAATTGCATCCAATTCAAAAAACTTGACCTCATTATAACTATCAACATTTTGATGGATGGATTTAAACAGGTTTACTAAACTAAGCTCCTCTTTATTACCTCTTAATACTTCTATCGCTATATAGGAGATTTGCCCTTTACCTTTATTGTCTATGCGACTTAGTATTACATTAAATTCTTTTATTAAATTAGTTCCATACCCTCTGGTAGTATAGTTTTCTTGGTAAAAATAGTCAGAAGGATATTTTAATTCAAATCCATACTCCTTATTTGTATATACTTGCCAACCAACTGTAGGGTCAGTTATAGGGGTTGGAAGTTTTGATATAGGTGTTGGCGAGACTTGGTCTTGATTAGGTTGTTGGTTTTTTGGTTGAAAGTATTGATATGCAAAATAACCTGCAACTCCTAGTAATAGAATCACTATCAACATTGGGAGAAATACTATTCCTCTTTGCCTACTCATTACAATTTAATTATACACAATAAAAGGTTCAAACAAAGTCTTGTATGGCACACTTTAATATGTGTTATATTGAACTATTGCCTGTTTTTTTGTTGGAGATGGGGAGCGACAATTTTACGAAGTGAAATTGGCTATTCTCCCACGACCTTCAGTTTGAAAAACTGTTTAATAGTTCCAATAAAATATATAATTCTAAATTCTTTGAACGATATCTTCGTATAAGTGAGTATGCAGGATTATTTCGAGCGTTTTTTTGCTATTACAATTATGCTGTTTGGTTTTCGGTATCCCTTTAGAATGAATTTAGCGATTATTGACTTTAAAAAATAAAAGCTATTAAAAGCGTAAAGAAGCCTTTTTTCTTTAACCTCAAAATTAGCAATCTTTAATTCTGCTTCAATTAGTTCAGGAGTATAAATTCTTACGTGTGCATTTGGGTTTTTTCCTTTCATTAAATATTTCTCCAGTCCCTCGTTTAGTGGAATAGAAATTATGAATTTTCCTTTTCTTTTTAGTACTCGATGAATTTCTCCTAATACAACAAATATATCCTTTGGTGATATATGCTCAAGGATTTCAAGAGCTGTTACAATATCAAATATTTCATTCTTGAATTTTAGTTTTTTTGCATCACCAACGGAGAAATATGCCCTGATAAATTCTTTCTTACATGATTTGATGGATTTTGAAGAGATGTCAATACCGTGCCATTTAATTTTATTTTTTCTAAATCTGTTGAATACAAAATGTTCTAAATCACCTGAACCACAAGCTATATTCAACAATTTTATCGGTTTATTTGGAATTTTCTTTGTAATAACTGTTAACTTGTTAAATGCCATGGGTTCTGATCTATCAATATGGCCTCTTTTGTTTAAGTTGTCCCAAAGCCTGGGTGTATTAAAGTTTGGAATTTCTGGAGTTACACCTGAATAAGTGTTGAGAAGTTCTTTTATATTTCCCTCTTTGGCTAGGTTGCACCTACGCTTTTCTATTTTAATTGCGTTCTTTATTGACGTAGACATATCAACAATATTAGCACGATGTAGTATGTATTTTATGTGTTAAGGTCTATTATTGCTTTTAAAAAGGGAGATAGGGATAGGAAATAACAGATTAGATTTATAATGTTTTACTTCTAAAAATTGAAATTAGAATAAGTACACCCATCACCATTGAGATAATAAAACCAATACCAGCGATTATGGGAATACCTAAGACTGTACCTCCCTCTGTTCCTCTCAGAATTAGTGAGGATCCAAGTATAATTGCTGAAAGAAGAATTGCATAAATAACTCTATTTATTGTCTGGTTAACTTTATGGAAAACATAATCTACGGTCTCTCTTAATTCAGGGATATTTGCATTTATGGTGAGTCTACCTGCTTGTAGTAAATGTAGAAGATTTCTTACCTCTCCTGGGAAATCACGAAATAATGCCATGGTATCCGAGGAAGTTAGATAAATATCTTTTGCAATATTTTTTGGAGATAATTTCTCTCTCATTATTTTTTTAGCATACTTATGGGCATATGGAGCTATCTCAAACTTAGGATTCAATTTTAATCCAATACCCTCGTAACTTGATATTGATTTGATTAGTAGATATATGTTGGGAGGCAAGGCTATCTCATATTTGGCAAGAAAGCCTACAACATCATTTAATAGCTCGCCCACGTTAATATTCTCTAAACTTAAGTCATAGTAATCGTCCATTAAAAGAGCTATTTCATTTTCCAGATTTTCAGTGTTGACATACTTTTCGGAAGGGACTGACTTTGCCATTATTCTGGAGAGTTTTCTTGAGTCGTGCTGAGAGAATGCTGTAATTAGGTCAATTAGAGTTTGATATTGTCTTGAAGTGAGTCTCCCCATAAGACCAAAATCAAGAAAACATATTGTTCCGTCATCCAATATGGTGATATTTCCTGGATGCGGATCTCCATGGAAAAAGCGGTGCTCAACAATTTGCTTTAATCCTGCGTCTACTAATTTATCTGCAATTATCCTGGGGTCATGACCCATCTTCTCTAGTTTTTTTATGTCAGTAACCTTAATACCTTCAATATATTCCATAGTTAGAACACAACGGGAGGAATAGGATGTATAAACAGTTGGTGCGTATACTTCTTCGTCGTCAATAAAGTTATTTGAAAAACGAATAATGTTTTGTGCTTCATTGTGGAAATCAAGTTCTTTTTCTATTTCTTTTCTAAGATCCTTTAGGGGATTGTGTGTTTTGAATTGTTCCTTAAGAGGTGTGGTTTTGATTATTTGTTGAGAGAGAAATATCAATACATCAAGATCAATTCTGAATTGCGTTTGAATATTTGGTCTTTGAACTTTTACAACAACAGGAGTCGTATCAAGAAGTATCGCACGGTGTACTTGTGCTATTGAGGCTGTTGCTAGTGGCTCTTCATCAAACATCAAAAAGAGATCTTTTAAAGGTTGAACCAGTTCTTTTCTAATAATCTTCAGTGCTTCTTTTGAGGAGAATGCGGGAACACTATCTTGAAGTATTTCTAGCTCATTAATTAACTCTTCAGGTATAAGATCAGGTCTATTGCTTAATATTTGACCTACTTTTATGTATGCCCCACCCAGCTCTTCTATGGCCAATCTTACTCTCACCCATCGGGAGAGTTTCATTATCTCAGTGTTTTTCGGTTTTATTCTTTTAACAAATGGAAGACGTTGGAATTGCTGAGAACTAATAAGTTCATCAAGACCATATTTGGAAATAATTGATACTACTTCCCGATATCGCTTTCTGTGGGCACGACTGAGAAATGAAAGTTTTTTCATTTAATAGATATTGAGCAGAAGTTAGGTATTATACCAGCCTGGAGCGTATATTTACAAAATTATTACTTTTTTTTGGTAGTGGTCTTTTTGGCTACGCGTTTCTTGGGAAGATTATCTTCAATTCTATCCAATCTTTTATTTATCGATTTTACGTCTTTGTTTGTAGCAACATCCAAATCAGTAAGAGATTCTTTAATACTTTTGTTAATAGTCTTTTTAACCTCAGATTTAGATTTTTTTGATTGTTCAAGAAGATCAGCTATGAGCTTTTTACCCTCATCTTCAGAAAGTTTTCCTTCCTCGGCAATCTTTCTGCCAATCCTTTTTACGGTAGCAGTACTCATTGCGGCAAGTCCGAGACTTACAAAAGCAGTTCTTTTTACTAGTTTCATCATGTTATTTACAATAATAATTAACGACTAGAAGGGAGTATAGCACACTTATAGGTTGAGTCAAGTACATTATTTGTATCTGAAACATTGACGGTTCTCTTAAAGGAAACAAGCAGCAAGTCATACTATTGACAATAAACCTATAATATGTTATACTAGGAACACTTAATTGCTGGATTGGGCAACAAGAGTAATTGAGGCAACTTGTAGCAAGATAGACCTCGATTAACATAAAGCACATTAATAAAGGCATGTAAGAAATACCTTAATAATTAATTAGGACACATTTGGATATTATTAGCTTTTAGTTTATTGAATTTATTTAAAAATGCTTATTGGTGTCCAAAATGTCCTAATTAAAATAAAAAGGAGAATATAATGAAAACCTTGGCTATTGCTGTCGTTATTGGAATTTTAGTATTTGGAGCAGGACATTTGGTTGATGCTGGAGTAAACAAGATGCAGGATTTAAACCTTGGTTTATTTCTACCGTACATTCTTGGATTGATCCTTGTCTTGTTATTTGTAACAGTGATTTCACTAGGGTCAAAAAAAACGAAGTAGGATGAAGCGTGGCTGAAAGCCAGAAATATTGGTTAGTACGCCACAAATCCCTTTTTTCATACATGCCTTTTAAGTTCTGCCTGTAACCTTGTGGTTGTAGGTGGAACCATTTTGCTAACTTGGGGTGATTAAATAATCATAGTTAGTTAGCAAAGTGATCTATACAGAAGTTGTTTCTAATCTAAATTACTTTTTATACCTTTTCTTTATATTCTTCTTTTTAATAATTACAATCTTTTTAATATCTTATTTATACTTTTAATGTCATGAATAGATGTAACCAAGACACTCTTTTTAAGTGTTTTAATTGATTTCATTGCTTCTTTTAATTGTTTTGTGTTAACTAAATCAGTTTTGGTTAGTACAATAATTTCTTCTTTTTTTAACAAATCCTTACTAAACTTACCAAGCTCTTTTCTGACAATTTCATAGTCTTTTAATAGATTGATTGATTCTAGTGATATGCAATGGAGTAAGAGGTCTACTTTTTGAATGTGTTTTAAGAATTTTATTCCCAATCCTTTACCTTCGGATGCTCCTTCTATAAGACCAGGTATATCTGCTAGTATCTTTTTGTTTGGAAGCACACCTAAGTTTGGAGATAGTGTTGTGAAATGATATACAGCTGTTTTAACATTTGTGTTTGTTAATTCGTTTAATAAGCTACTCTTTCCTGCACTCGGTAAGCCAATGAGTCCGTAATCTGCAATAAAACGTAAATTAATCTTTATCTTTCTTATTTGACCCTTAGTTGGTGGAATAGTATTTTTTGGTGTTGTGTTAGTAGATGAGCGAAGCTCGTAATTACCTATGCCCCCCACTCCACCTTTACAAAATACATATTTTTCTCCAACTTTATTAAATTCAAATATTTCTTTTGTATCAAGATCTTCTAAAAGAGATCCAAAAGGTAGTTTTACTACTAAATCATCACCTTTTCTGCCTGTTGTTTTATTTTTACCTCCATTACCGCCATTCTCTGCAGATATTAGTCTTTTGCTTTTTAATGAACTAAGAAGTGTTAAGTCAGAGCTAATTAATAATTTTATATTTCCACCGTTTCCTCCATTGCCTCCATCCGGCCCGGATTTCTCCATTTTTCCAAAAGAAACATTACCATATCCCCCATCACCTGCTTTTATTATTATTTCAACTTCATCAATAAACATGTGTATATGTATATTTTAACATTATAGAATAACTAAATATTACTACCCTTTACTAAAGACTCGATTATTATACAAATGCTGGTCTTTAATAATATTTAAATTTGTTCATGGATTAAGTAGAAATGTAGAGTATAATTGATAGGGCTGGAATAATATGAGCAACTATTATCGAGACAACAGATCAGGAGGAGGATACCAAGGGGGAGGTAATCGTGGTAGAGATTCAAGGCGTAGAGAAATGCACAAGGCAGTATGTGCTGAGTGTGGGGCGAACTGTGAAGTTCCTTTTAGGCCAACTGGAGATAAGCCAATATATTGTAGTAGATGTTTTGAGAGTAAAGACGGTGGAGGTTCTAATAGATCAAGTCAAAGAAGTTCACGAGGGTCCGATTACGAAAAAAATGACAATACCCATAAACAGTTATTAGATCAAGTTGGCTCTATAAATTATAAACTTGAGAGGATTTTAAAGGCGCTTGAGTCGAAGACTGATAAGAAGCAAGTTTCAAGAAAAACTGAGATTAAAAAAGTTGTTAAAAAGGATACCTCAAAAGATAAAAATATTAAGAAAAAGAAAGCTAGTAAGAAAAAGGCTGTAAAAACTACTCCTAAAGAATAAAAAAGTTCATATCACTGTATTAACAATAATTCCGTTTCATCTCCACGCTTAACCTTAAACCTATCTACTAATTATTTCAATTCAATTAAATAAAGGTTATATGGGCGTGGCAATTGGTTCAAGTGTGTCTTTGGGTGTAGCCGTGGGTAGTAGACTTGCTTCTGGTGTTGATGTGGGCTCTCCTGTACTAGCTGGCGTTCCTTCAGGCGTTCCTGTGGGTTCTCCTGTGACTGTCGGTAATGTAGGTACCAGCTCTTCAATTTCAGGTTCTGTACTACTGCTGAAATCGGAAAGCCACCTTGTTAGCCAGCCAAATAAACTAAAACCAGAAAGCCTTTCATTCATGTCCTCTTGTAAAACTTGTGCTTTTGTTTCAATTTCCGCCATGGCAGCATCAATTGGTTCTCGAACTCCTTCTTCAGCCTTTAATCTAAGTTGCTCTAGCTTTCTAATGTTATTTCTTGTTTGAACGACCTCTTTTCTTAATTGACCAAGATTGTTAAAATCCGGTCCGATTAGAAATTTAACATATGACGGCCTTTTATCGGCATTATCAATAGCTTCCTCAGCGTTTTCTTCTGCTTCTTCCTGATCCTCAACAATTTCTTCCACTTCTTCTTCAACATCCGGATTATTAGTCTTTTCAAGAATCATATTTAATTTACGTACTGTATTTCTTTCCTTAGCCTTTTCACTTGGTGAAAGTGGCTCTTCAACATCTTCTTCGTCTGAATTTAGCTCACCGGTTACGAAATTCTTTACTGGTTTGTTAGTATTTTGTGATTTATCAGTTTTTGCCAATATGGATGAATAAGAAAAGATAATAAGAAAAGAAAATATTGTTGTAACTAATATATTTTTCAAAATAATCACCTCCCCTGCTTTAATAATGATAAACATAAATTGAAAACTATTGCAATACGGAGAGATATTTTATTAAGATACTAAAGTTAAATTAAAATATTACACTTCTGCTGTAAGTTAGTCGGGGATACTGGACTCGAACCAGTGACCTCCGCGTCCCAAACGCGGCGCGCTACCAACTGCGCTAATCCCCGATATAGTGGGTCAGGTGGGACTCGAACCCACACGAGATAAATCTCACACGCTCTTAAGGCGTGCGCGTATACCAGTTCCGCCACTGACCCTCATTATATATATGTTTTCTTCTCAATGCGTTGATTGAAGACTGTGGTAATAAGAACACAGCATTCTGTGACTTCTATTATATTGTCTAAATTGACAAACTTTATATGATTAAGTTCCAGTGGTATTTTACCATCTTTAGATTATTTTCCTCAACTATAAAGCCGCGCTTCTCTTTTATTAAGACTATAACAGCATTAAGGCATATATTACGTATTTATTGGTTTATTACCATATTGACGATAAGAATTGTATAACTTAAGCTTATAATAGTAATCAAAAGGAGGTGATTATATGAGAAAATATATTTCTTTCATCGTACATTGGCTTTTTAATTCGGTTATAATATTTTTGGTTAGTCTTCTTTTTCCATTAGATATAGTTTTGGGTAACTCCTGGCTTAATTCGTTTCTTGCTGCATTAATGACTGGTATATTTATTACATTCATGGCACACATAGTTAAGGAGATAGTAAAACTACTTGGTTTAAGAATAAAAGGAAGACTAGTATTTTTTATTCTATATTTTGTAACCAATACATTTGGTATTTGGATACTTGCGAGAATGCCGGGCATAAGTGGCATTGGTATCTCATCTTATTATTGGGCAATTGGTTTAGGACTTATACTAAACGTATTTCAATGGGGAGTCAGGCAAGGACTAAAAACTGTTTCACTATGATGACCCCACGATAACAACCACATCGTATTCTGATGTATCGCTAAGCTCGTCGTTTGTTTCAATTTCATAATCATTTAGTGAATCCTTGATAATCTCTTTGGCTTCATTGGATACACTGCTTTTAAATGATACTTCGGTTGATGTGTATTCATAACTATCTGCGTTACCTGTTGATGTATTATCAAATCCAGCATCGTTAATAATTAATTCAACTTCAGATGCACCACCTTTTACGCCAGATCCATTTAATATCTGAACAGAGTATGAGGATAATTCAATTTCTGGTTCAGTTGTAGCTTCAATATTTTCTTCTCCATTAATATCTGGTGCAATTGTTGATGATGGTTTTGTCCCGATTGAAATAGTGCCTTCAACTTTTGATTTGTAGTAAAAGATACCACCAATAAGTCCAGCTCCCAATGTTAAACCAATTAAAAACGCAAAAAAGAGAATCCAAAAAGGTAGCTTGTCAGATTCAGGATGTTTTTCTTCCGATGGTTCTTTTTTAGATTCCTCTTTGGGTTCTTCTTTATTTTTTATTGTTGATTCTTTTTCTTTAGTAGTTTCTATCGTATCTTTTTTAACTTCCGTTTTAACTTCATCAACAGATTTCTCTTTTTCATTATCTGTCTCCTCAACGACTTTTACTTTAACCCTTTTTTTATCCTCTTCCTTTTTGGGCATACTTATTCATTTTGAAACATACTTAACAAACTGTCAATGGTTTACTTAATTTGATAAAATACAATTGATTTGGTGGTTGTAGCTCAATGGTAGAGCGCTTGCCTGTGGAGCAAGAGGTTGCGGGTTCGATCCCCGTCAATCACCCTTAAGGGTCACCCTTCTTCAAGCCATCCACAATAAAAGTTTACTAATGATATTAAACCATTAGTAAATATCTTTTAGGGATTCAAGAAAGTTATATTATATTGATTAATTTATTAAGAAGAGAAAAAAGAAACTACATGGGGTGTGAAAAGTTTGTGTTGCCTTAACACACCCCACTGGTAAATTTGTCCATCAGATCATCTGAGCTAATAACTTTCTGAGCTAATAACTTGTGGATTAGCTGTAGCGCAAATGACCCAACTTCGATTCGGCGCCGTTTTCATCAACATTTCGGCAGCTGGTGATGACGTTAAGCATATTACTGTCGGCTTTCATGTTAAAACGAGCAGCATAACTTTCTTCATAAGTAAACCTCCTTATTGAAGAAAAACACCCTTTCACCATTGAACAAGGCCAAATATTACCTTTCGAATATACACTAAGCGCTCTGATGCCTCTATCAGAGCTTGATTGTATTTCGAAAATATTAAGGTACCTTACCTTCGATAATCACTCTCCTTTCTCTCTTAATAAACTAAAAGAGAATTGTTTGTATCCATTTAATTTAAACTATTAAATTAAAGGAGTCGTGAGTAAACTTAGTTAATTATAGGAGATATTTTAATTCCTGTCCACTATATGTAGGGTATATTTTAATATAATTATCTAAATATGAATAAATGATAAATATGAAATTACTTGATAAAACAGCCTACCCATAATGAATACTATGAAACATTCACAAACTGCCTTTTATACTCAGGATAAGCCTCTTGAAGTTTTATAAACAAGGCTAAATGTGGTTCAAAATAAAAGTCGTTATCCACCCCAGCTTTATAATTGGCCGTATTGTTGGAATATTATTTAAAAAGATTGCTAGACTCTGCAAAATACCTCGTATGCTAAAATGATTCTTAATGATTAAGATCAACTTTTACCCAGAGTCTGACAGGGAAAAGTATGTAAAAGCTGCTAAAGAATATACAGAAATTTGGAATAAAAGCGGAAAAAAGACTTTCAAGTCAATTGAAAAAATTAGTGGATTAAAATTCAAAACTAAATTAATTAACGCAGTAACCTATAAAGGCCACAGCAATGCATTTCCACTACGACTCAGAAGTGAATATTCACGTATAGATAAAGAGGCAGTACTTACACACGAACTGTGCCATAGACTTTTAGATGATAATCACTTTTATTTTTTTGATACAACAAATTTATCTCAAGATATTCATAAAACAATTGATTTGATTTTGTACGACATATGGGTTTTATTATTGGGTAAAAAATGTGCAGATGAACGCGTTGATAAAGAAATCGGTTATGGAGATGTTAATTATAAAAATGCTTGGGAGTGGGCACTATCATTTGATAAAAAAACAAGGAAACAAAAATTTAAGGAATTTGTTACAAAGTATTCCAACCATCCCAAAGCAAAGAATAAATATTAATTTAAATAAATCTAAATTCATTCTTGTAGAAGTTTCTGACAAAGCTCACTAGCCTCTGCTTAAATACTGTGAGTAGGTAATAATATCATTTCTAGTCGTCACAAAATGAGTTCTAACGTCGTTCGGTAGACGACACCATATCCTATAAGTTGACAATCGTTTGTAAATATTGTACTCTTGAGTTTGATTATAATTCGTTTTTCGTAACAACTCGCAAACTTTACAAAGGAGGTGTGTTTTGAATAACACACAAATGTGTCTGCAGTATAAAATTGTTGACCTCGTTCTAAACGATCGTCTTGAATGGGAAATCGTTGCCATCGATGGTAAAAAAATGAAAGATGGAGATTATTTCTTAGTCATGCTCAGTAAATGGGGAGAGCGTGGCTGGGAGTATAACGGTTTTCTTCCCTTAACTGATGAGAGTTATGATTTTGGTACTCCCAACTCTATACAAGCGATACTATCGAGACCAAGACAAGCAGAAAACTAAACCTAACCAACCACTTTAGTGTGTCAATATTTTTATACTTCCTAACTTAAACCCCTTTGGCAAAAACCTCTGGGGTTTTTTATTGGCAAAAAAGTTAGTAAATTGTTCCATTATGCAAATCTGGTAGCCTGAGTTCTTGTTTGGGGTATACTCAAGACATCATATAATGAGTTCTAACGTCGTTCGGTAAATTATAATAATGTTTTAAATTGACGATTTTCATAGTTTTTTAACATAAGAAGTTCTTTAAGCACTTTATTATCTTTTAAATTGTCTTGTAGGCCAAATTGGTTCGGACTTCGCATGCTAGACGACCCCAGCTTCATAAATGGCCGTATTATTGGGTTATTTAAACTAATTTGAAGTTTAGTTAAGTTATTAATATTTAAAATTAAATATTTATTCTTTCTTTTGTCTAGAGCCTATGCCGCTTTCTCCAATTATTCCAGACTCAGAACTAGGTAGGTTTTTTAATTCTATATCGTGTTTTCTAGAATCTTTAAAAGCATTGTATTTACGCATCGCTTTTGCCTTGCCTTCTTCATCTTCTTTATAATTACTGTTTAATGCTTCCAAAAATAATATTTCAAATTCCTCATCAAGATCTTTTTTTACAGGTCTTACGGGAGCAAAACTATTATATTCACTTAAGTAAGCATTTCTCCATCTATACAAAGTGTCCCTTTTTTTAATTAATATTATATCTCCTGGGTTTTTCTCTAGATCTTGATTATAAGATCTAATCTCATTATCAGCCCAATCACGAGGCGTTCTTGCATAATGATCACTCCAAGAATGTTCCCCTCCCCAAGTACTGTATGCCTCGGCTCCTTTAATTCTTGATTCTGGAATTGTTGTTTCCTCCGATGTGATTTCAGAATCTACCATACTTAAAATATTATACAATAAATATTTAATAATGTAATAAATAAAACTATATCTTTATCAACAACAATATTTTTAAAATCTTTAGACACGATTGATTTTATACGAGTCTAACGAAAATCTACTACATATTTAGAAGTTATAAAATGAGTTCTAACGTCGTTCGGTAGACGAACCTAGCTTCATAAATGGCCGTATTATTGGGTATTACTGATATTCCTTCAGTAAAGTAATATCGGAATAATTTGTATTGACTAATAATTATATTTATGTAAAATAGAAGATAATGAAAGAAATTCCATTGATGCCAGGGTATTACGAAAAAATTAATGTTATTCCTTCTAAAAGAAAAGAATCAAAAAATGCTGAAAATGAAATGGAACAACAACAAAAGATTGCAAAAGAATTGGGAGAAAAAGAAATTGATCTAAACCTCGTATTTCCTTCAGATAAAGAAGATTCTGATAACAAAAAACCAGAAATAGGCGTAATGGAAGATATGGCGGCTCAGCAAAGAGCATTTGAAGAACCAAGAAGTGAAGGAATTAATCCTACATTAGTTCTTCCTAAGGTTGAAAAAGCTAAGAAGTAACATTTTTAATATTTTAGCATCCTAAAAACTTCACAAAATGGATTCTACATCGTTCAGTAGATAGCCCTCAAATATAATTAAATCGTTTTCTATACTCAGGATAAGCCTCTTGAAGTTTCATAAACAAGGCTAAATGTGGTTCAAAATAAACAAGTTTAAGTCTTTGACAAAAAAGTCGTTATCCACCTCAGCTTCATAACCGTATTATTGGGTTATATTGTTATTAACGGTTTCTAATTCCAATTGCTGGTTTTACTTCTTCACTTAGCATTTGAGTAAATTTTTGAAGTGAACGTATTCTAGTTTTATTTTGATCTACAAATCTTGCTTTGTAAGTATGGGGTTGTAGTTTTGCATCAAATAATTTTGATTCTTCATCAGCTTTTATTCGCAAAGCTGCAGAATACAATGAAGAACGTATTTCATCATCTGTAAATTCACCTAGTATGGGATGATCAACATAAACGATTTGAAATATTGATATTGATTTTATCCCTCTGTCAAGGATTCCACGTTGACTGCAAATTTCAAGAAACTTTTCTTTACTCCAACCAGAGCTAATCATTTTGTCTACCTGAGGATTTACCGCCTCGGGGCAAAAATCGTAATAACCAGTAAAAGAACTAGCGCCCAACAGAAATTGGACACTTTCTCTATATGTATATGCAAAATCAAGTTTCTTTTCCATGCGGCAATTATATAATATTACTCATTATCAAGCAAGTATTATAGGATTTATAATTACTATTTAGAAAGTTGATTATATCCGACAAATCAAT
>Ga0209013_10001840_pt1 | contig 19494 bp, 19 predicted proteins | sample Cruoilmetagenom2_FD_187291 | JGI IMG/M metagenome (GOLD analysis project Ga0209013, IMG submission 187291) | Oil polluted marine microbial communities from Coal Oil Point, Santa Barbara, California, USA - Sample 2 (SPAdes) (version 2) | ecosystem: Environmental > Aquatic > Marine > Oil seeps ...
GCAGCCTTTTTAACCGCGGCCTTGGTCGGTGCCGATCCGGCGGCCTTGGTGGACAACTTGCTCTTAGGTTTCGTGAGCTTTGGCTGGGTGGTTGCCGGCTTCGAAATCCTTGACTTCGATATCCTTGGCTTCGCACCCTTTGGCTTCGCTGGCGGCTGGCCGTCCGGTGCCCCGTTCATCGTATCCTTCGACATTACTCAATCCCCTCTGTCCGGCTGGAACACACCCCACCCATCGCCTGGAAACGATTGGCGCGGAGAGGCGCATTTAGCAACACTCTACCGCCTGTCGCATTGGCTAATCTGGTTCACTGGGTGCCAGGGGCGAGCATGCGTCCGCACTGAAGTCTTGCGCAACGCGCTCCGACGTCCGGCCTTAAGGAATGACTAGCGGCGAAGAGTAAACAAGATGTACCGATGGCGGGTTCCCACAGGCGGAAAGCCTAAGTCGCGCCCCGGCGACGCCGTCCGCGCGACTTGCGCGCGAGCCAGAACGCCCGGCATTTGATAAAAAGGTTCCAGAGAAGGAAGATCAGCAAGGCGGCGAACATCATACTGAAGGCGACAATCAGCATCGCTGGCAACCCGCGAAAGACGGACCGTGGCTCATGCCCCTAGCGCCCGTTTACACCCCATCGCCCATGACAACAGCCATAGACCCTGCCTTTTACCGACTTCTTGCCGAGAGTTACAAGCGGTTGCTTGCTCACAACCCACCCTTTCTCGAAGGCTCGGAGCGTGACGGCCCGCGCTGGCTCTATGCCTCTGCGCAGTCGTGTGTTCTCGCCCATAGTACCGCAGCCGATCCACTTTTCATCTATGCCAACAAGTCTGCACAGACCCTTTTCGAATATGACTGGCACGAGATCGTCGGCATACCCTCAAGACTGTCCGCCGAAGCGCCGAACCGTACAGAGCGCCAGCGTCTCCTGGACGCCGTGAAACGATATGGTTTCGCGACTGGATATTCCGGCGTCCGCATCTCGAAATCCGGACGCCGCTTCCGCATCGAGGACGGCGTTTTGTGGCAGTTGCGCGACGCCGGCGGCATGATCCACGGCGTCGCGGCAACCTTCAGCCATTGGACGTTCTTAACGGAGGGCTGACTACCTGTAGCCGGCGGCCTTCAGGGCCGAGCGACAGGTCTTGGAAAGGCTGCCCTTCTTCTGCCGCATGCAGGCTTCCAGTTTCTTGGAGCCGACCGGCTTGTCGCTGCAATGCCGCTTGTAATCCGCCTTGCAGTTGGCGCGGATAACTTTGGTATACGTCTTAGCATCGGCCACACTGGCGAAAGAGACAGCCGTAAAGCCCGCGATCAACAACCCTAAAAGTACAGTCTTCATGTTTCAAAGTCCCTTTGTTCCCGGCAGCGCAACCTACCAAACGCACTTGACGGCGCAAGTCTACTTTCTCAATCGTAACTTCAATATCAAGAAAGCGGCCGGTTTATGGGCGTGGCGCAACAGCGCACCGGGACGATGCTGCAACCAGGACTAGTGACCTCCTGGGCCTTTTGGGGCCCCGAATCTTGGCCACGTTCGAAGCGCGCCAAAAAGCGCCTAATACTTCTTTTTCTTGGCCTTGCCCGGCGTCGCCGTCACGGCGGCGATGCAATTGGTGATATAGGCCTCGCGCTCGCCGGCCCGAAACGGCGGGGTCATGGCGTTCGCCTTCCGCGCTCAAGCATCGCGCACCGCATTCGAGACGGCGGCCTGCTATGCCGGCATAGCAGCGGTGAGAACTGCCACCCCGTTGCCAATGCGGCAAAAGCAGCCGTGGTGCCTCTTCCAGCTATGACAGGCCTCCCTCAGTTTCGATTGTGTCGGTTCGCATTATGACACCCTGAAAACCCTAGTAATGAGACGTTACTGTCCCTACATGACGGTTTCCACCGCCCGGGTGGATGGCCCACGCCTGTGGGCATGGAGGGGTTGAGGCGACGCAAGGGGTTCAAGGGGGGTCTCCTAGAGCTCCCATGTCGCCGGACTGTCATCTCCCACCACAATTAGTGCATCGTAAGTGAAGCGTTTCTGCGAGCGGAGGCAGGCATGAATTTTGGAGATGTAGTCGGCGAATTGATCCGTCAGGGCGTATCGCCCCAGACGCAACAACGGGTCGAACATGCAACGGGCCCGAGCGGCCTCGGAAGCGCGGGAGGATCGGCCGATCTCGGCGCCATTCTCGGGAGCGTCCTGGGTGGCGCGTCCTCGGGGTCTGGGACCTCCAGCGGGGGAGCCGCGGGTAGCCTCGGCGACGTGCTGGGCGGCCTTCTGGGCGGCCAAAGCGGCGGCGCGGGCGGTCAGGCTGGCGGACAGGCCGGCGGTCTTGGCGCTATCCTCGGCAGCGTGCTGGGCGGCCAGTCTTCGGGCGGACAATCGTCCGGCGGCCAGTCCGCCGGCGGTGTCGGCGACATTCTCGGCAGCCTCGGCAGCATGCTGGGCTCCCCTAGCGGTGTTGGCGGCATGAACAAGGGCCAGCTCGGCGGCCTGGGTGCGCTGGCCGGCGCGCTTCTCGGCGGCGGCGGCGGCGCGACCAAAGGCGCGATCGGCGGCAGTGCCATGGCTATTCTCGGCACGCTGGCGCTCTCGGCCCTCAAGAACTGGCAAGCCCAGTCGGGCGACGCGGGCGACAACGCTCTCGGCCTCAGCGAGACCGAGGTGAAGCAGATTTCGGCTCCCGAGACCGCGGAGCTCTGCCTGCGTGGCATGATCGAAGCCATCAAGTCCGACGGCCAGATTTCCCAAGCGGAGATCGAGCGCCTGACGGGCAAGCTCTCCGAAGGCGGCATCACCGACGAGGAAAAGCAATTCGTACAGGCAGCGATGTCGAAGCCACAGGATCTCGCCGGCCTGGTGAAAGCCATTCCCAATCCGGAAGTGGGCATTCAGGTCTATGCGGCCTCGCTGATGGCGATCTCCGTCGACACGCTGGCCGAGAAAGCCTTCCTGAAGGGTCTGGCCGACGGCACTGGCATCGCGCCCGACGCTGTCGCCCGGCTGCATCAATTGGTTGGCGCGCCGGCAGCCTAAGGGCTGGACGGTCAGCGGCAAGGAACCGAGGAGCGGCCGCCGGCTGCGCTTGCATGACAAGTGCTCCAGCGGTCCTCTTCAAAGAGGCCCTCGATCGATTCGAGGACCAGTCATTCGAGGAAAGGAAACGACATGGGTTTTTTTGATTTCGTCAAGAACGCGGGCAAGAGCATTTTCGGATCTGACGCGGACGCCGCCGAGACCGATCCCGCCGCAGCGATCGCCAAGGAAATCGGCGATCCGAGCTTGGCCGACAAAATCAAGGTCGAGGTCGACGGCGACACCGTGAAGGTCACAGGAGACGTTCCCGATCAGGCGACGCGTGAAAAGATCATCGTGGCTGCCGGGAATGTGGACGGCATCTCGAAGGTCGACGAAGAATTGAAACCCGCCGACGACCGCCCCCAAGGCAAGTTCCACACGGTGATCAAGGGCGACACGCTCTGGGCCATCTCCGAGAAATCCTATGGGGACGGGTCCAAATACATGACCATCTTCGAGGCCAATAAGCCGATGCTCTCCCACCCGGACAAGATCTATCCCGGGCAGACGCTCCGCATTCCCCTACTTGTGGACTAAGGGCTCGCCGACGAGACGCGAGGCGCCCTGCGCGGCGGCAGCTCTCGTCAGACATGCAGACCCAAAGCGGCGGCCCCTCGGGCCGCCGTTTTTATATGTGGCCCGGTCTGCCTTCCAATTCCTCCCGTCCAAAAGCGCCAAGAACGGCAGACCGCACCGATTGCCAATGCGGCTATTCTTCCGCTAGACACGCCCATGGGTATTCAAGACAGTTTCATCCTGACCGGGATTTTCGCAGGCGTCGCCGTCACGATCGCCGGTCTGACTTTTCAGCTCTTGGGACATTTCGCGGTCCGACATTTCGGCGACGACGACACCAAAGACGTGGCGGGCGTTGTCGGCTTTCGCGTGTCGGCCATCTTCGGCATCGCTTGCGGCCTGATTTTTGCGGCTTCCGCGGCCTATCTCATCGAAGCCAAGCGCGACCTGCAGGAAGAGGCACGCCTGATCGGCACACTGCAATTCCTCGTCGCCAATGCGGACGGCCTGGAGAACAAGGCGGAGGTCCGAGAAAACCTCGCCTCCTTCGCCGAACGCTCCCTGAAAGAGTTCCAAACGGCCGAAGGGGTCGGCAGCGCCGGCCGCGTGACCAGCAATTATCTCGGCGACAGCTGCCGCGGCATGATCCCGAGCGAAGGCGATGAACCGCAGATCGCCTGGGCAAAGAACGAGTTTCAGCGATCGTGCAGCAAGCTCATCGATTTGCGCGGTAAGAAGCTGATCGGCTCGCGCGAATCTCTGGTTTCGACGCCGTTCTGGGCGTTTTTCACAATCTGCTTTCTATTCCTCGCTTTTCTCTTCGGCGTGTTCGCGCTCACACCCATCAATATCGCTTTTGCCTGCATCTTTTATTTCACCACCGGCATCACGGGCGCGATCATATATGCCATGAGCAATCCCTATCACGAGCCGGGAAAGGTGGACCCCACGCCGCTGACGGTGCTGCTGCAAAAGGCGGACTTGGAGCGCGAGGCCGAGTAGGGCAAACGCGGCCCGCGAACCCTTCGAGGGAACGGCTGGCCAAGGCCGCCGCGGGCCAACCCGGATGCCGCGCCAGAGGCGCACACTTGTTTACGAAGCCGCAAGCCTTGCGGCCGCGGCGTGGCACGCTCGCCACAATGCCCCCAGAAATTGCCGAGATTCGGTCGAGTCCCTGCCCCGTTCTCCTGTCACAAAGAACCAACTTTAGGGAGTGGAGTAACGAGATGTCTATTCTATCGCTTTGGGCCAGCGTGACACTGGTCGGACTTGTTTACGGCTTGAGCTTTCTGCCATCCGCATCGCTGGCGCGGCCCGACGACGAAGTAGGGCTCGGTATGATCGAGAAGGTGGCGTCAAAAGTTGATTGCACCACCGGCGAAAAGGCCGACGCCTAGGGGACACGAGTCCCGATCCAGCGCACGCCGGACGACAGACCCTCGGCGCGCCCGTCATTGGACGCGGAGACAAAGCAAATACAAAAATGGCCGGGGCATGCCCCGGCCATTTTGTTTATGCAATCGCGTTTGGCGATTAACCCTTGATCTGGGCGGCCTTGTCCAGCAGAGCCTGCGCCTGGCGGATCGAGGCGATGTCGATCAGACGGCCGTCGAGCGACACCGCGCCCTTGCCTTCTTTCGCAGCCTGCTTCATGGCATCGACGATACGCTGAGCCTTGTCGACCTCAGCCGCGCCCGGCGAGAACACCTCGTTGGCGAGCGGAATCTGCGAGGGGTGAATTGCCCATTTGCCCTCGAAGCCGAGAACGGCGCCGCGCTTCGCAGCAGCCTTGTAGCCATCCGGATCGGAGAAATCGCCGAACGGACCGTCGATCGGACGCAGGCCATAGGCGCGGCAAGCGACCATCATGCGCGACAGCGCATAGTGCCAAGGGTCACCCCAGTGATAATCGCGATTGCCGCTCTCGTCGGCGTCGGTCAGAACGCCATGGTCCGGGTGCGGGCCGCCAATGCCGACGGTACGCGCGCGTGTCGAAGCGGCATAGTCGGCGACGCCGAAGCTCATGGCCTCCACGCGCGGGCTCGACTGGGCGATAGCCTCCACATTGGCCATGCCAAGCGCCGTCTCGATCAGCAGCTCAAGGCCGAGCTTCTTCTCGTACTTCTTGTACTGCTCGACCTGCGTGATGAGCATGTCGATGGCATACACATCCTCGGGCACGCCGACCTTGGGGATCAGGATCATGTCGAGGCGCGGGCAGTTCTCGAGAACGTCGATCACGTCGCGATAGGCGAAGTGGGTGTCCAGACCGTTGATGCGGATCATCATGGTCTTGCTGCCCCAGTCGATGTCATTCAGGCCCTGGATGATGTTCTTGCGAGCCTGCTCCTTGTCGTCGGGCGCAACGGCGTCCTCAAGATCGAGGAAGATCACGTCGGCCGCACTGGCCGCGGCCTTCTCGAACATGCCGGGGTTGGAACCGGGCACGGCCAGCTCCGAACGATGAAGGCGCGGCGTCGCCTGCTGGATCAGGGTAAAGCTCATGTCATTCTCCTCCTGGTTTAACCTGTGGCGCCGAGACCGGCAGCCACGGTGTTGATTGAAAGCAGCAACGCGGATTTGAAAGATTCACGTTCTTGCTCGTTTTCGGTCGCTCTGAACCGGCGCAGCAATTCGACCTGCTCCCGGCTGACTTGATTGACCGTGGGAAGCCTTTCGGCCAATGAGGCCCGGAATTGGTTGAAACGCTCTCCGGGGAAAGCACTGCCGGATAATTTCAGCACCATGTCCGTGGTGAGCGCATACTCCTTCTCGATCATCGAGAAGATCGTTTCCCGCACTCGGACGTCTGAGACAAGGCTCGCATAGTCCCTGGCGATATCGAGATCCACCAGGGCGAGTGCCTTCTCCACCTCGTCGATGATCAGACGGAACAGACGCGACCCCTTGAACATATCGGCCAAGAGCCTCTCGCCCTTTTCGCCGCGCACTTCGAGGAAGCTTTGAAGCGCGCTCCCGACCCCATACCAGCTGGTAATGATGTGCCTGTTCTGGGACCAGGCGAACACCCACGGAATCGCGCGCAAGTCTTTCAGCGAGCTGGCGCCGAAACGCCGCGCGGGCCGCGACCCGATATTGAGGAGCGATATTTCCTCCAAGGGACTTGCGGCCTGGAAATAGCCAACCAGGTCGGGGCTGGAAAGCAGTTGGTCGTAGGCCACACGCGAGAGCCCCGACAAGGCTTCCATCGCATCGTCGAACTCGCCACTCGGCTTCAGCGCCGCCTCCTGTTCGGACTTCAAGGCATGCTGGAGAACGCTCGAGGCGAGCAGCTCCATCTGATACAGCGCGGTTCCCTTGTTCGCATATTTGGAGGAGACCACCTCACCCTGCTCCGTCACGCGGAACCGCCCGCGGATCGAGCCCGCGGGCTGAGCGGCAATGGCCCGGCCCGTTGGCGCACCGCCGCGCGAAACTGAACCGCCGCGCCCATGGAAGAACGAAATCGGCGTCCCCGCGCTCTCGCCCACGCGCGTGAGCTGCGATTGGGCCTTCGCCAGCTCCCAATTCGAGGCGACGAAGCCGCCGTCCTTGTTGGAGTCCGAGTAGCCCAGCATCACTTCCTGCAGACCGCCCTGCCAGTGCGTCGAACGGCGGATCAGCGGGATTGCCAAGGCCTCGCGCATGATGGCGGGCCCGGCCCGCAAATCATCGATGGTCTCGAAAAGCGGCACGATCGGCAGAGCGCAAATCTCCGTCCCCGCCGTGTCCAGGAACAGCCCGCCATGCTTGGCCAGCAGATAGGCACCGAGGATGTCATCGACCGAGCGGGTCATGGAGAGGATAAACGAGCCGTAGGCGTCGGGGTCGAGACCGCGGCGAATCTCGGCCGCTTGGGCGAACATCGCGATGGTCTCTTCGGCTTCCGGCGGCAAGGGCTCGCCGGAGCGATCGGCCGGAAGGGGCCGGGCCAGCGCGCGTAAGAGCCAGGCACGCCATTCGGGCGAGCAAAGCTCCGGCGGTTCGCCTTCCGCATGGCCCTCGCTGCTCCACCACAGGGCTTGCACCGCCAGCGTGGTCCGCGTCGTGTTCTCACGAAGATCGAGCCGCACGGTCGAAAACCGGAACAGCTCCACGGCCCGCCGTGCTGGCCGCACCATATCGGCGGCGAGTGTCGGGCTGTTCGCGTCCGTCAACGCGCGCTCCATGCGCCGCAGATCGTGAATGAGCTCGTCTGCATTGCCGTAATGCGGGGTACCAACCTCAAGGTCCCCGCCGTCGGCGCGCAGGATGGTCGCGTCGAGCTTGCGCAAGACGCAGGTGAGATATTGGCGATAGGGCTCACCCGGATTGCGCTGGGTGATAACCTCTTCCGCGCCACTTTGGCGCAGCTCGCGCGCAAGGTCCTCGCCGAACGCCGCCGGTATCGGCAGCGCGCTCTGGGTGATGGACAACGACCTCGCCAATGCGGTGAGGCGTTCGCGATAGTGACGCAAGGAGGCGAGCGCATTCTGGCGCAGGGCCCAGCCTGTGACCTCGGTGGTCACGTAAGGGTTGCCGTCACGATCGCCGCCGATCCAGGATCCGAACTGGAAGAAGGGCGGCAAGTCGAAGTCGAAGTCCGGGTAGTTCTTCCGTAGGGTACCCTCGAGCAGCTCCATCATCTCCGGCGCCTTTTCGAACAAGGTCTCGTCGAAGAAATGGAGTCCACGGAGGACTTCGTGCTCAACCGTGGGCTTTTGAAGATGGAGCTCGCCCGTCATCCAGACGAGTTCGATCTGGTCGCGAATGTTGGCAAGAATTGCCTGCTGTTCGCGTTCGGTCCAACGCACGCCCTCAAGCTCCCGGAGCAAGAGATATATCTTCCGGTATTTCTCAAGAACGGTGACGCGCTTCGATTCGGTTGGATGCGCCGTGATGACCGGGCGGATGCGCATGGTCTGCAGGAGAGTTTCAATTTCCCTCGGGCCGATGCCGGCTTGGCACGCGCCGGTCAGGACGTGGTCGAACGTACCAAGAAGCGCATCGCGCCCGCGCGTGCGTTCGATGTAGCGACGCCGGCGCATCGTCGCGTTCTGGTCGGCGAGGGACAGAAGCTGAAACCAAATCCCTTGCGTCGACAGGACGCGAGCCATGAGCTCAGGCGAGAACTCCGAAATGGATTTCTGGGCACCGCCGGTCAGAACCGGCTCGATCTCCGGCTGGTGGCGCCGGACGACGTCAAGCAAAAGCTCGAACAGGATGTTCGCGGCGCCGTCTGGCGATGTGCCAGTTATCCGAGCTGCGGCGACCGCATCGCCCACCACATCGCCGTCTCTCACATCCTCATCCATGATACGCGCTCGCACTCCGATCTCATCGACCGGTCTTGTCGTTCGATGCTGAATGGCTCATGCGACACCCAGCACCCTCTGGCCCGATCGCCAGTTCCGGCAGCGATTGGGGTGTGGTGGAGCCGACCGGCCCTACCTGCAATCGTTTGGTTTCTGGAAAAAAGCCGGACATTCCATAGGCCTTGTCTATGACCTCGGCATGTCCGGCGCTTTCCTGAGACCTCAAGGCTTATACCCCAAGGCTTATATCCCGAGAACCTTCGCAACGGTCGAACCGAACTCGCTCGGGTTTGGCGCCACGGTGAGCCCGTTGGCCTTCATGATCTCCGCCTTCTCGGCCGCGCTGTCGCCAGCCGCCGAAATGATGGCGCCGGCGTGGCCCATACGGCGCCCCTTCGGAGCGGTAAGGCCAGCGACGAAGCCGACGACCGGCTTTGACATATTGTCCTTGATCCACGCAGACGCCTCGGCCTCCTGCGGACCGCCGATCTCGCCGATCATCAGAACGGCTTCGGTCTCCGGGTCCTGCTCGAACAGGGTCAGGTGATCGAGGAACGAAGAACCGTTGATCGGGTCGCCACCGATACCGACGGATGTCGAGATACCGATACCATGTTCCTTCATCTGCGCGGCGGCCTCGTATCCGAGCGTACCGGAGCGCGAGATCACGCCCACCTTGCCCTGCAGATAGATGTGCCCGGGCATGATGCCGAGCATGGCCTTGCCGGGGCTGATGATGCCGGCGCAGTTGGGACCGACCATCATCGTGCGGCGATCGCGCGGATAACGCATCAGGTAGCGCTTCACGCGCATCATGTCCTGAGCCGGGATGCCGTCGGTGATGGAGCAAACGAGGTGAATGCCCGCGTCCGCACATTCCATGATGGCGTCGGCGCAGAAGGCCGGTGCAACGAAGGTGATGGAAACCTCGGCACCCGTCTCCTTGACCGCTTCCTTGACGGTGTTGAAGAGCGGACGGTCGAGGTGGCGGCCGCCGCCCTTGCCCGGCGTCACGCCGCCGACAACGTTGGTGCCGTACTCGATCATCTCCTTCGCGTGGAAGGTCCCCTTGTCGCCCGTCATGCCCTGGACAATCACCGGGGTTTTCTCGTCAATCAAAATGCTCATTACGTGTCTCTCCGATGATCGTCTTTACGCGGCCTGAAGCTTGCCCTGGCAGGCCTGGACCGCCTTTTCGGCAGCGTCGGCCAGGGTCTCGGCGGTGATCAGCTTGACCCCGCTCTCTTCAAGGATCTTGCGTCCCTCCTCGACATTGGTGCCGGCCAGTCGCACGACGAGCGGAACCTTGATGTCGAGATTTTTGCAAGCCTGAACCACGCCCTTGGCAACCCAGTCGCAGCGATTGATGCCGGCGAAGATGTTCACCAGGATCGCCTTCACGTTCGAGTCGGAGACAACGAGCTTCATGGCCGTCTCGATGCGGTCCGGCGAAGCGCCGCCACCCACGTCGAGGAAGTTGGCCGGTGAACCGCCCGCATGCTTGATCATGTCCATGGTGGCCATGGCCAGACCCGCACCGTTCACGATGCAGCCAATGTTTCCGTCAAGACCGATATAGTTGAGATTGTGCTCGGCGGCCTGGGCCTCGCGCGGATCCTGCTGCGAGGGGTCGTACATGTCGGCCACGTTGTGGCGGCGGAAGAGCGCGTTGTCGTCGAACGACATCTTGGCGTCGAGCGCCAGAACGCGATCGTCCTTAGATACGACCAGCGGGTTGATTTCCAGCATCTGGGCATCGCTGTCGCGGAACGCGCGATAGGCGTTCATGATCGTCGACACGCAGCTCTGGGCTTGCTTGATGCTGAGACCAAGCTGGAACGCCAGCTCGCGCGCCTGGAAGGACTGCAGGCCCACCGCCGGCTCGACGATGACCTGAAGAATGGCCTCGGGGTTGGTCTTGGCGATCTCTTCGATCTCCATGCCGCCTTCCTGCGACGCGATCACGCGGATACGCTCTGCCTTACGGTCGAGAACGAAACCGAGATACAGCTCTCTCTCAAACGGCTCGGCCGCTTCGATATATACGCGCTGAACGGGCTTGCCTTCAGGACCGGTCTGGTGCGTCACCAAACGCTTGCCGAGCAGTTCCTGGGCCGCCTCGCGAACCTCGTGATAGGTCTTGCAGATCTTGATGCCGCCCGCCTTGCCGCGCGCACCGGCGTGAATCTGAGCCTTGACCGCCCAGCTCCAGCCGCCAAGTTCGGTCGCCGCATAGACGGCCTGATCCGGGCTGAATGCCACCGCGCCTTTCGGCACCGGCACGCCGAAGCCGCCCAGAAGTTCTTTGGCTTGATACTCGTGAACGTCCACGTCGTTCCTCCCTTTCAAAAAGTCTCTTCGCTGGGCATTCTTGAAAGAGAGCCCACGCCGAAGAGCGTCAGCTCACTTTACCCTTTACGATATCGTATGCCTTCTCGGTCGTTGCCTCGGCGCCGGCGAGAAGACCCTCCAGATCACTCAGCTTAGACTCCACAAAGCTGGTGTCGGAAATCATTTTTGCGTTGATGTAGACATTTAGCGCAGCACTTCGAAGTGCCGCGTAAGCAGACAAGACGCCAACGCCCGCGTCGGAGATGACGTTGATATTGCCCTTCTCCGAAGCGATGAGTGACAGATCGATGACTTCCCGCGCCAGATGGCAGCAACGGATCGGAACTTCGGTCGCCATCTTGAGGGCATCCTGAATAGCTGCACTCCGAACGGCCTTCTCGTCATCGGTCTCCTTCGGCATCCCGTAGGCGCCCATGACCGTATCGAACGCCCGGACGTCGTCCTGGATCATTGCCGTCATCCGATGACGCAGATCCTCGGCCTTGGCCAGGACCTCCTTCATATCGTCCTCGACATCGGCATATTTCTTTTTGCCGATCGTCAAATTACAGACCATGCTGACAAGCGCAGCGCCCATGCCGCCGAGAATGGCTGCCGCGCTGCCGCCGCCCGGCGTTGCCGCACTGGAGGCGAGCTGATCGAGGAACGGCTCGATCGCGGTGTCCTTGATCTCTGTCATTAGGCCATCTCTTTCGCCAGGGCGTAGATTTCCTCAGCGTCGTAAACGCCCTCGGAACTCTCGAACATCTTCGCGATGCACTCGCGGTGCAGCTTGAGCTTCAAGCCGCCAATCCCGAGTGCGCCATAGCCGAGCTTGCCGCCATGGTCCTTGCCCTTGTCCAAGGCGTCGACACCTTCGATACCCATCGGCGGCTGCGCGTTCACATCGGCCAGAAGCTCGATATTGGGGTTGTTATCCCAGCCAGACTTCGGCAGAAGCTGCACGCCGATTGCGCCGGCCGAGTAGACGATATTGGCGTCCTTGACCGCCTCGACGCGCTCCTCGTCGGTCGCCCCCGCGGCGCCCGATACCTTAATGCCGAAACGCTTCTCGATGACCTTGGCCGCCTGGTCGGCGCGCTCCTTGGTGCGCGAGGTGATGGTCACGTCGCAACCTTCCATGCCGAAAAAGCCGGCGGCCCTCATACCCACGGGACCCGTGCCCGCAAGCACCACAGCCTTCTTGCCTTTGAGGTTCCGCCCCTTGGCGAGGAGCGCAACGCCCGCAGCGGCCGTCGTGTTGGAACCGTTGGAATCGAGCATCACGGAAACGCGGAACGGACCGAAGAAGTGCTTCTTCACGGACTCAAACAGCGCCTCGCCCTTAGCCATGTTGCCGCCGCCGACGAAGATCGCGGTGTTCTGCTTGTCTTTCCCGCCGCGCGTGTAGATGCAGCCATCGATTAGTGCACCGACGTTTTCCGGCGACACGGAAGCATAACCGGCCACATTGTCGGCACCGCCGTCGTAACCCACAACCGTATCGAAGACGCTCGGCACAGAATCGGTGTCGAACAAGAACAGCAGTTTCTTCATTGCGGTTTCCTTTTACGCGTTACTCGACGACGTTCTGTGGGTTGCCCGCCACGAACGCGTCGATGTTGTCGATGAGTTGGTCTGCCAGGATCTGCATGGCCTCGCGGCTCGCCCACGCCACGTGGGGCGTGACGATGAAGTTCGGCAGGCTGAGATCGAGCAGGACATTGCCTTCCTTGGGCGGCTCCGTTGTAAGCACGTCAAAGCCGGCGCCAGCGATCGTCCCGGCCTTAAGGGCCTCGGCAAGCGCCACCTCGTCGACGAGACCGCCGCGCGCCGTGTTGATGAGGATCGACGTGGGCTTCATCATCTTCAGTTCCTTCGCGCCGATCATGTTCGCCGTCTCCGGCGTCAGCGGGCAGTGAAGCGTGATGACGTCGCTTTCCTCGAGGACGGTTTCCAGTTCGACGAGCCCGTCCTGCGGGAACACGTCATAGGGCAGGATCTTCATGCCGAGACATTCGGCCCGCTTGGCCACGGCCTTGCCGATGGCGCCGTAGCCGATGACGCCCATGGTGGACCCGGCGATGTCACGGATCGGATGATCGAAGAAGCAGAACTGATCGACCTCGGCCCAGCGGCCGTTCCGCGTATCCTCGATATAGGCCAGGAGATTGCGCCGCAACGCGAACATCAGCGCGATCACATGCTCCGGCACGGTGTTAAACGCATAGCCGCGAATATTGACGACCGTGATGCCGTTGGCCTTGCAATAGGCCTTGTCGACAACGTCCGTGCCCGTCGCGGCCACCGCGATCAGCTTCAGCTTGGGAAGCTGCTTCAGGACCTCTTCGCGCATCGGCACCTTGTTGATGATGGCGATGGTGGCGTCTTTCAGACGCTCGACGATGTCCTCGGGAGTCCAGGTCGACTGGTGCTCCGTGTAGTTATGCGGAAATTTGGCCTTGCGGACATCGGCTCCGACCGACTCGCGATCGAGAAAGACGATCTCGTGTTCCACTGAACCCCCTAGTTCTCGGCGAGCAGCTATCGCCCGCGCCGTATAGACCTCCCCGGACCGGAAATACTCTTCGCCGGATAGTGTTTCGTTCTGACCTGGCACTCTCTCCCAAGCGCCGGGCCCCTTACTCCGCGGCCAGGCGCTGTTCGGCGGCGCCGTTGGCGTTACGGAAATACTCTTGCGCTGCGGCCACGCCCGAACCGGGCTCGACCGGAATACCGACATCGCGCATCGACATCTCGGCTCCGGAAATGGCGCCGAGCAACATCAATTCGTTTAGATCGCCAAGGTGGCCGATGCGGAACAGCTTGCCCGCCACCTCCGAGAGCCCCGCACCCAAGGCAAGATTGTAGCGGCGATAGGCGCGCTCTATGACGTCGGCGCCGCTGAACCCGTCGGGCACCATGATTGCGCTGACTGTGTCGGAATTCCATTTCGGCGCCCTGGCACAGAGCGACAGACCCCAAGCATCGACGGCTGCCCGCGTACCGCTGGCAAGAGTGCGATGCCGGGCGAAAACGTTCTCGAGCCCTTCCTCGGACATCATCGCCAGCGATTCCCGCAAGCCGTACAGAAGCGGCAGCGCGGGCGTATACGGGAAGTAGCCGCCCGCATTGGCGTTGAACTGGTCGGCGAGGTTGAAATAAGCGCGCGTGCACGTGGCGTCGTCCATCTGCGCCAAAGCCTTCGGGCTTGCGCAGACGATGCCGAGACCGGCCGGTAGCATCATACCCTTTTGGGAGCCGGTGATCGCAAGATCCACGCCCCACTCGTCGAACCGGAAATCGATGCTGCCGATGGAACTCACCCCGTCGACGTAAAGCAGCGCCGGGTGGCCGGCCGCGTCCATCGCGCGGCGCACCGCGGCGATATCGGACGTGACGCCTGTGGCGGTCTCGTTATGGACCACCAAAATCCCTTTAATTTCGTGGTTTTTGTCCGCCCGCAGCGCCTCTTCGATCCGATCCGGATCGGCGCCGGTGCCCCACTCTTCCTCCTGGACGATCACGTCGAGGCCGTGGCGGCGGGCGAGGTCGATCCACAGATGGCTGAACTGCCCGAAACGCGGCGCGAGCAGCTTATCGCCAGGCGCACGCGTATTGGTCAGGGCCGATTCCCAAGCGCCGGTGCCGCTGGACGGGAAGATGACGACTTGGCCTTCCTTGGTCTGGAAGACCTTCTTCATCTCCTCGAAAAGCGGAATCGTCAGCTTCGGGAAGTCCGGGGACCGATGATCCTCCATCGGAACATGCATGGCCCGGAGAATCCGGTCCGGCACATTGGTTGGGCCCGGCACAAATAGAAAGTTACGGCCCGGCCGTCTGGCTCCAGCCATTGGTTTCCTCTCCAAGGGAATTGTTGGTCGCCCAGCGCCCAAAACGGCGCCAGACCCTACGACTTTCGTATGGTCGTAGCGTCCGCTCGCGCCCCTGGCAACCCTTTTGCTTCCCCGGAGAAGACCCGGCTAGAACAATCCGGTAATCCGCCCCTCGCCGTCCAATTCGATATTGTTGGCGGCCGGAACCCGCGGCAAACCGGGCATTGTCATGATGTCTCCGCAGATCACCACCACGAATTCTGCACCGGCGGAAAGCCGCACCTCGCGGACTGGAATGGTGTGACCAAGCGGCACACCCTTGGCCTCCGGATTGGTGGTGAAGCTGTACTGGGTCTTGGCCACGCAGATGGGAAGTTTGCCGAACCCGTTCTTCTCCAGCTCGGCGAACTTGTCGCGCACCGTCTTTGACCCGGTGATGTCCTCCGCCCCGTAGATCTCCTGGGCGATGGTCCGAGTTTTGTCCCAGAGCGACATGTCATCCGGGTAGAGCGGTTTGAAGTCCGACGGCTTGGTGTCGATGGTCTTGACCACGCACTCGGCCAGCTCCTCGGCGCCCTCGCCGCCAAGCGCCCAGTGATCGGACATCACGCATTCGGCGCTGGCCGTCGAGCAGAGACGCTTGAGGAGCGCGATCTCGTCGTCCGTGTCGAGCGAGAACCGGTTGACGGCCACGACCACCGGCACATTGAACTTGCGCACATTCTCGATGTGCTTCTCGAGATTGGCGAAGCCCTTCTCCAGCGCCTCCAGATTCTCTTTCTTGAGATCGTCCTTGGCGACGCCGCCATGCATCTTGAGCGCCCGGATGGTCGCGACGATCACCACGCAATCGGGCTTGAGGCCCGCCTTGCGGCACTTGATGTCGAAGAATTTCTCCGCGCCGAGATCGGCACCGAAGCCGGCCTCCGTCACCACATAGTCGCCAAGTTTCAAGGCGGCCTTGGTGGCGATCACCGAGTTACAGCCATGGGCGATATTGGCGAACGGACCACCATGGATGAAGGCGGGGTTATTCTCGAGCGTCTGCACCATGTTGGGCGCCAGTGCGTCCTTCAAAAGCGCCGCCATGGCACCGGCCGCCGAGATCTGATCGGCGGTGACGGCGGTCTTGTCGCGCGTCTGCCCGATCTGAATCTGCCCCAGGCGCCGCTGGAGGTCGGCCCGGTCCTTAGCCAGGCAGAAGATCGCCATGACCTCGGACGCCACCACGATGTCGAAGCCCGCCTCGCGGGGGAAGCCGTTGGTCACCCCGCCCAAAGACGTGACGATCGAGCGCAGCGCACGGTCGTTCATGTCGACGCCGCGGCGCCAGGTGACCCGGCGGGCATCGATATCGAGCTTGTTGCCCCAATAAATATGGTTGTCGATCATCGCCGCCAGCAGGTTGTTGGCAGCGCCGATGGCATGGAAGTCGCCGGTGAAATGAAGGTTGATGTCCTCCATCGGCACGACCTGCGCAAAGCCGCCGCCGGCCGCGCCGCCCTTCATGCCGAAACACGGGCCAAGGCTCGGCTCGCGCAGACACATGATCGCCTTCTTGCCGATCCGGTTGAGCGCATCGCCGAGGCCGACGGTGGTCGTGGTCTTGCCCTCGCCGGCGGGCGTCGGCGTGATCGCGGTGACCAGGATCAGCTTGCCGTCCGGCTTGTCCTTAAGGCCGTCGATATAGTCGAGAGAGACCTTCGCCTTGTAGTGCCCGTAGGGAATGAGGTCTTTGGCCTGGATCCCAAGCTTGTCCTTGGCCACATCCAGGATCGGCCGCATCGTGGCGGCCTGGCTGATCTCGATATCGGATTTTGGCTTCTTGTGTTGTTCGCTAGAGCCCACGGCCATGATCGTCTACTCCCAGCCTCGTCTGTCGTTTGGAACACGCGAATTATCGCGAAACGGATCGGCACCGTATTCATTCGCTTGCCTTCTTGCAATCGTCTGTGCAGTTTCATCGACCAATAACAAACAGGAGGGAGCGGAGCGGATCAGATGTCCCCAGAAGAGTTGCTGAAGGCCATGTTCAAGGCCGGCGTGGACGCCGCATTGCCGTCGCTCTGCGTGCCGCCCCACCTGCCGTCTCACCCCAAAGGGCGCACCGTCATCATCGGCGCGGGCAAGGCGTCCGGCGCCATGGCGAAGGCGCTGGAAGATGCTTGGGACGGGCCGCTCGATGGCGTCGTCGTGACGCGCTATGGCTATCGGCTGCCGACGGAGCGTCTCGAGGTCGTCGAGGCCGCCCATCCCGTGCCCGACGCTGCCGGACGCGAAGCCGCGCGACGCATCTTTAAGGCCGTACAAGGCCTGACCGAGGATGATCTCGTTCTCGCGCTGATCTCGGGCGGCGGCTCTGCCTTGCTGGCGGCGCCCGCCGAGGGGATTTCGCTTGAAGACAAGCAGGCCGTGAACAAGGCGCTGTTGGCGAGCGGCGCTACCATCTCCGAAATGAACACGGTGCGGAAGCACCTGTCGGCCATCAAGGGCGGACGGCTTGCCCGAGCCGCCTACCCTGCGAAGGTCGTCGCGCTGATGATCTCGGATGTGCCCGGCGACGATGCCTCGATCATCGCCTCCGGCCCGACCGTGCCCGACCCGTCCACCAACGCGGACGCGATCACCATCGTCGAGAAGTACGGCATCGATCTGCCCCCGGCCGTGCGGCAGGTTCTCGAGACAATCGAGGAGACGCCGAAGTCTGGCGACAAATGCTTTGACAAGGTCGAGAACGTCATGATCGCCACGCCGCAGGCTTCGTTGGAAGCCGCGGCGGCGATTGCGCGCGACGCGGGCGTGACGCCTGTCATCCTTGGCGACAGCATCGAGGGCGAATCCCGTGACGTGGGGCTCGTCCATGCGGGTATCGCGCGGCAATGTGCGATGCGCGGTCAGCCGATGGAGCCGCCTTGTGTGCTCATCTCAGGCGGCGAGACCACGATCACGCTTAAGGGCGACGGCAAGGGCGGCCCCAACACGGAGTTTCTGCTAGCGCTGGCGATCGCGCTGGACGGCATGGAGAACATCTATGCGCTGGCAGGCGACACCGACGGCGTGGACGGCTCCGAAGACAATGCGGGCGCGCTGATCTATCCGGACACGCTCAAACGCGCCGAGGCCGCCGGCATCAGTGCCAAGGCCATGCTCGCAAACAACGATCCGTACACGTTCTTCAAGGGCATCGGCGATCTGCTCGAGACCGGCCCGACCATGACCAACGTCAACGATCTGAGGCTGGTCTACATCGAGAACCGCTGACGCAGGTCAGACCTCAAGACGCGCAGCGGATGCAGGTCGCTACAGTCGGATCCACGGCAAGGCGCTTTTCGGCGATTTCCTCGCCGCAGGCGATGCAATAGCCGTAGTCACCCTCGTCGATGCGCTTGATGGCGGCCTCGACGCGACGCGCCTCGTCGTGGCGCCGCCGTTCAGAGGCCACGGCCATGGCCTGAACCTGCATCGCATCCATCCTTGAGACCCGGCCCACGGAGGTCTGATCGAGCTCGACGGGACGGCGATTGTCGGCCGTGGTCTCGCTCGCATCCCGGAGGCTTTGCAACCGCTCCACCAGTTGAGCCCTCAGCCTACCTAAATCTGCATGCGCCTCGCTCATGGCGTCGCGACCTGATGAACCCACGCGAGATAGACGGTCTGGGTGAAGGGCCGGTCCTGCAACGGATTATGAAACGTGACGGGTTCGGCACGCACGTCTGCGAAGGTGCGAGACAAACGCGCCAGGAAAGCCTCGTCCGGGGAAGCGTCCGACCACAAGCCGAACACGCCGCCCGGCCGGAGGTGCCGGGTGAGCCGGCGCAATCCGTCCAGCTGGTAAAACGAGCCGTTGCGGTCGTCGAGCAATGCGTAGGGCGAATGATCGATGTCGACCAGGATGGCGTCGAACAACCGTCCCGGCGCGTCGGGATCGAACCCTTCCTGCGAGGCTGCCATGGCGAAAAAGTCGCCTTGGACCAGACGGCAGCGCGGGTCGTTTGCCAGTGCGGCTCCAAGCGGCAGCAATCCCGTCTCATGCCATTCGATGACGGGCGCGAGCGCTTCCACGACAATCAGCGATGCTCCCGCCGCGCCCTCCAAGACCGCATGCGCCGTATAGCCGAGACCAAGCCCGCCGACGACAATGTCCGGCGCGACCGCGTCCTCGAGCGCGGCAAGCCCCAGCCGCGCCAACGCGATTTCGGACGCGGTGAAAAGGCTCGTCATCAAGGACTCATCGCCAAGCCTGATCTCGAACACATCCACATCGAGCTTGAGGTCCCGACGGCGGCGCAGGCTCACGGCCCCGATCGGGGTCGGGCAATAGTCGAGCTCTTCAAAAAGGGCGCTCATGGGGGGCGGAGGCCTAGATCAAGGGGTTGCAGAACGAGCCTTAGAGTAAGGGGATTGGACCTAAGGAGATAGAGGCGCCCGGGGCCTGCGGCCCGACGCC